>Ga0302320_10026760_pt1 | contig 11151 bp, 8 predicted proteins | sample Bog_T0_3_FD_202130 | JGI IMG/M metagenome (GOLD analysis project Ga0302320, IMG submission 202130) | Peat permafrost microbial communities from Stordalen Mire near Abisko, Sweden - Bog_T0_3 | ecosystem: Environmental > Terrestrial > Soil > Wetlands > Peat | place: Sweden: Abisko, Stordalen Mire... | reverse complement strand
ATCCCACAAGAGAGCATTGAAGTCCGCGTGCAGGCGGTCGGCGTCCCCGCTGAAAGCCTTGCTCGCCGCAGATTCCCCAAGCTGGTTCCCCAGCCATGCCGCATCGCGCAGCGCGCGGTAGACAAAGGCATTCAGCCCGGCACCTTCGCATACCTGGTAGCGCAGCGGGTTGTCCCAGACTTCCCACTCGCGCGCTTGGACCAGACCGCGTCCGGTGCGCCGGTCGAGGAACCATCGCATCAGCCGGAGAAGGGCAGGCCAGAGCTCTCGCACCAGGGACCGGTCGTCGGAACTTTCAAAGTATTCCCGCAACAGGATCACCCAATCACCGGAACGGTCTTCCATGATGGCGTGAATATCCCAGCGATCCGAACAGCTATGTGCCTTGATTTGTCCATCGGCTTGTTGCGTTGCAGCGATTCGCCGCAGCAGACCGCGCAACAGGCGATTGTCTCCCCAATATTGTTTGCCGCCATCGTTGGGTCCCCGCATCATCACGCGCGTGCAGTCGAAGGCGGGTGGCGAGTCGTCGGTCCACTCCACGCGTTCGCGATCCGCGCAATCGACATAGGAGTCCTCGCTCAGCAGTTCCAGGGAGCGGGCGCAAAGGTTCCAAAGCTGCGTCAGAAACGGATCGCTGCATGCAAACGAGGCCGCCCGCTCAAAGGGATAACGCATTTCGAAGACCTCGGCAACCTCGAGATCAACCCGACCGGACTTGACGCGAACCGCGAACTGGTTCATGGCGAACGTGTCGCCGCCCATCCAAATCTGAACCCCCTCCCTGGCCACGTAGCTGCCCTGCCCGCTGCGCGCGCCTTGGGGAAGCAGATAATCGACTTCAAGCTCGCTATCGCGTTCCGCAACAAATCTCAGCAGGTGATAACCCTGAACGATTTCGGCCAGTCTGAAGGTGGCTTGATCTCCGGCAGCCAGGCGAAAAGGGGGTGTCTCGTTCTGCGCCGGTTTCGCAGACCAACTCCGGCGCGCTTCCAGCTGCAGCGGTGTGGAGCGCCGATGGACAGGGAGAAAGTCCGGCCCGCTGGCGGGAATGCACGCTGCCCATCCGGCGAACGAAAGTTGCGGATCTTCCAGTTTCAGCGCCTTCCGCGCGTCGATATGTTCTTCAATCGAAGCCCAGGCTTCATCCCTTGGGCCGAAAGAAAGCTCCGGCGTTGCCAACCACCGCACATCGGTTTCAATCACCTGCTTGCCTGATTTTTCGGCAATTTCCACGACCGCCGCCAGACCCGGATCATGGCGCATGATGCGGCCCGTGGGCGCATCCCGATGGACTAGGATCGCAATTGTATTGCGGCCCGGACGCAAGGCTGCGCCGATCGGCCGCGTGTCGTACTCGGGGCGCTGATTCTGGAACCGGCACGGGCCCCGTCCGCAATACGCGCCGTTCACGTAAAGCCGGTAACGGGTATAGGCAAAAATCCGGATCGAGGCATCTACGGGGGCCGAATTCAGAGTGAACTCGCGCGCGAATGCTGCATGCAAATCTGGAGTCTCAACCCGCGGATGTCCGTCCGAAGAAGAGGCAATGCCGGCTGCGGGACCATTGGCCTTCAGTGGCACAGGCACAGCATCGGCGCACCAGATCATCTGCGCCGCCAGAGACTCCTTGTCGACTGTGAGACTCTGCAATTCCGGCGCTTCCGCCAAAAAACTCACTCGGGGCAGAGTCCCGGCAATACTGACGGCAAGCGAATGCTTCAGGAAGTCGCGACGTTTCAAAAGAAGCCTCCCGATAAGGCTTCCAATCTTAGGGACCGCAGGGCAATCCGGACAAGTCCGCCATGATCTTCCCTACCACTGCATTTGACAGCCTTCGCGCCCCAGATCGATACTTGCATCAATGCGTCCCTCCACCAATCTCGGACCTGCGGTCATGGCCATGTGCATGTGTCGGCTTTGCGGACCCGTCCGTTTGGAGCTTGAGATGCGAATGCGCTAGACGCAACCGATCTTGAAACCAGGCGGCCCGAGTCCAACGAGATTCGGGCCGCTTTTCGTTATGCGTAGCCGGTAACGCCACCGAACCGAAACCAGCCATTCGTACCACCGACACCAAGGAGCCTTACATGCCCGAAGAGAAGCAGCATTTTGCCACCCTTGCCGTCCACGCCGGTCAAACGCCTGACCCCACGACCGGCTCGCGCGCCGTCCCCATCTACCAGACCACGTCGTATGTCTTCCAGGACGCGGACCATGCCGGCCGGCTTTTCGGCTTGAAGGAATTCGGCAACATCTACACCCGCATCATGAACCCCACGACCGATGTCTTTGAAAAGCGTGTGGCGGCTCTTGAAGGCGGCGTGGCAGCGTTGGCCACCGCTTCCGGCCAGGCCGCCGAGACGCTGGCCCTCACCACGCTGGCCGCGGCCGGCGACGAGATTGTCTCCACCACCTCGCTCTACGGAGGCACATACAACCTGTTCCACTACACTCTGCCGCGCCTCGGCATCACCGTGCGCTTTGTGGATGCGGACGACTTCGAGGGCCTGCGCGCAGCCATCAATTCGAAGACCAAGGCCGTCTACACCGAGTCCCTCGGCAATCCCAAGCTCGACGTGGCCGACATTGAGAAGCTGGCCGAGATTGCCCACGAAAACGGCTTGCCCCTGGTCATCGATAACACCACGCCCTCCGCGGCCCTGGTGCGGCCCATTGAGTGGGGAGCGGACATCGTGGTCAACTCGGCAACGAAGTTCCTCGGCGGCCATGGAACGGCCATCGGCGGCATCATCGTGGACGCCGGTAAGTTCGACTGGGCCGCCTCCGGCCGCTTCAAGGAGTTCACCGAACCCGATCCCTCTTATCATGGCCTTTCCTACACGGCAGCCTTTGGTCCGCTCGCGTTCATTCTGAAGGCGCGCGTCCAGGGCTTGCGGGACACGGGCGCGGCGTTGTCTCCCTTCAACGCGTTCCTGCTTCTGCAGGGAATTGAGACGCTGCATTTGCGCCTGGAGCGGCACTCGCAGAATGCATTGGCCGTCGCTCACCACCTGGAAGATCACCCAGGCGTCGAGTGGGTCAACTATCCCGGCCTGGAATCCAGCCGGTACTTTACACGCGCCAAGACGTATCTGCCCAACGGTCATGGCGCCATCGTCACCTTTGGCATCAAAGGGGGCTACGAGGCAGGGAAGAAGCTCATTGATGGACTAAAACTCTTCTCGCTGCTGGCGAATATCGGTGACGCCAAGTCCCTCGTCATTCATCCCGCATCTACCACGCACCAGCAACTCACTGTCGAAGAGCAAGCAGCAACGGGCGTGACTCCGGAGCTGGTGCGGCTGTCGGTGGGCATTGAAGACATCCGCGACATCCTCGCCGATCTTGACCAGGCAATTGAGGTTGCGAACGGGCATACCCAGGCAGGGGCGCCCGCTGCCGCTCAACTTGCGGCACAATGAGCATCATGACCGAAGCGCGTTTACCAGCCGGGGAGGGTACTGAGCCGGCAGCCGCCCCCGTTCCGGCTTCCCACTGGCCGGAGCCCACGTACGAAGGCGACTTCGTGCTGGGTGGCGATTTGCCATTGGACTGTGGGCGCGCCTTGGCCGCGCCCACACTGCACTACGCGGTGTACGGGCGGCTCAATGCGGCGCGCGACAACGCCGTACTCGTTTGCCACGCGCTTTCGGGGTCGGCGCAGGTGGGCGCCTGGTGGCCGGAGATCTTCGCGCCCGGCGCGGTCTTGTCCCTGGAACACGACTGCGTGCTCTGCGTGAACCTGCTCGGCTCCTGTTACGGGTCTACGGGTCCCGGCTCCGTCAACCCCGACTCCGGCCAGGCCTACGGACCGGACTTTCCCCTAATTTCCATTCGCGACAACGTGCGGGCCCAGGCACAGTTGTTGGACTCTTTGGGCATCCACCGTCTGCGCCTCGTGCTCGGAGGTTCCATCGGCGGCATGCAGGCCCTGGATTGGGTCATTCTTTACCCCGATCGCGTGAGCCGTGCGGCGATCATAGCCGTGGCGCCGCTCTCCGCCATGGGCATTGCGCTGAATCACCTCCAGCGCACCGCTATTCAGCAGGATCCCGATTGGAACGGCGGCCGCTATCTGCCCCAGCGTACCCCGCGCCGCGGCTTGGCCCTGGCCCGCCAGATCGCCATGCTCAGCTACAAATCGCCCTCGCTCTTCGACGAACGATTCGGGCGGAAGCCAAACCGCAACGGGGAGAGCCCCCTTATTCAAGACGCGCACGAAGGCGGCCTCATCGGCGGCCGGTTCGATATCGCCGGATATCTCGACCATCAGGGGCAGCGCTTCATCGATCGCTTCGACGCCAACTCCTATCTGGCCATCCTGCGCACCATGGAAACCTGGGATCCGCTCCATGGCCACTCCTCGCCCGCCACAGCTTTTTCCGCCATTCGCGCCCGGCTCAGCTTTGTGGGTATCAGCTCCGACTGGCTGTTTCCGCCCCAGGCCGTGCGCGAGTTCGCCGGGATGCTGCGCGCGGCAGGCATCGACGCCGATTATCGCGAGATGACCTCCGATCACGGCCACGATGCCTTTCTGGCCGAGCAAACGGAACTGGTCAAGCTGCTTGCCTAAGGCACCGCCGAATATTGAGTGCGGCGGGGAAACAGTTTTTCCCGATTTGGTGTCTAAGCGTTCATGCGCACGTTCCGTGAGATTGCCACGAACCAGTCGGGAGTGCTCTACGGGCCGCGACTCCTTCGCATCCAATTCCCAGAGCCCGCCGAGGGGATCGAGATTCCGAAAATCCGCATTCGAGCGTCGGGCGGCACTCGCCCTACTTGCAGGCGCCGTCGATTCTGCTTCCCCTTTACAACTCCGCTTGTCAGGGAGAGCCGGGCTTTCTATAATCCTCGCAACACCGCAGCGGCAGCCGTGGTATCGTTTACCGTGTCCCAACACATTCACGGGCAGACCAAGTAGCATTCACTTTCTGCGCGCGAATGTTTGACTATTGTTCTCCATTTCCGAATTTCCCGAGATGACCAGGAGCACTGAATGAAGAAGTTAGTCCTTGCGTCCATGATGGCCTTGGCGAGCCTCAGCCTCGTTCCCGCGCCCACGCTTCGAGCCCAGGATATTTCCATCAAAGATCCGGCCGAATATAACGCCTACACCATGGCCAGCACCCAGTCTGACCCCAAGGCCAAGGCGGCTGGCCTGGAGAGCTTCCTCACAACCTATCCGCAGAGCGTGGTCAAGCCGGTTGTTCTAAACCTGCTCCTCGACACCTATCAGCAACTGAACCAGCCTGATCAAGTGCTGAGCACGGCGAACAAACTTCTGCAAGCCGATCCCAACAACGCCAAGGCGCTGTTCATCTCGGTGTACATCAAGAAGGGCCAATGCCAGAAGACCAGCGATGCGCAGACTTGCGACGACGCAGCGGCGCTGGCGCAGAAAGGCCTGACTGCGCCCAAGCCCACCGGCACGTCCGATGACGACTGGAAGAAGCAGACCGGAGCAGCCTATCCGCTCTTCGAGTCCGCCATCGCTCTGGATGACGCCCTCTCCAAGAAGGATTTCAAGGCTACTGTCTCTGAATACAGAACGGAGCTGATGGCGCTTCCCGCAGACCAGACCACCAGCGGCATGGGTTTGGTGGATACCCTAAACCTGGCCGAAGCCTATGCCAAGCTCACCCCTCCCGATGCGGTGAACGCGGTCTGGTTTTACGCCCGCGCCCTGGGTTTTGCGCCGGCTGGATTCAAGCCGCAGATCGAGAAGAAACTCGATTACTGGTACAACAAGTACCACGGCAACATGGACGGCCTCGACGCCATCAAGACGCAAGCCGCGGCCAGCGAGTTCCCCTCCGGGACCCTGGTCATTACGCCGGCGGACACGCCCGCCCAGAAGATCCACAAGATTCTCGCCAACACGCCTGATCTGAGCACCCTGGCTCTGGCTGACAAGGAACTGGTGCTTGCTTTTGGCGCCAAGGAAGATGCCGACAAGCTTTGGGCGATCCTGAAGGACAAGGAAACTCCGGTTCCCGGAACCGTCATCGAATCCACCGCTTCGCAGATCAAGGTTGCGGTGACCGATGACGCCAAGCAGTCCAAGACGCCGGACTTCATCGTCAACCTAAAGACGCCGCTGACCGAGAAGGAACTGGCAACTGTGCCTCCGGGCGCCGAACTGGGTCTCCAGTCCAAGGGGCAGGCTGAGTTGGACGGCACCTACGACAGCTACACCCAGATTCCGGCTACGGATACCGTCTCACAGTCGGCCCAGATCGTTCTGCGCGACGCGAGCCTGACCCCGGAGAAGAAGAAGGCCGCTCCAGCCCACAAGCCGACCGCCGGACACCATACGGCGCATTGATCGCTACGGGGGCTTTCTGAACGGCTCAGTCGCCGAACTTGGACACGGGTTTGGCGCCTGAGTTTGCTCACTCAGTGCAAAGCGGAACCACCAAGGGCAGCCCACAGCGGGCTGCCCTTGGCGGTTTCCGAGGTCGTTTTTGTTGGCGTGAACGCTCGCTGAGAAGTTTTGCCAATGCAGCAGACTTCCGTGCCCCGTCCATTCCGCTTTTTTCCGCGGAATGGGTGGGAAACCGATAAAATCCCGGTCTACACAATATTTAAAAATACTCGAAAGCAGGTCACTATTCGCCGAGCATGATGCGCTGGATGGCCGAGGCGCGCCCGGTCTGAGCGTCGCAGGTCACCAGCGCGGCGCACATCTTCGGATTGCCCTTCGCTGCCTCGAACTTGCCGGACATGCCAGTCAAAAACCGGTTCAAGACCAGATCCTTTTCCACGCCGATCACGCTGTCGTATGGACCGCTCATGCCTACATCGGTCTGGTAGGCCGTGCCGCCGGGCAACACCCGCTGGTCGGCGGTGGGAATGTGGGTGTGCGTCCCCAGCACCGCAGTCACGCGTCCATCCAGATGCCAACCCATGGCTACTTTCTCGCTGGTGGCTTCGGCATGGAAGTCCACCACAATGACCTTGGCTTCAATTCCGGCCAGAATGTCGTTGATAGCATGAAACGGGTCGTTGGTGGCATGCATGAACACCTTGCCACCGAGGTCCACCACCGCGAAGGGCACACCGCGCTGCGTAGTTCCCTCGAAGACCCCGTAACCGGGAAGTCCCGGCTGGAAATTGGCTGGGCGGATCACACGGCGCGGGCGATCCTGGCTGTCTGCCGGAACCGAGTTCATGTAGTCGATGAGTTCGCGCTTGTCCCACACATGGTTGCCGGTGGTGAGCACGTCGGCTCCCAGGTCGAACAAGTCCTCGGCGATCTGCGGCGTTACGCCAAACCCGCCTGCCGCGTTCTCGGCGTTGATCACCACCAGGTCTACATCGTTTTCCTGACGCACATGCCCGATGTGCTCGCGCACAATCCTGCGTCCCGCACTGCCGAAGATGTCGCCGATAAATAGGATATTCAAGGGTGGTAATCGCTCCAGTGTAAGGGATCAGGTTTCAGGGGTCAGGGGTCAGGAAAACCCGAGTCGGTGTGCTACCCAACTTTGCATCGACACGGCCAGGATCTCTTCCTCGCATGCGCTGGGTTAAGAGCACGAAAGCCAACGGCATTTCTCCGAAGTAGAGACGCTACTTCGGAGTTTCCGTTCCCTGATCCCTGACCCCTGACCCCTGATCCCTGCTTCTCATCAACGGAAACAGAATCACATCGCGGATCGATTTCGAACCGGTCAGCAGCATCACCAGGCGATCGACGCCGAGGCCCTCGCCGCCGGTGGGCGGAAGTCCGTACGCCAGCGCGCGCACATAATCCTCGTCGACCTGGTGCGCCTCGTCGTCGCCGCGATTGCGCTCTGCCAACTGCTGTTCGAATCGCTTGGCCTGCTCCACCGGATCGTTCAGCTCGCTGAAGGCATTGCCCAACTCGAATCCGCCGGCGAAGAACTCGAACCGCTCCACATGCGCCGGATCGTCCGGCTTGGCCTTGGACAGCGGCGAAACTTCCACTGGGTAGTCGTAGATGATGGTGGGCTGCACGAGGAATGGCTCGACCACTGCTTCGAAGAGGTTGTAGATCGACTTGCCGATCGGCGCGCCCTTCATGCTGTCAAAGTAGACGGCAGTGACCGCACCCAGAATCGTCTTCAAAGTGGTGATCCGCTCGGGTGCAGTTCGGGTTGTCTCGCATAAGGACGACTCGAGCGAGCTCATGCCTGCATGCAGCCGCGCCTGCAGAACCGCAGCGGATTCAAAGGCAGTGTGAGCGGGCTTCGCGCCGGCTTCTTCCGGCCAAAACTCGCGGATGGCCTCGCGCATGGTCAGCCTGCGCCACTGCCCCAGGTCGATGGTGTTTCCGTTGAATTCGGTGACGGTGGTCCCATTCACTTGCTGCGCCACAAACGCAACCAGGTCTTCGGTAATCTGCATCAGGTCGTGGTAGTTCGCGTACGCCTGGTAAAACTCCAGCATGGTGAACTCAGGGTTATGCTGCGTGCTCACCCCTTCATTGCGGAAGTTGCGATTGATCTCATACACGCGGTCCAGGCCGCCGACAACCAGCCGCTTCAAATAAAGCTCCGGCGCAATGCGCAGGAACAGATCCAGGTCGAGGGCGTTGTGATGTGTTTTGAAGGGCCGTGCCGCGGCGCCGCCGGCCACCTGCTGCATCATCGGCGTTTCCACTTCCAGGTAATCGCGCTCATCGAAGAACTGACGGATCGCCTTCAGAGTCTTGGCTCGCTTCACAAAGACTGCGCGGCTCTCCAGGTTGCTGAACAGGTCCACATAACGCTGGCGGTAGCGCAACTCGACATCCACGAGGCCATGAAACTTCTCTGGCATGGCCAGCATGGCCTTGGAGAGGAACGTGAGCCGCTCCACGTGGATGGTCAGCTCGCCGGTGCGGGTGCGGAACAGATAGCCGCTGACGCCGATGTGATCGCCCAGGTCCAGCAGCTTGTAGAGAGCGAAGCCAGGTTCGCCCACCGCATCCAGGCGCACATAAATTTGCAGCCGCTCGCCGCCTTGTTGCAGCGTGGAGAAGCCGGCTTTCCCCTGCGCGCGAATGGCCATGATCCGGCCGGCCACAGCCACGGTAACGCGATGGGCGTCCAGTTCCTCGGTGGTCGTCTCACCCCACTTGGCGCGCACCTGCGGCAACGTATGCGAGGCAGGGAACTGGTTGGGATAGGCAGCCTGTCCCAGCTTTGCGATTTCCTCGAGTTTGGACAAGCGCAAGTCAAACAAATTGCGCTCGAACTCCGTGTCGAACCATCCTGAGTCGAACAAGAGAATTCCTTCCGTTGCAGGCCGAAAGCCCAAAAGGGAAGTATACCCGCTTGCTGCTTGGCCCGGCATATGGCGCGCGCCGCCCCTGTATGCTGAACAGGAGCATTCATGGCCTTCAATCGCCCCATTCCCGACCGCAAGCTGCCCTCCGGCGAAACGGATGGCGCGCCCCGCGATTCGGGCGGGATCCAGACCCTGATCCAAGCTGAGAAGTTGACCCAGATCGCCGTCCTGCTCCCATCCGCGGCCTTTATCGGCTGGTTGGCCGGCGCCTGGCTCGACGGCAAGCTGCACCAGTCGTGGATCGCGCTTGCCGGTATCGTCTTTGGAGGTATCTCCGGCCTGGTCTACGTCGTCCGGCTGGTCATTGCTCCTGACAAGGAAAGCAGCAATGGTGCAGGAAAGGGAAGTTCCGACACGCAACCATGACGGAAGAGACCCATCCCATCGTCGGAATCACCGATGCAGCCCTGGAAGCCCTCCTGAAGCGCGCCATCCGCGACACGCTCATCCTTGGGTTGGTTCCATCGCTCATTCTGCTGTTCGTCTCGGGTTGGCGCGATGCGGCCATGATGGCCGTGGGAGCGCTGATCTCCGCCGGCAGCATCCTGGAGTGGCAACGCTTGATCCGCCTGATCAATGCCAAGCTCGATCAACAGAAAACACCGCGCAGCGCCTTTCTCGTCGTCACCTTCTTTGTGCTGAGGCTCACCGTCTTTGCCGGGGCAATTTATGGTAGCCTAAAGTGTTTCCAGGGTTCGGTGGTGGCGCTTCTTTGCGGCTTGTGCCTGGCGGTTGTGGCAACAGCGTGGGAAGCACTGCGATTGCTCAAAGACTGATCGCTTCCGGTCAAGGATTCGCAATCGATCCGGGTAAACCTGGTCAACAGAAAGACTTCGACCCTTCATGGTGGAACCTCTCGGCATTACGCGCGTTTTGAATCAGGTGTTCGGGAGTCCGCTGGACGCGGCCCTGCAGGCCATTGGCGTGCATCCCGCCAACCCGGCCGCTCCCATCACCGACGGCTTTGCTTTGGAATTGCTGGTCGCTGTGGGACTCATCGCCTTCTTTGTCCTGGTGCGCTCGACGCTCTCCGTCGAAAAGCCGGGCACCGCCCAGCAAATTGCGGAGATGATCCACGAGTTTACCGGGAGCAACGGCGAGCAGATTATCGGCCATGGCTATGAGCGCTTCCAGGCCTTTGTCACGTGCATCTTCTTGTTTGTAGTGTGCAACAACCTGCTTGGTCTCATCCCTGGCATCGACACGCCCACCGCCGCGCCCTTCATCCCTCTGGGCATCGCCGTGCCCACGTTCCTTTACTACCACTACTTCGGGTTCAAGGAGCAGGGTTTTGCGGGTTACATGAAGCACTTCGCGGGGCCCATCTGGTGGATCGCCCCCCTGCTGTTCCCCATTGAGATCGTCTCGCATTTCGCGCGCGTGATGTCGCTCACCATTCGTCTTTACGCGAACATGTTTGCCAGCGATATGGTCACGCTCGTCTTCTTTTCGCTCTTCCCGCTGGCGATTCCGGCTTTGTTCCTCGGCTTGCACGCCGCGGTTTCCGTGATCCAGGCTTACGTGTTCATGTTGCTGGCCATGATCTATCTTTCCCAGGCCGTAGCCCACGAACACGGAGAGGGCGCTGCCAGCCATTGAGTTTTGCTCGGTTCACGAGCCAAAAGATTCCGCCGGAGGGCGCTTCCGCTCCGGATACCCGGAAGGCCGCAAGTGTGAGGGGGCCAGCACGGTGAGCCTCAACCACCCCCTGGCGGCCAATCTACTGAGAAGCAGGAGAACTATGCGGAAACTTCAATATGTGTTCATGACTCTGGCGGCGCTTTGCTTTGCAATGCCGGCGTTTGCGGACGGTGGTTCGGCTCCAGTCAATCTGGTGCCGATCGGCGCCGGTAT
>Ga0302320_10026759_pt1 | contig 11151 bp, 7 predicted proteins | sample Bog_T0_3_FD_202130 | JGI IMG/M metagenome (GOLD analysis project Ga0302320, IMG submission 202130) | Peat permafrost microbial communities from Stordalen Mire near Abisko, Sweden - Bog_T0_3 | ecosystem: Environmental > Terrestrial > Soil > Wetlands > Peat | place: Sweden: Abisko, Stordalen Mire... | reverse complement strand
GGGCAATCAGGTCACGGGCATCCTGAAAGCGGGCTTCCGACCAGAGGAGATTGACCAGGTTGCCGGTGGTCTCGGTATTGGCGGGCCAGAGGTAGAGTGCCTGACGGTAGGCCCGTTCGGCTTCTGCACGCATGTTGCGGAACAGGTAGATGTTGCCGCCGGTATTGCGAAGTTTGGCAAAGGAGTGATGAGCCAGATCGTCATTCTTGAAGCCGGGATTGGATTCGAGATGGTTCTTGATGTAGTCGTCCCACCAGGCGAGATCCTTTTCGGCGGTGCCGGGAGGAAGTGCGGGAAGCGGATCATGCATGATCTCGTAGCAGAGACCGTGTGGCACGGCATAGGGATAGGACCACTGCATCGGGAAGCTCTCTTCGACAAAGAAGTGGCGCGGGGTGCCGTCGGCCTTGTCACGATTGTGGAGGAAGATCCATTCACCCACGGCGGAGTTGAGGGCGACTGGGTCGCTTTGAGGATTGGGCGTCCCTGCGGGATTTTCCTGATACTTCTTCATGAGTCCCTCGAAGAGCTCCATGATCTCCTCTCGATGAGGTAGGGTGAGGTATTCTTGGGGATAGGTGTGATCGCGTCCCAAGAGCTTTTCAAACCAGCTATACTCGGTCGGTCTCTCCGTCGAGTAGTGCGAGCGGATATAGCGATTGTAGAAGGTGTCGGCCAGCGCATTCTGGGTCACGATGTAGAGATCACGGCGGTCGAATTTGGGATCGCGCTTATCTTTTTCAAAGCTCTCGCCAAAGACCATGTAGGTCGGAACAAAGCGCCCGGGATCAGTGCCGCCAAAGACGAAACTATCCTTGGGAAGATCAGCCAGCATGTCGTGGCCGTACATCCAGCCAAACCAATGTCCGCGTTGGGAGCTTTCGGGAAGGGCATTTACGAAGGTATAGAGAGTCGTTGCGACAACGAGTCCTACAACACCCCAGCCTGCCCATTGTGCTTTGGGAAATGATTGTTCCACCCTGGCGTAGAGCATGGCCGCTCCAAAGCTGGCTAGTAGGAGGAAGAAGGCATAGCCGAGGCTGACATACTGATACTGCATGTCCCAACCGGCATTGTCATAGCCGTTGGGACTCATGATTGCCTCGAAGAAGGCCGAGAGACAGAAGGCGATCACGAGTAGGTAGAACCAGATTCTCTGCTCTCGAGGTAATTTCCAGAATAGCGCAAAGGCTAGGAGAGCCATGACGATTGGTATAACGGTGAGATTGTGTACCACCACCTTCCAGTAGACTTTGCAGAATCCGCCAAAGGACTGAAGGGCGGTCTCTTCATCGGGAGCCTTGGGGCCTTTTTGTTTTTCAGCAGGAGGCACTCCCATGAGCTTGCCGACGGTTCCCTGCAGCTGATCGGCGAGAGTTCCCCAGTACTGGGAGCGGTTGATGGCGTAGAAAAATCCCTCAGGGGTGCTCGTGTAGCTCCAGTTCATTGGAGGATTGGTCGAGGAGGCAAAGGGCATGTAGGCGTAGGGCGAGAGTCCCACGACAACCGCCACGACAAGCAGAAGTCCCTGACGCCATTCCGTCAATTTGCGGCGGATGAGGATCAGGAGAATGAAGGCGACCCAGACGCAGTAAAAGAGGCGCATGGCGGCCTTCCAGACATCGGGAAGATGGGAGAGGTAGGCAAAGCCGAGATAGAGGCCGCTCGCAATAATCAGGCTGTAGATGGCATATTCCCAGAAAAGCTCCGCATGAAGTAGCAAAATGAGCAGGAGTGGGATAAATACCATCGGGAGAGTCAGGTGATGGTTGCTCATGCCGAGGGAGAAGAGGAAAACGACCCAGACAAAGGCATTTTTCCAAGACGGTCTCCTGATCCAGACATAGCAGAGCATCATGAGGAACATCATGAGGCAGACATGCAGGGCGTAGAGACCCTTGCCCACGACGGCGTGTGACCAGACGGGAGTCACCCAGGCAAAGGTGAGGGTCGCAGCGACCGAGAGAATCGTTGCGGGAAGTTTTTTGATCCCCAACCAGCGTGAGGCATTCAGCGAAACGAGTGAGAAGATTCCGACGGCAAGCGCCGTGCAGAGTCCTGAAAAGAGATTGATTTTCCAGGAGCCATTACCGAACGGAAACAGATGGCTGAAGAGTCCGGCCAGGATCGTCCAGAGGGGATAGCCAGAGGGGTGCATGACACCAAAATGCAGCGCGGCGGTGGCCATCTCGCCATCGTCATTGAGGCCGATATTCGGCATGACGGTGGACCAGTAAGTGATGAGCGCAACCAGGAAGCAGATCAGGGCGACGATTCGTTCATCCTTGGAAAAAACTCGGAAGGGATGAACGCGCTCCTCTTTTTGAAGGAGAGATTCAACTGGAAGAGTAGCCGAAGCGGGGATGCTCATTGAGGAAAAGTTAAAAACGGGTATTATTGAGAAATCCCAAACACAGGGGAATCGGATTTTAGATTTTTAGTGTTTCAGATTTTTAGGAGAACGGCTCAGTCCGCTCTGGAAGAGCAGACGCCAGACCATGAAGAGGGCCTCGACGACGATTTTCTTGGACATCTTGGAAGTGCCCTCAATGCGATCGGCAAAAATAATCGGGACTTCGATAATACGGAATCCGTTGCGCCAGGTGCGGTGGGTCATTTCAACCTGGAAGCCGTAGCCATTGGAGCCAACTGTATTGAGGCTGATCCCCTCCAGGGTGGCGCGTCGCCAGCATTTGAATCCTCCGGTTGGATCCCAAACGGGAAGTCCGGTGATCCATTTCACATAAAAGGAAGCCCCGACGCTGAGGATGAGGCGCTTGAGAGGCCAGTTGATGACACGAATGCCGCCAACATAACGGGAACCGATGGCCAGATCGGCACCACTTTCCCGAATGCCTGCAAGCAGTTTGGGGACATCATCGGGATTGTGCGAAAAATCGGCATCCATCTGTACCACGAGATCATAGCCATGATCAATGGCCCATTGGAATCCGGCCAGGTAGGCGCGTCCGAGGCCGTTTTTGGCCGTGCGCGAGAGGAGGTGAAGTCGGGGCTCGTTAACTGCCGTTTCGCTGACCCAGGCTCCAGTGCCATCGGGTGAACTATCATCGACAACCAAGATTTCAAGGCCGACATTCTGGCCAAAAAGTTGCTCGATCAGTTTTGGGAGATTCTCCCTTTCGTTATAGGTGGGGACGACGACGAGCGCGCGTTCAGACATGTCTTGCGTAGGTTGGGAAAAATCCGTGATTGGAAAGCTTTAGAAGCTATCTGATGAGCGTCCAGCGTCCAGCGTCAATTCTCGGGAGAGGGAGTCTTTTCCTGAGGCGGAATTCCATATTTTGCCCGGATGGACTCTTCCTCGGAGGGGCAGACAGCAGCATCCAGATAGATAGGTCCGACCGATCCCTTCAGGATGATTTTGTGAAAGCCGTTGATCGGATGTTTGGCCGCCTCCACGACATCGTTGAGTCCATGGATCTCGCGATCATTGATGCTGGAGACGACGCGCTTGCCAAGATCTTGAAAGCCAACGCTCTGGGCGGAGGGGAAAATCGAGGAAAGAACCACAAGGTGGCCCTGGTCACGCGGCAGTTCATTCTGAAAGGCGGCCAGATAGAGCAGATTTTCAGGAGCCTCCCGGTGCCAATCCTTGCCCCATTCCATGAGATAGGGGAGAGAGAGTTCCTCAAAAAGAAGACCTCCCAGAAAGGTGTAGGGAATGCTTTCGCCTTCCAGTTGTGACGGGACGATCTGCTCGAAGGCTCTCCCTCCTTCCAAGGTGATGGTGGTCGTGTTGGTGTTTCCTTTTCCTTCACCGCTGCTGCGGAAATAGGTGATTGCCATCGTCTCTCCGGGGGCGCTCTCCAGGCTTGCGAGGTTATTGAAGGCGATCTTGCCGTAGCGTGGATCAAGGTAGTTTCCCTCGCCATCCAGGGGATGATTTGCCGCCTTGAGCAGGAAATCTCCCTTGCGCAGACCGGCCTTTTCGGCAGGGCCGTTCGGCTCCACCGAGGTGACATAGATGCCATTGTGTTCGCTGCCGACGCCGAGCCATTCTCCGAGGTTCGCACCCCGCACTTGCGCCCAGTCGAGTCCGGCACGGGCCAGTCCTTTGTAGCTAGGTTTTGCAGATTCCTTGAGGAAGCGTTCGATCAAGGGGGCTGGGATGATATCCCCGGCCTGAGTCTTGGCATCGTAACGGATGACCAGACCCGCGAGATTCCCATCCAGCAGTGCCGGAATCACGAAGCTATCCGCTCGCTGTGGAATACTCGTGGCGACACGGTAGAGGAGATAAGCGGCCCCATCGCTGGGATAGGTCATGACGGCGATCGTGGTCACGGTCGCCGGGCTGAGGGCAGGGGTGCCATTTTGCTCTAGTTGCACAATATCCAGCTTGCTGCCGACTCGAGTGCCTGAATTGAGTCGAAGAGGAAGCGTTCCTTTCAGAATACTCGCATCGACGGGCTTGAGCACAGCGAGGTTGCAATCTTGGTCGATGCTTTCAATGGTCGCCGTGGCTTTAGGACCATCCTCCGGCTTCTCCAGTTCAATGTAGGTGGAATGAGCCACCATGTCGGCGCTCACAAGTAAACGCCCTCCCTCAATCACCGTGGCTAGACCGGAACGGGTGAAGGGCTGCTTCATAAGCCAGGGCCGCAGCAGATCGGGATATTGGATCGTGGCGGTAACGCGCAGGAGTGAGTCGGTGATCGGAGCCGGTTTTGGCTGAGGTTTTTCCTGCGGGAGCTGCGGTTTCTGACAGGCGGGAAGCAGGCTCAGAAAACCGGTCGCCAGGAGCAGCAGTGCTGAGGGAGAGAGCGAAAAGCGCATAGGATGAAAAAGGCTGAAAGGGATTAGGAATTCTGGTTTCTGACTCCTGATTACTGGCTTCTCCGTTCAGGGCTTGAGATTTTCTGAGGAGGGAATGCGGTAGCTTTCCAGGATTCGCGGCGTCGATTTTAAGACTTCTGAGCGCTTGAGCACAATGGGCACCCCATTTCCCATCAGCGTGATGACATCGTAATTGCTCGGCAGTTCAAAGGCCTCCTTGGCATCCTGGAGCGAGCGGATGGTCTTGCCATTGATCGTATCGACGATGCCCGGATGAAGCCCGTCACACTCCTTGTTGATCGGATCGGCTAAAATTCTACTCAGGATGACGACTTCGGGGCGATCCATGTAGAGGTGCTCCTCGATGAATTGATGGAAGGTTCTTCTCAGGCGCAGGTCTCCCTCTCCGCTAGCATCCATGAAATCTCGATTCATGGGCTGAAAAAGCAGGCCGCCGTAGAGGAGGTAGCGAGGCTTTTCGTCATAGGCTCGTGCCTGCATGTGAAAAGGAGCGATGCCGAGTAGGGGGAATTCGACCTTGAGTGCTTTGCCATCACGGAGGAGATCAAAGACGACCTTCTCTCCGGTTAATTTCCGCTCGACCACCTCGGACATTTCCACGGAGGTACCCTCCAGTTCGACCCGTCCATCGCTCGTGATGGGATGGGAATCAATGGAGAGGAGGATGTCTCCCTGTTTCAGAAATCCAAAGGAGGTTCCTTTTTCCTGCACATCGGTGACCAGGATGCCGCCGCTCTGCTGATTGGCACATAGCGCCTTGCGGGATGCCGGAGAGATCAGGGGACGGTAGCTGAGTGATAGATCGGCGTAGCCGGTGTAGGAGCCTTTGGAGATGTCTTTCAGAAAGCGGTCAATGACAGGTGTCGGGATCATGAAGCCAATATTTTGGGCCTCGTCGCCGGAATATCCCTGGAAGGCGACTCCGATCACCTTGCCATCCTGAAGCACGGGGCCGCCGCTATTGCCTGGATTGATCGCCGCATCGATCTGAATGACGAGGTGAGAATCGACTCCCGAGTGGCTGTAAGTTTCAAAATCAATCCGAGAGACCACGCCACGGGTGACGCTGAGGCGCTCTCCACCAAGGGGGTAGCCATAGACGCTAACGGCGGATTCGATCTTTGGCACACCTCCAATGGAGAGTTCCTGGGTGCCCTCAAAAAAAGATTCATCATCGACGCTTAGGATCGCCAGATCGCAGTCATGGGCAATGAAGCGCACATGGGCGATGTAGGGATGGGTGACACCTTCGCGGGTGATTGTGATAAAGCGGGCATTGCTGACCACATGGGCATTGCTCAAAATGCGTTTGCCGCTGATGACAAAGCCGGAGCCGATCCCCCCCTCGATCCGTCCTGCATCCCAGGGCGAACGATAATCCGGTTCCTGCATGGCGACTTCGATCCTGACGACGCTGGAAGAGAGGTTGGGAGGATGATCGCTAGAAAGATCAGCAGTGGGAGCTTTTCCAAACAGCTCCGTTGTGCACGGTAGGAGAAGGAAAAAACTCAGGATGGGAACAAGACTCCGGTGTAGCATTAATGGCCAATACCATTGGCAGAGTTCATCCAATGCGCAACACTTGGCTTCAGGCGAGATGAATTTCCTGTTTTTTTCGAGGGGTCATTCCTTGTAGAAATGCTGTTCCAATCTTGTTTCAAGAGAATAATTCAACAATTTGTTTAAATTGGCCTAAAAGTTGCTTGCATCGAAGGCGTATCTGGCCACGATAAACCGGAAATGGCCGGCATGGAACTTATTGCAGGGTTTGCCCAACAGCAGACTCTTTCACCTCAGATGCAGCAGAGCTTGCAGCTTTTGCAGACTCCGGTTGCTGAATTGCGGCAGATGGTGGCAGCTGAGCTGGCCTCCAATCCCGTCCTCGAGGAGGAATCTCCCGGAGATGGGAAGGCGGAGTCTCTTCGCGAAGAGCCGAGACAGGATGCAAATGCTTCCTCGCTTCAGGAGGAGTGGCGGGAGTATATGCCTCAGGCTGCTCCCAGTGCCCAATACTCGTCACAGGATGAGGAGAAACGGCGCTATCTTTTTGAGTCTCTCGCATCGCGTCCCACCTTGCGGGATTTTGTCATTGATCAGGCTGCCGGATTTGCCGAGAAGGAGCGCAAGGTGGTCGATGTGATCGCCGGAAATCTTGATCAGGATGGATACCTGCGCATTTCCAATGAAGAACTGGCCGTGGCTTCCGGGGTCTCGGAATCATTTTTGGAAAAAACGCTCGAAAAAGTTCGGCAGTTTGAACCTGCCGGAGTTGCGGCCTCGGATCTTGCCGACTGTCTTCTGCTCCAACTTGCCAGGAGGGGAGAAGGGAATGGCCTCGCGGCACGCATCCTCCGGCATCATCTCCAGTTGCTCGCCCGTCACCGCTACGATGAGATCGCCAAGCATTTCCGGGTGCCGGCAAGCGATGTGGTAGCTGCGGCCAAGATGATTGCGACACTGGAGCCAAAGCCGGGCCGTCCCTTTGCCGATGCCGATGAACAGGGGGTCGTTCCCGATCTGATTGTGATTCCTGACGGCGATGGTTTTGTGGTGCGTCTCAATGAGGAGGATCTTCCTCGGCTGCGCATTTCCAAGGAGTATAAGGATCTGCTGGCAGAGCGCGGGGATAACGAGGAACTGCTTCTCTACCTGCGTGGCAAAATCCGAGGGGCCCGCGTTTTCTTGAGAAGTCTTCAGCAACGCCAGCAAACGCTCCTGGCCATTGGGAATGAAATTGTCTCCCGGCAGGAGGAATTTTTCCATCATGGGGCTTCCGCCCTCAAGCCCCTCATCATGGCACAGATTGCCGATGTGGTGGGACTTCATGTGACCACGGTAAGCCGGGCGGTATCGGGCAAATACATGGAGACGCCGCAAGGGTTGTTGGAAATGCGCTTTTTCTTCACGCCGGGATTCCAGAATTCAGACGGCACGACCGTCAGCAATGAGATGGTCAAGCAGGCGATTCGCGAAATGGTCGATCAGGAATCCTCCCGTGATCCGCTCAGTGATCAGGAAATCGTCACCCAGCTCGATGAGCAGGGACTGAAAGTGGCTCGCCGCACCATTGCCAAATACCGTGAACAGCTTGGTATTCTGCCAAGCCATCTGCGTAAAAACTGTTAGCACTTCCTTATGAGTACCTCTTCCCTTGAACAGCAGATCCGCGAAGCTCTTGCCCTCGTTCCTTATCCCGGCTTCAGTCGCGACTTGATTTCCTTTGGTGTCGTGCGAGGGATCTCGATTGGAGAGGAAATCGGTATTCAACTCGTCGTTTCAACGAATGAACCGGGCGTGGCTGCGGAATTGCGTGATCGAGTGACCAAGGCGATTGCTCCCCTGACAGGTTCTCATCCTCTCAAGGTACTCATTGATGTGCAGGCTCCGGTGCAGTCAGGGGGGCAGGGACCGATTTCTATTCCAGGAGTGAAGCATGTGCTGGCCGTGGCCAGTGGCAAGGGAGGTGTCGGAAAATCCATGGTGTCGGTGAATCTCGCCGCCGCCTTGGCTCGACAGGGGCTCAAAGTCGGACTCTGCGATTGCGATCTCTATGGCCCGAGTGTGGCGCTGATGTGCGGTACCAAGGAGCGTCCGAGGGCCGATCGAGAAGGGAATATTCAGCCAATCGTCCGCCATGGTTTGCAACTGATGTCGATGGGGTTCCTTCTCGAGGATGATTCTCCTGCTGTTCTCCGTGGCCCCATGGTCACGCGCTACACGCAGCAATTCTTGCGGAATGTCAACTGGGGAGAACTGGATGTGCTCGTGCTCGATCTGCCACCGGGAACGGGCGACATTCAACTGACTATCGTGCAGACGGTTCCCCTGGCCGGAGCGGTGATTGTCACCACCCCTCAGGAGGTCGCCCTCATTGATGCCCGGAAGGCGGTGGCGATGTTTCAGAAGACCAATGTGCCGATACTGGGACTGCTCGAAAATATGGCTTACTTCATTGCCCCTGGAGACGGTAGCAGGCATGAGATTTTTGGCAGTGGGGGAGGTGAGAGGGAAGCCTCTCGTCTTGGAGTGCCCTTTCTGGGAGCTGTACCTCTCGATCCAGCAGTGCGGATCGCCTCGGATGAAGGCACTCCGATCGTGATCAGCGCTCCAGAAAATCCTGTCTCGCAAATTCTGCAAAAAGCGGCCTCCTTGATTGCGGCGATGCTGGATGCTTAGAGCATTTTCACTTGAGTCATAGCCACAAGTTTCCTGAGAAAAATAACAGCAGCCTCACGCGAGACTCGCGGAGGTCGCGGAGAGATATGGGGAAAAAACGATGATACGCGGGACTTCTAATTTCTCATTTATGATTCTGCCTATGTACATGACTCCGGCGACTACTGGCAGCAGTGGTGATTTTGCTCAAAACGGGCATTTTTGATACAACATCTTGTGGCGCCGGAGTCACATAAATAGCCCTATTTATGATTGACTCAATGTGACATTGGTGTGAATGTGACATCATGACCCGCACGCAGATTCAATTTCCAGATCCGCTCTACAAGAGGCTCAAGACCATTGCCGAACAGCAGGACTGGTCCCTCTCCGAGGTCATGCGTAAGGCTGCGGAGCATTTTGTCAGCCGCTTTACCGATCCCACACCGAACCGAGCCGAGTGGAGCTTCCCAATACTCGATTGCGGGGGAGATTTCCTCACCGATCCCGCCCGACTCCGTCCCGAGGCAGATGCCATCCTCCAACGCTCCTCCTCATGATCCTCTCGGCGGATACTAATCTCTTCCTCTACGCGGCAAATCCCGATTCCCCGCATCATGAGGCCGGGCAGACCTTCTTTGCCGAAAACTCATCAGCCAAAACTCGCTTCCTTCTCTGCGGTCTAGTTCTCGTGGAGATTTACATGCACCTCCGAAATCCCGCTATCTTCAAAAAGCCTCGCTCAGCCAAAGATGCCGCAGCCTTCTGTCAAACGCTGCGATCGAATCCTGCCTGGGAACATGCAGACTACGAGGAGGATGTCGCCACTCCACTCTGGAAATGGGCTGCCAAGACCACCACGGGATTCCGTCACATCATCGACGCCCGACTCGCTCTAACCCTCCGTTATCACGGAGTGACCCATTTCGCCACGGCAAATGTCAAGCACTTCGAGGGATTCGGCTTTGAGAAAGTCTGGAACCCCCTGCTGACTCCTGAGCGAGGGTAGATGCGGGCGCAAAAAATCGAACTCCGCACAAATCCAGCGGAAGATTCAACTGCTTGCAAAAGTCTATCAACGGCTTATACCAACTTTCAGAGATAACTGGACTTTCTGACTTGTTCTTTTGGCGCGTAGCTGCGTTGTCATCCTTCTGGTTATCTCAAGATTGCCTCGCTCGCTCCCGCTCGTCTCGCCCTGGGCTGCACTCTGTGCAGGCTCACCGGCCCTTTCCCAAGGGCACGGGGTGCCATCAGTCTTTTGACGCCCTCGCTCCCGCGAGTGGCGCCCTGACGGGCTACGCTTTGCATAGTCTATCACGGCCGTCCCCACGGCCCGTTATTGCCTTGCCACGCACCAAAATCTCTGCGCCATAAGAGTCTACTTATCTCTGAAAGGTGGTATCAATCCGTCACTTCCTGCCTACTCTACTCGCTTTTTCTTTGCAAGAGAGGTTCCGCGTATTATCCCTTTTTCCCATTCCTGATTTCTTGAGTTCCTGATTATATCCATCAGTTTCTCTTTTTCCCTCTCCGCATATCCGCGTTTCCGCGCGTGTCTGCTGTTTTCTCTCCCGCTGATTGCTGATTGCTGATTCAGCGCAAGCGCTTGTTCCAAAAAATTAACAATACATGGCACTGGGTAGTGCCTGGATAGACTGTGCAGCAGCACAGCCCGTCGAGGGCGAGCCGAGCGGGAGCGAGTGAGTCAATAAGCAATCAACAATTAACAATTTTCTGCCTCACTCCCTAAGCCCCTTCTATCAGCCGGAAGGCTTTTTGTGCCGATCCTAGAAGCGCTGTTTCGTCGTTCAGCACGACATGGAGAGGCATGGTTTCAAGCAGTGAGCGCAGACGGCCTTTATTCAGGAAGCTTTCCAGAAAAATGGGACGGCGGAGCAGTGGGAGAATCTTGGGAGGGATTCCCCCCGCTAGAAAGACGCCGCCGGTAGCCATGGCCTTGAGCGCCAGGTTGGAGGCCTCCGATCCAAGAGCCTGCGTGAAAAGATCCATGGTGGTGCGGCAGAGGGGGCAGGAGCCATCGGCGGCATGACGGTCAATAACGGAGGCTGGATCTTGCTCGACCATTTCCTGGGCCACGACGGGATTTTCAATCCCTTTATTGGACTTCTTGAGAAAGCGATAAATATTGGCGATGCCCATGCCGGAGACGACACG
>Ga0302320_10026758_pt1 | contig 11152 bp, 7 predicted proteins | sample Bog_T0_3_FD_202130 | JGI IMG/M metagenome (GOLD analysis project Ga0302320, IMG submission 202130) | Peat permafrost microbial communities from Stordalen Mire near Abisko, Sweden - Bog_T0_3 | ecosystem: Environmental > Terrestrial > Soil > Wetlands > Peat | place: Sweden: Abisko, Stordalen Mire... | reverse complement strand
TGCCATTTTTGTATTCAACCACAAAAATGTATTTATGAAAAAGTATGTTATCGCCTTCCTCATTCTGATTCTGGCAAGTTTTGCAATTGTGCCCTCCTTTGCTCAGATCCGGAAAATACCATCCGAAGTCACTGAAGCGCTTAAGCAGAAATATCCTGATGCTGAAAAAGTCTCATGGAAAGATAAGCTCTCGGTTTTTGCTGCAAGCTTTGAAGTGAACAATGAAAAATATGAAGCGCGTTTTACTGATAAAGGCGAATGGAAAAGCACGGAAAAAGAAATCAACGAAACCGATCTGCCGGGAGATGTGAAAGATGGGTTTGAGAAAAGCAAATATTCAGACTGGGAATTGAAAAACACTTTCCTTATCGAGTTGCCTGGTGATGAAACACAATACCGCATTCAGGTTGCCAAAAATGATATCCAGAAAAAAAACCTCTTTTTCAACAACGATGGCAAATTGCTGAAAGACAATATTACTTTGAAGTAACTATCAGCCCGTAAAATTTCTTTTCTGCATCGGAAGTATTTGCCGAAATTTGCGCCTCACTTTTTATGTAGCGTTATGAAAAAATTTTTGTGCCTTTATTTGACTGTCACTGCGTTTTCTTTGTTCGCCATTGGCCAGCCTGACCGTTGGCAACAGCGGGTAAAATATTTCATGGATGTAAAAATGGATGTTTCTGCAAACAGGTTCAGCGGAAAGCAAAGGCTTGAGTACACAAATAATTCTCCCGACACTTTATACAAAGTGTTTTATCATTTGTACTGGAATGCATTTCAGCCAAACAGTATGATGGACACGCGCAGCCGCGAGCTGGGTAAAATTTCTATAGGCAGGGGAAGAAACGGGCAGGAGCAACCAGATTGGGATGGCCGTGTTCGTGACCGTATATTGAATCTAAAGCCTGATGAGATTGGATACCAGAAAGTCTTATCACTTAAAATGAATGGCATTGCTCAACCGTACACAGAAAAAGAGACGATTCTTGAAGTGAAATTAACAAAGCCCATTATTCCGAAATCTACCGTGGTTTTCGAAATGCAATTTGAAGCTCAGGTGCCCTTGCAGGTGCGCAGGAGCGGCCGTGATAACCCTCAAACGGGCGTGCGCTATTCCATGAGCCAATGGTATCCTAAATTATGTGAGTACGATTATGAGGGTTGGCATCCTACGCCTTATGTAGCAAGAGAATTTTATGGTGTGTGGGGAGACTATGATGTGAAAATATCCATTGACAAAAACTATATTATTGGTGGTACAGGCTATTTGCAAAATGCGAATCAGATTGGTTATGGTTATGAATTACCAGGCACAAAAGTGGTTCGCCAGGCAGGTGAGACGTTAACGTGGCATTTCATTGCGCCCAACGTGCACGACTTTATGTGGGCTGCAGATCCGCAATACAAACATCTGGTAAGATATATTCCCAATGGCCCGGTCATTAATGTCCTTTATAAAAATAAAAATGATGACCCAAAGCAGGATACATTGTGGAACACAGTTGCGGATGCCGCAGTGATCGTATTGCCTTTTATAGAAAAAAGTTTTGGAAAATATCCTTATAAGCAATATTCGTTTGTGCATGGGGGGGATGGTGGAATGGAATACCCTATGGGTACCCTGATTTCAGGACCGAGTCTTGGAACAGCTTTTCATGAATGGATGCATAGCTGGTATCAGATGATGCTGGGCACTAATGAATCTATGTATGCCTGGATGGATGAAGGCTTTGCAAGCTATGCGGAAAGCCTGGTATCGGATTATTATTATAATTATCAGTTGCAAAAGCATCCTGATAATGTCGGCTTGAAGGACTTCCTCGAAAAACAAAAACAACAATTGCCTTTGCACCATGCTGGTGCTTACAGCGGTTATTTTTCATTGGTAAAGAGCGGACTAGAAGAACCGCTGACAACGCATGCGGATCATTTCAACACAAACTTTGCATATAGCATTGCTTCTTATTCAAAAGGAGAAATGTTTGTGGAGCAACTGGGATATATAGTCGGTGCGCAGGTTCGCGATAAAATCCTCTTGGAATATTATCGCCAATGGCGCTTCAAACACCCCAATGCAAACGATTTCATGCGTGTTGCTGAAAAAACAAGCGGCCTAAAATTGGACTGGTATAAAGAGTATTGGGTGAACACCACGAAGACCATAGATTATGCCATCGATAGTTTGTGGGAAGAGGACGGTAAAACAAAAATACGATTGAAAAATATCGGTAAGTTGCCGATGCCCATTGATGTGTTGATTCAATTTAAAGACGGAAGCAAGGAACTTGCTTATATCCCTCAATATTTCATGTTCGGCGAAAAACCGATAGAAGATGCAAACATTCCCCGCACAAATTTCGAAGCATGGAAATGGACGCATCCCACTTATACATTTTCTATCAGCCGCAGACTGACTGATGTCAAGATTATTGAGATTGATCCAACGCAGCGGATGGCAGATGTGGATAGGAAAAACAATAGGCTGGAATTGAACTGGTGATCCTTTAAAAAACAGGAGTATCAAACATAAAGCCATCCCTGAGAAGGATGGCTTTTATATTTGAGGCCTCTATAGCGAAGGGTAGCGGTGATCAAGTTCGGATGACTGAAGGATAAGGCAATGGTCGATTTGTATTTGATTATACAACCTATGGCTAAAGATAAATACAAGCTTATTATCAAACAATACCACTTTGTGGTAATGAATTCTTAAAATTTATCAGCGATCAAAAAACTTGTTGATGGCCTGCACTCTGTTGTCAACGTGGAGCTTTTCATAAACATTGTACGCATGCTTGCGTACGGTTTCCAGACTTATCCCGAGATGCCTGGCAATCTCTTTATAAATCATGCCATTGGCAAGCAAGTGCAATATTTCTTTTTCTCTCCTTGATAAACCTCTCATAAGCATATTGGGAAAATTTTTGACCTCAGGGTCATCAACCTTGCCCATTTGTATCATGCTTACCACTTTCCTCGCAATCTGGCTGCTCATGGGAGCGCCGCCTTCATACAATTCTTTGATAGCTTCCAGCAATTGATCGGGAGTTGCTTTTTTAAGAATATAGCCGCTGGCGCCGGCTTTCAATGCGTCAAAAATTTTTTCATCATCGTGATATATGGTACACATCATAAAAAGAATATCCCTGTGTTTAGGCTTTAATGCTTTCACACATTCAATTCCACTTTTTCCATTACCAAGATGAATATCCATCAGCACAATGTCGGGTAGCACGTGGGGAATTTTTTGGAGGGCGTCTTCAAAATTGGCAAAACTAGCTTTCAACTGATAGCGTTTGTCCATGCTGATAATCTGTTCAAGCGATGAACGGAATTGCTCATTGTCCTCAACAATGCAAATAGTGATTTTCATGCAGCAAATTTCAGCAACTTATCTATTCAAAAAATACCACTTTGTGGTAATGGTTTTCAGGTTCAGGCGGGAACATGAAGAAGAAATTTTCCCCGGAAATATTCTTCCCCGAATATTTCCGAAATCTCTATCAGTCTTGGCCTGCAGTTGCTTTCCGAAATCTCCTGCGACAAGTCGCCGCCTTTTAAGCAGATGAGGCCATTAGGTCGTATGTCGGTTTCGGCGGTATTCTTTTCTATGATCCTGCTATCCTTTTTTTTCAGCAAAGGCTTTGCCCACTTCCATAAATCTTTCAAGGGAGCAACAGCTCTTGATACAGCCACATCAAATCTTTTATCCTTTATTTCTTCTGCTCTAATTTGCTGTGTAGTGATGTTTGATAAGCCAACTGCTTTGGCAACTTCGTTCACCACTTTTAGTTTTTTCCCAATGCTGTCGACGAGATGAAAATTTGTTTCAGGAAAAAAAATGGCCAGCGGTATACCGGGAAACCCGCCACCCGTGCCGATATCGATCACATGCATTCCTTTCTTTAATTCAAACACAGCGGCAATGCTTAGGGAATGCAGCACATGCTTTTCGTACAGGCTGCTGATGTCTTTCCGTGATATGACATTGATTTGATTGTTCCACTCGTTGTATAAAGAATCAAGCGCTGCAAGCTGCTCTAATTGAACGTGTGAGAAATCCGAAAAATATCTCGTTATCAGTTCCAGGTTTTGCGGGGCTTTTTCCATAGGGCGGGCATAAAAATGAGATAATAGAAGAACATCCAGATATCGAGAAGCCACCACCATGCGAAGAGATCTTTCTCATTTAATTTATCCATTGCTTTATAAAAAATAATTGACTGCACAATTGATCGTATTACGAATACGGCAAGCGCCAACTGCCAGCTAAATAGCAACAAGCTCACAATAAAAAAAGGATAAAATAAAAAGTGGGTAGTGGCATATGTGCCTAATAAGAATTTAGCCCTTGGCTTGTAATATTTGCTCGTGCTGTAATGCCGTGTTTTCTGGTTCATCCATTCTCTGAATGTTTTTTTAGGCTCGGACAATGTGAATGCTTCTGGGTCAATCACAATATTGGTATTGGTTTCGTTTGCCACCATATTTATGAAAAGATCATCATCGCCGCCGGGTAAATGGTTGATGGATGAGAAACCTTTATTGCTGAAGAACAATTCTTTTTTGTAAGAAAGATTGCGGCCAACACCCATGTAAGGCATGTGTGCCAGCGCAAAAGACAGATATTGCAATGCGGAGTGAAACGTCTCGAAGCGGATCATTTTATTTAAAATACCTGGCTTTTTATTGTAAGCTCCATATCCCAAAACGATCTTAATACCATCATAGAATCCGTCCTGCATTTTTTCAATCCAGAACTCGCTCGCGGGAACGCAATCAGCGTCAGTCAGTAAAACGATTTCATGCCTGGCTTCTTTGATCCCAATGGACAATGGATATTTTTTCCCCGGAATACCGATGGCTTCGTGTTCAAGATTAACGATGTGCAACCCTTTATAGGTTTTTTTAAATTCATCCAGCAGATAGCGGGTGTCGTCCTGGCTATTGTGGTTCACCACTACCACCTCGTAAGTGGACGGATAGGTTTGAGCTAATGAGCCCAGAAGGTTCATGGTTAATTTAGGCGCATCATCTCTTGCGCAGATCACCACACTGACCGGGTGCTGTTGTGATTTTTTTTTTGCTTCTGGATTGTAAAAAGCCAGCAGCCTGAAAAATTTCCAGTAATAAAACAATTGCACGAGGGTGAGAATGCAAAATGCTGCAAACAAGATCTGGTGCCACAATACATTCGAATAGAAATTTTGCATAAGCGGTTTGGCCTTAGTGGTTCTTATTAAACAAGACGCGAAAATAAGCAGAACTGCTGATTTTTCCCGCAGCACTCATCAAGCGGCTTTCGTTATCTTGCAGCGTTTCAAATTTTATATGCCGTCATTACAATTCCAGTTATCAGCAACCGATAAAAACTCGAAAGCGAGGTCAGGAAAAATAACAACTGATCATGGCGAGATACTCACTCCGATTTTTATGCCCGTTGGCACAGCGGGCAGCGTGAAAGCGGTTACGCAGGAGCAATTGAAGAATATCAGCGCTCAGATTATTTTGGGCAACACATATCATTTGTATCTGAGGCCCGGCCTCGAAGTGCTGAAGCAGTCTGGCGGCTTACACAAATTCATGAACTGGGATAGACCAATATTGACAGACAGCGGTGGATACCAGGTCTTTTCTCTTGCAGGCACAAGAAAGATAAACGAAGAAGGTGTTTTATTCCAATCTCATATTGACGGCTCTAAACATTTGTTCACGCCGGAAAAAGTAATGGATATTCAACGCATAATCGGAGCAGATATCATCATGGCTTTTGATGAATGCCCGCCTTATCCCAGTGAATATGCTTACGCAGAAAAATCCATGCACCTTACACACCGCTGGCTCGACCGATGTTTCGCGCAATTCAATGCAATGAATAGCATGTATGGGTATGCGCAAAATCTCTTCCCTATTGTACAAGGAAGCACGTTTGCGGATCTTCGCAAAAATTCATGTGAGTTTGTCTCTTCAAAAGACGCGCCAGGCAATGCTATTGGTGGCCTAAGTGTAGGTGAGCCGGATGATTTATTGTACGAAATGTGCGAATGGTGCTGCGATCATTTGCCGGAAAAAAAGCCACGTTACCTAATGGGCGTTGGCACTCCGTGGAATATTCTGGAATGTATTGCGCTTGGTATTGATATGTTTGATTGCGTGATGCCGACACGGAATGGCCGTAACGCAATGCTTTTTACTTCAAAAGGCGTTATTAATATTGATAATAAGAAATGGGAAAAGGATTTTTCTCCGATTGATGATGGCATCGATTGCAGCATCAGCAATTATTATAGCAAAGCCTACCTCCGCCATCTCATGAAAAGCAAGGAGATCATGGGCCTGACCATTGCAAGCGTGCACAATCTTGCTTTCTACCTTCATTTAGTAACAGTTGCCCGCAATCATATCATTCAGGGAGATTTTGCGAGTTGGAAAAAAGAACAAATAGAGATTTTAAAGACGAGATTGTGATATAAACCACGGAGTCACCGGGCAAGGAGTTTCGCAGTGTGGATTGTGTTGTAAATAATCCTGAGGCTTAAAGGTGATTATCGGGGCATTGCTAAAAAGACAGTTATTTGCAGCATTAATCCTTTCTTTGCGCAAAGAGCCAGGGTAACAAATCAGGTTCTGCAAGGGCTTTCTTATAACTGTCATGCTTAACACCGGGATATTCAGTGTATTTCACATCGGCGCCTGCTGCTTTCAATGTTTTGTACATCAGGCGTGAATCTGCAACAGGCACAATAGGATCAATGCTGCCATGAAATATCCAGATGGGGAACTTATCTGCGTATAGATTTACCTGATTGGGATTTCCGCCGCCGCAGATGGGGAATGCTGCTGCAAAAAAGTGCGGCTTGCGCCATAAGATATCATAGGTTGCAAAACCTCCCATAGAAAGCCCGCCAACATAGATTCGGCTTGTATCAACATTGCCTGACTTAGTGAGATCGTCAGTTAATGCAATAAGCATCTGCATGGGCTTAATGGGCGTTTTGGCAGTCGGGAAATTAAAGCGCAGCGAATCATCAAACTTAGTAAATGTGACCGCATTCCAGAACGAGTTCGAGGGGCATTGGGGGAATACTACAATTGCAGGAAATCTTTTGCGGTTGACAGAGTCGAGAAATAAGCTTGCGCCCCAAATAAGCTGCTTTTCGTTGTCTTTGCCTCTTTCAGCAGAACCATGCAGGAACAGCACCAGCGGATATTTTTTATTTGCATCATAATTTTGCGGATACAAAATACGGTAAGGTAAAGTATCCCCATCAAGAACGAATTGCATTTTCTGATACAGGCTTTTATCCTGTGCACCGACGGTAATAGCAGCGATCAGTAAGACAAGAATCCCGGTAATTTTTTTTGTCATATTATTTTTCACAGCAAATAATGAAAAAAAATAAACAAATATTTTATCGGTTGGTTCATTTCTGTTTTTTTTAATTGCTTTTCCACACATTGTTGCTTTCGTTCACATCGGGATAATGCTTATCCGGGTCAATGGTGATCTCAATGATTTTTGATGTTGACGGATAATGAAACTTCCACGTGCTGCCATGCTGCCAGATCTCAACCGGCAATTGCATCCTTGATACTTTGCCATTGTCTTCTTTCACTTCAACAGTAACGGGCATGGGTAACTGCTCTAAATTTTCAATGGTGATAATAGCTCCTTTGGTAGAATCATTGTCCGGGTACTCAACATTTTTTACGCCCTGATCAATTTTCCATTTATTCAAAAACCATCCTCTCCAGAACCAGTCCAGGTTTTCCCCGCTGTAGTTTTCTATGGCATGAAAAAAATCCCATGGTGTGGGATGTTTATATGCCCAGTTGCTGATGTAGTAACGAAATGCGCCATCAAATTTTTCTTCTCCCAAAATATCATCGCGCAGCAATTCCAGTCCCATACCGGGTTTCAGGTAGGCATCAATGCCCCAGTCCATATTATTCAGCACATCCGGTATTGTCATAATGCTTTCCTGTCGGTAAATATAGCTTGCAGTACTGCGGCGTTTATTATTGGCATTAAAAAATTCTCCATGGTTGAAATCTTTATCAGCTACTGTATTGATGAATGTATTGAATCCTTCATCCATCCAGGCATATTTTCTTTCATTGCTGCCAACGATCATGGGAAACCAGGTGTGGCCAAATTCGTGGCTCGTAACACCCCACAGGCCTCCTTTCTGCGACCCGGAGGAACAAAATACAATGCCAGGGTATTCCATACCACCAACCAATCCTGCTACATTGGTAGCAACTGGATAAGGGAACTCATACCATTGTTTGGAATAATGTTCCAGACAACCTTTCACAAATTCTGTAGAACGTTTCCATCCCTCTTCTTTTGCGCTTTCAATAGGGTACACAGACATGGCAAGTGCTTTTTTCCCGCTTGGCAAATTTATTTTTGCAGCGTCCCATACAAAAGCCGTTGATGCAGCCCATGCGACATCTCTTGCATTGGTGATCTTAAATCTCCATGTGATGCGGTCTTTAGCAGGGCGTGACGTTGGATCCGTAACTTCTGATTCAGATCGGATCGTGACAGTCTTATCACTTTCTTTTGCAGCTTTGATTCTTTTTATTTGCTCTGCGGTCAGCACTTCTTCAGGGTTTTGCAATTCACCTGAACCAACCACGATCTGTTTTGCAGAGGTGTTGATGCTGAAATCAATATTCCCATATTCAAGATAAAACTCTCCCTGGCCGAGATAGGGAAGTGTGTTCCAGCCAAGTACATTATCGAACACGCACATGCGTGGATACCACTGAGCAATCTCGTAAATCCATCCGTTCTTTGTTTGTTGTCTTCCCATCCTGTCCGTGCCATATTCAGGGATATTGAATGAATACTCGATTTTGACCTGAATAGAATCACCATTTGCTTTAATGGCCTTTGATGGTTTGATCTGCATCCGCGTGTCGCTCACAGAATAATTTGCTTTTTCTTCTTTATTGCCATCCAGAATGGAAACCGATTTGATATTGTAACCGCCATCGAAATTGCGGTTTGCCCAACGTCCGCCGGTAATGGCAGTCACAGCGACACCCCGGGATTTCAAACTGTAGATATTCTGATCGAGTTGAAGCCATATAAAAGGCAGTTTCTCGGGGCTGTTATTTTTGTAACTGATAATCACAGTGCCAGTAATAGAATGGTTCACATCATCGAGCGTTGCATTGATTTTATAATCGGCGCGGTTCTGCCAGTATTTTGGGCCCGGACTCCCGCTGGCAGTGCGGACATCATCCCCATAGGCCGGATAGAAAATTGGCGCGAATGCTTCGTTTGCATCATATTTGGAAACTGATTGTGCAACAGAATGAAAACTCACGATCAAAAAGCTGACAACGGCAAAAAACGAAATTTTGTTTGGCATGTGGTTGAGATAATTTTTTAGCAATGGATAAAGATAGCTTTCAGTGGGAATCTGATGAAAAGAATTTTGATGAGAGGGATGTAAAAGATTTTAAGCTCAGCACAAAAATATCCTTAGAATAGGAAATTCAATATATTTATAAGCCATTTAATTAATTAAAAAAATTTCTTTATGAAATTTCAACATGGTTTAGCAATATTATGCGGGATCTTACTTTTTGCCTGCAACCAATCATCCACACCATCCAGTGCAGCATCTGATGTGCTTGCAGCTAATATTGATACCAGTGTTAGCCCAGGCCAGGATTTTTTTGAATATGCAAATGGAGGGTGGATAAAGAAGAACCCAATACCCGCGGACGAAAGCGGCTGGGGAATCGGCAACCTGGTTCAGGAAGAGCTTTACGACAGATTAAAAAAAATAAATGAGAAAGCTGTTGATGAAAATGCATCACATGGAACTATTTCGCAGAAAATAAGCGATTTCTGGCAAAGCGGCATGGATACGATTTCGCTTGAAAAGCAGAGGCTTTCTCCTATGCAGGAAAATCTGTCAAAAATAGATAAGATCAGCTCAATACAAGATATAATCAATACCGCTGCATTGTTCCACAAAAAAGGAATTGGCTGTTTGTTTGGTGAGTACATCGCTCAGGATGATAAGAACAGTGAAGTGGTCGCTTATCAGCTTTTTCAGGGCGGGCTGGGTATGCCTAACCGCGATTATTATTTCAATACGGATTCCAAGACAACCAATGTGAAACAAGCGTATCAAAAATATTTATACAAAACTTTCAGGCAATTAGGTGATGACAGTGCTACTGCAAATAAAAATGAGGTAGCTGTGTTTCAATTGGAAACCAATCTGGCCAGAGCTTCCAGAAAACTTGCCGATTTACGAGATCCTTATAAGAACTATAATAAAATGAGCGAGGCCTCCCTGCAAAAACTCTCGGATAATATTAACTGGGAATCGTACCTGAAGCAAATTGGCATCAATAAATTAGACAGCGCCATTGTCGGCCAGCCTGAGTTTTACACTGCTTTAAATCGCGAGTTAAAATCCGGCAGCATCGGTGTGTGGAAAAATTATCTGCGCTTTCATCTGATGATGTCTTCTGCACCTTATCTGGATACCGCTACTTACAATAATTTGTTTGAGTACCGGAAAACATTGAGCGGGGTTTCAAAGCAAAGACCAAGATGGAAACGAGTGCTGGACGCTGAAGAACAGGTAATGGGAGAAGCTTTGGGACAATTATTTGTGAAGGAGTATTTTAATGAAAAGGCAAAACAGCGGTACAATGACCTGGTAGAAGCTATCAGGGATGCTTACAAAGACAGGATTAAAAACCTCTCATGGATGAGCGACAGCACAAAGCAAAAAGCGCTGGACAAATTATCGAAGATCACCAAAAAAGTGGGTTATCCCGATAAGTGGAAAGACTTCAGTGCGATGCAGATTGAAAAAGCACCTTATGTCATTAACATCCAAAAAGCAAATGAATGGTGGTTTAATTATAACGTGAATAAATTAGGAAAGCCGGTCGACAGGACTGAATGGGATATGAGCCCGCAAACTTATAATGCATACTACAATCCGAGCAACAATGAAATTGTTTTGCCTGCAGGTATGTTCACGGTGCCCGGTAAAAGAGATGAGGAACTTGATGATGCTTTTGTATATGGCTATGCTGCTGCTTCCACAATTGGTCACGAAATTACGCATGGCTTTGACGATCAGGGAAGGCAATACGATGCCAA
>Ga0302320_10026756_pt1 | contig 11153 bp, 9 predicted proteins | sample Bog_T0_3_FD_202130 | JGI IMG/M metagenome (GOLD analysis project Ga0302320, IMG submission 202130) | Peat permafrost microbial communities from Stordalen Mire near Abisko, Sweden - Bog_T0_3 | ecosystem: Environmental > Terrestrial > Soil > Wetlands > Peat | place: Sweden: Abisko, Stordalen Mire... | reverse complement strand
GAATAGGAGGTAAGGGTGCTCCAGTAGGCGGTGGCTGACTGGGGAGCGACGAGGTTACCTTGAGGGTCGCCCAGCATCCAGAAGGGGGCGCTGTAGACGTTCAGAACGCGCTCGGTTGCCGAGGTCATATTGACGAGCTGGTTATCGCTCGGCCCCCATGACGTGAGCGTCGACCAGTTCGTATTTTGCCAGTCCGCGTCCGTGCTGCCCGCGGACCCGACGACGCCCACGTTCTGCGTTGAGGTCTGGCACACACCATTGCAAACGAGCTCGAGGTTGGTGTTCGAGGGGCCAGCGGCAGAGGTCCAGTTCGGCAGGTACGGATGGCCAGATCCGGTCGTGTTGAAGACCCCGACCGTCTTGCCTCCGTACATGGTCACGGCGAGGGTGAACGCGTGGCTTGCGGTTCGATCGTCGGCGTCCTTCACCGTCACGTTGAACATCGCGTTGCCGACCGCCGTGGGCACCCCCGCGATCGTGCCGCTCGCAGCGTCGAGGGAAAGACCGTCGGGGAGCGTCCCTCCGCTGAGGCTCCACGCGTACGGCGCGCGCCCCGACATCGCGGCGAGCGCGGCGTTGTACGCGACCCGTCTACTCCCGGCCGGCAGAGACATCGTGGTGATGACGGGGGAGCCGCTCTGGCCGTCGGGTGTGACCGAAGCGTCGTGCCTGCCACCCGATCCGACATCGCCAGTGGCCATTGCGTCGCGTCGCTGGGTCGAAGCGTCGCGAGCGGCAGCGTCCGGCTGTGCAGCGACGCGACTGTCGCCGTGACTCGAACAAGCGGCAAGCGCTGAAACGAATGCAACCGACCTGAGGCCAAAGCTCACGGGGGCACCTCGAGAAGAGCATAGGCGATCCAGGTCAGAGCGCTCAGCGCGCTCTTTGCCGCGGCGCCGACCCATGTCAACGTGCGCGCGTGTCCGCCTACGCAGAGCCGCCCCACCCTCCCAAAGCGCGACCGGTCCTCGCGATCGCCATCGCCTGCTTCGTGCTGGGCTGCGGCTGTGGATTCCTCGTGGGTGTGCTCTCGGTCAAGGGGGCACGCGAGCTCGCGAGCAACCTGTTCCGGAGCGAGCGTGCAGCCCAGGTAAACCAGGCCATCGCGGTCGACCGCCCGGCGTTCCAGTTCGAGTACGCAGGCAACTGGCACATCGACACCGAGAGCAAGGATTACGACCCGGATCACATGTTCTCGATCGACTCCCCGGGCCAGAGCTTCCTCATGGTCGTCGTCGCAGACGGGGAGCTCTCGCCGCACGTCGCCGTCGAGAAGCAGGTCGAGGCCCACACGAAGAAGGTGATGAAAGAGGCCACGAAGACAGAGCTCACAGAGTGGGGAGCGCACGCGGGCGAGGGGGTTCTCCTCAAGGGCAAGCACCTCGGGATCTCACCGGGGACGATCCGCATCTTCGCGTTTCGTGAGCAAGGCACGACGTACAGCGTGATCGAGTCCACGTATGACGACGATCGGGCGAACGTTCAGCCGGGGTTCGACCTCATCGCGCGGACGTTCCGGGTGAAGGAACCGTAGATTCCATCCATCACTTGAAGCCCGCGATCAACGCCGCCCAGCCCTCGTACTGGCCGGACTCCTCCGTCCCTGCCGCCCTCTGCGCGCCCGAGCCGGAAGCCACCAGAAAGGCCGCGTCGGCATACCCACCCGACATCGACGCGAACTCATCGAGCTCCGTCCACGACCCATACACGAGATCCGCCCCATAACGCTGCGTCGATGCGACCGAGATGAAGAGCTCGTTCGGTACGCTCGGCGTAAGCGGTGAAGTCGTGAAAGACGTCGCCCCCGTGCCTTGCGTGCTCCCCGCGGAGTCGAACGGAGTCACCTCCATGCCCCCCCACTCCGAGAGCGTGGCCACGCCCGACATGCCGCCCCCGAAATCGACCAGCGGTGCGGAGAACGTGATCGTGACTGCACCGCCTCCTGCCGAGACGTTCGGTGCGTACCAGATCTCGGCCGTCCCTGTGTGCCCGACGACGCTCAGCGGCCCCGCTGCTCTCGCCCACACGCCGCCACCACCGCTGACGGACGAGACCTGGATCGAGTCCGAGTCGTTGACGACCGGGACAATGAGGGTATCCGCCGCGGCAATCGCGCCCGGGAGCGTGATCGTCACGGTGCTGCTCGCGGCCACCAGCGACACGGTCTGGCTCTGCCTCGCCGCCGGAACTGGATCGCTCGTCCCGGCTTCGCTGTCTCGAGTCTCACAGACACACGGCTCATAGGCGGTACCCGCCGCGTTGCACGCTTGACCCCCCGTGCACCCTCCCGGGCCCGTACACGACACGGATCGACCGGCCGGGCAGACAACGCTCGTGGCCCCCCCCTCCCGTCCCGACTCCGCCGCAGCGTCCCCCGTGCTTCGCCCCGTGAGCGAAGACAGGTCGGCGCAGCCGACGAGCGCGAAACTCGCGAGGATGCACCCCGCCACGCGACGCGGCATGGCTTAAGTGTCGGTGATTGACCGTAGTAGGTCAAGGCGGCCAGGGCCGATGGCGCGGAACGTTGTACTGAACCGGCTCGCTCGTGCGCGGGTCGAGTGTCGCGTTATGCTCGCGTCGGAGGTCTGCAATGAGCGAGCGAATCAGGTCCGAGGAACGAGCGCTCCGCTTCCATGCGATCGCTCGAGCGGCTGTCCATCCGCGGGGCGTCCGGGCACGGGGCGTCTGCGGCTTCCTCCCATGCGGCGTCCTCATCTTCGGCGTAGTCGCGTGTGGGTCTTCCAGCCCGGCGAGCTCCATGGGAAGCGGCGACGGCGGCTCCGGTCGCGGAAGTGGCTCCGGCGCGAGCAGCGGCTCGGGCAGCGGATCGAGCAAGGGGAGTGGCTCGGGCAGCAGCGGCGGTTCGGGGAGCGCCAGCGGTTCAGGAAGCTCCAGCGGTCCGGGGAGCTCCAGCGGTCCGGGGAGCTCCAGCGGTTCGGGAAGCGGCTCCGGCTCCAGTGACGGAGGGGGTACCTGCGTGACGAACTCCGACGCGGAGCTCGACCACGGCGTCGCGTTCTCGGCGAACTGTACGGCTGCGCCCTGCTACAGCGCAGGATCCGTCATCAAGACCAGTGGCGCCACCGCACTGTGGAATATCGACGTGGACGCCTTTGGCTCGTCCGCGGGAAGCGGCACGATGAGCATCGATTATTCGGGGACCGGGTCGATCTCCTGGACGATCGACTACTCCGGCCTCAATAGCTCACCCATCAACGGGTATCCGAACGTGAACCTCGGAAGTGCGGACGGGTCGCCGAATTCAACGCCTGGCAACCAAGGTCTCGTCTTCCCGCAGTTGCTGACAAGCATGACCTCGCTGGTCATCGACACGAAGTACGTGCTCACGTGCACGACCTGTCCCGGCAACATGGACGTCATGTTCGACCAGTGGTTGACTCCGACGGCGTCGTTTTCGGGCGGTCAAAGCGGCTCACGCGAAATTTCAATTTTTCTCTATTACGCGTTCGCCGAGAGTGAAGCCACGGGTTCGCCGCTGGCGTCGGTTACCGTGCCTGTCACGATCAACGGAACCACCCATCAGAGCTTCGTGTGGAACATCTTCGCTCCAGGCGGCTTGACTCCGGGGCATCAGGTCATCGTCGTGCCCGCGGCGAGCCAGCAGGGGACGATGGCAGGAGAGGTCAGCTTCGACCAGTTGCCGATTCTGAACAAGGTGGCCAGCCTTGCGGGAGAGAGCAATTGGTACTTCAGCGGCGTCATTCTCGGCACGGAATTCGGCGACGGCGCGACGGCAGACTTCAACTTTACGCTGGACAAGCTTTCGGTCACCCAGTGCCACTGATGGCACTGAAGGAGCGGATGCTGTTGACCGCCTCGTTCAGTCGCACGTCCCGGTGATTGAGGTGTCGCACGAGAGCCCGTCGACGCAGATGCCTCCGTCGGTCCCGGTGCACGGCTGGTTCGAGTCGACGAGGCACACAGCCTTCGTCGTGTCGCACGCGAGCCCCGAGCAGCAGGTGGCGGAAGCGCACCCCGCGCCGTACGCAGCACACGGGCAAGAGCCAGAGGCGGGATAGCAGACGTGCTCCTCGTGCCCGCTGAGGCTCAGCAGTTGTGTGCACGTATACGATTGCGAGCAGTGGTCGATCCGGCAGTCGGGCGCGCAGGTGCCGGTCTGCGTCGCCGGGTTCGTCACGCACCACTCGTTCGCCCCGCACTGGGAGTCCACGCCGCACGCCTTGCATGTATCGCCGACGGCGACGACCCCGCCGTCCCCGATCGCGCCGTAGGCGCCCGCGTCGAAGACATTGCAGCCGACGTTCGACGGGACGCAGACGCTGATGTGGTTTCCGTTGCCCGAGTCGACCCCCCCCGCGCACATGAACCCCGCCGCGCAGCACGGGCCCCCGGAGCCGCAGCTCGAACAGTCGGGGCCGCAGAACGCCCCGCCAAAGCCGATCCCTTCGGCGATACAGTAGTCGTTCGCGCCTGCGCAGTCGTAGTCACTCGTGCAGGCGGCGCAGGTATCGCCCACGGGAATGATGCCCGCGTCGGAACCTCCCTCCGGCGGAGCCTTCGACGGAGAGTCATGCAGGGTATGGCCGCTATCGGGCACGGCGACGGCGTCGCGCCGGGATGTGGCGTCGAGCCGTGGGCTCGCATCGGGGGCCGCAGCGTCGTGCCGGCCACCGGAGTTCGAGGTTCCACCATCGCTCCCGGCGTCTCTGTGGTTGCTTCCGCACCCCGCGAGGAGAGAGAGCGCGATCCAGACGGACGCACGAAAGACGGAGAGGCAAGTTGCAGCGCGCGTCTTCATGGGTGAAACGCAGTTCTCTCGTGGAGGTTCGAGGTCGTCTCGAAGCAGGTCCAGCCGTAGCTGGAGCCGAAGCTGCGATCAAGCTCGTACTCTCGAAGACCTCGAGCGCGTCTCGGAGGCGCCGACCTCTTGAGCTTTCGACGCGAGCGCGCCGGCAACGCGTCTCCGTTCCGGCTTGTCGCCCAGCGGGCGGTCGGCGAGACTGGCGCCGAGGTCTCGATCATGATCGCACCGCCTACTGTCGATCTGGACAAGGTCTCCTACAAGCATCGTATGGATGCATCGGGCCTCCTGGTCTCGAAGGGAAACAGCCTGCTCGACGCGTCCGCCATCCGCGACGGGGCCCAGAAGAAGGATCGAACGTACGTCAAGGGCGAGCAGCGCGGAGAGGTCGTCGACGTTGGCCTCGTTCTCGCCGCGATCGCCTACTACGACATGGCGCTACTGCTCAAACGCCCGTTCGATCCGAACTACAGGACCGTGGCCAACTGGAAGTGCAACGCGCTCTGCGCGATCGGTCAGTACGCCGATGCCGTCGCCTGGTACGGGGAGATCGTCCGGCTCGATGCGGAGCAGAACGGCGGCGCCGTCTCGAAGAACGCCACGACCGCGCTGGCCAGAGAGCAGATCGTCAAGTACCGCGGCAGGACGAATGCGCCACTCCGCTACAGCGCGGACGACGTGAGCGACTTCATCGCCCCGCCTTTCACCCTCTATGCGCAGACGTGTCTCAACCGCATGGCCAGGGGCAAGTATGCCGATGCGACGCTGTACTTCGAGCAGAAGGACAGGAAGAAATATTCGGCGAAGCTGCTCAAGCAGAAGTGGAGCGAGCTTGTCGGCGGGGCCGACTTCGCGGACCTGGCGATCAACCTGGAGGAGCACCTCTTCGACTGGAAAGGGAAGTCAAGGAAGGACGAGGGCTGGTGCTACTTCTCGGTCTCCGGTCCCGACTTCAACGAGGGGATTTCGTTCGTCGTGGGAGGTACCGGAAGCACCGGAGATGGCAGCTTCGCCGTTCGCAGAATCGAGTTTGGCCGCCCGTAACCGGCGCCGCCGACGTATCGGATGGGCGCCTGGCGCGCTCGTCGACGAAGGGGCTGCGTCACCGACGCTTCACTTCAGCAGCACGACCGTCATGCTCCACGGGGAAAGCGCCACGCTGAAGTTGGAGCCGACCGTGCCGAGCGATCCGCTGCTCGGTCCGTTCCAGACGTTGTTCTGACTGAGGTCGTAGATCGCCTTGTCGTAGGTACTGGTCGTCCCGGTGAATGACGCCCGCGTGGCGTCGTTCAGGGCGACGGCGACGGTGGTCGTGTTGTTCTCGTCGAGATTGAAGAGCATCAGCGCATAGCCGGTGCCCTGGGTCGCGGCGTAGGCGACGATGTTGCTCAAGCCGGAGCCGACCACGGTTCGCAGCATGGTGCTCCCCGGCACCGCGAACTGTGTTCTCAACGCCTGTGCATGACCGGCAGGAAACACTGTCCCATCGGGGACGGTCGGTCCGCTGCCGCAGTTGGGGACGGGGTTGATGATGGCAACCGAGTCCCAATCTCCGAAATCTTGCCACCCGTAGACGCCGCTCGCCGGGTTACTGCATAGCTCATAATTGGCCGCCGTCGCCCCCGCAAACCACGTCGCGATGGACACGCCGTCGTTGAGCAGCTCGCCGAAGGCCATCCCCGTGTAGAGCGCATTGACGATCGACACAATCTGCTGGCTTCGGACGCAGCCATCGGAGTTGAACTCGCCGAGCATGATTGGGGTGCTGGCCGGGTAGCCGGCGTTCACCAACGTGGTTCGCGTGCCTTCGATGGCTGCAGTGAGCGCCGCGGGCGCCGATTGGAGCAGGTAGGAGTCGGAGTTATTGCCGCACTGCGCGTACGGATGGATCTCGACGAAATCGAGCGGGGGCTTCGGCCCGAGCACGCCGGCGTTCCAGCCATTGAAGTCGCTGGGGCCCGGCCAGAGAACGACGCCGACCTGGGCCGTCGGATCGGCGTTCTTCATCTGCTGGTAGAAGCCGTTGGGCCCCGCCATGGCCGCGGCGTACGTGGCCGCGTTGTTGGCCGGACTGTGCAGGTCTGGCTCGTAGCTGCCATAGACTTCGTTGCCGACCGTCCAGTAGTGAGCGTTGTAATTCTTGCTCTTGGCGTAGGCGACCCAGGCGGCTGCTTCAGCCGGGTCGCCGCCCCCGGTGCATGCGGCGTTGGTGCCGTAGTCGACGGTGATCACCGCCTCCAGCCCGCCGGGATTGACGACGTTGGTCATGAAGTCGTCGAACTTGCCATTGGCGCTGATCGGAAGCGCGCCAATCTGGGGAGTGTTTGCGCACATGGTGTTCGTTTGCCAGTGGAACTGGTCGGCCCAGGTGCCGCCAGGGTAGCGCAGCGCCTTTGCGCCAACGGCGCTGACCGCGGTCGCAACCCGTGGATCGGTCATGTCGGTGTCGACGTTCATGTTGGTGCCCAGCTCCCGGGACGAGATCGTGGCCAGAACCGTGGTCGTATCGACGGTGATCGTCCCCGCCGGAGGGCTCGAGCTTCCCGTGCCGCTTCCTCCGCCTGTCACGGTGAAATGAACGTCGCAGGTGCTGTCGTGGAAAGGGACGGACGCGTCATCGGCGGTCACGTACTCGACGGTCACGTAGGCGTACCAGCTCCCGGCGGGATCCGCCGATGTGATCGGGCGACCTCCGGTGAGGACGAAGCTCTGCCCGGCGCCGATGGTGACCCCTGGGCCGTCGTACAGATCGTCGAACGGGCCACCGGCGTTGGTCCCACCCGGCGGCCGCGCGGCGATGTCCGCGGCCTTGAGCGTGAGGGCGGCGCTCGTCGGGTTGAAGAGCGTGGCGGTGCCCGTGAGCGTCTGGCCAACACTCACGCTGGAGGCCGAGAGCTCGAGACCGACGGAGATCTGGAGACCGCCGAGCGGTTCGGTGCCGCAACCGCTTCCGTGGGTCGAGCCGGTCCCGCTCCCGTGGGTCGAACCGCTCCCGCTCCCGTTGCTAGAGCCGCTCCCGCTCCCACCTCCATGGGGAGGTCCACTCCCGCTGCCCGACCCCGTGGACGCATCGCCAGATGTCGAGGTGCTGCCGTTCCCGCAAGCGCCGATGCCCCAGGCCGCGAGGAGGGCGCAACCTACCGAGACGGCCACACTTCCGGAAAATGCTCGCATCGTCACCCTCCGTGCATCCGCCGTACCGCTCGGACGCATCCAGGCAGCCCGTCGAATCGTGCGCGGTGGACCCTCTGGGGTGTCAAGTCAGGGTTGTCACCGTTGTCACCCACACGATCCATCGATTGATCCACGTCGTCGGGCATCGCGTACGGCGTCACGGCGTGAGCGTCGGCTTGCACCACGTCCGGTCGTCACAGAACGGTAGGGGGCTGACATTGAAGGCCGTGCACATGGGAGAGGCTGCGACGGGCACAAGCGCAAGTGTAGACTGGAAGAGCCGACCGCCGTCGCCGTTCCCGACATCGAACGCGAAGTCGATCCCGATCGTCGACTGTGCGCCCGGAGTCAGGGTTGGAGCCGACGAGTACGCCGCGAGCGCCGCCCAGGACAGCTCGAGCTCGAGCTCGTAACCGCCGTCGACCGAACGGGAGGCGAACTGTCCGCCGTCGAGCACGGTGCCCGACGTGTCACACGCCGAGGTGCTTGGGCACCGGTAGGACTCCGCGAATCCTGGCTGCGTCGGCGAGCCAGCGGCGCACTCGATGTGTTGCCCGATATCGGCGCCAACACCTCCGTAGGAACCATGCAGGTCACTCGAAGGCGACAGGAACAGCTCCACCGCGTCACCGAAGAACGGGTCCGCGAGCGGCGGAGGATGAACCACGGGCTCGGAGACGTGGATGTGCATGTGCATGCCCTCCGCGGACCACCCTGCACGTATGTACGCGACTGACTGGACACTCGAGGCCGCGTCGGTCCCCCCCGTGTTGACGCCGCGCGACACGACAACGGTCGTTGCCGCGATCCCGCAGAACTCGTTCCCAATACCGTCGACGACCTGCGCCCCGACGAACGCCTGGATCCCACGACATACGCTGGCGTCCACGTTGGTGATGATCGGGCACTCAGCGTCCACGGGCGCGCCTGCGTCGGTCACATCCGTCGCGGCGCGTGCGTCCCTCTGCGGCGCAGTCCGGTCAGGCTTCGAAGCGTCGAGAGTCGAGCCGCCGTCGCGAACCGGGGGATTCGACGCGTCGGGCGCCAGACCACCGGTCAGGCCGGTCAGAGTGCAGCTCGTGATCCAGCAAACTCCAGCGCCGACTGCCGAGGCACCCACCGGTACGCGCCTCATGTCCTCACCTCTACCCTGTCGAAGAAGAGCATGGCCCTGCGGGTCGGGCAACGTAGGAGCGTAGACCGGCCTTGTCGCAAGCGTCATCCTCGCGCGAACGGGTCGTCCACATTCACCCGCTCGCCTATGATGCATAGAACGATGCCTAGACACGCCGCCGTCATGCTCGGTCTCCTCGCGGCAGGCTGTTCTTCCGCGGCGTCACGCACCACGACCGCGAAGGACGCAGGCCTGGACGCGACGCGCGGAGTCGCCGACTCCGGCCGTGACTCCGGTCCGGCAAAGCGCGACGCATCCGCAGACGTGGGCAAGGGGAGCGACGCCGGCGCCGTGCTGGGCGCCGTGACCGTCACGAACGGCCAACTCTGTCGTGACGGCGAGTGTGGGTGGAGGCCAAAGGGGATGATCTTCGTCGCGTTCGTGTGCCCGCCGACGGATACCAAGTGCGACGCGCAGTACACGAAAGCACGCGCCGCGTTCGGTTCCGATGCGGGAGACCTCGGCACGGCGATTGACACCTTCAAGCTCGACACGATCCGCTTCAACTTCTCGCAGGACGGGCTCGACCCGACAAGCACGGCCGACGGGGGCCTCTACTCGAAGGCGTATCGCGAGGCCGCAGTGATGGCGGTGACGGACGCGCGGGCGCGTGGGATGTCGGTCATCGTGACGATGCAGGACGAGACGTCGGCGGGTCCGGAGACCGATGCAGGGAACGTCCCGACTGCGCAAACCCAGCGGTCGTGGAAGGAGCTTCTGAGCAACAGCACGATTGGCGACGACCCCGGTGTCATGCTCGAGATCTTCAACGAGCCGGGCGAGAAGTACACGCCAGGAGGAGCTTCCGCCGCGTGGGCGGCCTGGCAGTCGGAAGAGGCCCCACTCGCCGCGTCCATTCGCGCCCTTGGGGCGAAGAACGTGCTCATCGTGGACGGCCTGTCGAGCTCGCACGTGCTCGAAGGAGAGCCGTCGCTCGGGGACGCGGGCCCTTTGGCCTATGCCGTCCATGGATTCCCCTTCAAGGACAACGTCATCGACTACACCACCGCGGCAGGGTGGGACGCGTACTTCGGCGGCTTCTGCGCCGATGGTGGGCACCCGTGCGTCGTCGACGCCTGGTACACCGGTCCGTCGGACGAGGCTGCGGTCTGCTTCCCGCACGGGGGCTCAACGGTGACCTCTGCCGACCTGACGCAGTCGTTCCTGCAGTACCTGGCGGGACACTCGATGGGTCTGGTGGGCTTCGCTTACGACATCCCGCGATACTTCGTCACCACCCTGGGAGGCTCGACGCCAACGAGCTTCGCAGCGTTTACCTCGTGTGACGCGGGCGGCGGAGGACCGGGGGCCATGACCGCCGCCTACTTCGCGGACGGCAGCACGCAAATCCGGTGAAGCGTTCGGTTTGACGGGCGCCTCCGAAGACTTGTGTCCGTCGTTTTTCGAATCGAAGCGCACCAAGGCAAGCCTGTCGGGCTCTCCCGAAGGCTTGTTCGCGGATGCGAATGGATTGAGCCGCTCAAGACGAGGTTTGACGCGCAACGACGACGGTTTATCGGGCCCGATGAACCGGTCGGCGCGCATCGAGGACATCTTGTGCCCGCCTTCGTTTCAATCGAGGCGCTCGAAGCGGCCTTTGTGCCCGCCATCGGAGGGCTTGAGCCGCGACAAGGAAGGTCTGTCCCCACCCTTGTTTCAATCGACGCGCATCAACGAAAGTTTGTCCCGCATCAAGGAGGGTTGATTCGTCGACAAGGAAGGTTTGTCGCGCTCGATGACACTATTCGCCGGCATCAAGGACTCCAAGGGCGACCCGAAAATCTACTTCCCGATCCCCCAACGCGGAATGACCGCGGCTGGGTTCCCGGCCTTCCTCAACGGCAAGCTCCCGGGGTTGGCCGCAAAGCGAGCTGACCTCGCTCAGCTTCTGGAGTCCTTCCAGGAGTTCGCATCGCCCGACAACTCGTGGCTGCCGGACCTCGCCACCCTGTCGAACGAGAACAAGCACGAGAACCTCACCCCGCAGACTCGGTCCGAGATGCGCGAGCTGCGGATCGAGTC
>Ga0302320_10026755_pt1 | contig 11153 bp, 5 predicted proteins | sample Bog_T0_3_FD_202130 | JGI IMG/M metagenome (GOLD analysis project Ga0302320, IMG submission 202130) | Peat permafrost microbial communities from Stordalen Mire near Abisko, Sweden - Bog_T0_3 | ecosystem: Environmental > Terrestrial > Soil > Wetlands > Peat | place: Sweden: Abisko, Stordalen Mire... | reverse complement strand
AGCCGGTGAGCCGGACCGATGATATTTACTCCCTTGGCGCTTCGCTGTTCGACTTGCTGACAGGGGCGCCGCCTTTCACGGAGGGCGAGGTCATTCCTCAAATTCGCAAGACCGTTCCACCCGTGGTTTCCGAGAGACGAGCGGGCCGGGAGATCGCGGGCGAACCGGTGCCCAAAGCCTGGGACGAGACCATCGCGGCGTGCCTGGCGAAGACGCCCGACCAACGTCCGCAGAGCGCCGCGGATGCCGCTTCCCGTTTTGCTGCCGAAAAACCCGCCGCGGCAGCTGCCCCGGCAGGGGTTGCGGCTGGCGCGGCCGCCGCCGCCGAGCCGGCTGCCCCTAAGGAGGCTCCGCAGCCTCCGGAAACCGCCGCCAGGCAACAGAAGCGCCCTTGGGGGGCCGGGCCGGGCAAGGCGCCTATCATCGCCGAGGCGACTGTGCTTTCGCAGACTCGCGTGGCCAAAGGGGAGAAGGACGAGAAGGACCAAAAAGACGAAAAGGACCAAAAGGACGCGGGAGCGAAAGAAGCCGAGAAGCCGGGCGAGCCCGTGGGCGTCGCAAAGAAAGGCGGTCCCACCACGCCTACAGGTTTTCCGCTCCGCGCCTTTGTGGAAGTGGAAGGCGATTCCAAGGAGCCGAAAAACAAATCTTCGGGCGGCTTGATTGCCGCCGGCGCGGTGCTGGTGCTGATTCTCATTGTTGGCTATCTCGTTGCCAGGCCCAAAAATAGCGGCTCCGGCAACCAGACTTCGGAAAACGCCGTCGCTGTCACTGCGAGCAATTCCGAGGTGCAGGCGGCCTCGTCAGAAGCGTCGGCTTCGCCCGCAGCGGAGGTATCAGCCTCGCCCGTGCCCAGCCCGGTGAACCTTGCGGCCAACGCCACTCCGGCGCTTGCCGAAGCCTCGCCAAGTGCGCCCGCCGAAGCCGCGGCCAGTGCGCCCGCCGATGCTGCGCCGAGCGCTTCGGTGGCCGTCGCGGAGTCCGTGGCTGCGCTCGCGGGCATGACGGATGCGCAGGCCGATCAAATCATCGCGGATAAGACCAAGGCCGTCGACCAGGCCAAGGCCGCCCTCGCCGACGCCGAGAAAGCTTCCAAGGACAAGGCCGCCGCGCAGACCGCGGCCGCGGCTGCCGTTCAGGACCTCCAGGCCGCGATCAAGCAAAAGGCCGATGCCGCCGCCGCGGCGAAGAAGGCTGCCGATACCGCCGCCGCGACGCTCAAGCAGCAGCAGGACGCATGGAAGAAAGCGGAATCGGACGCTGCCGACGCAAAGAAAATCGCCGACGCGAAGGCGCAGGCGGCCGAGGATGCGCAGAAAGCGATAACAGCCGCCGAGGCTGCCGCCACGCAGCAGGCAGCCGATTTGCAGAAGGCGCAGGCAGACGCCGATCAAGCCGCCAAAGATGTCGCAGACCGCCAGAAGGCGGCGGATGCAGCGGCCAAGGAGGCAGCCGATGCCGAGAAAGCCCGTGCGCAGCAGGCCCAGGCCGTTGCCCAGGCGCAGGCCGACCTCGAGCAGGTGCAAACCGGCCTCCAGCAAACGCGGGCCGCGGAGAAAGCCAAGCAGGCCGCCGCCGACGCGGCGCGCATCCGCAAGGAGCGCGAGGCCGAGACCGCTCGCCTGACCGCGCAGGCCGCCGCCGCCGCGCAGGCCGCTGCGGATGCGCAAAAAGCGCTCGAAGCGGCGAAGAAGGCCGTCGCCGATGCCGAAAAGGCCCAGCGCGACGCAGAGCAGCAGGCCGCGGCCCTCCGCAACGGGGCGGCGCTCCCGGCATCGCCTGCGCCTGCTTCACCAACGGCGACTCCGCCCGGCGGCGCGTCGGCAAGCCCTGCCGCAAATGTGCTCTCGCCGTCGCTTACGGTGCACGCGATCAATCCGCAGCTCAAAGTGGACCAGGCGTTGACGAACTCCCTGGGGATGCGCTTTGCCCCTGTGGGAAAAGTATTCTTCGCAATCTGGCTGACTCGCGTTCAGGACTTCACGGCGTTTGCCAAGGCTACCGGCTACACGGGCAACGCCTGGCGCGACCCCGGGTTCAAGCAGGGCCCGGATCACCCGGTCGTCAATGTGAGTTGGAACGACGCCAACCAATTTTGCCTTTGGCTCACGGAAAAGGAGCATCGCGACGGCATCTTGTCGGCCAATGAGACTTACCGCCTCCCTACCGACCTGGAGTGGAGCAACGCCGTGGGCTTGCCCGCGGAGTCCGGGCGCACCCCGGAGTCCCGCGACATGGATGTTCCCGACGTGTATCCCTGGGGCGCTCAGTGGCCGCCCCCGGCCGGCGCCGGCAATTACACGGGCGAGGAAACCGACTCCGACGTGGCCATCAAAGGGTACAACGACGGCTTCGCGTGGACCTCGCCGGTGGGCAGTTTCAACGTGAATAAATTCGGCCTCTATGACATGGGCGGAAACGTCTGGGAGTGGTGCATGGATTGGTGGAACTCCGACCAAAAAGCCAAAGTGCTGCGCGGCGGCTCCTGGTACAACGGGGCGCTCAAGCTCAGCCTGCTTTCCTCGTGCCGCATCCATGCCAGCGCCGAGCAGGGCACGGATAATTACGGATTCCGGGTGGTCCTCTCCCAGGAGACGTCGAAGCCCAGGCGGCACGGCGACTAGGGCGTGTTTACACTAAAAGGGGGTTTCTGCTTTAACCGCAGATTTTCACGGATTTTATAAGGCTGGAATCTGAGATGCCCCAAAAATCTGCGTGAATCCGCGGTTAAAGACTCGCACAGCCTTTTCCGGGGTGGGCCGTAATTTTACGTAGTGAAGGCTCCGTTGTAAAAGTAAGACTGTTTGGAGTTGCAAAAAAAGGTCACCTATGCCCAAAAAGGTCCGTGCGATTAACATCACTCAATACCGGTAGTATGAAAAACACCCTGTCTGGAATCGTCCTGGTTACACTCGGCCTCCTGGTTTCTCAACTTGCGCGCGGTCAGGACGACTATTTTCGCGACCTCGAGAGCCCGCGGGAAATCGCGCCGGTGGTGCAGTTGAATCCCCAGCAGGACGAGCATTACAACCTCGCGGTGGGACCGTTGCGCCTGAACGTCGCGGCGGGCGTCGGCATGGAATACAACGACAATGTCAATCTCGCGGATCATGGCCGGCAGAGCGATTTTATCTTCCGGCCCTCGCTCAATCTGGACACCGTCTGGCAGCTCTCGGATTTGAACACGCTGCGCTTCTCGATGGGGCTGAGCTACGCGAAATATTTCCAGCATACCGAGTACGATACGCGCGGGGTTCTCTTCTCGCCCAATTCCGAGCTGGCCGCGACGATCATGGTGGGCGAGGTCGCGATCACGCTGCGGGATCGTTTTTCCTACCAGGAAGACCCGTATGCGATACCGACCATCAGCAATCAGGCTGTCTTCCGCCGGTATGAGAACATGGCGGGGATTGACGCGAATTGGGACGTCAATTCCATTACGCACCTGACGGTCGGGTACGATCATTACAACCTCTGGGCCATCGACGATTCGGCGCTCGACGAGGCCTCCCACGCGATCGACACCATCTTTGTGCGCCCCTCGGTGAAAATCACCCCTACGGCGACGCTGGGGCTCGATGCCTCGGCCAGCTATATCCGGTATAACGACCACACCTTCAACGATGCCGCCAGCGTGCTGGTCGGCCCTTACATCGATTGGTCGATTACCGACAGCACCCGTTTTTATGTCGAGGGTGGCTACCAGGACTATCTGGATGAAGGGGGCGGGTCGATCGGCAGCGTTGGGGACCAGAACAGCTATTACGTCAAGTCGGAACTCGACAACCGGCTCACCGATTATTTCAACCAGCGGCTCTCGTTCTCGAGGACCATCGAGGCGGGCTACACCTCGCAGTTTTATGAGCTGTTGCATGTCGAGTATGCCGCCGATTGGAAATTGACCCCGAGCCTGATCGTGGACCCGGTCCTTTTCTATGAGCACTACCGGACTACGGGCGGGTTCAATGAAAATGGTGACAGATTTGGCACAGATCTTGGTTTAAGGTATATTCTGACTCCATCGGTGACGGTGGGCGCCGATTACCGATATGTCCTCAACAGTTCAGACGCGCTAGATACCAGCTACTACCAAAATTTGGTGCTCCTCAGCCTCTTCTACAATTTTTAAAACCTCATGATGGCAAGAATCTGTGCACGGCTCATATTAATGGCGGGGATAGCGGGGCTGGCACAGGTTAACGCGGGAGCCCAGGCGGTGATCAACGCCGCGCAGTCCCAATTCGGCGCCGACGCGGCGCCTTACGCGCAGCCGTCCCAGTCCGGAGAGGTGCAACGCGCCATTCCGGTCGCGCAGCCGGCCGGCGCTTACGGCCCTTCGGGTTATACGCAGCAGCCGGATAGCGGCGCCCTTGGCGCACCCGATCCCTCCAAGCCTCTGGGGCGCGGGGATGTCGTCACCTTCTCGATTGCCCAGGACCGCGAGGCGCCGCAGATCATGCGAGTCACGGATACCGGCGAACTCGATTTTTCCGTTTTCCCGAAGATCGGCCGCATTTCGGTGGTGGGACGCACCTGCGCGCAGGTGGCCTCTGAGCTCAAGCGCAAGCTTGAGGACGATTACTACAACGCCGCGGATGTGACCCTCGGCATCAACCAGGTCAACCACCTGGATTCGCGGGGCAAGGTGTACGTCACCGGCAATGTGCGGGCGCCCGGGCCGCAGGATTTGCCATCCAACGAGCGGACGATGGTGAGCACGGCCATCATCCGGGCCGGCAGCTTCGATAAATTTGCCGACGGGCACAAGGTGCAGGTCACCCGCAAGGACAAGAACGGCAATCCGCTGCGCTTCACGGTGGATGTGAAATACATCATCGAGAAGGGCCACCCGGAGAAGGATATCGAGCTGGAGGATGGCGATTACATCAACGTACCGCAGAGACTGATCAATTTTTAGAACAACATCATGGAAGCCGACATAGTACCACTGCCGCGCAGACAGGACTGGGCCACCAAGATCGGGGTCAAACTATTCCGCTACAAAGGGCTGTTGAAGCGTTACTGGTGGCTCCTGTTGCTCACGGTCAGTTGCGGCATGGCCTGGCAGGGCTGGAACCTCTTCCGCGCGCCGGTCACCTACGAGTCCCATGGCACGCTCATGGTCACAGACAGGATCAATCTGCCGGACAACGCGGGCGCCCACGATGATCCCGATCAATTCTACGGCACCCAATTGAGCCTGCTCTCCGATCCTGACGTCAAGGACCGCGCCGCCCAACGCGTGGCTCTGGACGCTCCCGATTTGCCGGCCTGCGACGTGGTCGTCACCCCCACTCTCGAGCCGCGCACCGCGCTTTTCACCGTGGCCGGCACGGGCGGCAGCGGCGCCTACACACAGCGCTTTATCCAGGCGTTCATGGAGCAGGCCATCGAGTTTAAGAATGAAAAGCTCCACAACATCACCAGCACCGCCGAGAGCAGCTACGGCTCGGAGTTGACCCGGCTGGGGACGGAGCGCGACAAGCGTGAGCAGGCGCTTCAGGACTTCGTCAAGGCCAACAACATGGCTGACTGGGAGGAACTGGGCACGACCGCGGCGAAATACCTCGCCGACTTGAAGACCCGGCAGGCAAACCTCCAGACGGAACTCGACCGCCTGCAAACGCTCTCCGACAAGGAACTGCTCGACCAGCCGGAGCCGTCGACCGACGCCAAAGGGCAGTCCGAGTCCAACGAATACAGCCAGCAATATCTCCAACTTTCCCAGCAGCTCGCGCAAAAGAAGGCCGAAGTGGCGGAACGCAGCCTGGTATGGAAGCCGGCCCACCCGAGATTGATCGCGCTCAAGGAGGACATCACCCACCTCCAGGCGGCGCTTACAACCATCGAAGAGCAGAACCACGAAGCCTCCCAGGTGCGGATCGGAGCGATCAAGACCGAACTCGAGGTGCTCGAGAAGAGCGTCACCGAGTGGACGCAGAAGGCGCAGGACGCCGGCGGGATAAATTCCAAGTACCAGCAGCTCAAAGACGCGTTGAACCGATCGAGCGCCTCTTATGACAAGGTGCTCGGCAGCATCAACGCGATCGACTTGTCCAAGAATACGCCAGGCGAGATTTCGATCATCAAAGCGGCCAGCCGGCCCAAGCTGGTGGATCCCGGCGTTGCGTACCACCTGCTGTCGGGGCTGCTGTTCGGGTTGATGCTCGGGATCGTGATCCTGGCGATCATGGACAAGGCCGACGACCGGGTCGCCTCCTCGACCGAAGTGATGGAGCATTTTACCGAGTCGATCATGGGCCAGATTCCGAACGTCGAAGAGACCCGGACCAAGGAGGGGCTGCCGCTGCTGACCGATCAGGATGAGCGCTACAGCTTTGCCGAGAGTTTTCGCAGCCTGCGCTCGTCGCTGCTCTTCATGCCGAGCCAGACGCCGGTCAAGAGCCTCCTGGTCACCAGTTCGATCCCGAGCGAGGGGAAATCGACCATCGCGAGCAACCTTGGCATCACGATGGCCCTGGCCGGCACCCGGGTCCTGCTGGTGGATGCGGACTTGCGCCGGGGCGACCTTGCGACGCTCTTCAACGTGGATGGACGGTTCGGGTTGTCGACGATCCTGAAGGACGAGATGCCGTGGCGGAGCGTGACGAAGGCCACGCAGTATCCGTCGCTCACGCTCATCCCGCGCGGCCCGGTGACCAATCAATCGAGCGAGCTGCTGCTGACGCCGCGTTTCGACGTGCTGATGCAGGAGTGGAAGAGCATGTTCGACCTGGTGCTCTTCAACACCTCGCCGATTCTGGCTGCGGACGACACGGCTTCCATCGCGCCGAATTTCGACGGGGTCCTGATGGTGGTGCGCGCGCAGTTCACATCGGCGCGCATGGTGCGGAACTCGCTCAACGCGATGTACCAGCGCCAGGTGAACGTTCTCGGGCTGATCCTCAACAGCGTCAACACCGAGACGCCGGATTACTACTACTACCGGTATCCGAAGTATTACGCCGCCTGAGCGGCGGCGAAAATCGAAATTCGAAGTGTTAGCGCGCTTCGCGCGACTTGCTTGGGTTTCAAGAGCCGGTGCCTTAACGCTCGCCGTTCATTTTTTTGGTTCTTCGCTTTTTTCAGGGTGTGTTGCTCCCGCAGAGGCGCCGAGACGCGGAGGTTTTGAATCCTTCTCAGAAATCCTCCGCGTCCCTGCGGCTCAGCGGGATTCTATTTCCGTGATGGTCAGCCATTGGAAATAGCGAGGAGCCAGTTTTATTCGAATTTCGCCGCTTTAGCGGCGGGGCTTGTATTTCGCGGAATGGCCCGGTACTTTCCTCTGCCATGTTCAAGCGGTGGATGGTTGCCGGATGTGTCCTGATGACGATGCGCCTCGGCGTGGCCGCGGCGGATCCTGACGTTATTTCCGCCCCGGCCAATGCGGTGCCGGCACGGGAAATCCCGATTCTCACCAGCACCGATCAGGCCGGCAATTCCGCGGATCATTTCCAGGTCACAATCAATCCGCTCACGGTGCGGCGTGCCCCGAACGCGGATGGGACGCTTGCGGATTCGGCCAATGAGTACGTCGATTTTGGCTGGCATCTGCCGCTCTCGAGCCTGTTCACGATCGGGTACGACACCGGGGTGAATGCTTTCCGTCAGGACCAGACTATTTGGGACGATGAGGAAGCGACTTCGGAGATCACCTCCGCGCTCGTCAACAAGGCCAGCCTCGCGGTCCAGACCGGCACGTCTCTGAAATGGACCGGCTATGTGCAGGGCCAGCGGAGCATCACCGACGGCCAGCCCGGCTACTCGGACGCCACCAAGTACGGCACGGAAGCCGCATGGACCCCAGTCAAGGATGTCACGACCGTGAAAGTCGATGCCGCCACGCAGCAGACGATTTCCGACTTCAACCACAGCATTCTGGACGAGGATCTTTACACCGCGTCGCTCGATCAAAAGCTCCCTTACATTCCCGTTACGCTTCACACCGCCGGCTCCGCCACGGATGACACGGCGCCGCTGCTGGCCGCCAATGACAAGGAGAGCACCATTATCGATGCATCGCTTCTCTGGAAGATCGTTCCAAGCACGTCGTTGTCCGGCGGCACGCAGTGGCAGGAGACCAACGTCCCGGCGACGCTCACGCTGCAAAACAGCAACGTCTATTTTACGCAGATCGCGGTACAGGCGTCGCAATCATGGCTGGTGACTCTGCGCGCCGCTCACGACCAAAAGAGCGCGACGGCCAGCGGGCAGTACCTTTCCGCCGGGTATGACGATATTGTGAGCCTCGGGCTCACCTGGAAGCTGGGAGACCGCTTCAATGCAGGCGCGGGCCTGGACTACCGCGTCTTGCAATCGCAGACGCCGGCGCCTGGCCAGACGCCGCCGCCGCCGGCGAGCGTCTCGGTTTCGGCGGGTGGGAGCTTTTAGCGGTTTTGGAAATGGACGGGGTGGACGACGTGGACGGGGCTTTAGTTCAGCAGTTGATACCAGGTGTTGCGCTGGTGCGCCTCGTAGCCGGCTTCGCGGACGAGGCCCTCGATGTCTTCCTTCTTTAGGTGGAACGTGGTGCCGGCGGCGCTTACGACGTTCTCTTCCATCATCACGCTGCCGAAGTCGTTTGCCCCGTATTGCAGCGCGATCTGGCCGATCTTCGGGCCCTGCGTCACCCAGGAGCTTTGCACATTCGGGATGTTATCCAGGTAGATCCGGCTCAGCGCCTGCGTCCGGAGGTACTCGGCGCTTCCGACTGTCTCCGCCTTGAGCACTGTGTTTTCCGGTTGGAACGTCCAGCAGATGAAAGCGGTGAATCCATGCGTCTCGTCCTGCAGCTCCCGCAGCCGTTGCAAGTGCTCGATGCGATCTTCGACCGTCTCGACGTGGCCGAACATCATGGTGCAACTCGAGTTCAGGCCGAGTTCATGAGCAATCCGCATCACCTCGAGCCATTGGCCGGTCTTGCACTTGAGCGGCGAAATCCGGTCCCGCACGCGGTCTACGAGAATCTCCCCGCCGCCGCCGGGGATCGATCCCAGGCCGGCTGCCTTGAATTTCGTGATTACGTCCCGCAGCGGCATCCCGAAGACCTCGGCGAAGTGGTTGAACTCCGGCGGGCTGAACCCGTGAATGTTGATGTGCGGAAATTTTTCGCGGAGGTGCGCCAGCATGTTGAGATAATGATCGATCCCGAGCTTCGGGTGATGGCCGCCCTGGAGCAGCACCTGCACGCCGCCGTTGTCGGAGAGTTCCTGCATCTTTTGGTCGATCTGCTCGAGCGTCAGCACGTAATGATCGTCGTCCTTCTCCGTCCGGTAAAACGCGCAGAACTTGCAGTACACGTTGCAGACGTTCGTGTAATTCACGTTCCGGTCCACGATGTAGGTCACGATCTCGGCGCCGTGCCCGTCGTAGGCGTCGCGTTTGATCTGCTTGCGCCGAAGATTGGCCAGCTCGCCCAGCTCGTGGAGCGGCATCCGGTAGAGTTCGAGGGCTTCCTGCGGCGAGATGCGTTCGCCGGCCAGCGCCTTGTCCACGGTTGAGGATTCGAGAACGGTATCAGCCATCGGGCGGGATTCTTGCATGTCTTCCGATGCGTGTCGAGGCAGGCGCTTGCCTTCGACGCAGCGGCGTGGCAACTTTTCCGAAGGATGAGTGACAAAGACGTTGTGATCGAAACCGTTCGGCGGATGCCCGAGGTTGCGACCTTGGAGCAAATCAGCGAAGAGATTGCCATTCTGGCCGCCATTCGCAAGGGTGAGGCGGCGGCGGACGCCGGACGAGTTACGCCGCATGACGAGGTCCGGCGGAAGATTGCCTCATGGATTTCCAAGTAGTTTGGACGGATCCGGCGCTCGCCGATTTAGAGGAGATCGTCGTTTACATTTCCCAGCACGATCCAGCGGCAGCCGGGCGAGTTGGTAATGATATTGTGGATCATGCGGAGACGTTGAGGACATTCCCGTTCATTGGGCCGACGTATCCTCGCGGATCGCGCGGTGGCAATCGAGAGATTGTCTGTGGCAATTACCGGATATTTTACCGCGTTTCCGAACAGCAGAAGCTCGTTGAAATTCTTACAATCTGGCGCGGAGCGCGTGGCACACGAGAAATTCGCGCGGATTAGCAGCACGCTCAGAAACCCAACTCCTACCTCCCCGGCGCCATCTCCAGCAGGAAGCCTTTCAGATATTCGGTCTCCGGAAGGGTTGCGAGGATGGGGTGATCGGCGTTTTGGCGGTAGGTCTCGAGCAGGCGTGCGGAGCGCTTCGCGTCGACGAGCGACTCGGTGATCATTTCGCGGAACAAATCGGCGCCGACGTGGTGGGAGCAGGAGAAGGTCGCCAGCAGGCCGGCCGGGCTCAGGAGCTTGAACGCCCGCAGGTGGATATCCTTGTAGCCGCGCATCGCGTCGTGGAGTTTCTCCTTCGTTTTTGTGAAGGAAGGGGGATCGAGGATGATCAAGTCGTATTGCGCCGCGTCGGCTTCGCGCTGCTTGAGGAAGTCGAAAACATTTGCCTCGACCGTTTCGATGCGCGCCTGGTTCCGGCTCGCGTTGGCGGCGATCTGCGCGGTGGCCTCGGCGCTGATCTCCACGGCCGTTACCGCCGTCGCTCCCGCCTTTGCGCACGCCAGCGAGAACGCGCCCTGGTTCGCGAAGCAATCGAGCACCCGCCGCCCTTGCGCCCATGCCGCCACGGCCCGGTAATTCTCGACCTGGTCGAGGTAAAATCCGGTTTTCTGCCCGTGGAGCGGATCGATGTCGAATTCGAGCCCCAATATCTCGACCCGCTGCACCGTCGCTTGCCCGTGGAGCACTCCCGTCCGCATTTCCATGCCTTCCGCCCGGCGGACGGGCGCGTCGTTGCGTTCGACGATTGCGAAATCCGGTCCGGCCAGCTCGGCGGCTTCCTTTTTCAGCGCCTCGACGATCAACTCGAGCCGCTGGTCCATCGCCAGCGTCAGCGTCTGCACCACGAATACCGCTCCATAGCGGTCGACGATCAGGCCCGGCAGGCCGTCGCTCTCGCTCCAGACGAGCCGGCAGGCCTGCAAGTCGATCTTTCGCCGCCGCCGGTACTCGATGGCCTGTGCCAGCCGGCGCTGGAAAAAATCGAGATCCAGCTCCTGCCGCTGCCGCGAAAAACGCCGCGCGACGATCTGCGACCGCGAATTGTACATCCCCGTGCCGAGCA
>Ga0302320_10026753_pt1 | contig 11153 bp, 9 predicted proteins | sample Bog_T0_3_FD_202130 | JGI IMG/M metagenome (GOLD analysis project Ga0302320, IMG submission 202130) | Peat permafrost microbial communities from Stordalen Mire near Abisko, Sweden - Bog_T0_3 | ecosystem: Environmental > Terrestrial > Soil > Wetlands > Peat | place: Sweden: Abisko, Stordalen Mire... | reverse complement strand
TTGATCAAGTTCCAAGTTGACGAGGACGCACTGTCCGCCCACCTCGCGGGCACGTCGCTCGAACCCGGGTCGCTCGAGGCCTTCGTGGCCCGGGACAAGAACCTGTGGCAGGAAGCGTGCGTCTCGGTTATCGAGGTCGCCTCGAAGGCGACCGCCCTTTCCTTGCGAAGCCAATTGGCAAAGGGCGCCAGCTTCGCTTCCCTCGCGAAGGCGCACTCGCTCGATACCTCGTCGGCACCCAACGGCGGCTACATCGGGTGCGTTGCGGACTCTGAGTTCACCGCGCCTTTAGGCACCGTTCTCGCCGCCTTGTCGGTCGGCCACGTCTCGAGCCCGGTGGCGTTCAGCTCCGACTGGCTTTTGCTTGTTGTGACGAGCCGTCAGGCCGAGTCGTACTCGGAGCTTGTTTCGAGTCTTAACGCCTCGCAGCAGACGACCCTCAACACGGTCTTCCCCCGCCTCCTAAAGGCGGCCAAGGTCCAGCTCGATCCTCAGTTCGGTAGCTGGGTGGCCAAGGGCTCCATTGCCAGGGTCGTGGCCAACGCGGGGCCGGCGAGTGCCATCGTCCCCAACTCGAGCGCCAATTTGGGCACGAGCGTCACCAGCGGGACGAGTGCGTCCGGCTAACGGGCGGGCTCTTTTGCGCCTCGCTCGGCCCTCTTGCTCGCGATGACCGAAGACTGGGCTGGCACCCCGAAGGTGATCGCCGTCGGCCTCGGCCCTGCCGGGCCGGAGCACACGACGCCGGCGGTGTCAGAGCTTCTTGGTCGTGCTCGTGTCGCGTTCTTGCGTACCGGCAGGCACCCGGCCGCCGAGCCGTGGTTGCAGCGTCAAAACGTGGTCACGCTCGACCACTGTTATGAGAGCGGGGCCACCTTCGACGAGGTCTACCGCAATATCGCGGGCATCGTTTCGGCCGGGGCGCTCGAGCACGGCATCGTCGTCTACGCCGTCCCCGGCTCGCCTGTCGTGGCGGAGCGCACCGTCGAGCTGTTGCGAGCCGATCCCTCAATCGAGCTCGAAGTCGTGGCAGGACTGTCGTTTTGTGACCTCGCCTGGGGTCGCCTCGGCATCGACCCGATCGAAACCGGCGTGCGTCTTGTCGACGGGGAGAGCTTCGCCGTAAAGGCGGCCGGCGACAGCGGGCCGCTGCTCGTCGCCCAGTGTTGGAACAAAGACGTACTTTCGACGATCAAGCTCTGTTTCGCGGACGACCCCGGTCCAGCGGTCCTGCTGCACCACCTCGGACTTAGGGACGAGGCCGTCGTCGAGGTCCCCTGGTCCGAGATCGACAGGACTCTCGAGGCCGACCATTTGACCTCGCTGTACGTGCCCCGACTCCTAGAGCCGATCGCCCAGGAGATGGCCCGGCTCACCGAGCTCGTCCGCGTATTGCGCGAGCGTTGTCCTTGGGACCGCGAGCAGACGCACGGCTCGCTCGTCCAACACATGCTCGAGGAGACCTACGAGGCCATGGAGGCTATCGAGGCTCTCGGGGATGATCCGTCCTCGGCTTCGCCTGGTGCGGGAGCACATGTCGCAGAGGAGCTGGGAGACGTTCTCTGTCAAGTGCTTTTCCACGCCCGTCTTGCCGAGGAGGAGGGACTGTTCGACCTTTCCGATGTGGCCCGCGGCGCCCACGACAAGCTCGTAGTGCGCCACCCCCACGTCTTCGGGGACGTCGTGGCCACCTCGTCTGATGCCGTCCTAGTGAACTGGGAGCGCAACAAGCAGGTCGAGAAACGGCGCAGCCATCTTTTCGACGGCATTCCTGCGGCCATGCCTGCCCTGGCGAGGGCAGCTAAGGCCGAGCGCAAATTGGCGAGCTTCGGGCTTGGATGGGAGAAGACGGGACTCGACGCGGGGGGCCTGGTTGCCGCCTTGGCGGGTCTTTTGAGGCTCGTCGACTCGGACGAAGCCCTCGACGCGGACGAGGAGCTTGCGCTTGGCACCCTGGTCCTCGAAGAGTCTCGTCTTGTCGCCCGCAGGGGTGGCGATCCTGAGGGCCTCGTGCGTCAGGCACTGGACCGGCTAGGCGCCCGGGTGGCCGCCGTCGAACGGGCGGCAACCGACGAAGGATGCGATCTCGGCTCCTTGGACCCGGCCCGCCGCCTCGAGCTGTGGAGGGCATCGATCACCGACGCGTGAGGGTCGGTCACAAATGCACCTGTGCTACGAAAGGGCGCCCAAGCAGATCTCGGGGCCTTGCCTTGAAGTGTCCGCTCCCCATTTAGCTCTGCCACGGTGTGGCCTCGACACTTTGCTAACTTGGACCACAACCTTCACAGGAGAAACAGGCCAGTGAGCGCGATTGCGCACGTTTTCGCGCGGGAGGTCCTCGACTCCCGCGGCAACCCGACGATCGAGGTGACTTGCCATCTCGGCTCCGGCGCGACTGGCAGCGCCATTGTCCCCTCGGGCGCGTCGACGGGTCGCTTCGAGGCGGTCGAGCTGCGCGACGGCGACCCCCGCCGTTATGGCGGCAAGGGTGTTCGCAAGGCCGTCTCGAACGTGAGGGGGGAGATTGCGGATGCTTTGCTAGGTATGGATCCCTACGACCAGCGGGCCGTGGACCTTACCCTTATCGACCTCGACGGCACCCGGGACAAGTCTCGACTCGGCGCGAACGCCATCGTCGGGACCTCGCTTGCTGTCGCGCGCGCATCGGCCAACGATGCTGAAGCGCCCCTCTACCGATATCTCGGCGGGATCGACGCCCATGTGCTGCCCGTGCCAATGATGAACGTGCTGAACGGCGGGGCGCATTCGGACAACAACGTCGACTTCCAGGAGTTCATGATCGTGCCGGTGGGCGCCGGATCGTTCTCCGAGGGACTGCAGTGGGGCGCCGAGACCTACCATGCCCTCCACCGGGTGCTGACGAGCCACGGCTTGTCCGCCTCTGTAGGAGACGAGGGTGGCTTCGCGCCCGATCTCAAGAGCAACGAGGATGCCTTGCGGATCCTCGTTGAGGCCATCGAGGTCACGGGACGGGTGCCGGGCGACGACGTCGCTGTCGCCCTCGATCCGGCTTCGAGCGAGCTGTGGCACGACGGCTCCTACGTGCTCGAAGGCGAGGGCCGTTCCCTCGCGTCGAACGAGCTCGTGGAGTACTGGTCGGGTCTTGTCGACCGCTACCCGATCGTCTCGATCGAAGACGGCATGGCAGAACAGGACTGGGACGGATGGGTGGCCCATACCTCGGCCGTCGGCGGGCGCGTCCAGGTCGTCGGCGACGACGTTTTCGTGACGAGCGCGGAACGGCTGGAAAAGGGCATCGCGGCGGGCGTCGCGAACGCCATCTTGGTCAAGGTCAACCAGGTCGGGACCCTGACCGAGACCTTTGCTACGGTCGCAACGGCAACGCGGTCTTCTTACGCGTCGGTGATATCGCATCGTTCGGGCGACAGCGAGGACACCTTTGTCGCCGACCTCGCCGTCGCCACCAATTGCGGCCAGATCAAGACAGGGGCGCCGGCGCGGTCTGACCGGGTGGCCAAGTACAACCAGTTGCTTCGTATCGAGGAGCATCTCGGAACTTCCGCTGAGTACCGCGGCCGAGCCGCCTTCACCCAACGACTTAGAGGGGGCCTGTCATGATCCAGCGCGCCCGGTTGTTCTTCTTCGTGGCGCTAGTGATCGCCGCCGTCATACTGGTGGCCAACTTTCCTATCAGCGCCCTGATCGAGGGGCGATCGACGGTCCGCACCGACAGCGCCCGCCTGGCGAGCATGCAAGCGGAGAACCTCCAGCTTTCGGCACAGGTAAAGGCTCTGCACGACCCGGCGGTAGTTGGCCAGATCGCCCACTCCGAGTACGGCTTGACAGTGCCAGGCGAGCGTTCCGTCGTCGTACTGCCGGGTTCGACCACGAGCTCGACCTCGGCGGAGAACCCACTTGTCGATAATCCCGTTCCGCCCTCCGACCTGCTGCCGAGCGACGCCATGTTGGATCCGACCGTCGCCGCGTCGGCGCCGGCCGTGCACGAGCCGGGCTTTTGGCATCGCGTGCTCGCCAGTTTGGAGTTCTGGCACTCGCTGTTTTGACCTTTGCCTTCCGAGGTCTAGTCGCGACTTGCCAGGCGTCGCGCGGCCGCTCGCTAGTTTGCAGCCATCTGCGGGTAGCCTCGGCGCCACTGGAGGTGAAGGCCAGATGAAAGAGGTGATCGCGGACATCGACCGTTGGCAGGCGGCGGGCCGGCGCGTCGCTCTCGCCCGGGTGATCGGCATCGAAGGATCCGGACCGCGCGACCCCGGCGCGACGATGGCCGTCAACGAGGACGGAGAGGTTTCGGGCTCGGTGTCGGGGGGATGTGTCGAGGGGGCGGTCGTCACAGAGGCGCTGGCCGTGATCTCAAAAGGCAGGGCGAAGCTGTGTACCTTCGGCTACTCAGACGACGAAGCCTTCGCAGTCGGCCTCACATGTGGGGGGATCGTGCACCTGCTCGTCGAACCGCTTGACTGGTGAGCCGAAGGTCCGGCGTGTGAGCGGCGAGCTCTACCGCGAGCTCCGTTCCTCACTGCTTGGCGACGAGCCTGTTGTGCTCGCGACGGTCACATCGGTCGAGGGCGAGGCGCAAGAGCACACGGCCCTGGCCGCGAAGCTCGTCGTCTGGCCCGACGGCCGCAGCCTTGGCAGCCTTGGCGAGGACGAGCTCGATCGGGTCGCGAGGCGTGACGCTCTCGCTGCTTTAGAGCGCGGCCTGACAGTTACACGTCACTACGGACCGCTCGGCGAGGCACGCCGGAGCGAGGTCGCCGTCTTCTTCGAGGTCTTCGCCTCCTCCGCCCGCCTCATCGTGTTCGGGGCGGTTGACTTCACGAGGGCGCTCGTCGAGGTGGGAAAGGTGCTCGGGTTCGCCGTCACGGTCTGTGACGCCCGCCCCGTGTTCGCGACGAGGGCTCGTTTCCCCCTCGCCGACGAGATCGTCGTCGAATGGCCGGACAAGTACCTGGAGCGGGTCGGGCGCGAGCTCGGGCCGCGCGATGCCGTTTGCGTGCTCACCCACGACACCAAGTTCGACGTGCCGGCGATCCTCGGGGCGCTGCGCACGAAGGTCGGTTACCTGGGCGCCATGGGCTCGCGAAAAACACACGAGAAGAGATGGGTACGGCTCTTGGAGGCCGGAGCCGACGAGGCCGAGCTCAGAGAACGCCTCATGAGCCCGATCGGGCTCGACATCGGAGCTCGCACGCCGGAAGAGACGGCCGTGGCGATCTGTGCCGAGATCATCGCCACCCGCAGCGGGAGGCCGGAGGGCGCTGCCTCGTCGTTGCGAAACGCGAAGGGGCCGATCCACCGGACCTGAGGCTCACAGAGCCGGTCCTCTTTCGCCACCTCTCCCGCTGAAGCGCAACAGGCTGCCCGGCCCCCACACGCCTATCGAGCTGTGAGCCTTGCAAAGGGCTCTGGCATTTGTCTCAAAGCTCGCCCGTCTTGTTGGCCAAAAGGAGGGGTGGGCCATCCGACGGGCGAATTGTCTTGTGCGCAGGGATCTGTGCCTATGGCCTTCAACGTGTCTTCAAGAATGGCTCGAGGCCGACAAGGAACCACTCTGTGATCATCATGACTGCGACCGCGTCGTCCTCGAGCCGGTAGGTGCGCGCCAGCAAGTGTTCGCCCGGCTTTTGAAAGCCGGCGAAGGTCATCGCACCCGATTGGCTGGGAGGGGGAAGGGCGCAACGAGTCAAGGCGATCCCTTCCCTGCACAAAATGCGCCCGATCGGGTCGTTGCTGGTCTCGAGCTGTGTAAAAAATGAGCTCGGGAGCCGGCTCGGCACGAGGATGCTCTCGGCCCGCATGAAGGGCTGTGCGGAGGTTCTCCCGCGCAACTCCGCCGATCGCTGGAGCAGAGCTTCGCCCTCAGCGACGCCGAGAAGGTTTCCCACGCCCGCCCGCGTCATTAAGTGGCGGCGGTCGCAGGCGTCGACGGGTTCGCCCACTAGCTGCTCGAGGCAAGAGGTCACCGAACCTGCCTGAGCGAGAGCGAGCTCCAAAGTCGCCTGTGGGGTCACCTCACCATTGAACTGCACCATTGCGCCTGGTATCGAGATGATGACCAAGTGGACGAGCGAGTGGTCGAGGCGGGGAGAGACCGCCTTAGCATCATGGCGCATGGGAGTCATTGAATCGGTCAATGTCGGGCTGCTGCGGTCTATCGGCGCCAAGGCCGGCGCGACCGGTATCGACAAGTTGCCTACGCCCAATCCCGTTCTCGTCTCGGCGCCTGGCCCTCAGAGAACCGGAACGAGCGGGCTCGCTGGCGACGTGATCTGCGATAGCAATCACCACGGGGGCGATAGGCAGGCGGTCTATGCGTATGCCCGCGAGGATCTCGACTGGTGGCAGGGCGAGCTCGACCTAACGCTGCGTTCGGGCATGTTCGGGGAGAACCTGACCACGGTCGGCCTCAAAGTGACCGGAGCCCTCATTGGTGAGACCTGGCGGATCGGCGACGACTTGGTTCTCCAGGTCACCTCACCGCGGGTCCCATGCGGGATATTTGCCGCCTGGATGGACCGTCCTGGTTGGGTCAAAGCCTTCACCCGCGGCGCCCGGCCCGGAGCCTACCTACGTGTGTTGGAACAAGGTGAGGTGCGTGCCACCGACCCTGTAGTTGTCGAGTTCAGGCCAGCTCATAGCGTGACCGTGGGGGACACATTCCGGGCGCTCACTCTCGAGCCGGAGCTGTGTCCGGACGTCCTCGAAGCTGCCGAGTACCTCGATGATGAGATCGTGCTGCGAGCTGAAAGGCGCGAGCTCTACGTCCTTTCCAGCTCGGCCGACGACTGACTCGCCGGGGTGCCAACAAAGCCGACTGAGCCGACGGTGACTTGCTAGTCGGGTCGCTAGGTGCGTGGGTCCGAACCGGAGAGCGGTCCCGCTTCGAAGCTCGATGAAGCGAGAGAGCAGTGTGCTGCTGATAGTCGCGACTTCCGGTTGGCTACGAATTGCCCGGAATCGAATCAGAGCACGCGAGGGTGCTCCGCGCCTCTCATGCTGTCGCGATCGCGGCCGATCCGCCCGCGTTGGCAAGCTTTTGCAGGTTGTGACAGACGAGGTGGAGCGTCCATTCGCCCCGTGCTCCATCAAGGCCACGCAAACGGAGATGACCGGCGTGCTGTCGGACCTTCATCTGGCCGAATACCGGTTCGACGATCGCCTTGCGCCGGGCGTAGTCAGCCTTGCCGGCCTTTGTCCGAAGGCGTCTTGCCATACGTTGCCTCGCTGTCGCGTCCTTTTGGATGCGCCCTTTCGGCGCGGCCATGACACGCTCGTCGTGGCTCAGCCTGCCCGTGGCAACCAGGACGTCGAGGTTGCCGCCGGCGAGTGCTTCGAGGTTGTCGTTCGAGCAGTAGCCGGCATCGGCTAACAGCACCTTGGGGTGGTCTTCGATCCCGGCGCGCACGAGCTCAACGTCCATCGCCTCGATCATCGGGGTCAACTGGTCGACGTCAGTGGCCTGCTGGGTGAGAGCACCGGCGAGAACGACCTGGGACTTCTCGTCGACGACGGCCTGTCCGCTGTAGCAGTAGTGGAACGAAGCATCCGCGGTCTTCATGATGCGCGACTCGGGATCGGTGAAGTTGCGCTGGGCCTTTGCGGGCGGTGTCGCCTTGTCTTCTGCCTGCTTGACCGCTTGGGCGATCTCGTCCTGGTCGGCACCGGCACGCTCGGCCTTGCTCGCTGCTTTGGCGCCGGCACGTTCTTTGGCCTCGGCCTCGATGGCCTCCATGGCCGCACGCATCTTCGCTATGCGCGTCTCGCGCCGGGCGAGCTCGGCAGGTACCTCGTCGCCCCTGTGGTCCGCACCGAAGGTGTCGTCTTCTTCAGGGTCGATTGCCTCGGCCTCAGCGAGGATCTCGCCCACCTCGGCCCGGAGCTGTTCGGTCTTCTTCTTCATGTGGTCATAGCTCATGGCCTTGTGCCTGCTCGCCGAGGCCCGCAGCTTGGTGCCGTCGAGGGCGACCCGTCCGAGCTTTAGGAGCCCGGCTGTTGCGCACAACACGAGCACCTGGGTGAACACGTCGTCGAGGGCGCCGAGGTGGCGGCGGCGAAAGCGCGCGATCGAGCGGTAGTCCGGTGCGGCGTTGGCGCTTAGGAAGCGGAAGGCAACGTCGGTCACACAGCGCCGCTCCATCTCGCGCGAAGAGGTCACGCCGATCGAGTAGCTGTAGAGAGGAGCTTCAGCATCATGCGCGGGTCATAGGGAGGTGCCCCGTCGGCTGTCGCGTAGGAGGCGTAGATCACCGACAGCTCCAAGAGGTCCTCGACGGCCTCGGAGATGAACCGCGCCTCGTGATCTTCGGGCAGCCAGTCGTCGAGACTCGGGGCAGGAGGAAGGACTGGGGCGGGTCGTAGTGGCGGAATGTCTTGGCCGTCACGCTCGACGGCGTCGTCGCCGTCTTTTGGGGGCCGACCGCTACCTCGAAGAGCTGGTCGTCAACGGTGCCGTTCTCCATGGCACAAAGTCTTGCCGGTGCCCAGGGAAATCGCGAATTTTCACCGCATCACAGTGATGGAAAGCACGCGCGGGTAGTTCAGGGGGTTCTGACCCGCGCTCCTCGCGGTCGCGTCTCATCCCTGGTGTAAACGAGCAACGGGCGTAGGTTCCTTCAAGAGCTCCAACACTCAGAAGGAGGACCTACACCCGTGGCACCACGAGTATCGCCCAGTGAGCGCGTCCGTGCAGAGATCGACGCGCTGTTCGGCTCCGACCAGGACCTTTCCACCGTCCTCGAGGAGGTCGGCCGCGTCACCGTCCGTCTCCTCATGCAGCAGGCGATCGAGGCCGAGGTCGACACGTTCTTGGGCCGGGCGCCCTATGAACGACGAAGCGCGGATACCCCGGCCGGATCGCGCAACGGCTGGCAGCCGCCCGTCTCGGTGAAGACGACGATGGGACCGGTCGAGCTCAGCCGGCCGAAGCTGCGCGACACCGACGAGAAGTTCTGCTCACAGCTGTTCGGTCTCGGCGTGACGCGCACCAATGCCCTCTAGGCCCTCGTCATCTCGGCCTGGGTGCGGGGACTGTCGGACCGTGATGTCGAAGCCGCCCTTCGCGAGGTGCTCGGCGACGAGGCGGCGCTCTCACGCTCGACCGTGTCGAGGATCTGCCAGCAGGTAAAAGACGAGTTCGCCGCCTTCGCCACGAAGGACCTCTCCAAGCTCCGCATCGACTATTTGTTCTTGGACGGCACGAACTTCCGCTTCCACGAGCACTCCCCGGCCGAGCCGGTGCTTTGTGCCTGGGGCATCGACACCAACGGAAAGCCGCATCTCGTCGGACTCGCTGCGGCCAGCTCGGAGTCGTCTGACGCCTGGGCCGACTTTCTCGAAGACCTCGTCACCCGCAAGCTCGCCTCGCCCCTTCTCGTCGTCTCCGACGGTGCGCCGGGGCTCATCGCCGCCATCGAGCAGGTCTTTCCGAAGGCGCTTCGCCAAAGATGTGTTATCCACCGACTCCGCAATGCAGTCGCCAAGGTCTCCAAGGCCGACCAGGACGCCTTCAAGGCCGACTGGTGGGAGGTCTTCGACAAGATCGAGGAACCACCCGGTGAGCAAGCAATCGCCGAAGCCCGCCGGCGCATCGACGGCTTCAGGGCCCAGTGGGAGCGCGCCTATCCCGGAGCGGTCGCCTGCCTGGTCGAGGACTTCGAATCGCTCAGCGTGCACTTGCGGTTCCCAAAGGAACACTGGAAGAGATGCCGGCACACCAATCTCATCGAACGCACCTTCGGCGAGACACGCCGCAGGACCAAGGTGATCGGGCGCCTCCCAGGCGAGCGGACCTGTGTCGCCCTCGTGTTCGCGGTGCTCGACCGGCAACGCCGCGGCTGGCGCGGGATGACGATGACGCCGCGAGCCCTCAGAGGTCTACAAGATCTCCGGCGCGAGCTCCTCGGAGAGCAACAAGATCCCGTTTCAGAAGACACCGTCACAGCAGCCGCATAGGCTCTCGTTGGAACCTGCGCCTCGAGCTATTTACACCGCGCGTGGGACGCCACCGGTCGCTATGAAGCCTTGATCTTGTCCCTAGCCGGACGCGATTGGTGACGACGAGATGATCTGCGACGTTGCCTTTCTGCTTCGATAGGCGGCGGCCGCTGGCCCGCGGGTCTGTTGTCCTCGAGGACATAGATGGCCCCTTGTGGTCTGACCGCAATGCCAGCGCCTAAAGCTGCTCAGGACATGTCCGGAAGAAGGTAGCGGGCATAGCTCTCGGGGTCGATGTTGGCACCACAGACGACGATGCCCACGCTTTTGCCCTGCAGCCTCTCGCGCAAGGGGTACATCAAACCGGCAAAGGCTGCGGCACCGGCAGGTTCGGTAACCAGCTTGGCCGATTGGAACAGCATGCGCATGGCCGTTCGGATCTGTTCATCTGTGACCAAGACGACCTCGTCGACGAACTGTCTGTTCAGCTCGAACGAGTAAGGCTCGCAACGTGGCGCTCCCAGGGAATCGGCGATGGTTCGCACGGCGTCGATGCTCTTCGGCTCACCCGCCTCCAGGCTCTTGTACAAGCTGTCGGCTCCCACGGGCTCAACTCCGTATACAGCCGCGGTCGGGATCATCTGTTTGACGGCGCACGCAACTCCGCCGGACAGTCCACCGCCGCCAACGGCCACGATCACGGCGTCCAGGGTCCCTCCGGCCGCTGCTGTCTGCTCGACGAGCTCGAGGCCCACCGAGGCCGTGCCGAGCGCGGTCTTAGGACCCTCAAAAGGATGCACAAAGCTCCTGCCCTCGTCCTTGGAGATCTCGGCGGCACGATCGAAGGCGTCGTGAACATTGGCCACAAGCTCGACGATCCCTCCGAAGTCCCGGCAAAGCCTTATGCGGAAGGGGTCTGCTGTCTCCGGCATGACGACCTTGGCTGTCGTCCCCAAGATGCGAGCCGAGTAGGCAAGCGAGATGGCGTGATTGCCGGCTGATACTCCGGTCACGCCCTTGTCGAGAGCGACAGCGTCAAGATCGAGCATCACCGTGAGCGCACCGCGCGGCTTGAAGCTTCCGGTCCGCTGAAAGAGCTCCTCTTTCAGATAGACACGCGTCGACTCCCCGAGAGCGGCACCCAGGGCCTTGTCCGCTACGAGTCGAATAGGCGTTGTGACCACTAGGCCGCCCAGGCGGTTCCTGTTGGCACGGAT
>Ga0302320_10026751_pt1 | contig 11154 bp, 12 predicted proteins | sample Bog_T0_3_FD_202130 | JGI IMG/M metagenome (GOLD analysis project Ga0302320, IMG submission 202130) | Peat permafrost microbial communities from Stordalen Mire near Abisko, Sweden - Bog_T0_3 | ecosystem: Environmental > Terrestrial > Soil > Wetlands > Peat | place: Sweden: Abisko, Stordalen Mire... | reverse complement strand
ACCGCGAGCGCTTCCCCGCCGTGCAGCTTCAAGTGGTGCGTTCCTACGGCGCACGCGTGGTGGAAGCCGTCATGGAGAATTCGGCCGATTTCGGCCTGGTGCAGCTCCCCGTCGATGAGAAGCGCCTCCAGGTGGTCGACGTGTACAGCGACGAGATCCGCGCCATCGTTCCCGCGCGCCATCCGCTGGCCGGCCGCAAGACCGTCGCCCCTCACGATCTGCTCGATTACTTCCTCATGCTGCCAAAGCAGGGCAAGACGCGCGCGCGCCTGGACGATTGGCTCGAACCCGTCGAGGACGACGTCCGCGTTTCCATGGAGCTCGATTCCACGGAGATGATGAAGCGCTTCGTCATGGCCGGCCTGGGCGTGGCGTTCCTCGCCGTCTCGAACTGCCGGGAGGAAACCAAGGCCGGCAAGCTGCATGCCATCGCGTTGGCCCCGGAGCCGATGAGCCGCCGCCTGGGCTTGATCTACCGGAAGGACAAGGCGCTCTCCAAGGCGGCCATGGGATTCATTCAGGCGGTGCTCGAGAACGTGGATCGCGAGGCGGCGCCGCCGGCCGGCCTGAAGCCGCAGGCGGTTGTGCGATGAAGTGCGCCCACTGCCTTAACGATTACCCGCGGTCGGAACGCCGTTGCCCGCATTGCGCCACCCCCAATCCGGCCTCAGGCTACTTCCAGACTTCCACCGTGATGATTTCCGGGCGCGGCCCGAAGAAGGTCTTCCACTCCGTGGAAGAAGTGCCTGCGCGCCTGCGCACGCGCCTGGAGCGATCGACCAACAGCGAGAACTCCGCCACCATCCTGATTGCCGACCGCCGCGGGCATTCCGAGATCGCCAAGGCGCTGCGAACTTCGCCCCACGCCGCGCAACGCCGCCTGATGCGCGCGATTCTGGGCGAGGCTGCGGCCGGACCTCCCAACTGGCTGAACCGTCGCCCATGGCGGCGCAAAGCCGTGCTGGCCGGCCTGTTTGGTTTGGCGCTGGCCGCGGTCGCCACCGTGTTTACCTACCACTGGAAGTAGCGTCCCCGCTATAAAGTCCCGCTCCGATACAACCGATAGACCCGCCATGGAACGTAGACGTGAGCCGCGCTTCGCCATGGATCGGCCCGTTGTGGTCACGGTCCTCGACGGGAGAGAGACCCGCCGCGGAGCCCAGGTAACCAATGCATCGGTTTGGGGAATCGGTATCGAGATGCGATGTCCCGTGGCGCAGGGCGCCTTGGTGAGAATCGAATTCGACGAAGCCGTGATACTGGGCGAGGTCGTACACTGCCGCGAGGCTGCGGGGTCGTACTATGTCGGCGTCAAGCTGGATCAAGCCCTGAGATCCTTCGATAACCTCGCCGGCGCCTTGGACGCAATCGGGCCGCGACAGCCATCGGCCGCTTCAGCGCCATAACAGGCTGCGGAAAAGACCAGTGACAGGCTGAATGCCGGCTGAATGCCTGTCCCACAAGCGCCGTGTCGTGGGGCAGGCGCTTTCGCCTGCCAACCGACCATTCGAGGGCGTTTTTCCGCAGCCTGCTAAACCTTTGGATGCGCTATCCTGTGGATTCCGATGAGCCGAAAAGCGGTAGTGTTCGGGTCCGCCGGCCAGCTTGGACTGGAACTGGTGCGCACCCTGCGGGAGCGAGGCTACGCCGTAGAAGCGTGGGACCGCGCCGAGGTGGATATTACCGATGGAGCGGCCGTCGAAACCGCCCTCGCCGGTTGCGATCCGGAGGCGGTCTACAACGCGGCGGCCTATAACCAGGTTGACGTGGCGGAGAAAGAGCCGCGAGCGGCCTTTCTGGTGAACGCGCTGGCCGTCCGCAACTTGGCCCTCGCGTGCCGCCAGGTGGACGCGCGCCTGATCCACTTCTCCACCGATTACGTCTTCGATGGTTTCGCCCACCATCCCTACGCCGAGGACGACCCTACCCACCCGCTGAGCGCCTATGCGGTTTCCAAGCTGGCTGGAGAGCTGTATGCCCAGGCCTATCTGGACCGCGTGCTGGTGATAAGGACCTCAGGCGTCTTCGGCCCCGGCGCGGTGAACACCGCGCGCGGTAATTTCGTCGAGTTGATGCTGCGCCTGGCGCAGACCGGCCAACCGATTCGCGTGGTGGAAGATCACGTCGCGTCCCCCACCTTCGCGCCGCTCCTGGCCAGCCGCACGGTCGACCTGGTGGAGCGCGGGCATCGGGGCATATTCCACGTGGGTGGCGGAAAGCCGGTCTCCTGGTTCCAGTTTGCGCGGACCGTCTTTGAGGCCGCCGGCCTGAACCCCACGCTCCAGCCCATCAACGAGCGCGAGTACCGCACCCCCGCCCGCCGCCCCAGGTACTCCGCGCTATCGAACGGCAAGATGGAACGCGTGGGCCTCGAACCCATGCCGAATCTGAAGGAAGCTGTCCAGGCGTATTTTGAGATCAGGAATACCCCTACCGGGGTTCCGGCTTGATCGCGTAGTATCCCTTGCGGGCTTGGACTTTCAACGTCTTATCGGTGGTCCGGACGTCCAGCTTGCGGTAGCTGCCGTCTTTATTGTCGTTGGTGGGCGTGTAGCCGATGGAATACTGGGTACGCATCTCGTCCTGCAGTTCCTTGAACACCGCCTCGAGCGAATGCTTGCTGTCCACCTGGTACACATGCCCGCCGGTTTCGTCGGACATCCGGTGCAGCGCGCTGTACCCGCCGCCGATCGTACCGAAGATCCCGCCGTAGAAGCCCGAATCCGAGTAGTCGATGCTGTAGATCACCGTGTCGGCCTTTTGCGCCGCCTCAATCGCGTCCGCAATGGGGACCTTGCTGCCTTCGTCAACCCCGTCGGTAATCACCACGATGACCTTACGCCCCACTTCCCCCTTCAACTTCTCGCCGGAGGCCACATAGATGGCATCGTAGAGGACCGTGCCGCGCGCCTGGCCGACGGTTGGGACCGGGCCCGGGCCAATCCCCCCGACGCCCGAGCTCACTTGCAGGTTCTTCATCGCGTCGGTCAACAGCCGCGCCGAAGTGGTGTAATCCTGAAGCAGCTCGGATTCCTCGCCGAAGCTGATCAGGAATGCCTCGTCTTTCTTCTGTAGCACCTGCGCGAAGAAGGCCGAGGCCGCCCGGCGCTCAATGTCGATCAGGTTTTCCTGGCTGCGGCTGACGTCGATCAGCAGCCCGATGGTCAGCGGCAGGTCGGTTTCCCGCGTGAAATACTTGATGGTCTGCGGCTTACCGTCCTCGATGATATTGAAGTCGTTCTTTTCAAGGTTGCCGATGAGGCCGCCGCGCTTATCGCGCACCGACGCCAGGATGCTGACCACATCCACGTCCACCGATATGGAGGGGATCGACAGATCCTCGGCCTTTGGAGTTGAGGGAGTCTGCGCCGACAATGCGGCGGCAAGCGCAAGAGAGAAGAGTATTCGCATCCCGGTACAATAGGGGTGACGTTCGCGTTCACATCGTCGTTTCAATAACATGAAGGAAGCCATCGATCACCTCAAGCGCGCCGACCCGGTGCTTTCCGAAATCATCGGCCGGGTGGGAGATTACCGCATCGAATTCCGCGAGCCGGATTTCGAAACCCTCGTGAAATCGATCATATACCAACAGCTTAGCGGCCGGGTAGCCAGCGTGATATTCGGGCGTCTCGCCAAAGCCGCCGGCGGCGGGATCACCCCCGAAACGGTCCTCAAGCTGCGTCCCTCCCGTATGCGGGCGCTCGGCCTTTCCGGCCAGAAGACCGCCTACATCCGCGATCTGGCGCGGCATGCCCGCAAAGGTACCGTCGATTTCCAGCGCCTGCCCGGCCTGGACGACCAGCAGGTCATCGAGCATCTCACCCAAGTCAAGGGCATCGGCCCGTGGACCGTCCACATGTTCCTGATCTTCGCCCTCCGCCGCACCAACGTTCTGCCCACCGGCGATCTGGGCATTCGCAACGCCATCCGCAAGGCGTATGGCCTGGCGGAACTGCCCCTGCCCGCCGAAATGGAAGCCATGGCCGAGCGCTGGAAGCCCTATTGCACGGTGGCAAGCTGGTACCTTTGGCGCAGCCTGGAGCCCAATGCGAACCTGTAATCGGACATGGCAACCTGAAAATCCACAGTTTGTAGAGTTTTTCGCTAGGATTAACGAAGTTTTATCGAACCGCCGCAACCAAATGGCCTATAATTGCTTCCAGGTATATTGAGACCTCATGTTGCGGTTCGCCTGGGGCTCGGATCTTAGGAGACATCAAAATGAAGACATGGAAATTGGCGCTTCCCGCGGCCATCCTCACGGCGGGCTTTATGGTCTGCACGTCGACTTCTTATGGCACCCCGGCGTACGCCAAGAAGGAAGGCGGCAAGGCTTGCACCACCTGCCACACAATGCCCGCCAACGCGAAGAACCTGAACGATACCGGCAAGTGCTACCAGAAGAGCGAGCACAAAGATCTGGCCAAGTGCCCGGTGACGCCGGCCCCCGACAAGAAATAGGGTTAGGTGGGGCGGACCTCCTGGTCTGCCTTCCGGATTCGCGCGATCAAGCGAAGAAGGCAGACGGACCCACGGAAACCGTGGGTACCCCGGTCCGCCCCACGTTAGGCAGCGTCAATAAATAAAGGTAGCAAGTAGACAAGAGGCAATATATACTTGAGTCTGCATGGAGAATGCAGAGAGTTCCCTGCGGCGGAAGTTCTCTAGCGTGTGGCCACTGCTTGACGAACGGAGTCGGCGACTGATGGCTGCCAGCGAAGCTCTCGCCTTGGGATACGGGGGTGTTTCGAGGATTCGACGTGCCAGTGGCCTTTCCCGAAAAGCCATTGCCAAGGGGATGCGCGAGATCGCTGACGGAAACGCGATGCCGGGGCGTATCCGCCGATCGGGTGCGGGCCGGAAGAACATCGTTGAGCGCGATCCGAAGTTGCTCGTCTCGTTGGATCGACTGATTGAGCCGGAAACGCGCGGCGATCCGGAATCTCCGCTGCGTTGGATCTGCAAGAGCACACGGACTCTGGCTGCTCAACTAACGCGGCAGAAGCATCCGGTCAGTCATGAGAAGGTGGCCCAGATCCTGCGCGATCAAAACTTCAGCCTGCAAAGCAACCGGAAGACGGAGGAAGGTGCGGATCATCCCGACCGCGACGCGCAATTCCGTCATATCAACGTCCAGGTGAAGCGGGCCTTGGCGACGGGGATGCCGGTGATATCGGTGGACACCAAGAAGAAGGAACTGCTCGGAAACTATGATAATCGCGGCCAACAGTGGCTTCCGGCGAAACAGCCTGTCAAAGTAAACGGACACGACTTTCCTTCTCCCGAGGTTCCCCGCGCCTATCCATATGGCGTCTACGACTTGGCGCGCAACACCGGGTTCGTGAACGTGGGGACGGACCATGACACGGGAGCATTCGCGGTCGCATCCGTACGGGGATGGTGGCGTAGCGAAGGCCGCGCCTTGTATTCGCTGGCGCGGGCGTTGCTGATCACTGCCGATGGTGGGGGCAGCAATGGCTCGCGGGTACGGCTCTGGAAACTGGAGTTGCAGAAGCTAGCAGATGAAACAGGCCTATCGATTTCCGTCTGTCACTTTCCGCCTGGCGCCAGCAAATGGAACAAGGTGGAACACCGGCTATTCTCTTTCATCTCCTCGAATTGGCGTGGTGAGCCGCTTCGCGATTATGAGACGATAGTGAATCTGATCTCGCGCACGACGACTGCCAAAGGGCTCCAAGTGACCTGTCGTCTGGATCGCCGGAAATACCCGACCGGCAGGAAGGTAACGGATGACGAGATCAGGCGAGTAAACCTGCAACAGAACAAGTTTCATGGCGAATGGAATTACACAATTCACCCGTCCACGCGATAAGTCAACTTGATACCTTAATTTATTGACGCTGCCTTAGCTCAAGACGAGTATTTCTGTTTCCACTTGGCGATTTCCGCCGCCAGGGACGGGCGTATGGACGCGAATCGCCCGTCGTCGTACCCGTTGTTCGCCTCGCGCGGATCCGCCAGCAGATCGTAGAGTTCGTTAGGCCCCTTCCCTCCGTCGCGCAACACCAGCTTATACAGCGAATCCCGTACCATATCCGTGTCCTGCAGGTGGCTGTACGCCACGTTACGCCACGGCAGTTTCGGGGGGAGCGGCTTTCCCGCGATGACGCTCAGATAGCTGCGTCCGGAGAGGTTGCGGCTGGGCAGATCGGCGCCGGTGATTTCGCACATGGTCGGCACAAAATCCACGGCGCTCACCGTTTCCGGCCGGCTGGTTTGCGGTGGCAGGCGCACCGGCCAGCGCAAGATCATGGGCGTCGAGACGGCTTCCTCGTACATGTTCACCGGCGCGGACGCCTCGCCCGAATCCCACAAACCATGCCGGCCGTACAGCGAGCCGCAGGTGGAGGTGAAAACGATCAGCGTGTCGTCCAGCAGTTGGCGCTGCTTGAGCCTGGCCGTGAGCAACCCTATGCGCGCGTCCAACGCCGTAATGGCGGCCGCCGCCTTTCTCAGGCTGCCCAGCAGATCGCCCAGCATCTCCTTCCCCGCCCTTGCGTTGGCCGCCACCGGTTCGGAGGGGAAACTGGATTCGAACGCCGCCTTGGCGTACATGTCGCCGTACTTTTGCTCGATTCCGCCATAGGGCGGAACCAGGTCCGTGAATCCGGCCGTCAGAAAGAACGGGTGGCCGGCAGTCTGTTCGTCGATGAATTTCAACGTTTGCGCGGTGACGGCGTCGGAAGCGCCCATATCGGCGGCCAGGCACGCGTAACCCAGGCTGCCCAGAATTCTGGCCAGGGAAAACTCGTCCGATGGAATAGACTCTCCGCCGCCCAGTTGCATCGCCGTTCGGCCCGTCAGCAGCGAGGCCCGTCCAGGCCCCGCCGAAGGCGACGCCGCGAAGTGGTTGCGCAGGCGCACGCCGGTGTCGGAAAGCGCGTCGATACTGGGCGTTTTGACGTCCTTGCCGCCGTAACAACCCAAAATCCACGCCGGCAAGCCATCCACCAGAATCAGGAGAACGTTGGGCCGGTCGCCTTTGCTTTTCGCCGCGGCGAGAGCCGGCAGCGCGAGGCTGCCGAAAAAGAAATGACGTCGCGATAAGATCATGGCTGAAATATCAGTATAGTAGGTGGGACGCGTGTAGAACGCCCGGCGCCCGCTTGCCGCGCGCCACGCGCCGCATTATATTTGGTTTGAGCGATGAATCTTCCGAACACGCTGACCATCCTTCGTATTTTTTTTGTGCCGCTGCTGGTGGCCGCGCTGGTCCAGCAAAACGAAGTGAGCGTCCAGTTGATGGGTCTGCCGATCACCCAGGAGTGGATGGCGCTGGCTATTTTTCTCGCCGCCGCCGCCACGGACATGCTGGACGGCTATCTGGCAAGGCGCTGGCAGCAAGTCACCACCATCGGCACGCTGCTCGACCCCATCGCCGATAAGCTCCTGATTTCGGCCGCGCTCGTATCTTTGGTGCAGGTGCGCGCCCTGCCCGGTTGGATGGCCATCCTGATCATCGGACGCGAATTCGCGGTCTCCGGGCTGCGCAGCATCGCCGCCGCCGAGAGGTACATCATCCGGGCCAGCGATTTGGGCAAAACCAAAATGGTGGCGCAGGTGGCGGCCATCTCCTGCGTGATGCTCAGCATGCGGCATGCGGCCCTCCACATACCCGCCATGGTCATGATGTGGATCGTGGTCTTCTTCGCCATGATGTCCGCGATGAGCTACTTCCGCAAGTTCTGGGGTAAGGTGGACAAGCGCATCAAGCTGCGACGGCGGCGCGAATTGCTCATCCTCGAACGCAAACGCCAGAAGGCGCTCCTGCGTCAGAGGGGATCTGCCGGCGCCGCGGGCTTGGGTGGCGGCGCGACAATATTGAAGCCGCCCGGCGTAAGCTGAACCGTCCGGATCTGTCCCTCCGGCCCCACCGCGCCGATCGATTTGCCGTTCAGCGAAATATCCACGCCGCCCGCGTTGCCCAATCGCACTTCGAGCGAACCGGTCGCGTCCACGCTCCGCGTTTCATTCGGCGCCATTGTCACCGTAAAAAGGATCTTCCCGTTGCTCGATGCGCGAACCCACACGTATTTCCGCGAGGTCAGCTCCACGTGCAGCGGCGCGCCGGCGTCCGCCGCGACAGCCTTTGGAGCCGCAGTCTGCGGAGGCGCGTCTGAAACGGGCGCTGGGGTTGGCGCAGCCTCCGCGGAAGGCTCCGGAACAACCGCCGGCGGCGGCGTCGCGACCGGCGTGGATTGCACCGGCGCACTGGTTCGCGGCTCGGCCGTATGCGCCGACGCGCGCTCAGCCCGCTGCCACCACACGTACCCGCCCGAACAAATCAGCGTCACCACCACTACCAACGCCAGCCCCGGCAACCAGTTGGGCCAGCGCACGCGCACGCTGTCGCTGATCCGGTCCCACGAAACGTCCGGCGGCAGGGGAAAACCGGATACCGACGGATGCGGCTTCGTCTCGACCGGCAACGCGTCGGGCGGCGGCTCCACCAGCCGCGCAACTTCCGCCGCCATTCCGTCCTCGTCCAGCCCCAGATACCGGGCGTACTGGCGAACAAAGCTCTTCGTGAACACTCCGCCCGGAAGCCGGTCGAATTGATCGGTCTCCATCGCTTCCAGAAACCGCGTCGAGAGCTTCAATTCTTCCGAGATCTCTTGCAGCCCGAGGTTCCGCCTGAGCCTCTCCCGCCGCAACGTCTCGCCAATGGCGATCATATATGAACAATCATACACCGATGAGGGGTGTGGCTTGCCGAAGCGAGCCCCAAAGGCCAATAAAGGCACGGATTACGTGCTACACTGATTATGTGCAACGGAACTTGACCCTCACTATCGACGAGGGGGTACTCCGCGCGGCGCGCAAGGCGGCGCTTGACCGAAATACCTCCGTGAATCAGTTGGTCCGCGACTATCTGGCGCGATTAGCGCTTGAGACGGACAGGAAGATCTCGGGCTGGGCGAACCTGGAGGCGTTAATCCGAACCACCCCCGTCGACGTCGGGCCCATCACATGGACTCGCGAGGACTTGCATGAACGATGAACCCCGCGCGGACTCGTTTGTCGACACAAACATCCTGGTTTACGCATTCGGTGACAACGACGAGAAGCGCTCGCCGGCGGCGCGAGCCCTACTGCGCGACCTGATGGCGGCAGGAAGATTCCACACCAGCACCCAGGTGCTTCAGGAGCTCTTCGTAGTCCTGACGCGAAAAGCTCGCAAGCTCTTAACTGCCGAGCAAGCGCTGCGCTATCTTGATGAACTCGCCCGCTGGCCGGTGATTGTCTTTGACTTTGGCGCGGTCCGGCAGGCAGCCGAGTTATCCGGAGCCGCTAGCCTGTCGTTTTGGGACGCCCTCCTGATCGTTGCGGCAGCTCGCTCCGGGTCGGCGTTCCTCTATACGGAGGATCTACAGCATGGGCAGAAGATCCTGGGCGTAGAGATCGTGAATCCATTCGTCGCACGATAGGCAGCCCCTACGGAATTTCCACCCCGGCGCTCTGCGCTGACATCGAGTGGTCCTCGGAATCCCGCACCACCGTGCGGACCGTGTAAGCGCCGGGCTTCACGTCGAAGCTCGCTCGCACGGAGATTCCGGAGCTGAGCCGCGTGGCCAGGGTTTCGTCCTTGAGCCGAAGCTCCAACACTTTCTGAGTACCCGAAACGTAGTTGCCGTCGTGGTCGAACAGGCCGGAGACCACCGTTACGTCGTTGCGGTTGCGTCCGCCCTCCTTTTCATACCTGAGCTGCTTCACGTCCACTTTCGCCAGCACGTCCACGGTGGCCTGGTCGCTCCCGCTCTTGAAGAACTGCGTCTCCACCGCCACCGGCAGGTCGCGAATCTCCTCGGTGGAAAAGAACGCCTCTTCAATCTGCTTCTTCGCCTGCTCGGCTGGAGTGTCCGCGTAGCGCGGAGCGTAGTATCCGTGGCGAGCCTCCGCCGTGAGGCCGCGCGCGTTGCGCAGCGTGACCTTGAGCTGGTGATAACGCCCGTCCAGCTTGAGGTTCTGCGGCACGAAGCCCAGGATGTACAGGTCCTCCGGCGCACCCGCCGCGAGCGCGCAGGCCTGGTCCAGGTCGTTCGTCTTCTCCGCCAGCCTTCCGCCCGTTCCCGAGGTCAGCTCCGCCAACGCCACCCGTTCGTCGTCGGCGATGGCGCGGTCCAAACGGCTCGACAGTCCCTTCACATCCACCGCGTTCACCACCACCCCGGCGCGAATGGCGCGGTCGACGATTTGGGTTTCCCACTCGGCGCCGTCGTTCAAGGTCAGGAACCCCGGCGACACCAGGACAAGCGAGCGGCCCCCCGGCATTGTGCCAAGCTTGGCGACCGCCCGGTCGAGCGCGTCGAGCGTCGAGCGCGTATCGCGGTTCCAGTACTCCAAGGCCGTGTCGGCGGAGCGCCTGGCGTCGTAACCTATGACGTTATTCTCAATCTGGTCCGCCATCCAGAAGCTCATGATCTTGGAATCTTTCCTGACGGCGCCCAGCGCGCGAATGGCGAGCAGCGCTTTGTGCAGGCGTTCGCGGTCTCCGGTGAAATCCACCGCGATCTGGCCGGACGTGGTGTAGAGCGCGGCGCGCTCGTTGGGGCCGAGCGACGCGTCGATTTGCCGCCACGCCGCGTCGCGCGCACGCTGCATGTCCTGTATGCCGCCCTCGTAGTTCGGGTCGTCGGGATAGCCGAAGTGCAGATCGTCGAAAAGATAAGCCACGAAGCGGCCGGGTAAGTTGGACGAAGCCGCGGCGGGGGCCTTCTCCAGTGAAAAGCGCGAAATAATCTGCGCTTTGCCGCCGTCGAAAAGTTGAAAGTCGTCCTTCGCAAGATTCCCAACCGCCCGCCCTCGCCCGTCGCGCACCACCACGGGCACGGAGACCAGATTCACCGCGGATTTGAAGGTGATGGGCGTATCCACGGTGCTGACCTCGGCCGACGTTTGATGCAGCAACCGTATGGTGTCCGTAATCTTCTGCCTTCCGTCGGGACTGGCCATCAGGTCCATTGCAATGGCATCGCCTTCCCTCAGCACTTGCGGCGCGGGGCACTTCGGCGCCGGCGCGGGCCTCAGAATGGCATCCGGCGCGAACACGCGCAGCAGGTCCTCGATGCCGCCCAGCGGCTCTATCGAGACGCGGTACGCCCCCGCCGCCGGGCCGTTGGCGATGGCCAG
>Ga0302320_10026750_pt1 | contig 11154 bp, 12 predicted proteins | sample Bog_T0_3_FD_202130 | JGI IMG/M metagenome (GOLD analysis project Ga0302320, IMG submission 202130) | Peat permafrost microbial communities from Stordalen Mire near Abisko, Sweden - Bog_T0_3 | ecosystem: Environmental > Terrestrial > Soil > Wetlands > Peat | place: Sweden: Abisko, Stordalen Mire... | reverse complement strand
ACATCCACAAAGGTGGTTTCCTCCCGCTTTTCGCCGTTCTCGGCGCTATAGACGCGGTTGATCGCGAGGCCCAATTCGGCAACGGCTGTGCCCTTGGGGGTGTACCGGACTTCGGGGTCCCTCGTGAGGTTCCCCATCAGCATGACTTTATTCAGGTTGGCCATACGGGGAAGTTATCGGCTTCAGGCGGCTTTTGCAGCAGCTTTCGCGGCCGCTCTTGCGGCAGCCTTGATGGCCGCCCTTTTGGGCCGCGGAACCTTCTGGTAATGGGCGCGATAAATGTCGGCGTCCAGCTTGAACTTGTTCTTGATCTTCAAGATGAGCTGCGGCTCCACGGCGAAAATGAAGTTCACAAAGTACCCGGAGTCCAGCGGACCCGAGACGTATGAGAAATGTTTCCGCTCGAGTCGCTGGACCTGCTCGATCTCGGCGCCTTCGGTTTTGAATTCGCTTTCGATGCGTTCGATTATTTTGTTCGCGCCGTCTTCGTTGCCCCGGGTGTTGAGGACGAGAAGTGCTTCGTATTTGGTTTTCATCGGATGTTTGGAGTAAAAGGTTAACGGAAGTTAGTTGAACTGGTTCATGGCCGCTTCGATGCCGTTGCTCTGGAGACAATCCACCGCCGCCACGGCCCGGTCGATTGCCTCGGCCAGGATCGGCCGCTCGTCGGGGAGAAACTTACCCAGCACATGCTGGATCATTGGCTGGCCATCAGCCGCGCCGATCCCAATCCGGAGCCGCGGAATGTCTCCCACGTGTTGCAGGATGGATTGCATGCCATTGTGCCCGCCGGAGGAGCCGCCCGCGCGGATGCGGATCCGGCCAAGCGGCAGTGCGACGTCGTCGAAAATGGCGAGGATCTGTTCCGGCGCAATCTTGTGGAAGCGCGCAACCGCGGCAATCGGCTCGCCGCTCAGGTTCATGAAACTCTGCGGCTTGCAGAGGATCACGCCGCCGGACGCGGAAATGGCGGAATTCCACTTCGGCTCCTGCCGAAACGGAATCCCCGCACGCTGAGCCAGGCGGTCCACGATCATAAAGCCCGCGTTGTGGCGCGTCTCCTCGTATTCACGGCCCGGATTGCCGAGGCCGGCAATGAGGCGAAAGAGAGGTTCATGCGTGGATGGCACATCATTGGGGATGGAGGGAGGCGCGGAGGCCGCCCGTTATTTCTTCTCGGGCGCCTTCTTCTCGCCGCCGGCTTCGTCTTTCTTCTCCTTGATGACTTCCGGCTGGGCGACAGCGGCTGCGGCCGCGGGAGCAACCACCTCGGCCACGGCGGGCGCCGCGACGAGGAATACCGTGAGCTCCGCGTCATCGAGGGCCGTGACGCCCTCGGGCAGCATGATGTGCTTCACATGGATGGAGCTGCCGATATTGAGCCCCGAAACGTCGATGGAAAGGACTTCGGGCAGATCCTTGGGCAGACACTCGATCTCCAGCGAACGCAGGCTCTGCTCCAGGATGCCGCCAAAGCTTTTGACCCCCATGGGCTCTCCACGAGGCTCGACCGGCACGGAGGTGTGCAGCATCTCGTTCATGTTCACGGCGTGAAAGTCCACGTGAACGATCTTCCCGGAAAGCGGTTCATGCTGGACCTCCTGGATCAGCGCCATACGGTTATTCCTGGCGCCGCCCTGCTCGATCTCGAGCTCGACGAGGATGTTCTCGCCCCGGGCACGGGAAAGGAGGGTGCTGAGGTCGCGGGAGCCGACCTGGAGAGGAAGGGGCTTTTCCTTGCCGCCGTAGATGACGGCGGGGATGAGGCCCTCGCGCTTGAGTTTATTCGCGACGGTGCCGCCGATTTGTGTGCGGGCGCTGGCGGTGAGTTTGACTTGTTTTGCCATAAATGGTGTGGGTGCCGGCTGTCCGGCGGTTCAGTTTTTTTGCTCGTTGATCTGGAAGAGGGAACTTACGGATTCGTCGTGGTGGATGCGTTTGATGCCTTCGCCAAGCAATTCCGCAATTTGGAGCACCCGGATCCGGCAGGCGTCGCTGGAACGGACCGGCACGCTGTTGGTGGTAATCAGCTCCTCGATCTGGGAGGTCTTCAGCCGCTCGAGCGCCAGGTCCGAGAGCACCGCGTGCGATACGCCGGCGTAAATGCTTAACGCGCCATGTCTCTTGAGGATGTTCGCCGCGCTTGTCAAGGTGCCCGCCGTCTCGGTGAGGTCATCGACCAGCAGCACGTTCTTGTTCTCGACGTCGCCGATGACATAGAGCGATTCCGTCTCGATGGCGCTCTTGCGCCGCTTCGCCACGATGGCCAGGTTCGCCCCCAGCGCCTGGGAATACGCGCTCGCCATCTTCAGCCCGCCCACGTCCGGGGAGACCACGGTCAGGGGCGTATCGGCAAAGCGGCTCCGCAGGTAGCGGATCAGCACCGGCGCGGCGAAAAGGTGATCCACGGGGATATCGAAGAAACCAGCGACCTGCTGCGCATGAAGGTCCATGGTGAGGACACGGTTCACACCCGCCGCGGTCAGCAAATTGGCGACCAGCTTGGCCGTGATCGGCACGCGCGGCTTGTCCTTGCGGTCCTGCCGGGCATAGCCAAAGAACGGAATGACGGCCGTTATACGGTCCGCGCTCGCGCGACGGGCGGCGTCCACCATGATGAGCAACTCCATCAGGTTCTGGTTGGTCGGCGGGCAGGTCGGCTGCACGATGAAGACGTCGCGGCCGCGCACGTTCTCATTGATGCGGACAAAGGTCTCACCGTCCGGGAAAGAACTCACCGTGGCGTCGCCCAGGGGCACCTGGACGAAATCGGCAATCTCCTGGGCCAACGAGAGGTGGGCCGAGCCGGAAAAGATCTTTAATTCAGGAGTGCAATGAACCATGGGTCTGCGAAAGAGGGAGGGTGACTGTAAGACTGGCGCGCGGGAATGCAATGTCAAAAAAGCCCGCAATTCCGCCGACTCGCCTCCCGGCGTTCGGGGAGGCCCCTTACGCCGCCAGCTCCGTATAGGTTTAGGGTAAAGCCGGGGTTTTCATGAATATCGCACAACGACATATCAGCCGCCATCTAATCGCTCGGGACAGTCCAAATATGATTAAGTTCGCATATGGGTTCGCTACGCTCGTAGCCCTCGCCGCTTCCAGCCTCGCCGGTACGGAAACCAGCTTCTACACGACCACGGAATACGAGGGGGTCGAGCAGCCCGGCCCATTCTCAGACGCGGAAATCCATCTGGACCTCTTCGGCGCGTACCAGGATGGCAAGGCGCCAGACCATGCCGGGCCGATTAAGGACCACGCGTGGGGCGGCGGCGCAGCGGTCAGCTACTTCTTTACAAAGTACTTCGGCCTAAGCCTGGAAGGCTCGTGGCTGGACGGGCATGCCAACGCATCGCGGCTCGCCCGGCGGAACTACGACAGCCCGGAGACGCAATCCCAGAACGTGGACGGGAACCTCGTCTTCCGTTACCCGATCGATCGATGGAGCATCGCCCCATACATCTTCCTCGGCGGCGGGGCGGCGCTCGGTTCCGGCTCATGGGCCGTGGGTGATGTTGGAACGGGAATCGAGTACCGCATTATCCCGAACAAATTCGGCGTCTTCACTGATGGCCGTTGGAACTACTATGGCGACCGGTACGGTCACGATACCCAGAACAACTTCATGGTTCGGGTCGGGACGCGTCTCGTCTTCTAGCGGCCCGGTTTTCGCCAGAGAGGAGGGGGTGGATCATGGCGGGCCCGGAGGAGGGCTGTGCTGGACAATAAATTTGTCTTCGCGGCCCTCCGCTCCAATGATAGCGGCTTCCGGCCCGCCCAATTTCCGAAGCACCCCCCGATGAGTTCCGATCAGACTGGCAACGCGCCTCCTTTTTCCCCTGATGGACCGTTGCCGCTCTACTGGCTGCCAATCATCGAAAACTGGGATGCGCTCGCCAGGGAAATCTTCGATCTCGACGAGCCGTCCGCATGGGCGCGGGCCGTCCACCTCGCCAACGCCCGCCTCGATTTCGTCAAGACCATCCGGCTCGACCAAATCCTGCGCAAACGCTTCCGCCAGCCACCCGCGGATCTCCCCACCCATCCCGTCCGTCTCGCCCTCCTCGGCTCCGGGACCTTAAACCATCTGCTCCCCGGCCTGCGCGTCGGCGCGCTCCGCCGCGGCATCTGGTTGGACGCCTATGTCACCGCCTACGAGCAATACTTTCAGGAGCTTCTCGACCCAGTCTCCCCCCTGCACCGTATCCAACCCAACACCGTCCTTTTTTCCTTCGATGCCGTCCACCTCTTCGGCCATGACCTGCCATCGGACTTCGCCGATTCCGGCCCCGTCGAGACAGCCACCGCCAAAATCGCCGGCCTTTGGCAACTGGCCCGGCAACATTTCGATTGCCCAATCATCCAGCAGACAGTCATGCCGCTCGCGGTGCCGCTCATGGGGAGCAACGAGCATCGCATGCCCGGCTCCCCGCGCCGCCTCGCACTCCTCCTGAACGAACGCCTCCGAACGATGGCCGGCGAGCACTCGGTCGATATCCTCGGCATCGACGACCGCCTGCTTAATGACGGCCTCCACGCATGGCACGACGCCGCCCTCTGGCACCGCGCGAAACAGGAGATCAGCCCATCCGCTTCCCATTTCTACGGCGACCTCGCTACCCGGCTCATCGGCGCGCGCCAGGGGCGTTCCGTAAAATGCCTCGTACTCGACCTCGACAACACCCTCTGGGGCGGCATCATCGGCGATGACGGCCTGGAAGGCATCCGGCTCGGCCAGGGGAGCGCCCTCGGCGAAGCCTTCGTCGCATTCCAGCGGTACGCCCAGGCACTCTCACGCCGCGGCATCATCCTCGCCGTTTGCTCAAAAAATGACGAGCCAATCGCCCGCGCCCCCTTCGAGCGCCACCCCGAGATGATCCTGAAGCTCCCGGATATTGCAGCTTTCGTCGCAAATTGGCAGGACAAGGCCACCAATCTCCGCGAGATCGCCCATCGCCTCTCCCTGAGTCTCGAGCACCTCGTCTTCGTCGACGATAACCCCGCCGAACGCGACCTCATCCGCAGGCAACTGCCCGCCGTCGCCGTCCCCGAGCTGCCGGAAGATCCCGCCCTCTACCCGCAATGCCTCGCCGATGCCGGCTATTTCGAGGCGCTATACCTCACCGCGGACGATTCCCAGCGCACCCGCCAATACCAGCAGAACCGCGAGCGCGACTCGCTCAAGACTTCCGCGGCGAGCATGGAGGATTACCTCCGCAGCCTGGAGATGGAATTGCAATGGTACCCTTTCGACGAAATCGGGCTTCAGCGGATCGTTCAGCTCATTAACAAGACCAATCAATTCAACCTCACCACCCGCCGTTACACGGAAAGCGAGGTGCGGGGTTTCATGGATCAGCCTGCCGCGATCACGCTGCAATTGCGGCTCGCGGACCGGTTCGGTGATAACGGGATGATCAGCGCCATCATCACGCCGCCCGATGGCGCCGGTGGCGCATTCATCGATACCTGGCTCATGAGCTGCCGCGTGCTTGGCCGCGGCGTCGAGGAGGCGGCCCTCAATCTCCTGGCCGAGCAGGCCCGCTCACGGGGCCTAGAATATCTCACCGGTGAGTATCTTCCCACGGATAAGAACGGCATGGTCGCGGAGCTCTATCCGCGCCTGGGTTTCCACACGGTTGCCCATTCAGGCAGCGGGTCGCGATGGCAGTTGGACCTTGCAAACTTCACGCCGAGGCCCACCTTCATCGCCACGAAAAAAATGTCATGTTGACCGAAGCCCAGATCCTCGACGCCTTGACCGAGATATTCCGCCAGGTTTTCGACGACGATTCCATTGTCCTCACCCGCAACACGACCGCGAATGACATTGCCGAGTGGGATTCAATGAACCACGTCACCCTTACCGTCGCCGCGGAGTCCCGGTTCGGGATCAAGTTCAAGACCGCGGAAATGGAGGAATTGAAGAACGTCGGGGAATTCGTGGACCTGATCGGCAGCAAGCTCAACAGCAAGGGGTAGCACGCCAGCCGGCCGGATTTTGCCATGCTGTTCAATTCCCTGACTTTCGCACTGCTCTTTCTGCCAGTTGCCTTTGCCGGGTATCACCTTTGCTGCCGGCTGGGATCCGCGCCCGCGCGCGCCTGGATGGTGTTCATGTCGCTGGTCTTCTACTTTTGGTGGAACCCGCCTTACGTGTTGCTTCTGCTGGGCTCGATTGCCGCCAACTACGCCTTCGGCGCTCTCATCCAGCGATCCGAGCCGAAGCCCCGCCTCCAGTCCGCCGCACTGGCGCTGGGAGTGGCATTCAATCTCCTTCTTCTATGTTACTATAAGTACTTCTTTCCGCTCCTTCACTTCCTGGAAGGGATCGGCCTGCATTTCGTCTCTCATCCCGGGTCCGTCATCCTGCCGCTGGGCATCTCGTTCTTTACCTTCACCCAGATCGGTTATCTCGTCGATTGCCGCGGCGGCGTGGCCCGGGGTCACAAGCCGCTCGACTATTCCCTCTTCGTCACCTTCTTTCCTCATCTCATCGCCGGTCCCATCCTTCATCACAAGGAGATGATCCCCCAGTTTGGCGACCCAGCTACTTATCGCTTCAACGCTGCCAACGTAAGGCTTGGGGTTTCGGTTTTCCTTCTGGGATTGGCAAAGAAAACATTGATCGCAGATAATCTCGCCCAGGCTGCGAACAAGGCTTTCCTGAGGCCTGAGAATTTGTCGCTACTCGGTTCCTGGCACGGCGCGCTCGCCTATTCCCTCCAGTTATACTTTGATTTTTCCGGCTACTCGGAGATGGCCCTCGGCCTCGCCCTGTTGTTCAATCTCCGCCTTCCGCCCAACTTCGATTCCCCCTACAAAAGCACCTCGATTATCGAGTTCTGGCAGCGCTGGCATATTACGCTGACCCGCTACATCAATCTTTATATCTACAACCCGATCGCCCTCCGCGTTACACGCACCCGCATGGCGGAGGGCAAGCCCCTGGCCAGGGCCGGTCTCCGCACGGTCTCCGGATTCTGTTCGATGGTATTGTATCCTACATTCGTCGCATTATTCCTGGCTGGCGTCTGGCACGGCGCCGGCCTGCAATTTATCATCTTCGGGCTTCTTCATGCTGTTTACCTGACCGTCAACCACTTATTCCGGATCCTGCGTCACAAACATGGCAAGGTCGAGCCGGACACGGCATGGCATGTGATCGCCGGCAAGGTTCTGCTTACTTATCTCTCCGTCCTGGTAGCCCAGATTTTCTTTCGCGCTTCCTCCGTCGAAAACGCTATCGCTCTGCTCAAGGGAATGATTGGTCTCAATCCCAATCCTCCGATGGCCGGGTGGAGGGAGATGTTTGCCCTGGATCACGGCTTCGCTCCCGTTCACATGGCGGGTTCCATCTATGAGGGATCGATGTGGGCCGTGTTGATTCTTTTCTGCATCGTCTGGGGTGCGCCAAACATTCTTCAGATTTTTTCGAATGAGCAGCCCGCCCTCGTCGGACCGAAGACTCCATGGGAATCGGCCCTGCGCTGGCGGCCCAGCCTGGCATGGGGCGTTGTGCTCGGCCTCGTCGGCGGCATTGCTTTCCTCGCCATGGGAGAGCCCACGGTCTTCCTCTACTTCCAATTTTAGCCATGGCAACCACACAGGCGCCCGCACCGCGACGCAGCTTCTTAACGATCGTCGCGGCGACAATGGCCGGATTGGTCGCGGTAACATGGCTTTGGGTTATCGATAATCCGCGCAGTTGCATAAGCCCCGACTCGGGGACATGGATCGCAAAGATGCAAATGGCGGGCGGCCATCTCCCCGCCGGCAGGGTAATCATCCTCGGGGATTCCTGCACCGCCGCCGACCTTGCCCCGCCGCTATTGGGTAACAAGGTCATCGACCTCGGGCTCTCCGCATCCAGTCCCATCGAGTCCTATTTCATGGCAAGGCGCCTCTTAAAGACGAACACCCCGGCTGCCGTGATGGTGTACTTCCGGCCCATCCATTTCGAAAACGGTTCCGATGTCTTCCTCTTTGAATCCAGCGCGAAGTTCGGCCTCATCAATACTGCGGATCTCGAAACTATCCGCAGGCTGTCGCGGAATTTGAACGACCCAACCCTCTTCGGTTCCCCGACGCCTTTTGACTCCGATGCACGCCTCAAGGACTATCTTCTGCCGCATCGTTTTCCTGCCTACTACTTTGGAGGCATCGTCGAGGGGCGGATCGGCGGTTGGAAACAAAAAAGCCTCCAGGAGCAGGCGTATACGATACTGACGCGCGGTTTCTGTCCCACCGAGCGGGATTACAAGGCACTGATTCTCGATCCGGGTCCCATCATGGAAACCTTCCGTCCTTCGCCAGTCGTGGACGATTATTTCCGCCAGACATTGACGTTATTCCAGGAGCGTCACATCCCCGTCTATTTCGCAAGCATGCCAAATACACCGGCCTCATTCAAAGCCCTCACGCCCGAGGCCATCGCCGGTTACACGGCCTACCTGCAGCAGATGGCGGCAACTTATCCCGTATTCAAAATCGTCGGCGATGTCTTCACTTCGATGCCCAATGAATACTTCTCCGATGCAACGCACCTCAGCTCCGCCGGAGCCGTTGTCTGCTCCCAGCGGACGCGCGCCCTACTGTCAGCCGCAGGCGTGGACCTGGGCACGGCGGACGCCCGATGGAAGCCTCCCGTTCGCAACGCCTCCGGGTATTGGGTAAGGTAAGGCGTGGCGCTCGGGATCCGGCATGCGCCGCTTGACCGGGAGAAGCGTCGGCATCTTTGAGTGACGTGCCACTGTTCCGAACCAACTCAGCGCGGCTTGCGCTTCCTTTCCAGCGATGGGATACCAGCAGCTCCATTAACCAACCCTGCCAACAGATGGCATGCTCGCTGCTACCCAAGTTTCTCATCCTTGCAATATCATGCGATTGTAACCCTTTCCGATAAAAATGAATATGTCGATTTCAGCAGTGGGCGGCGGCGCTGCTCCCCACCACGCGATGTCAGGCGCCAGCATTTCAATGTCTCCGCAGGCTAAAATGTCGGGCCTTTACAGTAACATTGACACCAACGGCACCGGCAGCATCACCAAATCTCAATTCAATCAGGCATTCCAAACGCTGAATCCGCCTGCCGCATTCAAGTCAGCAGGCGCGAGCGCCGTGTGGAGTTCCCTGGATCCGAGCGGTAGCGGCCAGGTGTCGCGACAGGACTTCGTGAGTCAAATGAAGAATCTGATGGTGCAACTGCGCCAGGGCGGGAGTGGAGCCTCCGGCGCTTCCGAGACCGCCTCCGCGGGGACTCACGGGTTATTCAGCCTGGGCGCCTAGGCGCAAGTCTCTCACACCTCGCACGTCCACACAGTCGGTAGATTTCCACCCTGCCACCCGGTATTGTCCACCCAATGATGCGGCACTCCCATTTCCGCCAGCCATTGGGCTCCGCTCTCCCCTTTTAACATCGCGATGGTTGCCGCGCTGCCGGCAACCATGCAACGCCCGGCCAGGACGGTAACCGAGGCCAATCCCTCAACTGGCCATCCGGTAGTGGGATTCAGTATGTGGCTGTATCGACGCCCATTGCTTCTAATACAGCGTTCATAGTCACCGCTGGTCGCCAGGGCGCCGCGTTCAATTGCGACTTCGCCCGCCATTTCCGCCGAATTAAGCGGGTCGCGCAGACCGATCTTCCACGGTTCTCCATCGGCTCGCGGCCCCAGGGCCAGGAGATCGCCTCCCAAATTGACAAGGCCCCGATTGAACCCTTCTGCTGCGAGCAATGAGGCAAGACGGTCAACCGCGTACTCCTTCCCGATGCCGCCAAAATCCAGCTCCATGCCGGCGACAACGAAACTCAAGGAAGGCGACCGCCAAACTATTTTATCCATCCCGATAAGGGGCAGGAGGGCATTCACCGCATCAGGCTCCGGCAGGCTTCCGGAAGCAAAATTCCAGGCCTGGCGCAGGACACCCGCCGTGATATCGAACAGTCCACCGCTCTTTTCGTAACAGGCAAAAGCGAAGTCCAGTAGAGCCGCCGTCTCCTCGTCCACGGTAACCTTCCCGCCGATGGCGCCGGCCCGGTTAATCGCCGAAAGAATGCTGCTCTCGTCGTAGCGCGAGAACTTCTTCTCGATCCGCTCAATTTCCGCAATCGCCAGAGCGGCTGCCATATCGGCTTGCACCTGCGAACCGCTGCAAAGGTGCAAGGTGCAGGCAGTGCCAAGCGCTCGGAAGGAATAGTCGTGGCCTTCCGGAGGAGATTTAAGAATGAAGGATTCCGGCATGGATCGTAGCGGGCGATTCATTGCCTTCCTTTTCCAGCACCGCTCCCCTCCCCAACCGCCGGATCAGGACAAACCGCAATCACGATTACCCCCACCAGTATCCCCACCGAAACCTCGCAGAACCGGTGAATCGCAATGGTCCATCTCGGCTCGGAGGCCACTGCAAACAAAACGACGGTCAGCGTGATCCCGGCGAATCGGTAGGCCGCCCTTTCCAGCCGCGCCGCGGCGCAAAGCACGCCGATCCCAAACAAGCCTAGCGCGAGCACGAGCACCCCCGGGTGAAATCGTGTCGAAAGCAGCGCTCCCGCCGCGCAGCCCAAGGCCGTCCCCACCAGCCGCTGCCAGGAGACCGTCAACGCCGTCTCCAATGTTGTCTGGACGACGATCATCGTGGAGATTGGAGCCCAGAATGCTTCCGGCAAACCCAACAGGCGCGCCGCGAGCAACGACAATGCCGCCGCAACCGCCGTCCTCGCCGGATGCACCAGCTTTTTGCACAGCGGCGCAAGGAACTGTGTCTTCATAAGGGAACGCGTCTCGGCTTAGACAGACACCAGCCATTGCCCCAGCCGGGACTGCAGTTCGGGCGAAAGATCGATGCCGTATTGCGGCCCCAGCTTCATCCGCACCTTGCCGCCAGTGCCGTTGACAAATTCCACCACCACTGGCCGTGGCCCGGGATGCCGGGCAAGCGCTTCCTTCACTTCGAAGAGTTGATGCTCCGTCGTGCGGGGATGCTGAAAGCGCAACAGCACCGGCGTTGCCGATGCGGCAGCCCGGCCATTGCCATTTCCCTTCCCGGGGGCGTGCAGATCGCGAATCTCCGAGGCAGAAAGCCGCGGCGGCTCTTCCCTCTTGTCCACCCGGCCGGTAATGGAGACTACTTTGCCGAGCTCCAAAAATCGGC
>Ga0302320_10026748_pt1 | contig 11155 bp, 9 predicted proteins | sample Bog_T0_3_FD_202130 | JGI IMG/M metagenome (GOLD analysis project Ga0302320, IMG submission 202130) | Peat permafrost microbial communities from Stordalen Mire near Abisko, Sweden - Bog_T0_3 | ecosystem: Environmental > Terrestrial > Soil > Wetlands > Peat | place: Sweden: Abisko, Stordalen Mire... | reverse complement strand
GTTCGGTAGCAAGCAATCTCCGCGGGACGAGAAGACCGGGGAATGGGACGAAACCCGGTGGAAAGGGGTTGAGAACGGCTTTCAATGGGGCGGGATCAGGAGGCGCGCAATTTGAGAAGGAGGTCCTTGCTTTCTACTGGATCGCCAACTTTCACCAGAATCTCGGCGACGACGCCAGCCTCGGGCGCATAAATCGTCGTCTGCATCTTCATCGCCTCGAGAGTAACCAGCTTCTCGCCCTTGGTGATGTTGCGGCCCACCGTCGTGTGCAGCCCGGTGATGACACCGGGGATCGGCGCTCCGAGCTGGCACGGATCTTCCGGATCGGCCTTGATCCGCGCCTTGACCGTCGCCTGGAGCGAGGCGTCCACGATCATTGTTTCCCGTGGCACGCCGTTTAGCTCGTATGAAACGATGCGCTTCCCAGCCGCGTCCGGCTGTCCGATATTCACCAGCTTGATGAAGAGTGTCTTCCCAGCCTCGATATTTACCGATATCTCCTCGCCCGGGCGGAGTCCGTAGAAGAACGCCGGCGTCGGCATGACGCTGACGTCTGTGTAATCGCGCACGAATTGCGTAAATTTCGCAAAAACCTCCGGGTACATCAGATGGCTGTAAAGATCGTCCTCGGTCGCCTCCCGCTTGAACTTGACGAAGAGCTCCCGTTTGACCTGTTTCAGGTCGATTTTTGGCGCCTTTGCTTCCGCCTTCGGCCGATCCCCCAGCACCGCGGCGACGACTTTTCTTGGCCAGCCGCCGACCGGCTTGCCGAGGCCGCCGGAGAGCATGTCGATGACGGAGGCGGGAAATGAAGTGCCGGGCGGAAGGTTCGCGACGTCCGCGGGCTTGATGCCGCGGGTGAACAGGAAGAGCGCCATGTCGCCGACGACCTTGCTGGAGGGCGTGACCTTCACGATATCGCCCAGCAACTGGTTGACCTCCGCGTAGCAGCGGGCAATCTCCGGCCACCGGTGACCGAGCCCCATGGAGCTCGCCTGCTCCTTGAGATTGGTGAACTGGCCGCCCGGCATCTCATGCAGATAGACTTCCGCCGAGCCGGTAACCGGAGCGGTGTCGAACGGCTCGTAGAAGTTGCGAACGTGCTCCCAGTAGTCGCTGAATTCATTGAGCGCTTCGAGATCGAGGCCGGTGTCGCGCTTCGTGTGACGGAGCGCGGCGACGGTGGAGTTCAGGTTGGGCTGGGAGGTCGAACCGCTCATCGATGCGATGGCGAGATCGACGATGTCCACCCCGGCATCGCTCGCCTGGAGGACCGAGGCGGCGTTGATCCCGCTCGTGTCGTGCGTATGAAAATGGATCGGGATATCGACCGCCTGACGCAACGCCTTCACCAGCGCATGCGCGGCGTACGGCCGGCAGAGGCCCGCCATATCCTTGATCGCAAGAACGTGCGCGCCCATGCGCTGGAGCTCCTTCGCCATCTTGACGTAGTAGGCGAGCGAGTACTTCGTCCGCGCGGGATCGAAGATATCCCCCGTGTAACAAATGGCGGCTTCGCAAATGGCATCGGTCTCGCGCACCGCTTCCATGGCGACTTTCAGATTTGGCGTGTAATTGAGTGAATCGAATATCCGAAAAATATCGATGCCGCTCCCGGCGGCGTGTTTGACGAAGCCGGCTACGACATTCGGAGGATAATTCGAGTAGCCGACGGCGTTGCTGCCGCGGAAGAGCATCTGGAAGCAAATGTTCGGGATGCGCTCACGCAACGTGCGCAGCCGGCCCCACGGGTCCTCGTGCAGGAACCTCATCGAGGTGTCGAACGTGGCGCCGCCCCACATTTCGAGAGAGAAAAGCTGGGACGTACGCCGGGCAACGGCATCGGCCACCGAGAGCATGTCGTAGGTCCGGACGCGCGTGGCGAGCAGGGACTGATGAGCGTCACGGAATGTGGTGTCGGTGACCAGGAGCCGCTTCTGGCCCAGGATCCACTTCGCAAATTTCTCCGGTCCGAGCTCGAGAAGGATCTGCCGCGTCCCCTTCGGTGGCGCCTTCTTCAAGTCCGCTGCGGGAATGGGCGGAGGGGTCAATGGCCTGGACGGTTGATGGCCCTTGACCTGCGGATTGCCGTTGACGCTGACATCGGCGAGAAAGGCGAGAAGCTTCGACGCCCGGTCCCGCCGGACCTTGAACTCGAAAAGCTGCGGGGTGGTGTCGATGAGGCTGGTCGTTGCCTTACCCGAACGAAACGTCTCGTTTTTGACGACATTTTCGATGAAAGGGATGTTCGTCTTTACCCCACGGATGCGGAACTCCCGCAAAGCGCGATCCATGCGCTGAAGGGCGATGGGAAACGAAGGGCCGTAAGCCGTCAGCTTGACGAGGAGCGAGTCATAGAATGGCGTGATGACCGCGCCGGTATCGCCCATGCCGCCGTCGAGCCGAATGCCAAAACCGGCGGCGGAGCGATAGGTGAGAATCTTGCCGTAATTCGGCATGAATTTATTCTCCGGATCTTCCGTGGTGATCCGGGCCTGAACGGCATAGCCATTGCGAGGGATGGCGTCCTGCGGAGGGATGGCCAGCTCCGGACCGTCGAGCGCGGCTCCGTTAGCAATGAGGATCTGGGACCGTACCAGGTCGACCCCGGTGATGACCTCCGTCACGGTATGCTCGACCTGGATACGAGGATTCATCTCGATGAAGAACCACTCCTCGCGGTCAAGATCGTAGAGGAACTCAACGGTGCCGGCGTTGTTGTACGAAATCTCGCGCGCCATGCCGGCAGCGGCCTCGCAGAGCTCGCGGACGACGCCGGGCTTGAGATCGACCGAGGGGGCTATCTCGATGACTTTTTGATGCCGCCGCTGGACCGAGCAGTCGCGCTCGTGGAGGTGGATGACGTTGCCGCGATTGTCGCCGAGGACCTGAACCTCAATGTGCTTTGCCCTCGGGATATAGCGCTCCAGGAAAACGGCGGGATTTCCGAAGGCCCGCCCAGCCTCCCCCCGCGCCTCATCCAGGAGCGGCCCCAGATCGGCCGCTTTTTCCACAATCCGCATACCGCGTCCGCCGCCGCCGAAAGCCGCCTTGATGATAAGCGGGAAGCCAATGCTCTTGGCGACGCGGAGGGCTTCGTCGCGGTTCTCCACCGGATCCTCCGTGCCGGGCAGCGTGGGCACCCCGAGCCGCTTTGCGAGCGCACGGGCGGCCACCTTGTCCCCCATGAGTTCCAGCAACTGGGAGCGTGGCCCGACGAAAGTGATCCCGGCCTTCTCGCACGCGCGCGCGAAATCCGCATTCTCCGACAGGAACCCATACCCCGGATGGATCATGTGAACCCCCTTTTCGAGCGCGAGGGTGACAATGCCCTCGATATCGAGATAAGCGCCGACAGGACCCTTGTCCGTGCCGACGACGTAAGACTCGTCCGCCTTGAACCGGTGGATGCAAAAACGGTCTTCCTGCGCGTAGATGGCTACCGTGCGCAGGCCCAACTCATTCGCGGCGCGCAGGATGCGGATGGCAATCTCGCTGCGGTTCGCGACGAGGAGCTTCCGTCCAGCGATATCGTGAAACGTGGAGGCGGGAGAAGTGGCGCGATGGGAGGTCATGAATGGGGCCTTTATAGTAAGGAGTGCCCGGGATGGCAACTGGCGGCAGGGGAATAGCTAAAAAAGGAAAGCACGGCGACAGAAGGCCTTGAGTTTTTACGCGCCGTGAGGCAGGGTGCCGCGGAGTTCGACGAAACGGAGGCAAGATGAGCTTATTCCACAAGACCCAGGAAACCCCAGGCGCGTTAAGTTTTACCGGCGAGGAAGCGGTGATCGCGGTTTTATTCCTCGTGGTAACCGCCGATGGGGTCATCGCGCCGGAGGAGGAAGAACTCGTGATCGCTGCCTCCAACAGGATGAAGCTGCTCCGAAAACTGGGGATCGACGGCTTCAACGATGCTGTTCAAAAAGTGCGCGACGCAATCGACGGCGGCGGCCGGGAGGAAGTATTCGCAGCGGGAATCAAGTCGCTGCCCGCGGATCTCAACGAAACCGTCTACGCCCTGGCTGCGGATGTCGTGTTCGCCGATGCCACGGCGAAGCCGGAGGAGAATGAATGCCTCCGGAAGGTACAGGAGGCGCTCGGAGTGCCGGATGAGCTGGCGACAAAGGTGGTTGAAGTGATGCGGATCAAAAACCGCGGGTAACACGAATCCCGCCTCGGCTCTGGCGCCTTCCAGAACCAATCCAGTGGCGGACCCTTCCGCCTGCGCGGTGGCGCCTACTTGGAATGCTCGCCTGTCAGGCAACCGCCCAGCAGGAGAAGCGCGATCACCAGCAGCGTGATCCACGGATAAAACCAAAGTCCGAAGGCGATCGCCAGGAGTGCAAGTAAGATTCCGAGGTCCACCATGATAGTGAATAGGTTTTTGTTCATGGGAGGTGTGAACCTCCTATGTGCAATTTCAGCACTTTCCGTCGCCACCGATTCGCGCCGGTTGCCATTCCTTTCCCAGTTCTTGGCAATTGATCTCCCCGCAATACCAGTCGCGGTCATAACAAGATCGGAGAAGCGCATTCCGGGTCCGCCCGCTTACTTCTGCGCGCTTCATGACCAAGCCATCCAGAACCTTCCGCCCCTTCTTCTTTGCCCTCGTCCTTGCCACCGGCAGCGCTTTTGCCGGCGCACCGGATGTTACTCCCGCCGCCGCTCCGGCTGCCGACGATCTTACTCTCGGCAACTTCTTCAGCGAAGGATGGACCCAGCCTTTCGAATTTAGAAGGTCGCTCGACGATGGCGCTCCGGACCTGCCTTTATTCCACGTCTCCACCAACTTCCTCGCTCGCGCGTCACGGACGGATTACTCCTTCGAGGAGAATCTCAATGGCAGGTATGACAGGAACATCAACTATCTCGACGAATATTGCGATTTTGCCGTGAACAAGCGGTTCATGATTTCCGTGTTCGGAAATTACACGTGGAGAAACGCGAGGACTGGCCACGATGTCAATGGCGCGGGAGGCGGAATGTTTACCCGATTTCAGCTCATCGACACCCCTACTTCCTCGGATTCGATCAACCTCCGGGTCGACCTGCCCAACAAGGATCTGGGAGTCCATACCACCAAGCTGAGTGAAACCCTGGCCGGCTGGCAGGATCTTTCGCCGCTGGGCGTCGGCCGCGTGGGTCTCTACTACAGCTTCGAGAATGACAATTACGCCGGTTACGCCGCTTCCGGTTCCATGCGCGACGACGTGGCTTACGATGTCGCCCTGGGCAAAACCTGGACCAGCCGCAGCGCCTCCGTCGCGGCGCTCACCACATTGGTCGAGTTTTCCGGTGGAACCAATATGGACGGCAACCAGCGGACTTACACGAATATGGCCGCCACACCGGCTGTCGAGTTCATCGTCGGCAAGCACAACCTCATCATGCTCGGCGTCGACTTTCCCCTCACGCATCCGTCCGCGGAGCGTGAGGTGTATCGCGCGACCTATATTTACCTGTTCTTCTAGCGCGCCTCCTGCGCCAATACCGCTTCCACGATGAGGCGGGCTGCCCCCTCGTAACCGGTCAGGCCGGTATTGATCGTGGCGTGATAGAGCAACGGATCGTCGATCGCGACGTGAAAATGGCGCTTCACGTACCGATACCGCGCCGCATCCTTCTCACGTACGAACAACGCCGCTTCCCGCGGGGTAAGGTGATAAACCAGTTCCGCGCGCCTGATGCGCGCCTGCCCGGGAGCGACGAGACGGATATGAACCGCTTTCCGAAACCGGGAGGTGATGACGGTCCCTCCGCGGCCGATTAGAATCACATTCCCCAGCCGGGCAAGGCGGACGATGGTATCTGTCGTATGCTGCGCCAGCGTCCATGTGGAAGGATGAAGGCCGAGCATCTCCTCAACGGCGCTTCCGGGGCTGAAGGCGGAAGCGTCCTCGGGCATGAATCGATCCAGCGTCTTCGGCAATTCGTGATCCTCGAGAACCCGCTCGACGAGATTCCGATCGAAAACCGTCCACGGGCAGCGATCCTTGGCCGTTAATCGCCCGTTGAGCCGCTCGGCGACGAGTTGGGCGATTTCCGATGCTCCAGCCATCGCCTGGCGGGAAATCGTCACCAAAGGAAGCTCGTCGCGCACATACCCCTTTCCGACCCGGCTCATTTGAGCGTCCAGGTAGCTTCTGCACTTCTCTAGTGAAGCAGCAACCATCCCACAGCAATCTATCCCAAATGACTTCCGGAGAAAAGGAATAATAAGCTCCGCAGGGAGCGCCAGCCGCTGCGGACGAAGCGAGAGACCTTTGCGGAAGGCCCGTTAAATGGCCGGCTTTTCCGACGCGCCGGCCGGTTTCTGTACGACGCAAGAGTGCATCTCGGCGGTCAACTGCTCAATGCGCTTGCTCAACTCGTTGGTCAGCTCGGTCAGGCGCGTGTTCTGATTCATCAACTCAACCAGGGTGGACGTCTGCTGGGCCGCGAGCGTCTGGCGCTCCATGCTGGCCCGGGCGAGATCCTCGCGATGAGCCGCGTCCGCTTCAGAATGAGCCTTGTCGCGATCTGCCTGGCGCGTCTGGGCCAGAAGGATGAGCGGCGCCGCGTAGGCGGCCTGGAGACTGAACGCCAGATTTAGAAGGATGAATGGATATTCGTCAAAGTGCCACGCCTTGGTGATGGCAACGATGTTGATGACCATCCAGATCCCGACGATCACCGTCTGGCCGATGAGAAAAACCGGTGTACCGAAAAAGCGGGCAAAGACCTCGGCCTTCAGCGCAAACCAATCGCTCCCGAATACCGGCGCGAGGTGGCCGTGGGGAAGATGGAAGCGGAGATGGTGCTGGTCCGATTTCGAGCCGGGGGCGGATGGTGTATTGGTTGTTTCCACGGTGCTGTTTGGGCGGGTCCTGAGGTTTGCGGAGCCGGAAAAAGCGCTTCCCCGCTTACGCCGCCTTATGCCATTGCATCCTCACGCAGGCAAGAGCATTCAACAGGCGGGCCGGCCGGCAGGTCAATCGGCTGGCTGACCGCGATGCTGCACGAGCGCCATCTCCTGCTTGAGCTCCCCGATGTCCTGCTGGGCTTGGGAAAGGTCCTTCTCCAGTTGCGCCACGCGGGGCGTCAGGTCGGGCGGGCGGGGCTGGGTCCGCCATTTCTGGAGGACGCTTAGCGTGAAGCCATCTGCCACCACCAGCAGGGCGACGATCAAGGGAATCAATCGGTTCATCGCAAATCTCTTACCACGAGTCCCCTCGCCTGTCGCCCGGTGGATAGCTGCCTCAGGCCGAGAGCTTCAACGTAACCAACGGCTCGCCCTCGCCTTCCCGGCCCCCGGCCTTCTTCACGGCGTCGATTCCCTGGCGCACCTTGCTCTTGCTGCTGGAGAAGATCATCGCAGTTTCCTCAGTGATGAGCTCCCTGGAATAAGCTTCGATCAAGGCCTGATCGAAGGTGCGCCACCCGTAGGTGTTGCTCGCCTCGATGATCTCCACAAAAGATCGCATTTCGCCTTCTCCGAGCAGCAGCGTTTCCCGCGTCCGCAGGTTGCTGCCCATGATCTCGTTGATCATCAACCGCCCCCCACCGACCCTCGGGACGAGCCGCTGGCTCACAACGAACCGCAGCGTGTCCGCCAGCCGCTCCCGGACCAGTTGCTCCTCATCCTTGCCGAAGAATCCAAGGATGCGATTGATCGTCTGGCCGGCGTTGATGGTGTGGAGCGTGGAATAAACGATGTGGCCCGTCTCGCCCGCCGTCAGGGCGATCTCCATGGTTTCACGGTCGCGGATTTCTCCCACCAGGATGACCTTTGGCGCCTGACGCAACGCCGACCGCAGCCCGGCAGCGAACTCCGGAAAATCGCGCCCCAATTCCCGCTGCGAGATTGTCGCCTTCGCGTGCTGGTGCATGAATTCGATGGGGTCCTCCAGCGTAACGATGTGGATTTCGCTCTGTTGATTCAGCTCGTTGATCATTGCCGCCAGCGTCGTCGTCTTGCCGGACCCCGTGGCGCCCGTGACAAAGATGAGGCCCGTTTTCTCCTTGATCATCTCGCGAAAGACCGGCTGGAGACCCAGCTTGTCGATGGTCGGGATTACGGAATTAAGTTTCCGCATGACGATGGCGTGGCGGCCATTCTGGCGGAAGATATTCACGCGAAACCGGGCGAACCCCTCGATCCCGTAGGAACAGTCGCACGCGCCGAGCTCCAGGAAATCGCGCTGCAAGCGCTCGATCCCATTCATCAGATAAACGGCCAGGTCCTCGACCTTGTTCGGCGACAGGTAGGCCGCCGGCGTATCGTCCGGGTAGGGTCTTAGCTTGCCATAAGTCTCGACCTGGGGAGGCTTGCCGACGACGAAAAAGAGGTCCGAGACCCCTTCAAAGCTCTCGATCATCGACGATAACAGCGAATCGACGTCCTCCTTAAGCATGGGGGAAAAGGATACATGCCTCTAAAGGCATCGATGGGCTCGAATCCATGGTATCCCGCTTCTTCAGCAAAGGGTGTGCCGGGGCGCACTTTCGCCGCCGGTAATCTCAGTTCGCGATTTTTTCTCTTTCCATCGATGCTAAGCTCCTCGTCCGATGCCAGCCGACCCACAACTCCTCGCTCCAGCCGGCGATTGGGACTGCATCCGCGCTGCGGTAGCCAATGGCGCGGACGCCATATATTTCGGCCTGCCGAGATTCAATGCGCGGCTCCGGGCGCACAATTTCACGGAAGAAGAACTCCCGGCGATCGTCGATTTCTGCCACCGGCGCGGCGTGGAGGCAATCGTGACCTTCAATACGTTGGTCTTTACCGGCGAACTGGAAGCGGCGGCTGATTACCTGCGGCTGCTCAATCGCGCCGGGGTCGACGCGCTCATCGTCCAGGATATCGGCCTCGTCAGGCTGGCCAGGGAAATCGCCCCGGAGTTGCCGATTCACGCCTCCACCCAGATGACGATTACGTCCCCGGAGGGGGCGCGCATGGTCCACGAGGAGCTGGGCATCGGGCGGATCGTCCTCGCAAGGGAGCTTTCCCTGCGGGAACTGGAGAAATTTAACGGCGGCGCGGGCGCGGAACTGGAGGTCTTTGTCCACGGCGCGCTCTGTGTGGCGTATTCCGGGCAATGCCTGACCAGCGAATCCCTGGGGCAGCGCAGCGCGAATCGCGGCGAGTGCGCACAGGCCTGCCGGATGCCTTACGAGCTGGTGGTCGACGGCGCTGTCCGCGACCTTGGCGAGCGCCGCTACCTGCTCTCGCCGCAGGATCTCGCCGCGGTCGGAGAAATCCCGGAGCTACTGGACCGGGGCGTCGTTTCCTTCAAGATCGAAGGCCGGCTTAAATCGCCGGAATACGTTGCGGCGATCTGCCAGGTTTACCGCAAGGCCATCGACGCCGCGCTGGCCCGGCAACCGTGGGAGCCGGCTCCAGAGGATACCTACACGATGGAGATGGCATTCTCCCGCGGGCTCTTCACTGGATGGATGCACGGGGTCGATCACCAGCAACTCGTCCAGGCGAGATTTGGGAAAAAGCGCGGGGCGTTCGTCGGACGCGTGGCCACGGTCGCGAGCGATCACGTGACTCTGGCCACGCTGGATGTGCCGCTCAAAGCCGGAGATGGTGTCGTTTTCGACCAGGGCGGCGATACCGATCACGAGCAGGGCGGCCGCGTCTTCCGCGTCGAGGGCCGGCGGGTATACTTCGGGCGCGGGCAGATGCAGTTCAGGGAACTCCACACCGGCGATCGCGTTTGGAAGACGGACGATCCCCAGCTGGACTCGCAATTGCGCAAGTCCTTCGGCGGAAAAATCCCCGCCCGGCGCGAGATCCCGCTCAAAATGCGGATCAGCGGCGACGCCGGTACTCCGATGTCTCTCGAGGCAAACGCCGGCAGCACTTCTGCTACCGTGGAATCGGCGATCCCGCTCCAGCCCGCCCGCACCGCGCCGCTGACCTCCGCGCGTTTGCGCGAGCACCTCGGCAAGCTGAGCGAGACCGGATACTCCCTCGGCGCGTTGGATTGCGAGGGCCTCGCCGGCCCGGTGATTCTGCCGATCGCCGAGCTTAACCGCATGCGCCGGGAACTGGTGGCAAAACTGGACGCCTTTCATTGCATCCCGCGTCCGGAGAACCCCGTGACCATCGCCGGATTACTGGAGGACTTGAACAAAACCGCGACGACCTCTCTTGCCGAGCCCGAGCTTAACGTCCTCTGCCGCACCATTGAGCAGCTCGACGCCGCGTTATCCGCCGGCGTCCGGCTCGTGTTGGTCGATTTCGAAGACATCCGCCGTTACAAGGACGCCGTCGCTCTCATCCGGGAACGCGGAGAGAGCCGCATCTATCTCGCCACTCCCCGCATTCAAAAAGCCGGCGAGGAGGGGTTCTTCAAGCTGATCGCCAACGCCGCCCCGGACGGCGTCCTCATCCGCAATCTCGGCGCAATCCAATACTTTGCCGACGCCGGCCTGCCGCGGCTGGGCGATTTCTCCCTCAACGTCGCCAACCCTTTTACGGCGGAGTTCTTCATCCGGCACGGCCTCGAGCGCGTAACCGTCTCCTACGACCTCAATATCGCGCAAGTCCTCGACCTTCTGCGCGCCGCGCCGCCCGCGTGGTTCCAGCTCACCATCCATCAGCACATGCCGATGTTTCACATGGAGCACTGCGTGTTTGCCGCCTTTATGTCGAACGGCAGGACATTTCTCGATTGCGGACGCCCCTGCGAGAAACACCGTGTCCACCTGCGCGACCGCGTCGGGATCGAGCATCCCTTGCGCGTCGACGTCGGCTGCCGCAACACCCTTTACAACGCGACTCCGCAGACCGGCGCCCAGTTCTTTGACGAGCTGCTCGCCGCCGGCCTTCGCTCATTCCGTATCGAGCTGCTGGAGGAAAACGCCGCCGAGTCCCGGCGCGTGATCGAGTCCTATCAGCGCCTCCTCACCGGCGCGGAAACCGGCGACAATCTCTGGCGCAGCCTCAATGCACACTCTCAACTCGGAGTTACTCGCGGCACTTATTAACTGTGAACATCCACTACCTGCAACACGCTCCCGGCGAAGGCCCCGGGCAAATCGCCAATTGGGCCGCAGCCAATAACCATCAATTCTCCGGCACTCATTGGTATCGTGGCGATAGCTCCCCCGATCCCGCCTCCATCGACTTTCTGGTCATCATGGGAGGCGGCATGAATATCTA
>Ga0302320_10026746_pt1 | contig 11155 bp, 8 predicted proteins | sample Bog_T0_3_FD_202130 | JGI IMG/M metagenome (GOLD analysis project Ga0302320, IMG submission 202130) | Peat permafrost microbial communities from Stordalen Mire near Abisko, Sweden - Bog_T0_3 | ecosystem: Environmental > Terrestrial > Soil > Wetlands > Peat | place: Sweden: Abisko, Stordalen Mire... | reverse complement strand
CTGTTCGATAAAATCCACCACCGGCTGGAAGGAGTCGTAGGGATGCTGCAGCATCACGTCCTGCCGGGCCAGGACCTCGAAAATGGTCGTGGGATCCCGCAGAAGCGATCCGGCCACCGGCTCGAAGGGCGGATACTTCAAATCCGGCCGGTCTAAGTCGGCCAGGCTCTGCAGCCGCAAGAGGTTCAAGGGATCGCGCAGGCGGAAGGCGTACTCCCGGGACAGGTCCAGTTGGGAGCAGAGCATGGAGAAGATCTTCTCGTCCACGCCTTCGTCGATCTCCAGCCGAACCGCGGCCCCGCGCCGCAGATTGCGCAATTCCTCCTCGATCTTCTTCAGGAGGTTTTCCACCTCTTCCTCGTCGATGTAGAGGTCGCTGTTGCGGGTGACCCGGAAGGCGTGGGCGGAGGCGAGCTCGTAGCCGGGAAAGAGGTCGCCCGCGCAGAGCTTGATGACTTCGCTTAAGAAAATGAAGCGCTGGAGCCCCGCGGCGGAGGGCGCGATCTCGATCAACCGCGGCAGGATCCGCGGGACGGGCAGGATGGCCACCCGCAGGTCCTCCTCCGGGGCCTCCGGATTGCGCACGGCCACGACCACGTTCAGGGTCTTGTTGCCCAGTTGGGGGAAGGGATGGGCCTGGTCCAGCGCCAGGGGGGTGAGGACGGGCTGGACCTGCTCCCGAAAATAACCCCGCACCCAGTTAAGCTCGGCCGGCGTCAGATCCTTGCTCTTGCGAAAGACGATCCCAGCCTCGGCCAGGGCCGGGACCAGCTGCTCGCTCCAGCAGCGGTACTGATCCTCGACCAGGGAAGCCACGACCGAGTGGATCCGGCGCAATTGCTCCTGGGGTCCCAGGCCGTCCGGCCCCAGTTCGCTGACCCCGGAATCCATCTGCTGCATGAGACCGGCCACCCGGATCTCGAAAAACTCGTCCAAATTGGAACTCACGATCGTGAGAAAGCGCACCCGATCCAGGAGCGGATGCCGCGCCGACTGGGCCTGCTCCAGGACGCGCCGGTCGAAGGCCAGCCAGCTCAGCTCCCGGTTGAAGTAGGCCGCCTTGGCCGCCGGTTCGGCCGCGGCGGACGAGTGCCGGCGCCGGGCGCGGGCCTTGCTGGCGGAATCCGAAGCCTGGAACATAGGAAGCGTGATATAACCAAAGACTGTCCGGCCCAACGAGCCCGAAATGGGCCCGTCTCACCGATGTAACCGAAGGCCCGCACAGCCGCTTAGATCTCCGCCAAAATCTTGTAAAGCCTTGCCACCATCTTGCTTGGGTCTTCCAGCAATCCGGCCCCAATCAGCGCGTTGTCGAAGATCTGCTCGGCCACCAACTTGGCTTTTTCCGGGGCCTCGGTGGCCAGGACAGACAAGCGTTTGATCACGGGGTGCCGGGGATTGATCTCCAAAATGACCCGGACGGGCGTGTCCGCCCCGTCCTTGTTCATCGCTTTCATCATCCGGCGCAGGTGGGGGGAAACCATCTTGTCGGCGTTGAGGGCCACGGCCGGCGAGTCGACCAGCCGGTCGCTCGCCTTCACCTCCGCTGCCCGCTCGCCCAGGGTCTCCTTGAGCCAGGCGGACAGCTTCTTGATCTCGTCCTCGCCCAGGCTGCCCTCCCCCTTCGGCAGGTCGGCCAGCTTCACGTCGGCATGATCGGCCGCGATCAGCTTCTTGCCGTCGAACTCGCGCACGTTGTTCATCACGTACTCGTCGACCGACTCGTAGCAGAAGAGGACCTCGAGGCCGCGAGCCTTGAAGCCTTCCAGGTAGGGGCCGGCCTCGATCGCTTCCCGATTCGGGCCGACCAGGTAATAAATCTCCTTCTGGTCGCCGGCGATGCGGGAGACGTAGTCGGCCAGCGAGGTCGTCTTGCCCTTGTCGGTAACCGAGGACTCGAAGCGCAGCAGCTTCACCAACGCGTCCTTGTGGCTGAAGTCGAGGGCGGCACCCTCCTTCAGGTAGATTCCGAACTCCTTGTAGAATTCGGCGTAGGCCTCGGCCCGGTTCTTCGCCTCGTCCTCGAGAAATTTGAGAAAGCGCTTGGTGATGACCTTGTTCAGCTTCTCCAAGAGCGAACGGTCCTGCATGGTCTCGCGCGAGATATTGAGCGGCAGGTCCTCGCAGTCCACGACGCCCTTGAGGAAGCGCAGCCATTCCGGCAGCAGGTCCTTGGGCTTGGCGTCGATCAGCACCTTGCGGCAGTACAGGGCCACGGCCGGCTCGCTCCGCATCATGCCCAGCTTTTCCGGGTTGTCCTTCGGCACAAAAAGGAGGGCGTTGATCGCGAGCGGCGCATCGGCGGAGAAATGCAGGCGCAGGCGCGGCGCGTCAAAGGCATGGGCCTGGAACTTGTAGAAGTCGGTGTACTCCTCCTCCTTGATCTCGTTCTTGTTCCGCAGCCAAAGGGCCTGGATCGTATTGATCCGCTTGCCGTTGAGATTGATCGGAAAGGAGACGAAGGCGCTGTAGCGTTCGAGGATTTCCTTGATCCGCCAATCCTGGCCGAATTCCGAACAGTCGTCCTTCAGTTCGATCACGACCTTGGCGCCGCGGCGTTCGCCAGTGGACTCCTCGACGGTGTAGCTGCCGCCGCCGTCGCTCGTCCAAACGTGGCCAGGCTCGTTCACTCGCCAGGAGTGGCTGTAGACGCTGACTTTCTTCGCCACCATGAAGGCCGCGTAAAAGCCGACGCCGAATTGGCCGATCAGGCCGGTGTTCTTTTGTCCGCCTTCGCCCAGGGCCTTGAGAAAGGCCTTGGAGCCGGAATGGGCGATCGTGCCGAGGTTTTCGATCAGCTCGGCCTTGGTCATGCCGACCCCGAAGTCCTGGATCGTCAAGGTTTTGGCCTTGTCGTCGGTCGTGATGTTGATCTCCAGCTCCAGCTTGTCGTCGAAGATCTCCTTTTCGGTCAATTGGAGATGCCGGAGCTTCTCCAGCGCGTCGGAGGAATTGGAGACCAGTTCGCGGACGAAGATCTCCTTCTCGGTGTAAAGCGAGTGGATGACGATATCGAGCAGTTGCTTGATCTCAGCTTGGAACTCAAAGGTTTGCGATTCGGCCATGGTGATAAAGATAGGAGGAAGCTCTATTTTAGCAAAGTCGCAGAAAAATCAAGAGAGCGCTTCCCCCTTCCGGGCAGCTGAACGGAATGGAGGAGTTCGCCGCCCGGTTGCTTTAATCGATGGCACCCTCCGGAGTGTGCCTCGTTATCCTTCCCCCATTCCTCGAACGTTCCGAATCGTTCTGACGATTCACGCCCACGTGGGAGTCAGGAAACGGCGCCATATTCCGGAGAATCAAATTCGGGAAACCATTGTCCGCGGGCGGTTGCCGTTTGTAAGCTTGTCGACAACACTTGTTTTGTCATCACGGCCTATTATACCCGGCATGGATAGAATCTTTAAATTCAATGTTCGCGCGCCGAAGCCCCCCGTCCTGGAAATCACGGATTCGGGAATATTTTAAGTTTTCAACAAAACGTTGAGGTAGCAGAGACGGTGATAAGACGGGAATGGCCTCATATCGCCATCGATCTGGACAGGGCTGGACAGGTCATAGCGATCGAGATGGTTCCGAATCCAACTCAGTTCTCGATCGCTGGAATCTTGGCTCAGGCTGGAATCACCCTCCCGACGGAATTGTCCGCGGACAAAATCGAAATACGTCCTGAGGTTAAGGCGGCGCTCGCTCAGAGTCTTTGATTTGGCCGCCATTTGTGCCCGGTATCATTTTCAAAGCTGCTTCCCGACTGGAAGACGAAGATGGGCTCAGATATCTGCTGGCGTTAAGGATATCAACTGTTACTATCTTTGTCATGACGACTGCCTACCCTGAGGTTCACCGTTCATCACAATCAACTGAGACCTTTGAAAGAAATTCCGCTCAGCTCTGGCGTCTCGAGGAAACCCTTCGCAAGGAAATCGATCGCTGCCAAGCTGAGACTCAGAAAGTCCAAACTCAGGTCTATGAGTTGAAAAGCAGCCTCGCGTGGTGGCAATTCTTCCTGGTGGCGACCATTGAAATGTCCGCCCTCGTTTGGATTTTGTCTTTGTACAAAAAATGACTGGCGCCTCAACCGGAGACCCTTCCACTTCCAAATCCGAGGGCGCACCAAATCCCGTTGGAGTCCGTGTCGTGGCCGTGGCCGGCCCCATGTCCATGCTCGGTTATGCTCGGAAGATTCGGACTCAGCCCGCACGCCGCACCCGCGATTGGATGCGAGAATTGCGCGAAGGTGAAAAGCACCCAAGTATTCGATGACCGACTGCTTCGTTACTTCTTTAGTGCAAATGCGGCATCCACCTTGTCCAGAATCGCGAGCGCGCGCTTGGAAGAGCCCTGAGTAGCCAGAGATCGAAAGCGAAGCTCAGCATCGAACTGCGCCAGCCCAATGGTAGAAAACTCTTCCACAAGCTTGTTCACGCTGATGCCGCGATACTTTGCGAGCTGCCGCAACCTCTCGTGCCGATCATTGGGGATGCGAATGGTCATCGTAGACATTTCAAACCGCCTTTCTTAGAAATTCACTCGGAGTTAAAATCTGGACTTCGGGGAACTGCAACTCGCCACGCCGAAAGTCTCTAACGTTCTGAGTGACGATAATTTCGGCGCCGCCTGCGACTGCTAATTCGAGAACGTGATTGTCACCTTCATCCGGCAGATTTGGTCGCCAAAGATAGTGGATCGAAACCCACCGACAGACGGTGGCAAAACCTGCAAAAATCTCCTCCCTTTCCGCATGAGGAATTGGACAGCCTTTGAAAAGCTGGGGTCGAGCCAAAACAGACTCATATTCCAAGAAGAGTTTTTCGCCCATGAGAGGCTGACAACGCTGTTCTAGGCAAAGGCGCAGCACTCGCCGGCTAGAGCCGGCACCCGCCCGAAGAAGGGCACCGATAAACATGCTGGTATCGACAATGACTGTAAACCCCATGCTTTATGATAGCACTGGTGCTATCATCGGATGAGAATGTCAAGCAGGTTTGGTGGAACGCTGTGAATGGGCCGTAAGGAGACGACCGTTATAGCTTACTGATCCAACTCCTCGATCATCCGCCGCAGTTCCAGCAACACCACCCCGCTCCCGCCCACCGTCGGGAACTTCTCAACCGCCGATGCATAGCCTTCCTCCCGCAGCCGGGCCACCACCGGTTCCATGACCCGATTGAGCTCGATCGCCTGCAAATCCTCTGAATATGCCTCAAAATCAGGCCGTTCCACCACGTCATGCACCCGCCGCACCAGCGAGAACAGACCCGCCCACGGCAGCCACCGCGGGAATTCCGCTGCGGGCTCATCCGTCCACGTCAGGAGAAAGCGCCATTGGGCTTTCGCCGCACTGAAATGCTTCTCCCGTCCCCGGCGCGACGCCTGCACATGCCCGGACAATTCCAGTTCATTCAGGACATTCTGGACCGATCCCCGGAAATACCCCGTCTCGCGCGCCACTTGCGCCGGGTGCCCGGCCTCGTGGCTCAACAGCCACGCCAGCACCTCCGCACGAGACTGCCGCCCGAACAGCGCCCGCAGCTTCACCAAAAAAGTCGATGGCTGATCCGCCCGCGGCGGCCGGCTCAGCCCCCGCCGCTCCACCGGGGGCCGCAGCCAGCCCCACCGCGCGAACTTCTCGTCCGTCCGGCCCAGGACGGCGAGGTGAGGGAAAAGGGCCGATGCCCCGTTCGCCGGCTCAGCCTTCAGCAGTGTCTTCCATTTCAAATTTGCGCTATCTTCCGTCAAATGCTCCGCCAACGCCGCAAGGATGCTCGCATCGCCCAGCGCGTGCTCCTTCTGCAGCCGAGTCAGCCGCAGCACATTGATCCACGTCCCGTTGGTCCGCAGCCAATCGAACATCTCGTCGAAAAGCCGTGCGTCGTACCGCGCGAAGGCGCTCGACACCAATACCAGCGCCTCCGGGTCGATCATCGCCCGCCCAGCCGCCAGCTGTCCGGGCACGCCGAGCGCCGACCACTGCCGCCACAGCAATCGCAGCAAGGGATCGCGCAGTTCAGACTTGGAGTTAGGCGTCGGGAGCTTCATGGCCGATTCCCTTCATTAGCACGCGCAAGTTGTAGAGAAAGCCCTCCGAGGGGTCATGCTTTCGCGTCCATACCGCCGCGTCCCGCAATTCCTCCGCCGTCGGCCGCAAATCCATCAGATCCTGCAAATGGCGGCCACCGTCGCGGTCCACCGCCGCATGAAGCTTTAGAAAAATCTGGTCCCGCCGGCTAATGAAACCGATCAGGAGCCCCGCCCCATAATTTCGGATCGTCAGCCGCTCCTGCATTCCCTCCGGCAATCCGCAACTGAATAGAGTCTCCTCCGCCACACGGTCGTTGAACCAGCCCTCGGGCAACGCCAGCTGCCGGCGGACCTCTTCTGCCAGCGCCAACAGCCATTCCGGGAGCGGCCGCGGCGTCACCAAGTTGCCGTCCTCCATCCTCGCTAGAACATCCACGTCCTGCGTCGTCCGTGAAACCATCCCCAGGGCCAGAAGAGCCGACCCTCCGCACACCACGAAGCGCTGGGTCGGATGCCCGCGCAGGACGATCAGCTCGCTTAACAAGCCGAGGGCCTTCTCCAGGGTGTCGGGCGTGAGCTCCATAATGTGATTTGAAATCACCATATTGATTATTTCAACTATAAAACGACTGCTAAAATAGAGCTAACGATCTTTTAAGGGGCACCAATCAGGCGCCTACCGACTTGCGGCTCACACCGGCCGAAACGGGCGGCAGTTCCCGGACGAAGGCCCAGGAAATTCCCGCGATCTCACCGGTGTCGTAGCGGATATCGAACCCGAGATGGGTGTCCGGCTCCACGATGACTTTAACGGGGACAGCCTTCGCGGAGATGTGATTGGCGGCCCGAACCGTGGCGTGCGCCTCGAGGAAGGACAGGCCGTCTTCGAAATCGACGTCGAAAGCATCCTCCCAAGCAAGATAACGAACATGGGCAATTGCCATCATCTTGGCAGTCCCGAAGGGCTTTTTAAGTAATGCCATGTTCGACTTCATGGCTTTGGCTCCTTCCTCCGTTCTTCGACGATTTTCTGGAGTTTTCGCCTGGGGCTCCACTCTTTGAATCCGCGGAATGGTATCAGAACGAGCCGCTCGAGCTTTTCTCCGCCCGCGGTTCGCACGTGCGCGCAATGATGTTCGTGATCCGATTACCACGCTAGGAGATAGCCGAAGAAAGCCTCGGACGGATGGGGCCGCTATTGATGTTATTAACAGATAATACTTCAATGACGATCCGCCATGAAAATAAATGCTGCTTTAGGCTTTCAAGCGCGCCCAATGGATGCCCATGCGAGTGTTCGTGCCGGCGTAATAGGCGACGAGGACCTCGCCGTCAGGCAGAGCCTCGGCGTAGGGCAACCCGTACGACCACTGACCCATGTCGGCCAGGAGTTCGCCCGTGTCTTGCGAAGACGCAGCCTGCTTCCCGTGTTCGTAAAGCACGACCTCCGTGGCGGCGGAAAAGGGCGCCTCCAGCCCGTCCGCCAGCCGGGCGCGGATCGAGGAACTCCCGAACCGATCGACCCAGGCCACCACCACCCTCCCATCCGGGAGGATAGCCGGACGGGAAGGCTGGTCGGAAAAGCCCAGATCGTCAAAACCGCGCCAGGATTTGCCCCGATCCGAGCTGAGATTGCGCTGGATATTGAGGTAAACGTTTTTTTGGCGGTCGTAGGTCCAGCTGAACGTGACCAGACGGCCGTCGGGCGCGACGGCGGCTCGCTGATCCCAATAGAAGAGCCGCTGGGTGGGATCCTCGGAAATGGCTTCGGGCCGGCTCCAGCTCTTGCCCTCGTCGAACGACCGAAAATACACCACCCGCTGCCGCCAGGGGGAATTGTCCAGGTAGTTTTTGTTCGTCTCGACGCTGAGCGCCAGGCTGCCGTCTGCGAAGCGGAGGATCGGGCTGGTAAGGCTGGGGGGCCCGATGTCCGGCGGGATGGGAACGACCCGCCAGCCGCTCCAGCTCCGGCCCCGGTCGGAGGAGTCGGCGACCAGGATCGCCATGGGTAAACAACCCTCCGTCTGGGCATTGAAAAGCGGCTGCCCCGGGAAGGCTTCCCGGTTGACCCACATTCCCACCGCCAAAAGACGCTCGCCCTCCCTCCGGGTCAGGCAGACCAGGGGCAGGCTGCCCCGGATCCCGCCGACGGTGGCGGCAAAAGGCGAGCTGGGCTGGCTCCAGGTCCGCCCCAGGTCGGTCGAGGATCGCAGTTCGACCGTCTCGTCCTCCGAGTCCTTGGTCGAACCGACGCGGTAGGCAGCCAAGAGCGTTCCATCGTCCAGCAGGACAACCGACGGACGAGAGGCGACCGCCCGCCTGCCCTCTCCTGCCGGATTTAGGATACCCGTTTCGATGATTTTCATACCGGGGACTGGTTTTTTGGGGCCGGTCGGGACACCGCGAAGAGCCGCGGTCGCGTCCGCTCCGGCCAATAAGCTGGGACAAGCAGGGGCATTTTCGTGGCGGCGGGCGATTCAAAAACGAGCGCGAGGGCCGAGCCCCGGATCATTCGAATCCGGCCGCGAATCGCGGTTGAGAAGACGAACCCGCGGTCCGTTCTCGAACGTCGGGGCAAAAGGCTCGGCGGGCGGGGCGGCTGGCGCGATTGTCCATCGGGGGCGCGATCGCCGGGGAGTACTCGGGTCGAGAGCCTGATAATTAGTGGCTTGTCGTCTCCGTAAGGGCCAGCCCCGGGGCGGTTGTCGCTCCGCCCTAGGTTATGCACCCCATTGGTCGGGCGGCCCCGAGGTGTAAAATTACGCGCCCCTCGAGTCGGACGCCGTTCGGAGTCCAGTTCAGCGCAGGCCCGGCTTCCCCCGTTCATCCATGCCCGCTTCTCCGTCCCCCAAGGCTCATTACCAAAGCGAACCGTTTCTGGCCGCCATCGTCGCCTCCTCGGGCGATGCGATCCTCAGCAAGGACCTGAATGGCACCATCACCTCCTGGAATCCGGCGGCGGAGCGCCTGTTCGGGTATTCGGCGGCCGAAGCGATCGGCAAGCCCATCACCCGAATCTTTCCGCCGGAACTCATCGGCGAAGAGGCGGCCATTCTTGCCCGGATCCGGCGCGGAGAGGTGATCGAGCAGTATGAGACGGTCCGCCGGCGCAAGGACGGGAAGCTGGTCGACATCTCCCTCACCGTCTCGCCCATTCGCGACGCCGACGGCCATATCGTCGGCGCCTCGAAAATCGCCCGCGACATCACGGCCCAAAAACAAAGCGAGCAGGAGAAACGGGCCGCCAGCCTGACCCGCACCCGCCTGGCGGCGATCGTCGAGGGCTCGGAAGACGCCATTGTCGGCAAGGATCTCCAAGGCATCGTGACGAGCTGGAATCCCGGGGCCGAACGCATCTTCGGCTACACCGCGGCGGAAATGATCGGCCAGTCGATCATGCGGATTATCCCCGCGGACCGAATAAACGAGGAGCAGGAAATCATCGGACGCTTCAATCGGGGCGACCGGGTGAGCCATTTTCAGACCTTGCGCCGGCGCAAGGACGGCAAATTGATCAACGTCTCGCTGTCGGTTTCGCCGATCCGCGATGCCGCCGGCGTCGTCATCGGCGCCTCCAAGATCGCTCGCGACATCACCGCCTTGCGCGAAGCGCAGGACCAGCTCGAGCGCCATGCCACGGACCTGGAGCTGAAGGTACGGGAACGCACGGCCAATCTGGAGAGCATGGTCAGCGAACTTGAGGCCTTCTCCTACAGCCTCTCCCACGACCTGCGGGCGCCCCTGCGGGCGATCCACAGCTTCACCGAGATCGTGCTGGAGGAATCCGGCGCCCAAATCGGCGAGAACGCCGACTACTTGCGCCGGGTCATCAGCTCGGCCGCGCGCATGGATCGGCTGATCCAGGATGTGCTTTCCTTCGCGCGCCTGGCGCGGGTCGAGATCGTCGTGGTCAAAGTCGATGTGGACACCCTCGTGCGCCAAATCATCCAGGAGCGCCCGCAACTGGCGGAACCCCACGCCCGGATCACGATCGACGGCCCCTTGCAGCCGGTTCTGGGCCATGAGGCGTCGCTGACCCAGTGCCTGACCAACCTCCTCGACAATGCCGTCAAGTTTGTGTCCGCCGGCAAGGTGCCCGAGATCCGGATCTATACGGAGGGGACGGGCGATAACGTGCGGATTTTCGTGCGGGACAATGGCATCGGCATAGAATTCAGCGCCCAGCAGCGCCTTTTCGCCATGTTCCAGCGCCTCTCCACCCTGGAGACCTATCCCGGCACTGGCGTCGGACTGGCCATCGTGCGCAAGGCCGCCGAGCGCATGAACGGGCGGGTCGGGGTCGAGTCCCTGCCGGGCCAGGGCAGTACCTTCTGGATCGAACTGCCGGCGGCGAGGACTGCGCCGTGAGCGCCTCCCTCCTGGTCGCCGAGGACAGTGAAGCCGATGTCTTCTTGCTCCAGCGCGCCTTCCGCGACGTCGAGCTTCCGGCCGACGTCGAGTTCGCCCACGACGGGCAGGATGCGATCGAGCGCCTGCAGGCGCGCTGCCAGGCCCCGGACGATCGCCTGCCGGCCCTCCTCATCCTCGATTTGAAAATGCCCCGGCGCAGCGGCTTGGAAGTGCTGCACTGGGTGCGGGCCCAGCCCGCGCTGGTCAGCCTGCCCGCCATCCTGTTTTCCTCCTCCGGCCGCCGGGAGGACGTGGAACGGGCCTACGTTTTGGGCGCGAACGCCTACCTCCTCAAGCCCCCCTCCTTGGTCGAGCGGCTCGAGATCGCCCGCTTCGTCAAGGACTGGCTGCGCTTCGGCCAGCGGCCGATCGCCAGCCAGGAGGGCTTCCGGGCGGCCCAGTCGGCGCATCTGGCCTATCGCTTTAAGGACCCGCCGGTCTGAGCGAGCCAGCGCCGCTCGCTTCTCCCTAGGCGGCGTCGTCCATCTGCACAAACTGCTTGTAGAGGGCGGCGTAATGCCCGCCCAGGGCCAGCAGCTGGGTGTGGGTGCCCCGCTCGATGATCCGGCCCTGATCGAGCACCAGCACCAAGTCGGCATGGCGAATCGTGCTGAGGCGGTGGGCCACAATGAAGCTCGTCCGGCCCTGCAGGAGCGTGACCAGCGCCTTCTGAAGCCGGTACTCGGTCAGGGCGTCGATCGAGCTGGTGGCCTCGTCCAGGATC
>Ga0302320_10026744_pt1 | contig 11156 bp, 15 predicted proteins | sample Bog_T0_3_FD_202130 | JGI IMG/M metagenome (GOLD analysis project Ga0302320, IMG submission 202130) | Peat permafrost microbial communities from Stordalen Mire near Abisko, Sweden - Bog_T0_3 | ecosystem: Environmental > Terrestrial > Soil > Wetlands > Peat | place: Sweden: Abisko, Stordalen Mire... | reverse complement strand
GCAAAGGTAGGGAGGGAGGGGAGTGGGGGGGTAGGTTTGGCTGGGGAGGGGGTATGAGGGTGCGCCGAAGTAGGCCATATTTTCCTTTGGTGTTGCTGTTTGTGGATGTGTATATATGTGGGTAAAACTAGCGTATTTGGAGCTCTGGACTTGTCTTATTTCCCCCCTGTTTTTGTATTGCTTAACTGTAAGTGCTCTGCTATGCGTATGATGATATGGCTCGAAAGTGTGTATATATATGTATGAAGGAAGCACAGCTTCGAACTTCGAAAAATGATTCAGTAAAGTAAAGTGAATAGTAAAAAGTAAAAACAATAGCAAAAAAGACGAAAAGAATTTGCGAAATCGAGGGATAATTGTCCAGGAAGACAATCTGATTGTTCAGCCGTTCTGTACCTCCTTATATACCTATCTTCTATTCTTTATCTCTCAACACACAAAGCCAACCTGCAGACGATCTAGTCTATAACAAAGAACTTTCTTTTATGACCCAAAGATTTCTTAGTTTCTAATCTATCCTTTCCTTCCCTTTCATCCCATTGTCTGCTCATCTCTTTGTTTCTTTGCTTTTGAAGTCAATATCAGACAAAGAGAAATTAAAATCTACACATCCGTTCTTTGTCTGAAATGCATAACCCACCATTCCTAGCTAGCGTATGAATTTGGTGTTATTAATAGTATTGCCAGGAAGAAGAGAGAGCGGCAGGAAAAACTTCTTTTCTTCGTCGCCCTCTTCATGAGAACAACTACTTCGCGCTAGCTGGAGTAGTTGTTCACCCGCTCTCCGTCTTCCTCACCATCTCTCTCGCTAAAATGAACAATTCAACAAGAGGAACTATGTATTTGCCCTGTACATCGCGTTCTCCTTCTCCCTTCTCTCTCTCCTCACTCCGCCCAGCCACGCCAACTAACGACACCAGCTCGACCGCCACCACCACGCACACCCAACGACGTTTCACAGCACCAAAAGAAGCAGAAAACGGAGAAGACAAAGAGGGATCCCAAGGCAATATGTGTCTCTACACCATCACCAAATGTCCTTTATGTCTGCACGAAACACCACACCTCACAAAATGCGCTTTGAAAACCAGCCTCCCTTCTTTCCCCACCTCTCAGTCTCAGTCCCCATCTCCATCCTTAAACCCGAATCCCTACCCCCACGCCACACCCTGCAACACAACCGAGTCACTCTCCTATTCCCGTGGTCCCTGCCCTGCATGCCGCGCTGCTGCAGCGCAGTCCATGAGACATTTAACTAGGAAAGCTCTGAGGAGACAGGATCGGGAGAGAGGATGTAGAGGTAGAGGTAGAGGGGCGGGGAGATTTTGGGATGCTAAGAGTGTCGCTTCTGCTTCTCCTGCTGTTGCTGCTACCCCGGCTACTCGTTCTCCTATCACTAACATCGTTCCCGCTCCATCTTCAGTGACGGGGAAGGTGAGAAGGGCTTCTCACACATCAAAAGGTAGAACACTTACTCTCTCACAGCAGCAAACCTTAGAACTCTTCTTCATCCATCCATCTCTTTCGCCACATATCTCGGATTTATTTCCTATCCTCCCCCTCCCCCTGATAGGAACCCAACCCTCAAGCCCACCACCAACCCTGAATCAAACCCAAACCTCAGAATTATTCTTCACACTCCCTTCTCCCCCTCCCCTCTCCCACAATAGCCCACTTCCACTATCGAGAACACCCTCTCCATCGGACACTTTATTTGAGGCTTTGATGCGCGAGGTGTTGATTCCTATCTCGAGTCCTGCGAGCGGTAGAAGTAGTAGGAACAGCGGTGGGGATGTGAGAGGCACGGGTGATTGTGATTCCCCGACCCTCGGGGCATTCACGCTGAATCTATGGGAGGGCGAGGACGAAGGATATGCCATTTCATCTGATTTGCTGAAGGATGGGAGCGAGGAGCTGGGTGCGGAGCTGGGTAGGGTCGAAAGAGGGGATGGGGATGGGTTGGTCTTCCTACCACCCCTCGAACCAATTTCCCCACTGAGATTTGATGGGACGGTTTTAGAGCGCGTGCATGGTGATTGCTGAATGCTGAGTGTTGACTGGCAGGAGAAGGACGGAGAAGTGAGGTGAATTGGATTCGTTGATTGGTCGGTATATAAAGAAAGAATGAAAGAAAGGGAGCTAAGGACAAAGAAGATTCGGGCAGGTCTCGATTCCGCACCTCCATTACCCACCTATTATAATGAATATAAAGATGAACGCAAAGAAATGTGATGAATGGAAAAATCTACATGTGTAGGTGTCTTCTATGAATTAATAAATAGCCAAAATAAGAGTATAGTAAGAGAACAAGAGAATTCAATTTCGCACCTGATAAAATACATATTCCCCTCTGCTCTCTACGAGTCCAAAACACCAAAACACCTCGCTAGTAGTGGCAAGCCTCCAGGAAAAGTGAAAGAAACTCCATGTTTGTAGTCTGTGGTCTACACTTGACTTCCTGCTTCCGCCATCCTTTCCAAAACCTCTCTAACTTCTCTTTTCTCCTTTGATGCTGTGTTGACTTGTGGGACCGCATTTTTCGTCCGTAGCCATTCACCATTAAAGGCGTTGATTAGCCAATTGTTGAGTTCTGATGTTCATCGTTAATTTCATCTTCTACCTAGTTGTCACAAGAAAAGGAGAGAAAGAGAACGGGAAGGAGAAACATACTATCATAAACAATCCTATTAGCATTATGGAAATAAATCCCATGATCACTATCAGGAAACATATGCAAATCATAATTCTCCACTCCAGCCACATCCAGTTTATCCAGCAGTGTCAGCGTATTCTGCATATGGACATTATCATCTGCAACACCATGCATTATCAAGAACCGCACATTTTTAGCGAGTGCGTCGACATCAGAAATCGATGTGTTGTCGTAACCACCAGGATTGTGTTGCGGTGTATGCATATAGCGTTCCGTATAAATAGAATCGTAGAAGCGCCAATCCGTGACAGGAGCCACAGCCATTCCGTAAGAGAATGTTTCACCAGCATCTTGTTCGAGAGTCTTCAAAGCCATGAATCCACCGTATGACCATCCCCAGATAGCAAGGCGGGTTGCATCAACGTATTTCTTTGCAGCCCATATCTTGGCGGTTTCAATCTGATCATGAGCTTCATAGTATCCGATATTACCTCGGATGATTGTGCGAGCCTTTCGTCCAATAAAGCCCGTACCTCTACCATCAACAGTGACAACAATATAACCCAGGTTTGCGGCAACGTAAGCCTGGAAATCAACGCCGAAAGTTTTGCTGACGGTTTGCGAGCCGGGACCCCCATAAAGGTAGAAGAGGACTGGGTATTTCTTTTTCTCGTTGAAATGAGGCGGTCTACGTTCAACGACATTTAAATCATAGCCATCAATGTTGACAGTAGAGTAGATCTCGATAGGTAATTCGTGCTTCTTCGCCAACTCCGCAAGGGGTTTATTCTCTTCGACGATATTTTCGTAGTGCTCGTTATTACTAGGAGTGCTGATAACCTTTTGCCATGGAATATTTGGCCCCTCATAATTGAGAAGCGCATATCCAGCGCCACTTGAGAATGAAACTCCATGATAACCTTCTTTTAAAGTGTCAGTCAGAGGTTGAAGATCTGAGCCATCCAATTTCACGCTGTAAACATGACGTTGAATCGAAGACTCCTTAGTAGAAACGAAGTACACCAGGTTCTTCTTCAAGTCAACAGCTGAAGGAGCAACCACGACTTCCCAATTTCCGGATGTGAGAAGGATTGGCTCCGGATTGTCGATGGGAGTAAAGTATCCCAGATGGTTATAGTTCTCATAAATAATGGTATCAATGTAACCATCTTGAGGACGACCATTTGAGGGATCTGCAGGAATGTAGCGAGTGTTCTCGGAAACTTCGAACCATCCACCGTCAAGCTTTTGAACATCTGTAGTTCGTACGGTCTTGCCAGATCGCGTTTCCACATCGACCACAACGACCCTTAGAACGTCACTCTCTCTATTGGTTTCCCGAATAAGAGCTTTTCCTGTCGAGCCTGCCCAGACAACTTCTGTAATCAGAAGATCTTTCGCTTCAAAGCCACCAGCAATCTTAACCTCGAAAACATCCCCCTTCGCAATATCATAAAATTGCAAATCGACTAAAGGGTTGGGTGCGCCAGCTTTTGGATATTTGATTTCTCTGACTTCAGGATAGTTTTCTTCTCCTGGTAAAGGACGTTTTCCACTGGGCCTAGAAACGAAGTATTGAATGGGATATTCCGGCACTTCAGACTCGTTTGTGCGTAGGAAAGCGATATATTTACCATCTTCAGCCCACCAAGTTGCACTATTCCCACCGAAAACTTCTTCTTCGTAAACCCAGTCAGGAATACCATAGAAAAGGTCGCTGCCACCATCAGTCGTAATCTGCGTGACGGTTTTCGAAGATAATTTCCGGAGGAAGAGATTATTATCCCTAGTGAAGACAACAGCGTCACTTTGAGGGCTCCAACTAGCCAATTGGACCCGGCCATCCAAGTTGTCCGGATCTAGCGCTTCTGCAGTCTGCGTCTCGACATCAAAAATCCAATACTTGCCGTAAAAGGAATGTCTCCAATTAGACTGAATATCCGTCGCCACCAAAACCTTTTTCAAATTTTTACTCGGGAAAACTTTCCCGGGCGACAATCCTCTGCCTCCCACATTAAAAAAGCCCTGCTTCATCAACGTTTTGGAAGCCAGGACACCAGCGTCTGCATTCGCATTCCCTCTGATATCCTCCACAACCAGCCAGTCCTTCCCCGCCACGCCCTGTTCAAGCAGTAATCCATCCTCCCCATTCGCGCCCTCAATCCAACTAATATCTTGGTGCTTCGCTCTCCATTCCCCACCCATAACTTGATCCAGGGTGATTTTCTTCCCGGATCCTCTCGATGCAGTCGCAACAGGATCGTGTGGTGTCGCAGATGAGTGCCGATATGTTTGCTTTCCCAAAAACACTACTAAAGCTAAAACCCAAAGCCCTATGAAGACACCTCCAATAATAAAGATTAATTTCCGTAACCGTTTGTCCACGCCTTTATCGCCATTATTCAGAAACGGACCACTCTCTAAATCCTCATCTTCTTCTTTCTCCTCATCGTCGTCTTGAAACGGTATATGCGAATGTTCGTCGTCGGCGTATGCAACAGACTCGCCGCGCGGAGGGAATTTAGGAGTCACCATCTTCTTTGCTGCGCTACCGTTTTCCTGCCTTTTGTCCGCAGCCACCTTCTCGCCGAGTCGCTCGAAGACCAGACTTGTCGTTGAAGCCGAAGAGAGCGAATCAATTGATTGCCGGTTGGCGGAGGATATAGGAGAGGACGAGGTTGGGAGGAGTTGGCTTGCTTCTTCGGGGTGCTGCCCAGCCATGGTGAGGGTGGAGCCTTTGGTTTCACAGAGATCGTGAATTTGTCAATGCGATTACGCCAAGAAGAACAACATAGGATTGTTGGTTTTTTATCAAAGGGTGGGGAGGAAAGGAAAGGAAAAGAAAGGAAAGGAAAGATGAAAGAGGACTTGGCAAATCCCCAGCCTGTGAAATTGGCAGATATGGGAGAGGCTCAAGTCTATTGAGTACTCCTTGCGGGAAATATTGAAGGTCGTCTTTGTCCTTGGGGGGGTCGCTTGTGGCCGGAAGGCTTGAAGCTTACTCTGCATTGCATGGATGGATTGGCTGCAGCTGGACGGTCACGACTTTACATTGCGTATACATCATTTAACAACGAACTTGAATGACAAATACGAGTATCGAACTGCTAATTGAATGTCTTAAGCAATACTTTCCCACATGATTTAACCTCACTTGCTTCTTCCTTCACACACGCCTTTCTCTCAGCGAAGAACGCAATTCATCACGTGAAGCGCGACAACCTCTTCCCATTTGGGAGCAAGTCCTCATGTTTCTTTGATCTCTGAAATGGAACACAACCTTTTACAGTCCACAATCTGCACTAATGACTTATCAGCAAATAAGAAACACTGCTGGGTGCGAAGTATCATTAACAACCTTGACGTCTCCAGTGAGCTCACAAGGTAGTTCTAATCTGGTCTCCCTCAAGCAGCACACCACACCCAACTCCGGCAAGCCCTAGGAAACCTTCTCTTCCCAGTGGACGAGAGGCCCTAGTTCTATCCAACATGTAAAATTGCTCAAATAGCTCATATTCGTGTCGGACAAGCCACAATCTTGATTCTACCTTTCAAACTCAAACTTGCTCATTACTGTCTCAAGTACACAAGTACCGTATGGTATTGTATATAAATATCCGGCGGTTTCGGTGTTCATCTGATAGCGTTTTTCAAAAGTTAATTGTTCTATCCATCTTCTTATTAGTATATATACTTCCTTCTACTGCGAGCTCTTTTCACATTCCTTTCAAGACTTCCCATTTATCGAAACCCAAAAGCCCAAGATGTCACTCACAAGCACCGAGATCCTTCCCTTCCCACCATCAATACCTACAAGCATGATCCTCTCCTCCGTATCCATGGAATCCACACTCGCATCCTCATCATCCTCACCACAACCAAACGGTTTCCCAATCTCTCTCCTCCCATACGAGATCCGTCTACAGATATACACAGAATACCTGCTTTCCCTCCCAACCCTCCCCATTTCCTCCCACACACTCAAAGCCCTCCCCTCCACCACAAGAACCCTCCTCCATCTCGCCTCGCCATTCTTTGCTCAAGACATTCCTCAATACCTCATCTATCAATGCCGAAATTTCGAATTCAGCGATGGGCGCGTGCTGCAGGCTTTCGCCATTGCATTGATTCAAAGGGCAAGAGGAGAAGCAGAAGAAGAAGGAGAAGGAGATCTTGGCAAAGGAATGATGAGTGTTGGAGGGTGGGTCAGGAGGATTAGGATTGTTTATGGGGTTGAGGAAAAGAGGGACGATGTGGAGGGGAACGGGAATGAGTGGAGAAGGGGCGAAAGTGATGTGGAAGATACGAGGGATTGGGTGTATTTGATGCATGAATGCTTTCCGAGGTTGCAAGAGGTCGAGTTTGTGGTAGGGGGTAAAGGGAGAGAGAGGAAAGGGACCTGGGGGGTCTGGGGGGAGTGTGTGAGAGATGCCAGCAGAGAGAGCGGGAGGAAGGTTGAAGTTAGGATTGCGCTTCGGTAGATCTAGGGATGATCATGACAGCGATGGGGACAAATTGATGTGTTTTGTAAGATTACAATGTCTGTTCTGTATTTAGACCCTAAAACCATGCGATCATCTAGTCTAAATATGATATTTTATCCCATATACCATTACGCCTATCATGCAAGAGGAAAATCATTTCCCATATCTATCTTCATTCCACCTCATATTTCATGACCCTCTCCCATCTGGGTATCGAGGTGTCATTCCATCAACTCATTTATTATGGATTAAAAAATTCCTCAAGCTATCCCAAGTATCACTCTGCACATAGATATAATCCATACTACTCTTCAGCCCCGTCTGTATGGTATCCGGATACCATCTGAAAAGCCACATGACGCTTCCCCAACTCAGCGCTGCGAAGACGGGCCATGCATCGTAGGATATTCGGGCTGAGAGTTCTGGGGATTTGATGATTCCGGCTGCGGGAAGGATGGATAATTGGGCGAGGGAGAGCATTACTCTTGCAAACACTGAAAGATTTTCCATCGATTAGTCTCCCCGTCTTCATCTGATGCAAGGAAAGGAAGAGGCGCAAATGAACTTACCGAAAATCACAATCTGTTTGCTAACGCTCGAAATATGACCCTTTTTCGACCTCCGGCCAAAAACCACATAACCCCCAAGTAACCCCGCCAAAAACGTATCATATGGCCCTTCTTTTCCTGGGTTCGCGCCCGCATGTTTCAATGCCAACATCGTTAACTTGTATATCGTTGCATATTTGGCTAAATTCTGGGCATGTGTCTTCGTCGCTTTCAGAATGAGTCCAACTTTTTCTTGAACCGTGCCGGAGCGAAAGAGAAAGATCATACTATTCGAAGTCATGTCAGTTTTACTCTTGTTGGGTAATTGGATATGTTGGAAAAGAAAAGATGGCATACACCAGCGCATGCGGAAATCGCACTTTGGCCCCGTAGACGGCCCCATTTCGCGCTGCCTTCACGACTGCTAAGTAATCCGCATATTTGGGATTCAGTATGATACTCTCGAGCGCTTTCTGCAGATAGACATGCGGTGTTAGTGTCTTGTTTGCGCATGAAGTGAGCGCCGGGAATACCTTCATAGCTTCAATGGTAGACATCGTCGAAGCCGAATTAACCAACCGAGGTAAGTTATCTCGCTATATCTGCCTTCAATTCAAGCTGTATGAATACAGCGAAAATAATAATCGCTACCCCCGCATATGGATATAGTAATGTCGCCTTTGCAGTTGTCTTAGGCAAAAGATTGAATTCGGAAGATAGATGTAGTTGTAGAAGAACAGAATTGCAAAAAGAACATTTCCTGAAATGTTGTTTGAGCCGTCTCGGCACGAGGGAAAGGGATCTTATCTATCTCTCTACTGTAGATTACGCCGTGCTTTACCCCACGAAAAGCAGGGATCAATTGCGCCTTGCATTTTTGCATGTGAGATGGATGCATAAATACTTATGCATGAATGGTGTGAATAATTATTTGTGCGTGACGCTAGAATTGCCGGTTATCGATTGGCTGTGCGAATTTTTGAGCAAAATGGAAAAGTTCGAAGCGTTGCGATAACAATTTCTCAACCTTCAACATCTTTTCTGATTACCTATCTATACCCCAACCACAGCAATCATGTTACGACAAATGTAAGTTACCAATCGCATAAAGTCATATGGCTATAATCTGAATAGAAGCTAATGGGGAAAAAAAAAAAAAGAAAACCCCGCAATGCTCGCAGCAAACGTGCCCTCACCAAGAAAGCCCCAAAGGCCGTCGAGAACCCAAAAACTGCTCTCTTCCTTCGAGGCACTTCCTGTTCGCAAATAACCCAGGATGCGCTGACCGACCTCTACTCTCTCCGACTTCCTCTAGCCAAAAAGTTTACCAAGAAAAACGGTATCCATCCTTTCGAAGACACCGCCTCTCTCGAATTCTTCTCCGAGAAAAACGATGCGTCAATCTTGGTTTTTGGCAGCAGTAGCAAGAAGAGACCGAATTCAATCACATTTGTTCGAACTTTTGATTATAAGGTGTTGGATATGTTGGAGCTGTATCTGGAGGCTGAGAGTTTTCGGACGTTGAATCAATTCAAAAATAAGAAATGTGCCGTGGGACTCAAACCTCTGTTACTGTTTTCAGGAACACCGTTTGAGAATCCCGTACAGGATGAATACACCTTGGCGAAAAGTTTCTTTACGGATTTTTTCAAGGGCGAGCCAGCAGATAAGGTGGATGTGGAGGGATTGCAATATCTCGTATCCATTATGGCTGCAGAACCGGTTCCTGGTGCAGAATCGAAACCTAAAATTCATCTCAGAGTTTATCTCATTCGGACGAAACGCAGCGGTCAGAAATTGCCACGAGTAGAAGTCGAAGAGATGGGTCCGAGAATGGATTTCAGAGTAGGAAGAATGAAGGAAGCAGATGAAGCGATGATGAAAGAGGCATTAAGGAGAGTGAAGACGACTGCGGAGAGACCGAAAAAGAATATCTCTACCGACATTGTAGGCGATAAGATGGGTAGAATCCATCTTGGAAAACAGGACTTGAAAGAGCTTCAAACGCGGAAGATGAAGGGGTTGAAAAGGAGTAGGGATGTGGTTGATGAAGATGCGGGTGAAGAAATGGTGGAGGATGATGTTATCAGTGAGGATGAGCCAGAGCCTGCCAAGAGGGACAAGAAGTCGAGAAAAGTGTGAATGAAAAGTGGTAATTGAAGGTGTTTGGCGTTTGGGCTCTTTTGGGGCAAGGTATGGAAAATGGCATCTGTAGATTCAGAGAAGTATTTTTTTGAGCAATTACTCCCTCAATACACTATTGATGTCACTAAAGCAATCCATTCTAGCTGAATTATGTAATGGAGCTTTTTGGGTTTTCTGATATTCAATTCCAAACTGACTATATTGGCTTCCACGGAAAGGGGATGCCCGCTTAACAAAGACAATTTCTATTTCGACTGACTATCTGGACTAATGAACCTTTCACCAGTAATAATGTGTCGTCGATTGGAATTTGGACTGGCTCCAACAAAAAGTATGTTTCTATATGTTTGCTCCTTCCATCCCCATATGTTTACTTAAAACCGCAAAACGCACCTTCTTCGTGTGGCTCATTTTACCAGAACTTGTAAGTCTTCCTCTATTCCTCTCTACATGCACAAATTCTCTCTCTTTACAAGCATTGCCAAACCACATCCATAATATCTCTATCAAACCAATCTACTCTTAAACCCACTAACACAATGGAGTTTCCCCGGCGCCGTAATTCTATGCGCACATATTCCAAGGGCTTCATTGACAGTCCTTCTAGTCCCCCAAAGTCTGTACCCTCGTTTCCATATCAGGAAAGCCATTACAACGCACGCAGAAGTACCAAAATAGTTCATGATTCCTTGAGGGGTTGGCCGACAACTATTCTCACTAGGAATCACAACTCCCCCTCTCCTCCAATATCACCTGCTCAGTATCACCTAAAGTCAACTTCTTTAGAGAACAAGAACTACCAAGACGACTTTAGTGGGATCAAGAAAATATTTCTGGCGAGCGAAAGAAGATCAGGACCGGGAACCATGTCCTCGTCGGCTGCTAGCAATGGCACGCAATCGAAATCTTGTCGACTCGCCAAGCGGTCGATGGATGATTTCTCAATCTCGAGCTCAGAAGATATGTCCTTAGCATATGGCAGCAATATGTGTAACTCCCCTGCTACGAGCACTTCCAGCACAGGAGGAAGACTTGAAGAATCAGATCTGACATGGATGATGCAGTTCGAAAAGACAAACACTACCTCTTACTTCAAGTAAGTTCACGCACAATTCAAATCCCAGCTTTAGCTAACTGTATATTCTAGTGACGGGCAAGGGGAGACAGTCACGATAGCTGTTGGCGGAGAAAAAGGCCGAATTTACAGTATCTTCGACGTGAATCGCGATCTCCTTAAGCCTAGTCCTATTCTATATGACACCTTGGAACTTCCGATTATGCTGCCAACGATCGAAGCCGCAGTCATGCACGCTGTGCTCTATTGGT
>Ga0302320_10026743_pt1 | contig 11156 bp, 13 predicted proteins | sample Bog_T0_3_FD_202130 | JGI IMG/M metagenome (GOLD analysis project Ga0302320, IMG submission 202130) | Peat permafrost microbial communities from Stordalen Mire near Abisko, Sweden - Bog_T0_3 | ecosystem: Environmental > Terrestrial > Soil > Wetlands > Peat | place: Sweden: Abisko, Stordalen Mire... | reverse complement strand
GGATTGGGCAGCAGTCCATCTGGAGGGAGCTATTATCCGTCTGGAGTGAACTGTCATTCATCTGGAGTTGGAATTAACTGATATGGATGGAACAGCCGTTCAGTGGAAGTAGCAGCCGTTAAGATGGATTGAGCCATAGTCTATCTGGAATGGGCAGTCAGGCAGATGGATTGGGCAGCCGCACAGTTGGAGCCGACATTTAACTAGGAATTGCGGAATTCAATTCCGCAGATTTAACTCCGGCTTTGGTAAAGCGCCAGCAGCGCGGCACCGATGGCCTGCGACAGTTCGCCCAGGACGGCGGGAACGATTTTGATGCTGGCGCGTTGCGCGGGCCACAGATACGGCGCGGCGGTCTCGTGGATGGTGCGCAGGTAACGCTCGCGGAATTCCGGCGTGGTCACTTCAACGTCCATCAGCCCGCCGCCGATGACGACGATGCCCGGATCGAGCAGCGTCACCAGGTTCGCCACGTGGAAGCCCATCGCGCGCGCCTGAAAATCGAAAATCTCCAGCGCCAGCGCGTCGCCCTTTTGCGCGCGGCTGCGCAGCGACAAAACCTTTTCCTTCTCCGTCGCGGTGGATTTCACGAGTTCGTGGTCGGGGAATTTTTTCAGTTTTTCCGCCAGCAGACGCGGCAGGCCGGAAATGGTCGTGTAAGGCTCGACGCATCCCCAATTTTTCCCGCAGCCGCACGGAATCGCCTCGCCGCCAAGTCCGAACAAATGCAACGGCGCGGCCATGTGCGCGGTTTCCATGGCGGTGAGCGTCTGGCCGGTGAGCGGCAGTCCGTCCTGCCCCACGAAAGCGCTGCCGAGCCCGGAGCCGGGCATGAGCATCAGGACGGAAATCTTTTTGTCGGCGCGGGCGATGCGCGCCTCCGCCACGCCGCCGCAATGCCCGTCATTGCCCATGGTCAATCGCAGCGGGCGACCGGCTTCCTTGGTGAGCGCCGTGCTGTAATCGGCGTGAACATTCCAACCCACAAAACCTGCCGGTAAATTCGCCGCCTTGCCAAGAACGCCGTAACGTTCGTAGGGTCCGGGAATCGCCAAGCCGACGCCCTGAACTTGCGACCATTGTAAATTGTTCTCTGCAAGAAATTCACCAATGGCAGCGATCCAGCCGTTGATGACGGCATCACGCCCGTTCTGCGCATTGGTCGGCCGCTGGAAAATTTTGGTGGAGGCAGCCTCGCTATTTTCCAAAACGGCGGCGATTTTGGAGGTGGTCGCGCCGCTGTCCGTGCCGATGAAGATTTTTTCACTCATGTCTGTCCGTCAAGTTGCGGACAGCGCGGCCAAAGGCAAGAATTATTCGCCTTTCAAGGTTAATCCCGTTTAACCTCATGCGTGACTCCGTCCGAAACATTTTTGAATCTGCTCCGTGGCGACACACCGTTGCTCGCGCTCGCGCCGATGCAGGACGTGACGACGCTGCAATTCATGAGAGTCATTGCGCGCTACGGCGGGCCGGACGTTTATTGGACGGAATACTTCCGCGTCCACGGCGATTCGCGCCCGGAAAAATGGATTCTCGAATCCATCACCAATAATCCGACCGGCCGGCCTGTCGTCGCGCAGCTCATCGGCAACGACATCCCCGCGCTCATCCGCACGGCGCGGGAGTTGCAGAAATATCCCATCGCCGCGATTGACCTGAACCTCGGCTGCCCCGCGCCCATCGTTTATCGCAAATGCGCAGGCGGCGGCCTGCTGCGCGAGCCGGAGAAAATTGACGCCATCCTCGGCGCACTACGCGACGCGGTGACGGTTCCATTCACTGTCAAAACGCGCATCGGCTTCCAGTCGGCGGAGGAATTCGACGAGTTGCTGCCGGTTTTCGCGAAACATCCGATTGATTTGCTCACCATCCACGCGCGAACGGTCAAGCAGATGTATCGGCCTGGCGTGCGCTACGATTTGATTGCGTGTGCGGCACGGGAACTGAAATGTCCGGTGCTGGCAAACGGCAATGTCTACAGTGCGGCGCAGGCTCAGCAATTATTGGCCGAGACTGGCGTGCGTGGCCTGATGATTGGCCGCGGCGCCATCCGCAATCCGTGGTTGTTCGACCAAATCCGCGCCAAATTGCGCGGAGAAAAGATAAAGCTGCCGACTGGGCGCGATGTGCTGGCCTACATCCGCGAACTGTGGGAAAACGAAATCACGCCGGGCGTGCCCGAATCCGCGCAGGTGCAGCGGATGAAGAAATTCATGAACTTCATCGGCGAGGGCGTCAGCGAAAAATTCCTGTTTGAAATCCGCCGCGTGACAGCGACGGCTGATTTCTTCCGCGTGTGTGAAGATGCTTTGAATCACGGCGAGCCAATGACGTTGGAGCCAGTCTCGATTCCGGAAGCAGCTTTGGATTTGCCCGCCGCATTTTGAGCGTCAACCCGCCGGTTACTTCACCTTCACCCGGAATTCGCTCGCGTTCGTGATTTTTTCCAGATCGCCCTTGTAAAATTCGTCACGGTAAGCCTCGGTTTCGAGCAGGTGCTGGGACAGTTCCTTTTTGTCGCGCTTGATGATGAATTTCAATTCGTCCAGATCATCCGACCAGCGGAAGCCGTTGAAAAATTCCGCGCCCGCGAACTGCGTCTTGTAGAGCGCCGTTTGCGAGTAGCACGTGCCGAGGTAGAGATGTTTCACGCCGCGTTCGGCGAACAGCGCCACCGCCGAGGTCATCATGAACATGCCGAGGTTGCGCGCGTAATAATTCAGGTCGTAAAACGCGTAGTAATAAAACGCGAGTTCCCTGCCTTCGAGATACACGGTCGCCACGCCGACTTCCGCCCCGGTCTTCGTGTCGGTGAAGACGAGCAGGTGCGAAATGATGGGCGAGGCTAACAGCGCGTCGAGCCGCTCGAAGGTCATCACGTCCTTGCCGAACTTGATGTCGGCGTAGGTCTTGAAAAACTGGCGGCGTTCCGGCGTGTAATCGTATTTGTCGCGCGGAACGAGCGTCACCTCGATGTCCGTGCCCTTGCGCAAAATCCGGCGGTTCTCGGACGACGGCTTGAACTTCGCGAGGTTCACGCGCACTTGTCGGCACAAATAAAACCGATCCAAATCGCGCGACGACGGCAGGAAGCCCGCATTAAAAATGTCCGACGGCGTTTCACCCGGCTCCGGCACCGCCCAGATGGCATAAGGAAACTGGTAGTGCTCGTAGTCGGAATTTTGTTCGGAGAAAAGGAGTTTCACAGTTTTACCTGGCCACAGATGAACACAGATTGAACACAGATAAAATCATTTTCTAATCCGAGTTTCATCTGTGAAAATCTGTGGCAAAGCTATTTTCCATTCACGCTTTTTCTCCGCAGCCGCAGCCGCCAGTTTGTCAGCACGTCGTAGGTCACGGAGTTTTTCAGCTTCGCGATGTCGCGCACGGTGATTTCTTCGCCGCCCTGTTTGCCCATGACGACCGCCTCGTCCCACATCTGCGCCTGCGGAATGTCCGTGATGTCCACCATCAGCGCGTCCATCGCGATGCCGCCGATGAGCGGCGCGCGCTTGCCATGGATGAGCGCACAGCCCTCGTTGCGCACGCGCGGAAAACCGTCGCCGTAGCCGATGGGCAGCACGGCGATGCGCCGTTCCGCTTTTGCCGTGTAGCGCATTCCGTAGCCGACGACTTCGCCGGGTTTCAATTTTTGTATCGCGGCGACGCGCGCCTTCACCGACATCACCGGCTCGATGCCGCGAATCTGCCGGCAGACCTGCGACGGGAAAACGCCGTAAAGCAGAATACCCGGCCGCACCATGTCGAGATGCGCGTGCGGCAGATCGAGATAGCCGCCGCTGTTGCATGTGTGCCGAATTTTCACGGGAATTTTCCGCTCCTCCAGCGCTCTCAAGACTTCGTTGAAACGCGAAAATTGAAGATTGGCGAAGGTCTTGTCCGTTTCATCCGACTGTGAGAAATGCGTCATCGCACCTTCCAGCGTCAAAGATTTCTCGGCGAGAATCTGTTCGATGAGCGGCAACGCCTCGTCCCAGCGCACGCCGTAACGGCTCATGCCGGTGTGGATTTTGACATGAACCGGAACTTGTTTGCCGAAGTTCGCCGCGATTTTGGCGAGCTTGCGGACAGCGTGCGGCTCGTTCACGCAAACCGTCAGGTCATGCGCCACGCACCATTCGAGTTCGGCCTCCTGACGTTCGCCGAGCAGCAGCAGCGGCGCGGTGATGCCCGCGTCGCGCAGCGCCATCGCCTCTTCGAGCGTGCTCAAACCGAAGCCCCACGCGCCTTCTTCGACCGCGATGCGTGCCACGTCGAGTGCGCCGTGGCCGTAGGCCTCGTCTTTCACCACGGCGAGAAGTTTTACATGTTTCGGCAGGTCACGCCGGATGAGACGCAGATTATTTCGCAGCTTGCCGAGGTCAATCTCGGTCCACGCCGGCCGCTGCGGAAAATTTTCGGAGCTCAAATTCATCAAATTAAAAATCGTTCAATCGCTGAATCGTTGCATCGTGAATCGTCCCGCACAAGTCCGATGTAACGATTTAACCATTCACGAATCACGCTTCTCCCGGTGGCCACAGGCTTTGGCCGACGTCCGTGCGGAAATAGCTGCCGACGACGCAGATTTTGCAGATGTTCGCGTAAGCCTTGGTAATCGCCGCGTCCAGCTTGGGCGCCAGCGCAATCACGTCCGCTATGCGATGGCCGGTGGCAACCAAATTGCCGTCCGATCCGCGTGCGACCTCGTTCCACCAGACGTCGCAATCGAATTTGCCGTCCACTTCCAGCGGCAACTGCGGTCCGCGCACCTGCGTGAACGGATAGCCGTAACCGGCCAGCGTAAGCGAACAGCCGAAGTTCAATTTGTCGTTGAACTCCAATTTCAATTTTTCGTTCCGCGCCGTCTTCAAAACCACTTCCGCCGGATTTTTCAGCATCCGCAAAATCATCGGGCCGGACGTGACACCGATGCGGATGTTGTATTCAATGACATGCCATTTGCCGCCACGCTTTATCGCCGTGACTTGCAGCGGCCCGTTGAACTTCGATTCGCGAAGCCACGGTTTCAGCGGATGAATCAATTCCCGCGCCAGACCGTATTTGTCGTTTTCATCGCGCTCGACCAAGCCGCCGAGCGGCGCGCCGGCGACGATACCCTGGTTGCCGTTGAAGGCGTATTTGTATTCCTGGTTCGTGACGAGCGAATAAATCTCGCCGCCGCTCACGAGCGCGATGTGGCCGGCCTCGGCGCGTCCTAGATATTCCTGAAGAAAAACACCCTCGGCATAATTGACATGCCGCAGCCACGCACGCGTGTCGGCGACGGTTTCGCAAAGAATCGTGTGGATGGGGCTGGTTGGCGAGCAGAGTGGATTTTTAATGACAAACGGCTTCGGATTTTTTGCGAGAATCTTTTCCGCCTCGATCCGGTTCGACGCGACGAATGATCTGGGGAATGGGATTTTGAACTCGGCGCACAACTCGCGCGCAAAATCGCGCTCGCGCTCAATCCGCATTGCTGCGCCGGTCGGGCTGAAAATGCCTACGCCGCATTTCACTAAATCGTTAGCCCACGGCTGCAACGCCCAATCAATGGATTGAGGGATGACGACATCAACCTTGTTCTTTCGAATCAGCGGAACCGGACTCGGAAATGCGTCGCGCGAAAAAGTTTTGCCAGCAAGCGTTGGCGGGTAATGGCCGTAATTGCGCGTCAGATACGTCGAGACATCCGCCCCGGCGTCCGCCAGCGCCTTGCCGATGCTGTGCGCAAACGAGCCGACGCCGAGAATCATCGCGGCAACCGGTGGCTTGGACATTTTTTTAGCCATAAAGGGCGTGGAGAAGTTTTCACGAACGGCGCGCGTTCGCAATGGAAATTGTTCACTCCCGCTCCAGCATCTTCAGACAGGCGCGCAAATAGCCGAGCGCGTAGGCCATGCCGGCGTGCCACGGCGCGGCGCAGCTCATCTGCGGCGCGTGGTCGGGAATGATGACGCCGTTGAAATTATTCTTCTTCAGAATCCGTAGCACGCGCAGGACATCCACGTCGCCGTCGTCAATGAAGGTCTCCTTGTAGGATGGAACCTTGCCGTGGACGTTGCGCAAATGCACGTAGGCGAGTTTGTTCTGGCAGCTGTAATTATCAACCGCGTCATAAACATTGCCGTCCTTCATCTCGGCGATGGTGCCGACGCAAAATTCCAGCGCGTTACGAGGACTGGGTTTCAAGTCAATCAGCTTCTGATAAAGCTGCGGCTGCCAGACGAGGCGCGGTTGGGCGCGGACGCTTGGCAGCGGCGGATCGTCGGGATGCGCGGCGAGCGTAACGCCGGCTTCCTCGGCAATGGGAACCAGTTCATCGAGGAAAAATTTAAGGCGCGACCAAAGCTGTTCCGACGTTGTGGACGGCACATTTCCCGGCGCGGCATTTTTGTCATAGACCATGTTCCAGGCCATGCCGTTGGGTAGCTGTTTGTCGGGCGAACCGTCCATGCCGACGGCCTCGGCCTCACCGCGCGCGAATTTTCCCTTCACGCGGCCCGCGACTCCGGCGATGGAAAAATTGTAACCAAAAATGGGGATGCCCGCTTTGCCGACGTTGCGTATGATGGTCTTGAGTTTTTCGATTTGCGCGAGCTTCTTCGGGCCGTCGAGCAACACATCGTGCCAGTGTGCCGGGTCGAAATTTTCAATCGCCTCCAGTTCGAGTCCGTTGGTATTGATTTCTTTTTTGATGGCGGCAAATTCCTCAAACGTCCAGAGCTTTGCCGGATCACCGGCCAATCCCCAACCGGTGTCGTCGCCGACGGGCTGGTCGCCGGGGTGATTGCTGCGCGAGGAGCGGAAATAATCCACGAGATGGATGACGAGATGCGTGCAGCCGCATTGCTTCGCGAAGCGGTAATGCTCCGCGTTCAGTTGATGCCGATACAATCCAAGCCCAAGTTTCATGCGCCATGACCATCGGCGAAAACGGCGGTGCAATTCAACACAGAAATTACGCCGCCTCGACTTTGCCCGCCGCTCTGGTAGCTTGTTTCCGTGAGTTTTGTCACTGAATTCAATTCGTTGCCGCTCCCGTCGCTGGTGAAACGGTCGCTGGATGCCGGCAGCCATTCGGTCCGCGAAAGCCTGGCAAAATCAAAATTGTCGCTCGCCGATTTCGCCACCCTGATTTCCCCGGCTGCCTCGGGATTTCTGGAACACATGGGCCGGCGGTCGCACGCGATGACGAAGCAGCGGTTCGGCAAGGTCATCCGGCTGTTCGCGCCGCTCTACCTTTCCAACGAGTGCGTCAACAACTGCTCCTATTGCGGCTTTTCGCGCGACAACCCGATTCTGCGCGTCACGCTGTTGCTCGACGAAGTGCGCCGGGAGGCACAGGCGCTCAAGGAGCAGGGCTTCCGCAACATCCTGCTAGTCGCGGGCGAACATCCGAAATTTGTCTCGAACAATTACCTGCGCGACTGCACCGCCGCGCTGCACACCGACTGGCCGGGCATTTCGCTCGAAGTCGGGCCGATGGAAATTGAGGATTATCGTCCGCTAGTCGCGGCCGGTGCGGACGGGCTGGTGGTTTATCAGGAAACCTACGACCGGAAGATTTACGCGGACATGCACACCGCCGGGCCGAAGCGGAATTTCGACTGGCGGCTCGAAACACCGGAACGCGCCTACGCCGCCGGTTTCCGCCGGCTTGGCATCAGCCCGCTTTACGGACTGGCGGACTGGCGGTTCGAAGCCTTGAGCGTGGCGGCGCACGCGGATTATCTGCTACGCAACTGCTGGAAGGCGGCGGTGACGATTTCGCTGCCGCGGCTGCGTCCGTGCGCCGGCGAATTCCAGCCGCTGACCCACATGACCGATCGCGACCTGGCGCAACTCGTCTGCGCGCTACGCCTGATGTTCCCCGACATCGGGCTGGTGCTCTCGACGCGCGAATCGGCGAAGCTGCGCGACGGCCTGCTGCCGCTGGGCATCACGATGATAAGCGCGGGCAGCCACACCGAGCCGGGCGGCTACACCGGGGCTGGCAAGGACAACCTGCATCAGACCGTGCGCGGTCGGATTGTGGAGCTGGCGTCCGGCGCGAGCGAATGGGCGCCGCAGCCGAACCGCGCGACGAATGCGACGGGCCAGTTCAACATTGCCGACGAACGTTCCGCCGGCGAAGTGGCGGAATTGATTCGCAAGCTCGGCTACGAACCGGTTTGGAAGGATTGGGACGCGGCGCTGACGGCTTAAGATGAAAACATCGAACGTTGAACATCGAACACTGAACGTCCAACGGTCGGCGGCTGAAAACTTCGATGTTCGTTGTTAAAATGCAAACTGTCACCGCCAACGGAAAGCCAATCGAGGCGCAACTGCCGTGCTCGATTGAGGAATTTCTAGTCGCGCAGAAGCTCTTGCCGCGCAGCGTCGTGGTGGAGCACAACGGCGAGGCGGTCGCGCCGTCGGAGTTTTCGCGTCGGCAATTAAACGCCGGTGATAAATTGGAAATCGTAAAAATCGTTGCCGGCGGTTGAACGGAATTTTGGCCACAGAGTCACAGAGACACAGGGATGAAAAACATTCTCAAAATCCTTTCAGGCTGTTTGGTGGTGTTTGTGCTCTTCGCGCCAAGTGCCCGCGCAGACGAAACGAACCTGACGGCGGTGCAGGCGTGGTCGGCGCTGACGAATTTTTCACTGCCGACGCCGCCGATGGAATGGCAGACGAACCCGCCGACGGAGGAGCAACTGGGGAAATTCGACGACTTGCAGGCCGCGCAAGCCGGCATACTGGCCGACCAGGCGGTGAGTTTTTACACCAAATTTCCCGATGACGCGAACGTGTCGCGGGCGCGCACGACGGAAATCCAGGCGCTGCAAATGGCGGTGCATTTTGGCGCGACGAACCGGCTGGCCGATCTCAATCTGCGCGAGACGGCGATGATCGCCGACACGAACGCGCCGGAAGAGCTGCGCTACGAATTGCGGATAGACCAGGTTGGGCGCGAGCTGCAGGCAGCGTCGGCGGCCGGCGTGGACAGGAACGTGGAAATGGAAAAAGTGGGACGCGGGCTGGTGACGGAATTCCCCAACGGTCCAACCGGCTACGAAATGTTGTGGGATCTGGCGGAATATGCGGATCTGTTAAAATTACAGGACCTGGCAAAATTTATGGCCGACAGCGGCGGGCCGGCGGAACTGACGGAAATCGGCAAAGGGCTCCTGCGTCGGTTGGACGCCATCGGCAAGCCGCTGCCCATCGAATTCACGGCGGTGGATGGGCGCGTGGTCAACCGGACAACGCTGTCCAACAAGGTTGTGCTGGTGGATTTCTGGGCGACATGGTGTCCGGTGTGCGTCCAGGAAATGCCGGAATTGCAAAAGATATACGCGCAATATCACACGAACGGATTTGAAATCGTGGGCATCAATTTTGATGACGACACGAATACGATGCAGCGGTTCATCCGGAAACAGGATTTGCCGTGGCCGCAGGATTTCGTCGGCCGCGTCGGGAGTCAGTATGCGCAGCAATATTCGCTGAATGTCTTTCCCCATGTCTGGCTCGCGGATCGGAAGGGCATTCTCCGCGACATCCACGGCCGGGTGGATCTGGAGGCCAAGGTCGCCAAGCTGATGGCGGAGTGACGCGCTTTGGGCTTCGGTTTTGCCGGACGCCGGGTTAAGCTGCTGGCATTATGGACTGGCTGACCAACCTTATCTGGCACGGCGGAAATTTTCTGGGCATTGATTGGAGCGTCTGGAAAGTCGTCGGCTGGCTCGGCAACCTGATTTTTTCCTCGCGATTCCTGGTGCAATGGTATGTCACGGAGAAAAAAAAGCGGGTCGTCGTGCCGCAGGCATTCTGGTGGTTGAGCCTGGTCGGCTCGCTGATTTTTCTTTGTTACTCCATCCACCAGCAGGATTCGGTTTTCATTTTCGCATACGCCTTCACGTGGATTCCCTACATCCGGAACCTCGTCATTCACCGGCGGAACAAGGCGGCGCAATCAGTTTGCGCTGGCTGCGGTGAAAAAATTCCACCGCAGTCGAATTTTTGTCCGAACTGCGGCGTGAAGGCGGCTTGAATTTCCTACTTTTTCGGCGCTGCCGAAACAACCCCGTCTTTTATAAGGACCGGACGGAAATCCGGGTGCGCCTGACCATAGGCGACAATCTGGCTGATAAAAGTTTCAATGACCGGCAGCTTCTGCTTGTAAGGCTGGACGACCGTGGCGTTGATGAATTTGATGTCCTTGCCGAGGTGGTATGATTCGTAACCCAGATAAGCCACAAGGGTGCCGCTGACGACGATGAGCGCCATCAGCAACGTGAACACCTGGCGTTGCAGCGCGGCCATCTGGCCGGCCAGATCACTCGGAGAATTCAAGTCGTTCATAATCAGCGGGTGGCTTGCAGGATGCGCGTCAGTTCCGGGCTCGGGGCCTTTTGATTGTAGGCGTTCACATCGTTGGCCAGCGTCTGAAGCCGCATATAGTTGGCGTTGATGTTGGCCGCCTGGACTTGCAGGGAGCGGATTTCCCGCGTGCGGAAAATCGTCTGCAACGCGAATATCACGCCGAGCACTACGAACGCGCCGAGCACAAAGGTCAGCGCCGAGTTCATGGTTTCACATTTCATAAGGTGCGGGAAATCTATCGGATTGGCGGCGGATGTCCAATGCCTTTTTCGCGCTAAAAAATTTGATTTTGCCGGGGACTAATTGCATTAACTGGCGACCATTTTCGGCGCGCCGTGGCCAAAGAAGAGTCGATCGGGTTAATGGGAGACGTAAAACAGGTGCTGCCCGGCACCATGTTCCGCGTCGCGTTGCCGAACGGCCACGAAGTCCTCGCGCACATCTCCGGCAAGATGCGAAAAAATTTCATCCGCATCGCCGTCGGCGACAAGGTGAACGTCGAGATGTCACCCTACGATCTGAACAAGGCGCGCATCACCTACCGGCACGCTTGAACGGCGCAATCCGTTAATCTGTTGACTTGCTGCATCGGCTGGTCGGCTTTCGATTGAACGATTCACGATTCGCGATTCAACGATTTGGAAAAAATCCGTGTCCATCCGTGTCCATCCGTGGTTAAATTCCGGCGCATGAAAATCCATTTCTTCGGCGCGGCGCGCACCACCACCGGCTCCATGTATCTCATCGAGGTCAACGGCAAGAAGCTGCTG
>Ga0302320_10026742_pt1 | contig 11156 bp, 8 predicted proteins | sample Bog_T0_3_FD_202130 | JGI IMG/M metagenome (GOLD analysis project Ga0302320, IMG submission 202130) | Peat permafrost microbial communities from Stordalen Mire near Abisko, Sweden - Bog_T0_3 | ecosystem: Environmental > Terrestrial > Soil > Wetlands > Peat | place: Sweden: Abisko, Stordalen Mire... | reverse complement strand
TGATCGGCACGGGCGAGCGGTGCCAACGCGATCTTGAGACAAGGCGAGAAGACGCGGGCGACGGCGGTTTCTTCGGGTTATCTCTCGGTCAACGACTTCCGCAGGTTGGCCGCGAGGTATTCGTAAACGATCTTTCGCGCCGCGGCGTAAAAGCATTCGATCCGGCCGGCCTGGTGGCGGTAAACTTCCGCGCCGCGGCAATTGCGATGCGCGGGCCGGGACTCTACTGACGCCCGGGCGCGCCCGAGATCCACTCGCCCTCGACCATCGTGATGTTGGCGCGAGCCGGGATTCCCCTCTCCCCCTGGAGGATCATCCCCGCAAGCAGATTGATCGCCACCGTGCCGATTTCCTCGGCGCGCTGGTCGATTCCCGCGTCCGCCAGCTTGTTCGGCCAGTTCATTGTGATCACTGTCGGCCGCTTCCTGGTTGGAAGGTCGCGCAATGCGCCTTCCAGCAGCCCATGGTCGATCGCATGCAGCACCAGCGCGTCCGGCTGGTAGCGGCGCAGCCAAGCGGAGAATCCGGGATCGGCGACCGCCGGGCCCCGGGTCTCGTCGAGAAAGACCGGCACCGGGCTGGTCTGGCCGAACTCGTTCTGCCAGGCCACCCCACCCGTCCAGCGGTGCCGCACGCGGGCGTCCCAGTCCCGGGAGATCGCCAGGCCGATCCGCCGGTACCCGCGCCCGGTGAGCTCCCGGCAGGTGCGCAGCATGTTGTCGTAGTGGTTGGGCATCACGCTGTGGAAACTCGGTGCCACGACTGAGGCGGTCACCGAGACCACGGAAAATTTGCTCCAGTCCAGGAGCTCCCGCAGGTCGCGCTGGCCAGCCATCGACATCAGCACCAGCCCCTCCACTCCCCGGCTCAGCAGGACGCGCTGCAGCTGCGGACCCTTGGCATCGGGCCCGAGTTCGATCGTGCCAAACGCAAAGCCGAGCGCCCGGGCCCGCCGGTCCAAGGCATCGTGCTCGCGGGTGTCGAAGGCGACCGTGCTCGGCCAGGCCCGCGTCTGGGTGAGACCGCAGATATTGGCCTGGAGCCGCGCCGAGGAGCGCACGCGCAGATGCTGCATCAGCTTGGTGATGGTCGGGTCCGGCCGGTAGCCCCGCAACCGCGCCAGCCGCTTTAGGCGCGCCCGGGTTTTCGGCGCGATCTCGGGGCTGTTGCGCAGCGCCAGGGAGAAGGCCATCGCGCTCACGCCGGCTTCGGCGGCAAGGCTGCGCAGGGTCGGGCGGCTGGAGCGCATCTTGATCTTTACCGTAAAGTCGCCGGGGGCTTGCCGGCAATGGCGAAGTTTAATCCGTCAGGCGCAGCTCCCCGCGGCCCCCGCTGCGGCCCGTTTGACCCACCCCTCGCCCCTTCGTCCCCAGAGCTTTCCCGCGTTCCGATTCCCACGACACCATGAAGACCTCGCACTCCCTAAGGATCTACGGCCTGACCGCCATCCTTGCCACCGCCGCCTTGGCCCAGAGCAGCCCGGACCAAGCCCCCGCGCCAACGACCCCGCCCACCCCACCGGAAACGGCCGCCCCCGCGGCGGCGACCAATGACGAACCGGTGAAGCTTCCCGCCTTTTCCGTCGAATCCAACCCCAATGACACCAGCCCGGTCGGCGACGAGGCGCTGAGCACGACGCGCATCGCGACCGACGTTTTCAGCCTGCCCCAATCGGTCAAAGTCCTCAATCGCGAGATGATCGACATCGTCAACCCGGAGAATCTGTCGGACATGGTCAACTATGTCGGCGGCGCCCAAACCGGCACGCTCAACTGGACCGCGGGCCGCGTCATCATCCGCGGCTTCGTCACCGAGGGTGACTATGTCGACGGCTTCTTCCCGCAGCCCGCGCCGGAGGATTTTACGACCAACACGGACATGCTGCTCTACGACCGGATCGAGGTGATCAAGGGTTCGTCCGCCATCTTCAACTCCGGCTCGCCTCCCGGCGGCCTCGTGAGCAAGATCACCAAGAGCCCGACCTCCTACGCCTTCGGCGACTTCACGGTCCAAGCCGGCGATTTCGATGCGGACAAGGTCGACTTGGACATGGGCGGACCGATCACGACCGACGGCCGCCTCCAGTACCGGCTCATCGCCAGCATCCAGCATTCCGACGGCTATTACGACAACACCTACCTCCACCGCGACCTGGTCGCCCCGATGATCCGGTACAACTTCAGCAAGGACACCCAGCTGACGATCAAGTTTTTCGACTGGAAGACCTACTGGCCCTCGTACAACGGCTTCCCGCTTGACCCGAACACCCTGAGCCTCTTTCCCGGCGTGTCCAACAAGCGCAATCTCTCCGAGAACGCGCCGTACAATTGGCGGCTGGACGATGTGCAGCGCGTCAACTTTCTGTTCACCTCGCGCCTGACGCCGTGGGCGGCCCTGCGTCTGACCGGGGAAGACGGCCAGGCGCATGACAGCCGCGTGGAATCGATTGCCACCAGCTGGACCGACGGATCGGTCGCGGGCGCCCCGGCGGCCCAGCCGGGAAGCGGCGAGTTTGCCGTGGCGGCGGCCGGACCGGCCGGCTCGCCCAATTATTTCTACGAAGCCCCTTTCGTGGCCGGCACGACGCTGCTGCCGCGCGCCGTCACCGCCCAGAAGGTGTCCAATCCCGACAAGGACATGATCGCCGACCTGGACTTCAACTTCAAGACGGGCCCGGTGAGCAACAACCTGCTGGTCGGCGGCGAATTCGTCGACGACTCGTACATGGTCTGGACCTATCAGGGCGCGGGAACCTACACCAATCCGGTCGATCCGTACAACCTCGTCCAGCCGGTCGTGAACGTGGATTTCGGCGTGCCCAGCGCCCTGCAGAGCAATCTGCTCCAGACCGGCAAGATGTACCTCCACGAGACCGCGAACTTCTTCGACGACCGCTTGTCGCTCAGCTATGCCTGGATCCGGGTCATGAACACCCAGGATCAGATCAACCTCCTGACGCACGCGACGACGACGAGCCAATATTACGTCTATCAGAACCTGCGGCAGTATGCGGCCCTGGTGAAGGTGCTCCCGACGGTCTCGGTCTTCTACAGCCAAAACCAGTCGTTCTCGCCCAATGCCCCGGCCAACGGCCTGGCGTCGCCCTCGCAGCTCGACGTGAGCGACGAACTGGGCGCCAAGTTCAAGTCGGACAATGGCCGGCTGCAGGGAAATCTTTCGTATTTCTCGGCGTTCGCCACGAACAACAGCGTGCCGTCGTATCCGAACAACCCCGCCCAGCCGACGATCCTGATCGCGGGCATCGTCTCCCATGGCTTCGATGGCGACTTTTCCTACGCGATCACCAAGAACTGGTTTTTGATGGGCTCCTTCGCCGATTACAAGGCCTTCGCGCCCGCCCAGCCCGCGAACGTCGCGGTCATCCAGCCCGGTCTGGTCGGCGGCGCCGCCTATGGCGTCAATGGCGCCGGTATCGTCGCGACGCCCCAGAACACGTTGCCGGCCCAGGTGCCCGTCGACGACGTGGCCGAGCACACCTACAGCGTGCTGGGCAAGTACGCCTTCACCGACCCCACCTTCAAGGGCTTCGACGTCGCCCTTGGTCTCGATTACCAGTGCAAAAGGGCCATCACCAACAACGCGAACCAGGTCTTCTTCGGGTACATCCCGGGCCGGACGCTGCTGAATCTGTTCGCCAACTATCGGAACGGGCACTTCACCTACAGCTTGAACATCGACAACTTGCTTAACACCAATTACATCTATGCAGCTCGCAGCGTGAATGTCATCGTTCCGGGCACCCCGATCAATCCGAAGGTGAGCGTAACCTACCACTTCTGAACCGCGCGGCCGCAACGGCGCGCGCGATCGAGGGAGCTCCTCCTGGCGGAGGACTTTGAGATCGCTTTCCCTCGGCAAAAAAGTTCGGTTCGCGTGCGGCTCCGGGCCAGCTGGGCCGCCCAAACCGACCCGTCACGCTACCCTAACACATCTATGCATTGCGCAACCACCACGCCGGGCACGCGGGGCTCGCTCCCGCAATGAGCACCCGCTATCCGCCGGCAGGCCTGATTTCCTTCGCCCGCGCGTTGCTCGCGGGCGCGGGCCTCGACCCGGAGAAAGCTGGGACGGTCGCGGACGTCCTGGTCGAAGGAGACCTCCTCGGTCACAGCACCCACGGCCTGCAGCTGCTCGCACCCTATCTGACCGAACTGGAAAATGGAACCATGACGAAGGACGGCGGCCCGCTCGTGGTGGCCGACTTCCCCGCGGCCGTCACCTGGGATGGCCGGCGGCTGCCGGGTCCTTGGCTGGTGGTCCGTGCGCTCAACCTGGCGGCGGAGCGGGCCCGCAGTCTGGGCGTGGGCACCGTGGTCATCCGCCGGTGCCATCACACCGCCTGTCTGGCGGCGTACCTAAAGCCGATCGCCGAGCAGGGCCTGATGGCCCTGCTCACCTGCTCCGATCCCACCACCGGCGGCGTCGCTCCGCACGGCGGGCGCCGTTCGCTCTATACCCCGGATCCGCTCGCGGCCGCGTGGCCGACGGACGGCGAGCCGGTGATCCTCGATGTTTCAATGTCGATCACCACCAATGGGCTTACCAAGCGCCTCCTCGCTGAAGGGCGCCGGTTTCCCGGGCTTTGGGCGGTCGACGGCGAGGGACGGCCGACCGACGACCCAGCGGATCTTTTTGGCGAGAATCCCGGCGGACTCCTGCCGATGGGAGGCCTCGATCACGGCCACAAGGGCTTCGCCCTCGGCCTGATGATTGAAGCGCTGACGAGCGGCCTGGCAGGACTCGGGCGGGCCGACCCACCGGAAGGCTGGACTGCCAACGTGTTCGTCCAGGTCCTCGATCCGGCGCTCTTCGGCAGCCGGGAGGACTTTGTCCGGCAAACTTCGTGGCTGGCCGACGCCTGCCGGGCCACGCCGGCCCGGCCAGGATTCGAACGGGTCCGGATGCCCGGCGAAGGGGGATTGCGGCGGCGCGCCGAACAGCTCCGCGAGGGGGTGCAGCTCTACCCCGGCATCCTGGACGCGCTAGCTCCGTGGGCGAAAAAATACGGCGTCGCCGGGCCGGTCGGATCGCCCTGAATCGGCTTTGGGAAGCGCATTCCCGGGGCCGTACGCCGGATTCGCAAGCCCATCGCCGCGAAATCCGCTAGGCCCGTCGATCGAGGTCGGGGGCGGCCACAATCCGTCCCGTAAAATATTCCGCCGCATTCGGCGGCGGCGGACGCTGACGGCCGGCTGGTGTCTAATATTGCTCCGGGCGGCTCCGGTCCTCAGCCTCCCCCCCCGTTGAAAACACTTTCCGTCGGCTGCAGCCTGAATTATCAAGTGCTGGCGCAGTCAGCCTCCTTCACGTTCAACGTCCTGGCCAGTCTTGACCCGGAACAGCGCCTGATCGCTGAGTCGATCATTTGCACTCCCGAGGTGCCGACCGAGCTCATCGCCACCGGCAAGGGGGACCGGCTGCTCCGGGCGGATGTGCCGAGCGGCCCGTTCGAGTTGCGGTACCAGGCCACCCTCGAGGTGAGCCGGCCGCCAAGCCCGGTGTCGGTCGCGCCCGACCGGCCCGGCCGGCTGCCGCTCAGCATCCTCACCTACACGCTGCCCAGCCGGTACTGCGAAAGCGACCTCTTCGCCGCGCGCGCCTGGGACATGTTCGGATCCAATCCGGACCGAGCCGAGCAAGTGCGGGCCATCTGCCGCTGGGTGCAGGAGAATATTGTCTACACCGCGGGCGCCACGGATGGGAAGACCTCGGCCTGGGACGTGTGGCAGCGCCGGGAAGGCGTTTGCCGCGACTACGTCCATCTGGCGATCGCGTTCTGCCGGGCGCTGACGATCCCGGTCCGCTATGTCGGCGGTTACGCCGCCGGACTGGAGCCGATGGATTTTCACGCCTGCTTCGAGGCCTACCTCGGGGGCGCCTGGCATCTCTTCGACCCGACCGAGGACGTCCCGCCGGAGGACGTGGTTGTCGTCTCGCGCGGCCGGGACGCCGCCCAGGCCGGGCTCACCGTCATTTATGGCCGGGTGCAGCCGGGGCCGATCCGGGTCACCTGCACGGCGGCGGCCGCGCCGGCGGCCCCGGCCGATCTCGGCGGTCCCGCCGACGCGCGCGCCGCGAGCTGATCTCCGGAAGTGAGCTTCCCGTCGTTCGAGTGTCTTTCGCCCAACCGCGATCAGGCGCCGCGGCACGAGCAGCTGGGGGTGCTCTTTCACCACAGCGACCTCGATTTCTACGCGACGATCGAGCGGATGGTCCAGATGGAGAGCAAGGTCAGCTACCACTGCGTGATCGGCCCGTCCGGAATCCGCTGCACCCTGGTGCCGGACCATCAGATCGCCTGGCACGCCGGCGCCTCCCATTTCCTGGGGCGGGACCGTTGCAACGATTTTCTCCTGGGCGTGGGCTTCGCCGGCGACACCTACGCGGAGCCGCTGACCGAAAGCCAGATCCAGTCAGCCCTCGAGTGGCTGGCCGGCCGCTGGCACGCCCGCGGCTGGGATCTCTCCCGGATCACCGACCACCGGCAAGTCTCCCCGGGGCGCAAGCGCGACCTCAATCCGGTCGAATGGGAGCGGCTGCGCGCGGCGATCGCCCAGGCATCTGCACTCGGGGATTGAACTTCCCGGGCCGCGGCGCAAATAGTGGGCCCCGCCAGCGCGTCCATGAGCCTCCCCCCCTCCCCGCCCCCGCTTCCGAAGTGGCCGTTTCTGCTCGGGGACGCCGCCTTTCTCGGCGCCGCCTGGCTCGTCGCGGACCGCGCGGCCCAGCCCCTGGGCGCGCCGGCGCTGCTGGCCCTGGTGGCGCTGGTGGCCGGCGCCGGCTTGCTGGGCGCCGTTCCCTTCCTGCTGGATTACGCCCGCAAGCAGGATGAGGCCCTCGACGATCGCCAACGCTCGCTCGAAGCCCTCGCCGCGACGGCCGCCGCTGCGGCCGAGCAGATCAGCATCGCCGCCGCCGGCTATCAGGAGCTCGCCGAAATCGCGCAGAAAAATCTGAAACACGCCGAGGCGCTGCCCCACAAGCTCCAGGAGAAGATCGCGGAATTCAACGCGAGCGTGGCCAACGCCGCCGAGGAGGATCGCGAGGAATTGGAGCAGGAGCTGGCCGCGCTCCGCGCCTCGGAAAGCGAGCGGCTCGAGTCCACCGCGGACAAGGTCGTGCGGGCCGCGGCCGAGTGGGGCAAGGCCGAGGCGGCCGCCCAAAAGCATCTGAGCGCGGCGAAAGGCGTGCTGGCTGAATTTGATCGCCGGCTCGCCGCCCTGCAGGCGGCGGTGCCGGCCCCCGCGAACCCGGGCCCGGTTTCACCGCCGGCGGCCGCGCCGCCGCCCTCTGAGCCGCCCCCGCCAACGCCGGCCGAGCCGACCGCCTCGGCGCCGGTGGCCGCCGCCGAAGCGGTCGCCGCCCCCGCCGAGGCCGCCGAAAAGCCGGCGCCGCGCAAGCGGGCTCCCAAGAAGGTCGTCAAGGAGGAGGAAGCCGCCCTTCCGCTGGACGGCCTTGACGCTCCCGCCCCCGAATTCTCCCCCGGCGCCCCCGAGGAGACCGCCCCGGTGGTCGCCCTCACGGCCGACGGCGCCACCCGCCTCATCGTGACCGCCTACATCGGCATCGGCAACCGGCTGTTCATCCGCGGGGAAGGCCCCGGTCTCAGCTGGGACGAGGGCGTGCCCCTGCAATTTGTCTCGATCGGCAAGTGGCGCTGGGAAACGGCTGAAGCCACGGCCCCGGTCCAGTTCAAACTCTACAAGAACGACCAGATCGAATGCGCCGCCCTCGCCTCCCGGACCCTGGAGCCCGGACACCAGCAGGAACTCACCGCGGCGTTCTAGAAGTCGAGCGCCTTGACGTCGCCGATCTTGACCTCAAAGCGGTCGTTGTAGGGGCGCACGCGGCGGAAGGCGGTGTAGGTGACCTCGGCGCCCATGCCGATGCGGATCAGGCCCAGCACGCGGGCGGTCCCGCTGCCGCGGGCCCACACCAAGGCGGGCGCATAATTCGCCTGCACGACCTCGAGCCGGCCGTCCACCTCGGCGGACAGCAGCTTGACGATGCCCGCGATGCGGAAGGGCTCCTTGGGCCGCAGCGAGAACGAAATCAGCGCCCGGCTCGCCTTGTCCACCCGCATGAAGACCTCAAGCTTGTCGGCCGGAAAGCGCTGGCTCGCCCCTTTGAGAATGGGAACCAGGAACGTCTCCGTCGCCGCGGTCTCCCCGGCCGGCGCAGCGTGGTCCAGGTCGAGCACATCGCCCAGCGTCTTTTCCCCATGATGGCGCATCGACCGATTCTTCTGCGCGCGCCAGGAATCGAGCTCCGCGGGGGACGGCGCGCGGCCGTTCCATTGGAGCAGCACCCATTGCTGCCCCAGCGGCAGCGAGGGATCGTAGCGTTCGACGGTCAGCCCTCCCTCCGGCCGGCCGGCTCGGTCGTACCGCCGGGTGGATTGGGTGTAGGCCCAGTGATCGTCGTCGGCGATCAGCTTTTGGATCGCCGCATTCAGCAGCGGGGGCGCCTCCGCCCGCGCCAGCGCGGGACTGAGCAGGAGCAGGAGAAAGAGGGATCGGCGCATGGGCAGTTGGTCAGCCTACCGGTCCACTTGGTTCCGGCAAGCCTCCGACGCAAGGGCATAGCCCAGCCTCACATCCGGCAGATCAGGAGCTCACGCTCGTAGATCAACTCCTTGGGGAGGCGATCGTGCAGGTCCAGGAACAGCTCCTCGTGGTCCATCACCTCGCGGCGCCAGGCCCCGCGGTCGAAGGCTTGCAGTTCCTCAAAGCGCTCGCGGGGAAAATCCAGCCCCGTCCAGTCGAGGTCTTCGTAGCGCGGCATCCAGCCGATCGGCGTCTCGCGGCCGAGGGCCCGCCCGCGGGCCCGGTCCACGATCCACTTGAGCACCCGCATGTTGTCGCCATAGCCCGGCCAGAGGAACTTGCCCGCGGCGTCCTTGCGAAACCAATTCACGTGAAAAATCCGCGGGGTCTCGGACAGGCGCCGCTGCATCGTGATCCAATGCCGGAAGTAGTCCCCCATGTGGTAGCCGCAAAAGGGCAGCATGGCCATCGGGTCGCGGCGGACCTTGCCGAGCGCCCCGCCCGCGGCGGCCGTCATCTCCGAGCCCATGGTCGCGCCGGTGTAGACGCCGGCGCTCCAGTTGAACGCCTGATAAACCAGGGGCATCGTCGTTGCCCGGCGCCCGCCGAAGATGATGGCGCTGATCGGCACGCCCTCCGGGCGCTCCCAGTCGGCATCGATCGTCGGGCACTGGCTCGCCGGCGCGGTGAAGCGGGCGTTGGGATGGGCGGCCTTCGCGCCGGTCTCCCGGCCGATCTGCGGCGTCCAGGGCTTGCCCTGCCAATCGAGGCAGGAGGCCGGCGGCTCGTCGGTCATGCCCTCCCACCAGACGCCGCCTTCCGGGGTCAGCGCGACGTTCGTGAAGATGGTGTTCTTCGCCAGCGTCGCCATCGCGTTGGGATTGGTCTTCACCGAGGTGCCGGGCGCCACGCCGAAGAACCCGGCCTCGGGATTGATCGCGTGCAGCCTTCCCTGGGCGTCCGGCTTGATCCAGGCGATGTCGTCGCCGACGGTCCAGATCTTCCAGCCCTTGTCCTGGAACGGCGCCGGCGGAATCATCATCGCGAAGTTCGTTTTGCCGCAGGCGCTGGGAAAGGCGGCCGCCACGTACGTCTTGTCCCCGTGCGGGCTCTCCACCCCGAGGATCAGCATGTGCTCGGCCATCCAGCCGTCGTCGCGCGCCATGTTCGAGGCGATCCGCAGGGCGAAGCATTTCTTGCCCAGGAGCGCGTTGCCGCCGTAGCCCGAGCCGTAGCTCCAGATTTCGCGGGTTTCCGGAAAATGGACGATGTATTTTTCGGCGTTGCACGGCCACGGGACGTCGGGCTGGCCGGCGGCGAGCGGCAGCCCGACCGAATGCATGCAGGGCACGACCCGCTTTTCGGCCCGGTCGATCTCCGCGTAGACCGGGCGGCCGATCCGGGCCATGATCCGCATGTTGACCACGGCATAGGGCGAATCGGTGAGCTGCACCCCGATCTGCGCCATCGGGGAGCCCACCGGCCCCATGCTGAACGGCAGCACGTACATCGTGCGGCCCCGCATCACGCCATTGAACAGCCCCTTCAACTTGCGCCGCATCTCGAAGGGATTGACCCAGTTGTTCCGGGGCCCGGAGGCCTCCTGCGAGAGCGCGCAGACATAAGTGCGCTCCTCCACCCGCGCGACGTCGGTCGGCTCGGAGCGGGCATAGTAGCACCCGGGCCAGAGCTGCTCGTTCAGCTTGACGAAGGTGCCGGCGGCCACCATCTGCGCGCAGAGGCCGTCGTATTCCTCCGCAGATCCGTCCACCCAGTGCACGGCGGCGGGCTGGCAAAGATCCGCCATCTTCTTCACCCATTGCAGGAGGTGCCGGTTGGTGCTGAGCGGGGTGGCGGACCTGCTTTTGCTCATATGGCGGCGCAGTCTGGAGGCGGCCCGGCGGGAGTAAACCGAAAGCCGCCAGCCCGCAGGCGAATGAAGTAAATTTGCTTTAAGGATTAGCGGCGGGGGCCGCGAGCTTCGGCTCGATGTGCACGATGACGTCGGTCACCCGCAGGGGGGAGGCGAGCAGGGCGTCCTTCACCGCGTGCGCGATCGCGTGCCCGGCTCGGACAGTCAGGTCGCCGTCCACGCGCACCTGGATATCGACCAGGTGGCTGACGCCGCTCTTGCGGACGCGGCACTTGTCCAGCGCGTCCACGCCGGGCACGGCCAGCGCGATCGCCCGGATCTCGTCGATCAGGGACGGGGCCACCGCCGTGTCCATCATTTCGTCCATGGCCTTGTAGAGCATGCCCGCGCCGTTGCCGACCACGATGACGCAGGCGACGAGGGCGCCCCAGTCGTCCGCCGCCTCCCAGCCCGGCCCCTTAATGACGGCGATTGCGATCCCGACGAAGGCGGCCGCCGAGGTGATCGCGTCCGACCAGTGGTGCCAGGCCTCGACCCCGAGGGCGATGCTGCCGGCGGCGGCGCTGACGGAGCGCACCCGCCGCGAAAACCAAATCTTGGTGACGATGATCCCGAAGAGCAGCGGCAGCGTCGCCCAGTGGGGCCCCCGGTGCGGGGTGACGATCTCGTGGATCGCGTGCCAGGCCACCAGCCCGGCCGTAATGAAGACGAAGACC
>Ga0302320_10026733_pt1 | contig 11159 bp, 10 predicted proteins | sample Bog_T0_3_FD_202130 | JGI IMG/M metagenome (GOLD analysis project Ga0302320, IMG submission 202130) | Peat permafrost microbial communities from Stordalen Mire near Abisko, Sweden - Bog_T0_3 | ecosystem: Environmental > Terrestrial > Soil > Wetlands > Peat | place: Sweden: Abisko, Stordalen Mire... | reverse complement strand
CAAAGCGGCCGGACCTCTCCTATCAGAGAGGTTTAATAAAAGCAAAAAATCCAAACAATAGGCAAGCGCTCTCCCCCTCCCGCAACGCTCTCTTTTAGGGTAGAAAAAACAGGCAAGGCAATGAGGGTGGGGAGGTCAAGATTCCGTAGGGGCACGGCGTGCCGTGCCCTCACGGGTCGTGCGAATTCAAAAACACCTGGATAGGAGATCCAGGCCACACGGGTTTAAAAAAGTTACAAGTTGCAAGTCTCAAGTTAAAAGTTAAAAACAGGAAGCAAGGATAGCTTTTTTATGTTCTTTCCTCATCCCTCACCTTTTGCTTTCAAATCTCCCGCACCACCACTCATTCTCCCGCCGATCAGTAACGAGTGCAAATCCTGCCGCCTGAGCCCCTTCAGTCGCTTCATCGGCTTCTGAGCCAAGGATCCCCGACCAAATGAGCGTGCCTCCCGGCAAAAGAAAATCTGAAACACCCTGAAGCAGGGGAGCGGACTCGGTAATGAGCATGTTCATGACCACAAAATTGAATGAGGCATTTTTGGTGAAGGAATCGATAGAGCCGATTGCAAAGGTGACCCTGCCTTTTGCCGCATTGTCGCGCCGATTCTCGGCAAGATTCTCGCAGCACTGCGCATCGATTTCCACGCCGAGGCAGGAGGCGGCACCGCAGGCGTCGGCCGTGAAGCAGAGCACCCCGGAGCCGGTCCCGATATCGAGGATCCTGCTGTTCTTGACGGTATCCCTGCAGGCGATGATTTCGGCTGCGGCAAGGCGGGTGGTCTCGTGGTGGCCGGTGCCGAACGCCATCTTCGGCTCGATTTTGATCCAGTGTTTTGCCGATTCGGGCGGCGGCAGCCAGGTCGGGGAGACCCAGAACTCCTCAGCCAGGTGGGCCGGTTCCATGGACTCCCGCCACTTTGCGAGCCAGTCCTGGTTCTCGACAAGCTCGACGGTGATTATTTCCACTTCGCTATCGGTCTTCAGTCTGGCCGTTGCCGTTTCAACAGAGGCTTGGTCCGCAAAGTAAACTTTAAGCACCATGCGGTCACCGGCAGGAACCTCTTCATTTCCCGCCATCCCGAGCATTATGCATTCCGCAATGACGGTCTCATAATGATCCTGCGGAATGGAAAGGTCTATCCTGTAGCTTTGCTTTTGCATATTTTGAGGGTGATTATTCGTTTATTTTATTCCTTTTGATCTGCGGATTGCACAGAACTCTCCGCACATGCTGCAATGCGACGGGTCGCCCTGGGGCGGGAGCGAGGCGCGGTACCGGCGCGCCTTTTCGGGATCGATGCAGAGAGAAAGCATGCGCTCCCAGTCAAGGTCGATTTTTGCCGTCGAAATGGCGCGGTCCCACGCTGCGGCGCCGGGGTGTCCCCGTCCGATATCGGCCGCATGGGCTGCGATGCGTGATGCGATGACCCCTTCGCGGACGTCATCGATTGACGGGAGGCGAAGGTGCTCCGCCGGGGTGACATAGCAGAGAAAGTCGGCTCCGGCCATACCGGCGATAGCGCCGCCGATGGCGCCGGAGATATGGTCATAGCCGGGCGAAACGTCGGTCACGAGCGGGCCGAGAACATAGAACGGCGCATTGTCGCAGAGCGTTTTCTGCACCTGGATGTTGGCGGCGATCTGGTCGATCGGCACATGGCCGGGCCCCTCAACGAATACGGTCACGTTGCGCTTCCGGGCGCGCTTGACAAGGTCGCCGAGCACGATGAGTTCCTCGATCTGGACCCGGTCGGTGGCATCGGCAATGGCACCGGGGCGGAATCCGTCACCAAGGCTCACGGCAACGTCGTATTCCGCAAGAATTTCCAGGAGACGGTCATACTGCTCGTAAAGGGGGTTGTCACGGTCGTTCTTGTCGATCCATTCCATAATGATGGTGCCGCCCCGGCTCACCGCCCCGGCAAGGCGCTCAACCTCCCGGAATCGGTCCACGGTCTTCCGGTTCACTCCGCAGTGCAGGGTGAGGAAATCCACTCCCTGCCGGCAGTGGTCCTCAATGACGTCGAACATCTCATCGGCGGTAAGATCGAGCACCGATTTATTCCTGAGGCGGGCTGTCGAGGCCATCTCGTAGAGCGGTACTGTGCCAAGCGGAACGGTGCACTGTTCGAGGATGGTCCGGCGGATAGCACCAAGGTCGCCGGCAGTTGAAAGGTCCATGACGGCATCGGCGCCGTGATGAATGGAGACTCTCATTTTTTCGAGCTCCTCGTTGATATCGCATTTTGCCGAGGAGGTTCCGATATTCGCGTTTACCTTGATCCGCGTTCCACGGCCTATTGCCATGGGGTCGATGGAGCGAAGCCGGTTGCGCACTATCGCGATGGAGCCGTCCGCTACGCCCCTGCAAATTTTTTCAGGCGTTACGCCCTCGATGAGGGCTGATTTTTTCATTTCATCGGTAATCGTACCGGCTTTCGCCAGTTCCATACGGGTCATTGAGGTAACTCCGGTAGTGAGGAAGGAAATCGTTCAATTGATGAGCAGAGGACCTTGCGCAACGGTGCCTGTGGGCTTAAGCCTGGATAGATGGCGCTGCGGAGTTCAAATCTGCCGGACGTACACAGTGCATTCCTTCGTCCCTCAGGAATACACCCCAAAAATAGATCAGGTCGGGCAAGCCGGCCATGGAGTTTTATCCGGGTAGAGACACTCCCCGGAGGCCGGAAAACCGGCTTCAGTCCAGGCGGAATTTACGGTATTCCGAAGGGCGGTGAATAGGCATAGTTCGATGACCCCGAAGCTTGCTCCGGGGTCATCGAGCGAATTACAAAAATTTCTTTACCTATAGAAGCTCCCTGCAGCTTGCTGCAGGAGCTTCAATAGTTGCCCCCGTTTGCCCGTAATGTTGTATATATAGGAGATCATTTTTATGGATCGCCGCGAAATGAATGATTGTTCTTGATTTTCCGGCAGAAAAAATGCATGATTACAATCGATTTCAAGCCGTTTCTGAAACACGATTGTCGGAAAACGGAGGAGCCATGAATACAAAGCCGGCGAGCAGGAAACTTACTAAAAAGCAACTTGAGCATTTCAGGCAGAAGCTCGTGTTGGAAAAAAACAAAGTGCTCGAAGATATGAACGATCTCCAGCACGATAACCTGAAGCAGTCGATTTCCGATGCCTCGGGTGAAAACTCCCGGTATACCTACCATCTGGGCGATGTCGCCTCGCTTTCCTATGGGCGCGAATTTTCCATGGGTCTCGCGGAGCGGCAGCAGAAATACCTTGAAGAGATCGACGAGGCTATCGAGCGGATTGATCAGGGCACCTACGGCATCTGCAAAGTAACCGGGGATCTCATCTCCGTTGAACGCCTCGAAGAGGTTCCTGTCGCAAAATATTCGATCAAAGGGAAAGAGCTGCTCGAACGCAGGAGACGTCAGGGAGGCGGTTGATTTTTTTTCGGGGTAGGGGAGGTGCGTCCTATTCGCATCCTCGTGTTCTTATGCCTCTCGATTATCTTTGCTGATGTTTCCTTTTTTCCTGCCGAGGCTTCAGACCCGCGGTTTGAAATAAGCGACAGCGGCGTTATTGTTTTCCAATGCCCCTCATCGGTCCTGGTCCGTGAAAACCTTGCACGCTTCATTTCGCTCCATCGCGGTCGCACTATTATTCATTTTGTCAATAATTACCTCGATTCGCTGGGTTTTTTCGACGCCCGGTTGGATTCCCTGGCTCCGCACCGGTATGCAGTACACCCGGGAAAGCGGGCAGCCATCGGCGCAGAGTCGATGCCGCGCATCGATACGCAGAGCATTGATTCCCTGTCCCCGTTCCCCTGTCCGCGTCCCTATGACGCGAGGGAGGTGAATGACCGGGTTGCTGCAATCGGGCGGCGGCTTGCGGAAAAGGGTTACCCATTTGCAACCGTTGCGGTGATCCTCGACCGCAGGCGCTCCGGGACCGGGGACAATAATCGCGCGGGCGATACCGTCCTGCTTGGCTACCATATCCTCACCGACCGTAAATGTTTTTTCGGCGATCCGCTCCTCCTCGGTGCAAAATCGACCCGCCACAGCCTGATCATGCACGATGCAACGATGAAGGCAGGGGATCTGTTTGACATCAGGAAGGTTGAGGAGACGATAGACGCCCTGAGCCGCCGTTCGTACATTGCCGATGCAACTCTCGGGAAAATAGCCATAGAGCCCAATCCGCCGGTGAGCCTGCGGGATTCCCTTGCAGCGCGCAACGATCAATTCGTCGCCGTGCCGATTTATCTCAAGGACCGAACCGGCCTGGGGATTGACGGAGCGCTCGGGCTGAGCTCGGTTGCGGGAAACTCCTCGTTCCTCCAGGGTACCATGACGCTCTCTTTTTTCAACATGTTCCATGTCGGTGAGAGCGCCTCGCTGGATTATGACGGGGACAAAAACCACCAGAAATTCAACATGGAGGTGGCAAAGCCCTGGCTTTTCGACTATCCCATGTCGGTTTCCGGTTCGTTCGGCCTTGAAGTCCAGAATAACCAGTATGGCTTCCTGGACGCCGAGGCGACCGACCTTCTCGACATCCAGAACGGCTGGCATATCGGCTTCAGCTTCAAGGCAACGGAAACGACACTCGACACCGTCACTGCCCCGGGCGATACCGAGACCGGCACCTATGAGTATTACGGCATCGAATTCCTGCTCGGGAAGACTTCCGTGCCGCTGCGTGACGGGGTCTTTTCTACCGAGCTGTCGCTTGGAGTCGGGGGGGGCATTGCCCTGCGGGAGCGAAACTACAGCCGGTCGGACCTGGAGTTCACGACCGGCGTCCAGGTGCCGCTGTGGGTCCACCAGGCCTTTCACCTGCGTCTTGTGACCGAATACCTCAATACCGCAGAATCCACGCTCGTGGCCTCCGAGATGTTCCGCGTCGGCGGATACGGATCGGTACGCGGGTATCTCGATTACGAGTTTAAGTTCCGGACGGTTGCCTACGACCAGCTGGAATACCTGTTTTACTTCAGTCCGACAGGTTCCGCATATATATTTTGCGACAATGGGTTAGGTTTTTCCCAGTCCCTGAGCGCTGTCCACTGGGGTGATAAGACCGGGTTTCTGGGGTACGGCATTGGGATACGTATTCCGGCTAAATTCGGTGTCGTTACCCTCGAATGGGCAAGGAATATTAATGATGGGAGCAGCCTGGGGAGGTTGAATGTGGGGGCAGGGAATGAATAATAGTTGTTCTGGATATAAATAGCACAGCCTTTGGCGGGGGAACCGGGCTTAATTCCAAGGCCTCTGGTGGGGGAACCATAAAAATGGTTTCCCCTGGCCAAAGCCTCCGCGCCCGCAAAGCCGGGCTGCGGGGTCTTTGGCACACCCCTTCCTGCGGAAGGGGAAGGCGATGTTTGCCTGCGGCAAACGCCTTTCCCCTCCCGCAACGCTCACATAGGGTAGAAAAAACATAAAGGATTTTTAATTTATTTAGGCCCCTCCGACTTCGAAGCGTGCTATTCGGTTTCGCCTCACCTCTCAGGCCCCTCTCCACAAGTGGAGAGGGGAGGGCGCCGCTTCGGCGGCCGGGGTGAGGCGGCTGGCAGGGGCAATAAGAGGCTTAAGGCTTCAGACCTCATGCCTCAGGGAAAGATGCTTTTCTTTTAGTCTTTTATGTGTTTTCTACCTAATGTGAGCGTTGCGGGAGTGGGCGGGCGCTTGCGGAACGCAAGCATCGCCGCCCACTTCCGCAGGAAGGGGTGTGCATAAAGACGCGTGCTTTTCGCGGCTTTATGCCAGGGGGAACCCGCGAAGCGAGGTTCCCCCACCAGGAACAGCACCCAACTATCTATATAGAAACCACACTATGCAATCACTTAATATCCATGTCACCCTTCTTTTTCTTGTATTAACAACCTCCTTGAGCTTGGGCTCCTGTCCTGCCGATTCCCTCCGTTCATTGCCCGACTCAATAAAAGCCGCACGCTTCATCGACGAAATCGATCCTTCTTCTATTGGTGAATCGTGCCTTGTGCAAATTGCCGGAAGCCTGACCCGGGCTCACGGCTCCCGCTCGGCTGGGGCGGTTCTGCGGCTCATCGGGAAATGGATCGATCGAAACTCCTTTTCACTCGCGCTTCTGTACCGGCTTACCGAGTCCCAAAGCACTGCGGCTTATCCCGGCCTGCCGCGGGGAGTGCTTTCTCTCTGGGAGAAAAAGAACGGGGCAATCAGACCGGCAATAGCGGGCGAGGAAGCCCGGGGCGGGTTTGCAAGGGCGGATTCGCTTTTCGAGGCGTTCGATCGCGGTACCATCCTCTCCGCCGCCGATCTGATGCAATGGGCGCATTTTCGCGAGATAGTCTATGGCTATGGACCTCCGGCGGTCCTTTACGGTCGTGCCCTTGGGGCCGACCCCGGAAAGGCCGACCTGGTTTACTGGAAATTGTCGGTGTGGCTGGAAAACGCGCCCCCCGATTCCCTTGCATTTGCTCTCCGCATTTTTGAGAAGAGTGCCTTGCGAGTCCCGAAGCTTGATACTATCGGTCTCCTGGACCGGCTCGCCGAACTTTACGGTCGCCACGGCCGCTACGATGCCGAAGCAGAGGTCCTGCTGTCGGTTCCTGAAACCCGTTCGCATTTTTCGAAGCTTCTGTGCGATGTTGCAGGCCGTTTAGTCTCCCGCCGCCTTTATGCAAATGCGATTGCGCCTGCCGTTGCCGCCTATGCCTGCGGAGAGAATCAGGTAAAGACCGCGGCAGCCGGGATTGCGTGCCGGGCCTACGAAGGCCTCCAGATGCCCGATTCCGCGCTGGTCTGGCTCAGTCGGGCCGGTAGCTCCGCTGAGAGTCGCATTGAAACCATTACCCTATATCAGGAGACCGGGAAGCTTGCACAGACTGCAGCACTCATACAGGGGCTGCCGCCGACATTTGCGCGGGACACGCTCGGATTGCGGCAGCGGCTTTTCGAAGGCGATACCGCCGGGGCTGCCGAGGCGGTGGGAAAGGGGGTGGCCTGGGCGCAGCGGCCCGATGAAACGATGCTCTGGTCGGCCCGGACTTTGCTGTTCCGTGGTGATATCGATCGGCTCTCGCGGCTGTGGGACAGCACTTCGCCTGACCCGTCGTGGAAAAGCGCGCAGGAGATCCTGCGGGACCGGCTGATTGTGCACCAGCTCGGGAGCTCGAACAATGAACTTGCAGCGTGGTCCCGAATAGAATACAATCTTTTTATCGGCAGGCCGGAGATTGCCGAAGACCAGCTTTCGCGCGTTCAGGGAGAGGGCGGAATTCCCCTGCTCCTTCGTATAGTGGAGGACCAGCTCGGGCGGGGAAGAAACGCGACGGCTGAAGCGCTCTTCGAGAAAGAGGGGGACACGGTCGATTCACCCGAGTATCTCTACCTGCGGGCTGAAACCCTGCTGCGGATTGGGGCGGAAGGTAACCGTGAGCGTGCTCAGTCGCTGCTCAGGAGAATTATCCGGAACTATCCCGGCGATGTGTTTTCCGAGAAAGCGCGCGTTCTTCTCGCCGCCGGGATCCCGGGAAAGTAAACCGACGGATTACCGAGTCCCGGCGCAATCATCAGCTTGAGAGGATCACCTTTAAATGCCGAAAAAATACGTTATCATCCATGGCCACTTTTATCAGCCGCCGCGGGAGAATCCCTGGATCGGACTCATTGAAACCCAGAAATCTGCCGCGCCGTACCACGATTGGAACGAACGGGTGTATGCCGAGTGCTATCGCCCGAATGCGCACTCCCGGCTGCTTGACCAGCATGGCGCGATAATCGATATCCACAATAATTATTCGATGATGAGCTTCAATTTCGGGCCCACGCTGTTTTCATGGCTCGAACAGTACCACAGCAGGACCGTGCAGAGTATCATCGATGCCGACAAGGCAAGCTGCGCACGGCTCGAAGGTCATGGAAATTCGATCGCGCAGGTTTTTAACCATATCATCATGCCTCTTGCTTCACGCCGCGACCAGCTTACCCAGATTCGATGGGCACGGGCTTTTTTCAGGGAACGGTTCAATCGCGAGTCCGAGGGAATATGGCTGGCCGAAACCGCAATCAATATGGAAACGGTTCGCTGCCTGGTCGAGGAGAATATCAAGTTCGTCATTCTTTCACCGGCCCAGATAGAAGCGGTTCGTTCCGTTGACGGGTCCGGCCAATGGACGACGGCCCAGGGGATCGATACCCGGCACGCCTACCGGATCCACGCCACAGACCCCGACGGCAAAGCCGCCGGCGGATATGTCGATGCTTTTTTATTCGATCAGGGGCTCTCCCGGGAAGCAAGCTTCGGAGATCTCCTGAAGGACGCCCAGACTTTCGGCCAGCGGATCAACGGTGCCTTCGCCCATCATGCCTCTTCAGACCAGGCGGTGATTCTTGCGACCGACGGCGAAACGTTCGGTCACCACAAGGCGTTTGGCGACATGTGTCTCGCCTATTTTTTCAGGAAAATTGCGCCGAAGCTCGATATCATTCCGGTAAATTTCGGCTACTACCTCGCCCATAACCCGCCGCGGCAGGAGGTGCTTCTCAAAAACGCCTCCGGCGAGGGTACTTCCTGGAGCTGCCAGCACGGGGTCGGGAGGTGGGCCCGGGATTGCGGATGCAAAACAGGAGGCGACAGCTCGTGGAAACAGACCTGGCGCGCGCCCCTGCGAAAAGCCATGCAGACGCTGCAGGTACAGGTGGATGCCGGTTTCGAAGCGGCGGTTTCGGCCCTGGGGCTCGATCCCTGGAAGCTGCGGGACGACTATATCGGCGTGATGGACAACCCGTCACCCCAGGCCTTTCTCGATCTCCTGGGCGCGCATGGCGGCGCCGCCTTCCCCGAATTCCGGATTTTTGAGGTCCGGAAGCTCCTGGAAGCGCAGAAATTCATGCTCTATTCATTTACGTCGTGCGCGTGGTTTTTCTCGGACATCGGCGGCATCGAGGCGATGCAGAACCTCGCCTATGCCGCCCGTGCCTTGCAGATGGGAATTCCTCCCGGGGAGCAACCACCGGTGCTCAGGGAGTTCAAGGCAATACTGGAGCAGGCGCCCGGAAATGTGGGCGGAGCGACGGGCAGGTCGCTGTTCGAAAAGAAAATAGAGCACTTTCTCAATCACGAGTCGGTCCTGTCCTTTACCGCTGCTGTCGAGCGTTCGATCGGCATTGCCCGGTCCGACCGGCGGCGACTCTTCGGTTACGATATCCTCCTGCATTCGCTCTTTTCAGAGAGGAAGGGCCTGCTCTCCTACCGTGCCTTTACCGTTTCAATGGAAAGCGCATTGACCGGTGAGCGCAGCCGGAGCACCGTGCTCGTTTCTCACCGGAATAAGGCCGAGGTCCAGGGGTGGGTCATTCCCGGTGCGGACGAAGGCAGCGCCGCCGGGAAGCCCCAGGCGGGCAGGGAAAACCTGGAGTCGATGAAGGGGAACCCCGGTGCGGGCATATTTACACTTACCGATATTTTCAAAACTTCGCGAGAAGAAATGGCGGAATATGTACACCGGAATATTTTCGAGGATACTTTCGAAAAATATTCTGCCTGGATGCAAAGAAACGAGCGCGAACTCGATTTACTCTCCCGGCTCGATTTCCCGCTGCCGCTCTATTGCATGGCGCCGCTTGAATTTGTTTATAATCGCCAGTGGAACCATTTAATCACGCGGCTCGAACGCCGGGGCACCGAAGAGGAGATTATAATCGGGATCCGGGAGCTTTCCCTGCAGCTTGAACGGTTCAAGATCGTCCCGGACCTCAAAGAATCGGCAATGCTTATCGAGCGCATCATTATCCGTGAACTGCCGTTCCTCGCCTCGGAGCCGGCTCCTTCTATTTGCAAACGTATCGGGCTTTTGCTCGACATTGTCGATTGTTACAAAATACCCGTTTCAAAGCACACGATCGAGGATTCGTTCGCCCCTATAATGGCGGGCCCGGTAAAGAGTCTCAATGACGAAGTAGAACGGTTGCAGGCAACAGCCGGCGCATCGGCGCAAGATCAGAAGACCCTCGAAGAGAAAAAAAACCTGCTCGGTTCGCTCATCGAATTCGCGGCACGGATGAATTTCAATACCGATTCATTTCAAAGGAGGTAGCGGCACAATAAAAGTTTGCTTTTCGCTTAATCCATAGATATATTTATTGGTAGATATGATTGGACAGGCCGTGGCGGTGAGCACGGGGAGTGATGAGTCGCGATAAGAGAGGCAGGATTTCCAATGAGTGCACTACATCCGATAGCATGGTTTATAGAGATCTGCATATTCCTCCTGGGAGTGGGTATGGGCCACAGCCTGCTGTTGCTCAAAATCCATCGGGAGGAAAACAGGAAAAAAGAGTTGGAACTTACGCTGCTCGCAAAAAGATCGGATCTTTTATCGCAAAGTAAAATGATCGCACACGATCTGGAAGAAGCGCTGTACAATGCCAAAGTGCGGCAGGAAATCGACGATATTCTCAGAAAAAGCTGAATCCTGGCGTGCAACTTCCGATATGGGGCAGAAGCGATGCAGTTCCTCGACGGTGACTCGCTAAAGTGGTGCACATAATCGTAATCCGGTAGATTCAAAATGGTGGAGGCTCTCGGCGAGGGTGGTGGCAGTCCAATAAATTATTAATATATCTTTGCTGGGAATGTAAAACGAGTGGGGAGTTATGGCTATTAAAAAAACTATTGACTGTTTCGGTGAAAACTATTATTATTTGATCCCGAAGGCATCTGACGTGCCTGAGGAGATCGCATACGGAGGTGATGTAACATGAATCTAGACGAACAGTTTGATGCGGATGAAATTCTTCGCGATGTCGATGAACGGTACAGCGAGGAGGGCGAGGTCGAAGAAGAGGAGATGCGTGAGCTGAACTTCGGCAACGTCCACGATGAAAACGCACATTTCAGCGATATGGCGAGTGATCTCGATAACTCCGACGACATGTGGGAGTAGTTCGCATCAGCGGCGGACAGCCTTTGTCCTGACAGGTAAGGCGGGCACGCATGCCCGCCTTTTTTTTACCCGGGCGTGCACCTGAGCCAACTGTGACGGCGCGGACCGGCGCGCAGACGGGGAGGAAAGAATCACCACGGACGGAACAATTTACCTCGTTTCCGATGCCCATATCGGGGCGCCGTTCCCGGACGCTACAATCTGGGAGCGGGAATTCATAGAATTTGTCGATGGGATTCCGGAC
>Ga0302320_10026731_pt1 | contig 11159 bp, 7 predicted proteins | sample Bog_T0_3_FD_202130 | JGI IMG/M metagenome (GOLD analysis project Ga0302320, IMG submission 202130) | Peat permafrost microbial communities from Stordalen Mire near Abisko, Sweden - Bog_T0_3 | ecosystem: Environmental > Terrestrial > Soil > Wetlands > Peat | place: Sweden: Abisko, Stordalen Mire... | reverse complement strand
GCGCCGAAATTCTGTCCGTCGCCGGTTCGCACCAGACCATGATCGCGGAGAAAAGCGGCGCCGGGCTGGCGCGGCACCTGGGCAATTTGCTGGCGGCGCTTTCCGCTCCGGCCTGAAGCGCCTCAGGCGTTATGGGCGGTATGGACCGGCAATTTATCGCCGTCCGTTTCGCGCAAACCGACATGCAGCCAGCTTATGGCGGCGTCGGCCAGTCGGCGATAGGAATCAGGGCCCAGAAAAATCTGCAGGAAGATCACCGCCGCCAGGCGCGGCGCGTAACAGAAAGTGAAAAGGGCTTCCAGGTAGAGTTTCAGGGCGGCGAATTTCTCCCCGTCCCGGGCCAGCATTTTGGCATAGGCCCAGCCGCGCCCGCCGCGCCAGGCGCGCCGCGTCATGCGCGGCTTCATCTGTTCCAGCCACAAGCCGAAACGCCGGGTCCGCGACGAAGGCCCGCCCGCCGACGTGCGGCCGGGATCAGGCAGGTCTTTCCAAACCGCGCCGGCCAGTGGCGCCATGATGAATTTGCAGCCGGCTTCGGCCAGGCGGATGGCGAAGTCGGTATCCTCGGCGGCGCGCAGATCGTCGTGATAGCGCACCCGGGCTGCCAGGGCGCGCCCCACAACCAGCGTGATGGTGGGGACAAAGCCGCGCCGGCAGAGCAGATATTCGCCCATATCCTCGCCTTCCGCGATGGCGCGCGGCGGTTTCAGAAAGCGGCGGCCATGGCCCCGGTCCACCGCTATGCGGGCATAGGCGGCGGTGTTTTTGGTGCCCTCCAGCAGCGTCTTCATGGTTTCAAGATGATGCGGCAGGAAAATATCGTCGGAATCCAGCGGTGCAATGAAAAGTCCGCGCGCCGCGTCGATCGCGGCATTGCGCGCCGCGCCGCCGCCCCGGTTTTCCTGACGCAACAGACGAATGCGCGGATCGCCGAACGCGGCAACCATCTGTTCCGGGTCATCCTGCGATCCGTCATCGACAATGACGATCTCGAAATCCTGGCAGCTTTGCGCCAGCACAGAACGGATGGCGGCGCCCAGCGTGCCCGCCCGGTTGTAGACCGGAATGATCACGGAAAATTGAGGATACTCGGGGGCGCGCATGGCCGCCGATCTTACGGGGCCAAAGTTAATGATTTATCAGGGTTGCGCAGCGCCGCGATCACCAAAAGCAGGGAAAACCAGACGCCGCTGTCACGCGTCAGAAAATCGGACTCCAGGAAATTGTGCAGGACAAAAAAGACGAAAAGCGCGAAAAGCAGGGCCTTGAAACCGGTCTGCTGGTAATCCAGCGGCCAGAAGCCGGCCAGGGGCTCCAGCACCAGGCTGACCATGCCCAGAACAAATCCCACGCCGCCCAGTGTCACCAGAAGCTGCAGATAGCCGTCATGGCTGTCGCCGATCGCCTCGACCCATTCCGAGCGGACATAATTATGCATCGGCGACAGGCCACCGGTGCTGTAGAGGGTGCCGAAGCCGGCGCCCAGCCAGGGATGATCGCGCACAAAGGCTATATAGGCTTGCCAGATTTCGGCGCGGCCGGTGAATTCGGTGGGATCCTCCAGCACGCGGGAGATCGCATCGGCATAGAAAATGCCCGCGGCCCCCGCCACCAGAACCAGAAGTGCCGCCGCCGAGACAAAGACCGAGCGGCTGAGGCCGTCACGCCAGCAGGCGCGATAGGCCAGCCCCGCCAGCAGCGCGACGGGAAACAGCGCCAGCGAGGTCTTGGAACGGGTCATCACCAGAAAGCCCAAAGAAGCTGCCGCCACCAGCCAGCCGATCCAATTGTACCGGCCATTGCGGGTGAACAGGAACAGCAGCGCCGTCATGGCGCAGGTGGCGCCGGCCGCGTTTTTCTGGCCGTAAAGGCCGCGCCAGTCGCCCACCAATCCCGGATCCACCTCACCGGGCAGATGCACGGCGGTGTGGATCAGGGGAATAGAAATCCAGTTCACCACCAGGACACCCGCCAGCACGATGCGCCAATAGCGAAAGGCCCGTTCCGGTCCGATGGTGTCGGCGCTGAGCAAAACCGAAAGCGTCAGCACCACTTCCAGGGTCGCCCGGCGGAAGGCAATGCCGTGTTCGGCCGCCCAGATCGCGCTCAGCAGGCACCAGAGCTGCAGCAATCCCAGCACAAAGGGAAGGGCGCGCGCCGCGCCCAGGCCTCGCCGCTGCACCGCTGTCAGCAATATGACGGCGAAGACGCCAAGATATAAAATCTGGTGGATCAGGTCGCCTTGCCCGGCATCGGCGGCGGCCAGCGGCGTGCCGGGGCTTGGCGGAATGAAAGGCTGAAACCCGACAAAGACCAGGATCAGCAGTGCGAAAAAAGCGATGGAGGCGAGGGTGGTGCGCTCCAGTCGGGGCGGCGCGGTGAAACTCAGGGCAAAGCTCTCATTCGCCATGGACCACGGCATACTCGTTGTAGCGCCAGCCGGCCATCGCCGTCAGCTTGCCCGCCGCCCGGAACAGTTTGGTCAAGGGGGCAAGCCTGCGAATCGGGCTTGGCGAGAGAATGACGGCCAGCGGCAATGACAACAAGAGCGCCGCGGCGATTTTCGCGGCTTCCGTCAGGCGCGTCGCCATGCCGGGGCGGTGTTTGAGCAGCACCTGCATATCGGAATTGCCATTGGAATAGGCGCGCCGCAAGGTCCAGCCCAGAGTGGCGCGGCCCTCGGGGACATCGCCATGGACGCGCGCGCCGTCGGCCCAGGCGAAGCGGGCGCCTTCCGCGGCAAGCCGCAGGAAGAAGTCGCGATCCTCGCCGCCGGTCAGAGCGAAGGCGGGATCAAACCAGGGCGGTGTCATGGCGCGCAGCATGGCCCGGGCAATGAAAAGATTGCCGGCACTCTCCAGCATGGTCACGCCGGCCAGCATGCGAATATCGGGGCGGATTTGCGAACCGCCCCGCTCAGCCGCGAACAGGATGGCGCCTTGCAATGCGTCAGCGCCGCTCTGGCGCTGGGTCCGCAGGAATTCGCTGATCCAGTCCGGCGCAGGCCATTCGTCATCGTCAATCATGGCGATGAAGCCGGTATGGCAATCCGCCAGCGCTTCGGCCACCAGCCTGTTGCGCACCTGGGCAATGCCGCGCTCCTTTTCCACCACGGCGCGCAGCGGCCAGCGATAGCGCGGCGCCAGCTCGGCGCAGAGCGCCGCGCCTTCCTGGCTCGCGGCATCATTATCGGCGACCAGAACGGCGATATCGGCATCACTGTCGAGTCTGGCGACGGCTTCGAGCAGGCGAAAGAGATTCTTCGGCCGCCGGAAGGTGGGGATGGCAATTGTGATGCTTTCAGCCACGCTGCGCCTCCCATGCCGATGCCAGCTTGCGGCAATAGAGCAGGAACGCAAGCTCGCCCAGCGCCACGCCGCCCAGCGACGCAATCGGTCCGAAGGCCAGCAGCAGGATCAGGGTGGCGATAACGGAAATCGCGCTGGTCTTGAGGCTGATCGCGGCCGATTGTTTGAAGGCGCCCATGGCCTGCAACAGCAAGGCGGGCGGCGCCCGCAGACAACGGATCGCCATGATGACGGCCGAGATTGCCGCCACGATGCTGACATCGTGAAGACTATAACCTTTCTTCAGGATCAGGCCGGGAAACCAGATCAAGAGCCCGGCATCCAGCGCCAGTGTGACCGCAAGCATGGCAATAAGGCCGGCGCCGAATTCCCTGCGGGTGCGGGCCAGGCCGCGCCAGTCGCGGGCGGCGATCTGGCGGGTCATCGCCGGACGCTCCAGATCGGGCAGGGCGCTCTGTACCAGTGACGCCGGCCGCATCAGCAGCATGCCCAGCGCCAGCAGGGCGAAGGGTCCCGGCCCCGCTACAAAGGTGACGAGATAGGCATGGGCGTTGACGGTGAGCTCGGTGAAAATCACCCCCAGCAGCGACCAGCGCGTCACATCGCGAAAGGTGGCGCCGTAAAGGCGCATACTGCCGGCGGATAAGGCGGCGAATTGTTCGGCGAAGAATTTGCGCCCCAGCGGCGCAAAGCTGACCAGCGCCGCCAGCAGCATTGCCACGGCGCCGGTGATCAGGGTGACATGACGGCTAAAGGCCAGAACAGCCAGGCCGAAGATCAGGGCCGCGGCATAAACAATGTCGGAAGCAATGGCAGGCCGCAGCCGGCCTTCGATAAAGGCATAGCAGCGGGCAAACCAGCGGAAGGTAAGGGCGCCGCCGAACAGGCCCAGCAGCAGGGCGGGCAACGCCGCCGCATGGACGATGAAAAGCAATGACGCCACCGCCAAAGCCGTCAGCGCCGACAGCAGCAGATTCATTTTCAGGCAGCAGGCGATCGCCTGGGCGCGCGCTTCTTGCGGCATGGTAAGGGCGCGGGTCGCCGGAATGATCAGCAGCGCGCCGGTCATGCTCATGGCGAACGGCACGATCACCAGCACAAAGGAGAAAAGCCCGAAGGCGCTGGCGGGCAAGGTGCGGACAAACAGCAACGAGGCCAGGAAATGCGCCCCCGAGGTCGCAACCGGGCCCGAGGCCGACAGGCCGTAGCGCCGCGCCGTCGCCAGCCAGGACGTTAGCTGCGACGGCGAATTTTCGGCAAGAGACAGGGACATGGCAGCGTCTTTCACGCCGCGGCGCGGACCTGGGCCATGACAGGCGCATGATCTTCCGCGGGCAGCGAATTTGTGCGCGTCAATAGTAAAAAAATCGCAAGCGGGTTGGTTACCGCGTAACGCCAGAACAACCTTTTGGGCTCCCGGGCCAGGCGATAGAGCCATTCCAGGCCGGATTGCTGCATCCAGGCGGGGGCGCGCTTGTAGGCGCCGGTGACGAAATTAAAGCAGCCGCCGCAGGTCACCAGCCAGCCGGCCTTGAGGCGGGCCCTGTTGCGGACGGCGAATTCATACTCCAGCGGCAGCGAAAGCCCCACCCAGATCACATCGGCTTTGGTCAGGTTGATCTCGTCGCAGATTTCCTCTTCCTCGATCTGCGAGAAATAGCCGTGGCGACGGCCGACAATCTGAAGCCCGGGGTAGCGTGATTTCAGGATTTCGGCGGCCTGGGCATTGACCTCTTCGGTGGCGCCGAGCAGGAAAAAGCGCAGGCCGTTTTGGGCCGCGAGGGCGGCGGCGTCATGGATGAAATCTGTGGTGGCGCTGCGCTCCGGGATGGGGGTCTGGGTAAACCGCGAAGCGAATACCGAAGCGTGGCCGTCGGCATGGATGATGTCGGCCTGCGACAGGGTCTGGCGGAATTTCTCATTGGTGGCGGCCAGGGCGATGGCGTGGCCGTTGCTGGCGAAGACCAGCTTGGGGTTGGCCTCGGTCTGGCGCGCCGCCAGGCAGTCGATGAGCATGATCTGCGCCAGGCCATCGCGGCTGACGCAGGCGGTCTTGATGCCGCCGACATTCACTTCGCCATAGGATTCGTTGGCGGCGGTTTGCGGCGCCTGGTGGATCTCGAACGCGGCGGGGATGGAAAAGAGCGCTTGCATCAGACCGCATTCCTGCGGCGAAGCACTTCCAGCGGGGTGCGGGCGAGAATGACGAGATCGAGCCACAGGCTCTGATGCGCGATATACCAGGTGTCCAGCGCGACGCGGCGCCGCATGTCCGCGACATCGATGGTGGCGCCGCGCGCGCCATGCACCTGGGCCCAGCCGGTGATGCCCGGCTTGACCTGCTGGCGCACGGCGTAGTTTTCGACGCGGGCGGCATAATATTCGTCATGGGCGATGGCGTGCGGGCGCGGGCCCACCAGCGACATCTCGCCCGACAGAACATTAAAAAGCTGCGGCAGCTCGTCCAGGCTGGCGGCGCGCAGGAAGCGGCCGACACGGGTAATGCGCGGATCGCCCCTGGTCGCCTGCAAGATCTCGCTGCCGTCTTCCAGCACATGCATGCTGCGGAATTTGTAAATGCCAAAAAGCCTGCCGCCTTGTCCGGCGCGGCGTTGGCGGAACAGAACGGGGCCGCGCGAATCCATTGCCACGGCCAGGGTGACCGCGGCGAAAAGCGGTAGAAGCAGAAGGATGGCGAGGCTGGCGAGCCCGACATCGAGCACCCGCTTGGCGTTCATGCCATCCGGCGTTAAGGACAGGCCAAAGCCGTCCAGGGCGGGAAACACCGCCTTCATGGCCGGCAGGGAATAGTCCTGAACACTCACGCTCGTGCCTCACGCCTAAGACCCTTGGGGCAAGGGCCTCAGGCGTGGGGGTTGCAGGACCCGGACCAGCAAACTGGGGGATTTCCGCCCCGCTTTGGCACGGAAAGCCAGGTTTTCCGCCGATTTAGACCTTCCCGATGTCCCGCTTCAGGTCAGCGGCGCCGCCCCTGCGGGACCGGGGGAGCGTTTATTCACCGCTCCGGTCCAGCGCAAAACCCGCGCCCGGGGACGGCTGCGCGTATAAGGGGTGAACGAAATCCTGAACCGCACGTAATCCATCAGCCGATCGGCAAATCCGAGCCGCCCGTTCAGCCTGGGTTCACGACAGTTTCGACATATTAAGGTGGAAACAGGCTGATATCAGACTTCAAGATGCGTAAACTCTCGTGTCTTTACCGGCCGGCATTATTTACCAGCTGGACATTGCATAGGGCATATTAATGACGTTTTTCCAGCGTTACTTAATGATTGAATTTGGCGCTCATTGCGGATCCTCGGCATGAACATTGAACACACCAACAAAGACATTCGCACCGGGCTTCATGCCGGTCTCGGCGTGCGGGCCGGTTCGGGCTGGTGGACGGATTTCAAGCATTGGTGCGGCCGGCATCCGCGCCTGTCGCGCGTGGTCATCATCGGGCTCATCCTGGCGGTGGTCGCGCTTGTGATCTGGGCGATCTATCCCAAGCCGGCGGTCCGTAACGGCTTCAACAATGGGCCGCAGCCGGTGGGTGTTGCCGTTGCCAAGGACGCGCCGATCAATGTCACGTTGAACGCACTGGGCACGGTGACGCCGCTGGCCACCGCGACCGTCAGGCCCCAGGTCGGCGGCATGCTGACCAAGATATATTTTACCGAAGGCCAGCTGGTGAAGGCGGGCGATCTCCTGGCCCAGATCGATCCCCGCCCCTATCAGGCGGCACTCGACCAGTCCAAAGGCCAGTTGGCGCGCGACCAAGCCAATCTCACCAATGCCAAGCTGGACCTCGTCCGCTATCAGGCGCTGGCCGCCCAGAACGCGACCTCGGCCCAGGTGCTCGCCACCCAGCAGGCGTTGGTGGGCGCCGACTCGGGCGTGGTCCAGTCCGATCAGGCCAATGTGGATTCGGCGGAAATCAATCTGGGTTATACCCGCATCACCTCGCCGGTCGCAGGCCGCGTCGGCCTGCATCTTGTGGATGTCGGCAATATCGTCTCGGCGGGCCAGACCACGGGCGTGGTGGTGGTGACCGAGCTTTCGCCCATGTCGGTGCTGTTCACGGTGCCGGAAGACAATATCTCCCAGGTGATGGCGCGTTCGACGTCGGGCGCCGAGCTGGCCGCCACCGCTTTCGACCGCAGCCAGACGGTCCAGATCGCCACCGGCAAGCTGGCCACCATCGACAATGTCGTCGACCCCACCACCGGCACGGTGAAACTTCGCGCCATGTTCGACAATAGAGACGGCAAGCTCTTTCCCAGCCAGTTCGTCAATATTCGCCTGCTGGTGGATACGCTGCAGCATCAGACGGTGATCCCGGTGTCGGCTGTCCAGCGCGGCGCTGACGGTACTTTTGTTTTTGTGGTGTCCCCCGACAAGTCCGCCGCCAACCAGGGCACCGCCAACCAGCGCAGCGTCAAACTTGGTGTGCAGGATGGTGACAATGTCGCGATCCTGGACGGACTGAAGCCGGGCGACACGGTGGTGGTGGATGGCGCCGATCGTCTGCGCGACGGTGCCGATGTCACGGTCCCCGCCCCCGGCCAGCAGAAGATTCAGGCGCCCTCCGGCGCGGCGGCAGATGCCGTGCGCCTGGCGGCCCGCGCCAAGGCGCAAAAGGCGCTGACCGAGGCCTGCAGCGCGGACATCACCAAATTGTGCGGCGGCGCCGCCCCGGGCTCGCGTGAGGCGCGTCAGTGCCTGTTCCAGAACCGTACTTCGCTTTCCAGCACCTGCACCGCGGCCATGGCCCAGCAACGGCGCGCTGGCGGTGGCGGTGGTCGGCGCGGGGGCGGTCCGTGAGCAGGCCCACCCATGGTCGTCCGTGAGCGGCGCCCGGCACGGGCCAGCCTGAATCCATGAACATCTCCGCGCCCTTTATCCAACGGCCGGTTGCGACATCGCTGCTGATGATCGCCATCATGCTGGTCGGCGTGGTGGGCTATATGTTCCTGCCGCTTTCGGCTTTGCCGGAAGTGGATTATCCCACCATCCAGGTGCAGAGTTTTTATCCCGGCGCCAGCCCGGACGTAATGACGACTTCCGTCACCGCGATCCTGGAGCGCCAGTTCGGCCAGATGCCGGGCCTGAAGGAAATGTCGTCCGTGTCCTCGGCCGGTTCCTCGGTGGTGACGCTGCAATTCGATCTCGCTCTCAACCTCGATATTGCCGAACAGGAAGTGCAGGCAGCGATCAACGCCGGCGGCAGCCTGTTGCCGCAGCTTCCCGCTCCGCCCGTCTATGCCAAGGTCAATCCCGCCGACGCGCCGGTGATTACCCTGGCCATCAGCTCCACCACCCTGCCGATCACCACGGTGGAGGATCTGGCCGATACCCGCATCGCCCAGAAAATCTCTCAGCTCTCGGGCGTTGGACTGGTCAGCATCTCCGGCGGCCACCGCCCCGCCGTGCGGGTCCAGGCGAACCTGCAACAACTCGCTTCCTACGGCCTGAATATCGACGATCTTCGGACCACCGTCGCCAACAACAATTCCAACGCCCCCAAGGGCAATTTCGACGGCGCGGCCCAGTCCTACACCATCAATGCCAATGACCAGCTGCAAAGCGCCGGCGACTACGCCAATATCGTGGTGGCCTACAAGAATGGCGCGCCGGTGCATTTGTCGGATGTCGCCACGGTGGTGGAGGGCGCCGAGAACACCAAACTTTCCAGTTGGGCGGACAAGACCCCCGCGGTGCTGCTCAATGTTCAGCGTCAGCCCGGCGCCAATGTGATTTCGGTGGTGGATTCGATCAAGGCGATCCTGCCCCAGATCCAGGGCGGATTGCCGGCCTCAGTGGACGTGCGGGTTCTCACCGACCGCACCAACACCATCCGCGCCTCGGTGGCCGATGTCGAATTCGAGCTGATACTGGCAGTGGTGCTGGTGGTGCTGGTGATTTTCCTGTTCCTGCGAAACCTGCCCGCCACCTTCATTCCCAGCCTGTCGGTGCCTCTCTCCATCGTCGGCACCTTCGCGGCCATGTATCTGCTGAATTTCTCGCTCAACAATCTGTCGCTGATGGCATTGACCATTTCGGCCGGCTTTGTGGTGGACGACGCCATCGTGATGATCGAGAACATCACCCGCTATCTCGAACAGGGGATGAAGCCGTTCGATGCCGCCATGCGGGGCGCGGGCGAGATCGGCTTCACCATCGTGTCCTTGACGGTTTCGCTGATCGCCGTGCTGATCCCGCTGCTGTTCATGCAGGAAGTGGTGGGCCGGCTGTTCCGCGAATTCGCCGTCACCCTGGCCATCACCATCCTGATTTCGGCTTTGGTCTCGCTCACCCTGGTGCCGATGCTATGCGCCAAGCTGCTGCGCAGCCATGACATCGAGGCAAAGCGCCATAACGAATTCCAGCGCCGCACCGAGAAATATTATGAGCGCTTTGTCGGCGAATATGACCGGCTGCTGATCTGGGTGCTGCGGCATCAACGCTTCACCATGCTGGTGGCGGTGCTGACGCTGGTATTCACCGTGGTACTTTATATCCTGATCCCCAAGGGCTTTTTCCCGCTGCAGGATACCGGTTTTATCCAGGCAATCTCCACCGCCGGTCCCACGGTGTCATTTGATGAAATGTCGCGGCGGCAGCAGGCGCTGGCGGCCAGGATTTTGCAGGACAAGGATGTCGAAAGCCTGTCCTCCTTCATCGGCGTGGACGGCACCAATGACACGCTCAACAGCGGGCGCTATCTGATCAATCTCAAGCCCAAGACCGACCGCGACAGCGTCACCCAGGTGGTGGCCCGCTTGCAGCGGGACGCCAGCGCGGTGCCGGGCATCACTTTTTATCTCCAGCCGGTGCAGGACCTCACCATCGATTCGGTGGTCAGCCGCGCCGAATACCAGTTCGTGCTGCAGGCCGCGACCTCGTCCAGCCTCAATGATTTCGTGCCCAAGCTTCTGACCCAGTTGGGCAAGGCGCCGGCGCTGACCAATGTCTCGACCGATTTCATGGACAAGGGCCTGTCGGCCTTTCTGGTGGTGGACCGCGACACCGCGGCGCGTTTCGGCATCACGTCGGCGACGATTGACAATGCACTTTATGATGCCTTCGGCCAGCGCATCATCTCGACCATCTTCACCCAGTCCAACCAGTATCGCGTCATCCTGGAAGCCGATCCCAAGCTGCAGAACAGCGTCGCCTCGATGAATGACATCTATGTGCCGTCGGCGGGCGGCGGGCAGGTGCCGCTCTCGGCCATCGCCCATGTCGACCAGCGCACCGTGCCGCTGCAGATCGATCATATGGGCCAGTTCCCCTCCGCCACCATCTCCTTTGACGTCGCGCCCGGCTATTCTCTGGGTGAGGCGGTGGATGCGGTCAATGCGGCGGAAATTGCCGCCGGCCACCCCAGCGGCGTCACCACCCAGTTCGAAGGTTCGGCGCTGGCCTTCCAGTCGGCACTGGGCAATGAATTGCTGCTGATCATCGCCGCCATTGTCACGGTCTATATCGTGCTGGGGGTTCTGTATGAGAGCTTCATTCATCCCCTGACGATTCTTTCGACGCTTCCGTCCGCAGGCGTCGGCGCCCTGCTGTTCCTGATCCTGTTCGGCCTGGAGCTCAACATCGTTTCCATCATCGGCATCATTCTGCTGATCGGCATCGTCAAGAAGAACGCCATCATGATGATCGACTTCGCCCTGGAGGCCGAGCGCAACGAGGGAAAATCCCCCGTGGACGCCATTCACCAGGCGGCGCTGCTGCGCTTCCGCCCGATCCTGATGACCACGGTGGCGGCGATGTTTGGCGCCATGCCGCTGATGTTCGGCACCGGCATGGGGTCGGAGCTGCGCCACCCCCTGGGCATTT
>Ga0302320_10026730_pt1 | contig 11160 bp, 11 predicted proteins | sample Bog_T0_3_FD_202130 | JGI IMG/M metagenome (GOLD analysis project Ga0302320, IMG submission 202130) | Peat permafrost microbial communities from Stordalen Mire near Abisko, Sweden - Bog_T0_3 | ecosystem: Environmental > Terrestrial > Soil > Wetlands > Peat | place: Sweden: Abisko, Stordalen Mire... | reverse complement strand
TGTGGGAGATGTCGATGCGGCCGCACATGCTGGCGAAGATGAGCGGCATCGGATGCTCGTCAAAGACGCCGGCGTATTTCGTGAACGGCGCGCATGGTTTCAACTCCGCGCATGGGCGCATGCCAACCATCACTACTGGCGCTGCGGCGGCGAACCGGGAACTGACGTACATAGGCGTTTCCGGCGACGGCGATTCTCTTTCCATCGGCATTGGCCACATGTGCCATGCTATTCGCCGCAATGTGAAGATGGTTTACCTGATTGAGAACAACGGCGTTTATGGACTCACCAAAGGCCAGTTCTCGGCCTCGGCTGATGTCGGCTCAAAGAGCAAGCGCGGCGAAGCGAACCGCATGGCGCCCATCGATCCGGTCATGCTGGCTCTGAGCATCGGCGCAACCTTCGTGGCACGCAGTTTTTCGGGTGACAAAGAACAGCTTGTGCCGATTCTGAAAGCCGCATTCGCGCACCGCGGTTTGGCGTTGCTTGACGTTGTGTCACCTTGTGTCACATTCAACGATCACGAGGGTTCTACCAAAAGCTATCAATACACGCGCCGCAACGAGTCGCGCGCGACTGAGACAGACTACGTTCCCAAGGCGTCGGAAATCCTGGCTGAGTTAAACGGCAACGGCGTCACATCGGTAACGATGCACGATGGCAGCGTGCTGCGCTTCCGCACCGTACCGCCCGGCTACGATCCCAAAGACCGCCAGCGCGTGATGGCGTATTTACAGGAACATCAAGCCAAGGGCGAAGTGGTAACGGGCGTCTTATATTTGGATGAAAGTGTGCCAGATATGCACGAGATGAGCGGCACGCCTGAGATTCCGTTGACTCAAGTGCCTTACGAAAAATTGTGTCCTGGCTCAGATGCGCTGAGTAAGTTGAACGAAGAATATCGCTAGAAGTATCCTCTAACTCTACGTCTGTGGCGCACAGTCGCCGCCCAGCACCTGCTCCACCGTCCACTCGCATGTCGGCGGGAACACGGCAAGCTTGATCCCGGTTTGATTCGCCGCTTGCCGGCGCGCCAGCGGGTAATAATCGCCCAGCAGTTTCGGCAGTTGCGGCAGCAGGCTCGGACTTTCAACCAAAAGAATTGCGATTTGCTCGCGTTGCTCGCCGATCGAGTCATGCCAACTGCGCGCTTCGCGTTCCGGCTGATACTTCAACTTCAGCATGTGCAGCACGATCACTGCCATGCGGCTTCCCAATTCCCGCCGGTCGCGCTTCCCCAAAGATTCCACCTCGTCGGCTAACGCGGCTCTGTCGATTTCGTCGAAACGGCCTTCTTCAATCGCCCGCGCCGTCTCCTGCGTCCATTGAAAAAAATCCTGATCGTACGTCATCATGTCTTTCCATGATAGCCACAGAATAACTACCATTGCTTCACTATCTGGAGCAGTCGATCAAAACGCTTAGGCGTACCGACCGTGCGCCGTCTCGCAGTATCATCAAAATAGTTGATCATGAGCCTGGGAGAAGCCATTCTCGAGTCCGTCTCTTCGTGTCAATACTCTTCCGTGGAAGGGATCGAGGTTCCTATCGAACTCTCTGTGGGTAATCAAAGAGTCGAACGATAGCAACGTTAGACACCGGGGCGGCGCACTGTATGTTAAAACCTAATCCAAATCGGCCGATAAGTCTATTTCGCATCGCTCGCGTGACATGAAAATTCTTTGGGTTAACCCGAACTTCCTCCACCCTACAAACAAAGGCGGTCAGATTCGTACGCTTGAAATCGTGCGCGCGCTGCATGCGCGGCATGAGATTCATTATGCCGCTCTGACGCAAGACCCGAATTCGGAAGGTCCGGCGCGGGCGAACGAGTATTCCACGAAGTCTTACGCCTATCCGCATGCGGTTCCGAGCAAACGATCACTCGCTTTCGCCTGGCAGCTCGCGGGGGGATTTTTCTCGGAAATGCCGTTAGCGGTCAGCCGTTTTTATTCGCCGCAAATGGCGGCAGGACTGGCAGCGCTGATCGAGAAAGAGCGCTTTGATCGTATCGTCTGTGATTTTCTTGCCGCTGCGCCGCATTTTTCAGATCCTGGAAAGTTCGTGTTATTTCAACATAACGTTGAAACGATGATCTGGCGCCGCCACGTGGAAAACGCTACCGGACCTCTGCAGCGCGCCTACCTGCAGATGCAGGCGAATCGTATGGAAAACTATGAACGCCGCATCTGCCGCGCGGCAGGTTCGATCATTGCTGTCTCGGACGTGGACGTTCGCACAATGCGAGAGTTGTTCCAAGTGGAACGGGTGGCTGCGGTGCCCACTGGCGTCAATCTCGGTTATTTCGCGGCACCGCCGCAACTGCCGGCGCGCCCGGCCGACGCAGCAGACTTGGTCTTCGTCGGTTCCATGGATTGGATGCCGAATACAGACGGCGTGGATTACTTCGCGAAAAGCATTCTGCCGCTGATTCGCCAACGCAAGCCGGAGTGTTCGATCGCCATCGTGGGCCGCGATCCTTCGCCTGCCACTTTGTCACTGGCGGAAGGTGATTCGCGTTTCTTCGTCACAGGCACTGTACCCGATGTCCGGCCTTATCTATGGCATTCGAAAGCTACTATCGTTCCGCTGCGCATCGGCGGCGGCACACGCCTGAAAGTCTACGAATCCATGGCTGCCGGAGTGCCTGTGATTTCGACCACCATCGGCGCCGAAGGTCTGACTTATCACGCGCCGGCCAATATTCGCATTGCCGATGATCCACAAGCTTTTGCCGATCAATGTGTCGAACTGCTCGATCAGCCGGCCATTCGTGCGAGCATGGCGCAAGCGGCGCTGGAAATGGTGACTGACAACTTTTCATCAGAATCGGTGGCAACGCGCTTTGAGGAATTGCTGACGTGTTGAGCCTGGTCCTATTTCTACTCGCCTTCGCTTGGGTGGTTTGGGTGCTTTTCGGCTACGGCATGCTGCTGGGCATGCTGGCCCAGGGCAATTATCCTGAACCTTTTCAACATTTCGAACCGCGCAGCGTTACCGTCTTGCTAGCCGTCCACAATGGCGAGCGCTGGCTGCGCGATAAGCTCAATTCTCTTTTGGCGCTGGATTACCCGCCAGAGTTGCTCCACATTATCGTTATCTCCGATGGCTCAACTGACGCCACCGTTTCCATCGCACAAGAGTTCGCGAATCGCGGCGTCGAATGTCTGCCGGTTCCAAAGGGCGGTAAAGCCCTGGCGCTGACAGCCGGTATGGAGCGCGCGAAAGGCGAGATCCTGTTTTTCACAGATGTCCGCCAGCCACTAGATCCAGGCAGTCTGCGCGAACTGGTCTCTTACTTCGCCGATGCAACGGTTGGCGTTGTCAGCGGCGAGCTGATCATTAGAGAAGGCGACAGTTCTGAAGAATCGAATGTGGGCCGCTATTGGTCGTACGAAAAATCGATCCGCATGAAGCTAAGCAAGATCGATTCTGTTCTTGGCGCCACAGGCTGCATCTACGCCATGCGGCGTAGCTTAGCCAAACCCATGCCGGCTGGCTGCCTGCTTGACGACATGTATCTGCCGCTGAACGCTTTCTTTCAAGGCTATCGGGTTTTGTTCGATTCCAAAGCGCGCGCCTACGATCAGCCCACATCGCTTGACTCCGAATTCCGCCGCAAGGTTCGTACGCTGGCCGGGGTTTATCAGGTAATCGGCTATTTTCCCGCTTTGTTAGATCCCACCGCAAACCGTATGTGGATCCACTTTGTTTCCCACAAATTAGGACGCCTGCTGGTACCGTTTGCGCTCTTGATTCTGCTCATCACGGCGCCATTTTTGCCTTGGCCGCTGAATCTGCTGATGGTTGTAGGGCAACTGTTCTTTTATGGTCTGGCGTGGCTGGATCTCTTCTTGAGTGAAAAGAATCCGCTCAAGAAGGTCACGTCTCCTATCCGCACGTTTGTGGTCTTAATGACCGCTTCCCTCGCGGCCTCGTCCATTCTGTTTCGGCCCGGCGATTCGTTTTGGAGGCCCACGCGATAACATTGTCAAATGCAAATCCGTCTCTTGCTCGGCCTCTGCTATGCCGCCGGCCTTCTGAACGCTCAGACTAACCTGACGACCGCGATGACGCAACGCTATTTCGCCGGCATTCGCAAGAATCTCGAATCCAGCGCCGATGCCATGCCCGCCGATAAGTACAGCTTCAAGCTCACGCCCGGCCAGATGTCGTTTGGCGAGTGGCTGGTTCACTCCATCGACCGCAATTACAACGACTGCGCCCTGCTTAAAGGCGAACCTGCACCCGATGCCCAAAAACAGGCGGCTGGTCTCAAAGAGAAGGCTGAAATTAGCAAGGCCCTGAAGGATTCGTTTGATTATTGTGCGGCGGCACTAGCCACGCTTGATGACGCAAAAGTCATCGCAACGCCTCAAATGGCATACACATTCATGCACGTTGCCGTTCACAACAACGAAATTTACGGCAACATTGTAGGCTACATGCGCGCCAGCGGTATCGTCCCGCCGTCTACCGCAGCTCGCCAGCAACCGAAGAAGTAAGCTATCGAACGCCTGCGGCGGCCATCTTGGCTCGTAAGCCTTTTTCCGCTTCCGGCCCCCAGTAGGCACAGTCGAGCTGCAAAAAGACGGACGTGTACGGAACCGTCATGTTGGTCTTGATGATCAGGATTTTAAACGTCTGGCTGACTTCATCCAGTTGGGCGATTAGCTTCTCGTGGGGTACCGCCTCAACCGTTTTGTCCTTGAATATGGCCGCGAGGCTGTCGCGATACGCTTCCACTCCTGGCACCTGAGCGTCGTCCAAGTACTGCAACTCCTGATCGAGGTGGATGATGGGCGCCACGTGCTTGGATTTGGCCAGCGCTCCTAGCACCGCTTGCAATACCTGCACCTGGTCGGCATCGGCCACGATGGTCTCGATGCCATCTCGGGCCTGCGCCGGATAAGCGGAATCCGCCACCACAATCCAATTGCGGTGTCCATAAGCTGGAAGACGATCGGCCAAAACCTTTTGCCAGTTTGCGTTTGAATCAGCGCCCAAGCAGATCATGGTACAAGAAATCGCGACTAGGAGTAATTTCTTCATTGCTGAATTTGCGCTTTGGCTTCTTCAATCTTGAGCAGTTGCTGCTTTAGGGTTTCGGCGTCTTTGGCCGCCGGCACCAGCGTTAGATAGGCTTTCAAATACTCGGCGGCGGCTGTGTAATCGTTGGCGCGAAGGGATAGGTCGGCGAGCAGCCGGTTGATTTCCGGAAAGAGATGGCGGGCGTCAAGCTTGACCAAAGCCTTTCCACTCTTGATGGCGTCAGTCTCCCGATTGAGATTGTAGTTGGCCACGGCGTTATACCAATACGAAGACGGAAACTCAACCGGGTTCAAATCGATGGCCTGCTTGCTGTATTGCGCGGCATCCGCCCACTTGTTGTCGTGCGCGGCGAGGAACGCCAGTTCATCGTACGGGCTCACGTAATGTTTGTCGGCGGTCGCGGCCTCCAAATAGGATTTGCGGGCATCGTCCGGGCGATTCAGCCGCTCTTGCACCTGGCCCAGCGCGAACCAAGCAATGGCATATTTGGGGTATTCACCGGTGGCGGCTAACAGGCGCTTCTCGGCTTCGTCCATGTTGTTTTTGCGCGCTGCCTGCACACCCTTGTCATAATTCTTCTGCGCCGACTTAGGCGCTTCGGCAGTGGTGATGCTGATGGTTGTACCTTGTACGTTGGCAAGGCGGTGCAAGATAATGGTGCCGACGTTCGGATCGTCCAAGGATTTGCGGCCCGCCAGCGAAAGCGACTCGGAACGGTAGCCAGGATAGGACGCGCGTAAGTCGCAACCCCACAAGGTCTGTTCCGGAGAGAGCCTCCTAGAGTTGTTGCCGGAGTTTGTGCCGTTCATGAGAGAACCCTGATTTTGCAAACCTGAAACCCGTGAACCGCCGCCTGTTGCTTCGGATTGGGACGCGTCCATAATCGACTCCGAGGCGCCGGTATTGCCGCCTATCTCAAAAGAGAAATGGCCGCTGTTATCTACGTGCGATTCAATTCTGACGTTTGCTCCGCACACACGCTCAATCCGGATGTCTTTGTTGACGGGCGAGCCATCGTCGAACATCACTTTCCCCGACAGGAAAATGGGCTGCGTGCCGAATGGATCATTCGACGGATTATTGTTCGTGTTGTTGTTGAGATTCGGGTTGTTGTATCCAGGGTTGCCGGTGGGCGTGTTCGCGCCGCCAGTCGTTGTTGTGGTGCTACCGCCACCACCTCCCGCAGTCGGGGCTTTCTGTCCGAACACTTGCGCTGTCAAGAACAGAAAAATCGCAAAACCATTGGTCCAGCGGGTCATGGGAGCCTCCCCAGGCGTATGAGTCGAGTATCTCACTTGTTGATGGGACGAAAACGCGGCTGGAACTCCGCCATCATCCCCAACAGTCCGGTTAGGTCTTTGCTCACCAGCAAAAGGTCGCGGTCATCGGCTTGCAAGAATTTCTCGTGCACGGCATGCGCCAGGAACTCGAGGAGCAGATCGTAGTAGCCAGCGACATTCCACATGCCACACGGCTTATGATGAATCCCGAGTTGTGCCCATGTCAGAGCCTCACACAGTTCGTCGAGCGTTCCCCATGCTCCTGGCAGAATCAGGAAGGCGCCGGCGCGCCGGGTCATCTCCGCCTTACGCTCGTGCATGGTATGCACGACCAGCAATTCCGAAAGGCCGCGGTGAGCAATTTCGGCATCGACTAAGGATTGTGGAATGATGCCGGTCACGCGACCTCCGGCCGCCAGCGCGGAATCGGCTAGCGCACCCATCAGTCCGCGCCGTCCACCGCCGTAGATAATCTCGATCTGGCGCTCGGCTAATGTCCGACCGAGCGTTTTCGCAGCGTCTAGGAAGACCGGACGACTACCTGGACTGGACCCACAATAGACACAAACACTGGTGATGGTCACTGGGGAACTTGTTATCCGCGCCAGCCTTTTCGCTTCGTCTCGATCACGGGCTTCTTGCCTTCGGCGGAACGGCTTAAGGAGGTGATCTGAATCACGGGCATAAGGCTGAGATCTTCTTCCTTGGGCTTAGTGGTGGCAGCGCGCTTAGACAATTCCTGATTCAGGTTCGAAATGAAACCTTCAATTTGTTGCTGCATGGCCTCCATTTTTTCGCGCATGTTCAGGATGATCTCAACACCGGCTAAATTGACGCCCAGATCACGCGTTAGCTTCAAAATCACTTCTAGCCGTTCGAGATCTTCATCGGTATAGAGCCGCGTGTTGCCATCACTCCGGGAAGGCGTGAGTAGGCCCTCGCGTTCATACAGCCGTAACGTCTGCGGGTGAATTTCATACTGTTCGGCCACCGACGATATCATGTAGGCCGCTTTACTCTTGGTCTTTGCCATGATTTATGCTGGTTCCACTTTGTTCCAGATCTCGGAGCGCACGTCGTCCGTCTGAATCTGCGCCAGTTCACGAAGCAGTTCACGTGTCTTTTCGTCATGGACGTCCGGCGCCTTGAGGAGCACCTCGACGATCTCATCGCCGCGCGTGTTCTTACGTCCGTTGAAGACGCCTTTTTCGCGCAGCCGGAACTTCTGCCCGCTTTGCGTGCCTTGCGGAATCTTGAGCAAAGCCCGACCGTCTATGGTGGGCACTTCGATCTTGGCGCCCAAGCCCGCTTCGCTCACCGTGAGCGGTATCTGAATCACAATATTGTCACCATCGCGCTTGAAGAACGGATGCTCTTCCACGCGGATAGTAATGTAAAGATCGCCCGCCGGACCACCGGCGGTACCGGCGTTTCCTTTGCCGGCGACACGCAATCGCGAGCCCGAGGCCACGCCTTGCGGAATGCGAACTTCGACTGAATCAGGACGGCTGAGGCGACCCTCGCCGCGACAATTCGGGCAGGCATTTTTCAAGCGCCCCGTTCCGCCACAGCGGTTACACGTCAAGTTGAACTTCATAGCGCCCGCCATCTGCGTGACCGTTCCACTGCCATCACATTCCGGACACACGGCAACGCTATTGCCCGAAGATCCGCTGCCGTGGCAAACTTCGCAGGTCTCTTGCCGCGAAATGCTAAGTTTTACCTGCGTGCCGCGCATGGATTGCCAGAAATCGACGTTCAAACCGTATTCTAGATCGGCTCCACGTTCGGGATTAGCCGGTTGACGGCCGCCTGGAGCCGCTCCACTACGGCCGAAAAACTGGCTAAAAATATCGCGAAAGCCGCCAGCACCAGCGCCGCCGCGCTGGTCTTCATCGAAGCCAGGCATTGGCCCAGGCGCTTGCCCCGACCGGGCTTGCTGTTGTTGGTTGCGGAGAAACTCGGCAAAATCAAACCCTTCGAAATTTGGTCCGCTTTGTGGTCCCGAGCTCGGATGTCCACCGTTGGGTGGGATGTTGTCGGAATAGAATCCGAACTGATCGTAGACCTTTTTCTTATTCTCGTCGCTTAAGATGTCGTATGCTTCTTGAACCTTTTTGAAGCGTTCTTCAGACGCCTTATCGCCCGGATTCAGGTCAGGGTGGAACTTGCGCGCAAGCTTACGGTATGCCTTACGGATCTCATCCGTGTCGGCGCTACGGGCGATACCAAGAGTTTCGTAATAATCCTTTTTTGATGCTGAAGGCATTTGATTTGTCCACCGAGCCCTACGTGCGCACCCCTCCCGGAGCGTAACGTCAATCAACGGCCTCAGCGGCGGCTTCATGGAAACCGCCGCTGAAACCGCTACAGCCCTACTGCCAAGTAACGACTAATTACTTTTTGTCTTCAACGTCTACGAACTCGGCGTCAACGACATTGTCTTTTGGCTTCTCGGCCTCGGCGGTGGGACCAGAGCCGGGAGCGCCCGCGCCCGGAGCACCCGTGCCGTTGGTGGGAGAACCCGCTTTGTACATCGCTTCGGCCAACTTGTGGCTCGCCGTGGTGAGTTTGTCGGTGGAGGCCGTGATCTTTTCGAGTCCGCCTTCGGCCATCGCTTTCTTGACCTCTTCGAGCGCCGCTTCCACTTGTTTGGCGTCGGCATCGGAGATCTTTTCGCGATGTTCCTTGAGCATCTTTTCGACGTTGTACGTCATGGCATCGGCACGGTTGCGCGCTTCGATTTCATCGCGCTTCTTGCGGTCTTCCACGCCGTGAGATTCGGCATCGCGCGCCATCTTCTCAACTTCGTCCTTGCTGAGACCCGAGGAAGAGGTGATGGTGATCTTCTGTTCGTTGTTGGTGGCGCGGTCTTTCGCCGTGACGTTGAGAATGCCGTTAGCGTCGATATCGAACGTCACTTCAATTTGCGGGATGCCACGCGGGGCCGGGGGAATGCCGACGAGTTGGAACACACCCAACAGACGGTTATCGCGGGCCATGGCGCGTTCGCCCTGGTAGACCTTGATTTCCACCGACGTTTGGCTATCGGCCGCCGTCGAGAACACTTCGCTCTTGCGAGTGGGAATGGTCGTGTTGCGGTCAATGAGCTTGGTGAAGACACCGCCCAGGGTTTCGATACCGAGGGAAAGGGGAGTGACGTCGAGCAGCAGAACGTCTTTGACTTCGCCGCCCAACACGCCGCCTTGAACCGCCGCGCCGATGGCGACGACTTCGTCCGGGTTCACGCTCTTGTTGCACTCTTTGCCGAACAAATCACGGACAATCTGTTGCACCTTGGGAATACGCGTGGAGCCGCCGACGAGCACGACTTCGTCGATATCCTTCGGCGTAATGCCGGCGTCTTGCAAAGCCTGCTTGCAAGGGCCAACGGTACGTTGCAGAATATCGTCAACCATCTGCTCAAAGCGAGCGCGGGTCAACTTGATGTTTAAGTGCTTTGGACCGCTGGCATCGGCCGTCAAGAACGGCAGATTGACTTCGGTTTCCAACAGGGTGGAGAGTTCGATCTTGGCTTTTTCGGCCGCTTCCTTCAAGCGTTGCAGCGCCATCTGGTCTTTGGAAACGTCTACGCCCTGTTCTTTCTTGAATTCCTGGATGAGCCAATCGATGATGCGCTGGTCAATGTTATCGCCGCCCAAGTGGGTATCGCCGTTGGTGGATTTCACTTCCACAACACCATCGCCGACTTCGAGAATAGAGACGTCGAATGTACCGCCGCCGAAATCGTACACGGCAATGGTCTCATCTTTCTTCTTATCTAAGCCGTACGCCAACGCGGCCGCTGTGGGCTCGTTGATGATGCGCATCACTTCAAGACCGGCAATCTGTCCGGCGTCTTTCGTCGCCTGACGTTGCGCGTCATTGAAGTAGGCGGGCACCGTGATGACGGCTTTGGTGACTTTTTCGCCAAGGTAGGCTTCCGCCGCTTCCTTCAGCTTGGTGAGAATCATGGCCGAAACTTCCGGCGGTGAATATTTTTTGCCTTGGATCTCTACGCGCGCGTCGCCGTTATCCCCAGAGACGCTCTTGTAGGGCACCAACTTCACTTCTTCGCTCACCTCGTTGAAACGGCGGCCCATGAAGCGTTTAATCGAGTAAACTGTGTTTTCCGGGTTGGTCACGGCTTGGCGTTTGGCCACGTTTCCGACCAGGCGTTCACCATTCTTCGTGAAGCCAACGACAGAAGGCGTGGTCCGACCGCCTTCCTGGTTTGGGATGACGGCTGGCTGGCCGCCTTCCATAACGGCAACCACCGAATTTGTGGTCCCTAAATCGATTCCGATAATCTTACTCATGTTAGTGTTTTGCCTCCGCCGACTCGATGAGATTCGCTGCCGGCTACTTTTAGCGCAACTCCATTATTGAATATGAGTGTTCCTTTGTCAAGTTCTCTCACTTTGTTTTTTCTGGCTACTGGATTGGCAGTAGCGCAGAATACGCTGACCGTGGCGGCTGCTTCGGATCTTTCTATGCTCGGACCGGAGCTTGCTCAGGCTTTTGAGAAAACAAATCCAGCTATACGGGTGACGTTTGTGAACCAAGCTTCGGCCATGCTGGCACAGCAGATAGAAAATGGTGCTCCATATGACGTTTTTCTATCGGCCAATGCTCAATTTGTTGACCGGCTGGTGGCTTCCGGGAAGCTTAACCGGGGTGCGAAGGCTTATGCTAGCGGCCGGGTGGCGATTCTTTGGCGCGATGGAAAGGCGCACTCTATCAAGGAGTTGACGTCCGATAGAGTGCGGTTTATCGCTTTGGCGAATCCGAAACTGGCTCCCTACGGGGTGGCGGCGCAGGAGGCTTT
>Ga0302320_10026728_pt1 | contig 11161 bp, 9 predicted proteins | sample Bog_T0_3_FD_202130 | JGI IMG/M metagenome (GOLD analysis project Ga0302320, IMG submission 202130) | Peat permafrost microbial communities from Stordalen Mire near Abisko, Sweden - Bog_T0_3 | ecosystem: Environmental > Terrestrial > Soil > Wetlands > Peat | place: Sweden: Abisko, Stordalen Mire... | reverse complement strand
TAGACTCACTCAAACTATATATGACAATTGGGACTCAACAGCAGATAGATTTGTATGCTTTGAACGAGCTACAGATATTTCATCTGTAACAAGACTCACAGCTACATATATTGATCTTTAACAAGCTTAGCTGGTAAAAGAAGAGATTCTAGATTATGATATACGATTTTATAGCTATGATTTGAGAGAAAAGATACACTTAGACGACTTTGATTTCAAAAGAAGAGTTGGTTTTAATAGCAGGAAAAAAGAGTTTCAAAATAAATGAATAACTGGAAATACTCAATTTGTGAAATAAAAAGGAAAATCTCTCTCCTTCGAGGTAAGGGCTGGCTTTCCAGAAAGAAGTGGTGGAGTAGTCTTTCTTTTTGCATATAAGAACCTGAGCTACCTTTCTAAGGAAAGTCATCTATCGTAGAGTCCGCGGGTAAGTAATATTCTAGGCCAGTCTCTTTTTTACTACTCAGATTTGGTCAAGTGCGAGGATTTGAGTCAGTTATTTTCAGACACAGAGGTAGTGACACGAAGCAGGTTTTTGCATCAACCAACCTAGCTCAATACCTAGAATATGTATGTATGCTATTCCCAATAAAACACAACTCAAGTAGGGACTCAACAGCTGCTGCTTCTAGACGATAATATTCGGCATTTGAACTCCACTTTATATAGGCACATTTTCGAACTTATATTTATTAAATAAAAATCGAATAAAATATGAACAATCAATTATCAAAGACTCCTAAAGGAGACTTTTGAATGTGATGCGAGCTGCTTCCAAAATGCAAGTGTTTATAAGGCAGTACCCAAGCTTAGAAGCTGTGATTGATACCCGCGCCTCAAGTCCATCTTGTAAAAGCTCAGAACCCAGAGGGCGGTCCACCCCATAAAGCCAATTACTGAGATTTTGATAGGCACGTTTTTGATCCTTTTTATCAATAAATGCACGGATCAGAAACTTATTAAAAGCTGCATTTTATATCATTTGTTTTCTCTAGATGCTCTATTATTTGTTGAAACAGAAGCAGATGCTCTATCTAACACAGGCACAAACCCTATCTCTAGCCTCAGAATCTTCCTTATCTCCCATAATCTTAAATATGTACGAATCCTATAGGAAATACGGACCAACCCTAAATTCGAAAATGAAATAAGTAATCTATGCGCACTTCTCTTTTCTCTGTGAGATGCTATGCCCGACCTATAGAGTGAAAGAAGCATTACCTAGTAGGCTCGTAGTAGATTGATTTAATAGCGGAGTTTATATATTAACTTGATGCCAAAGAAATATACCCAGCTAATTCAATGAATGGCCTGCTACCAGTTGACGGAGGAAGATTGGATTCTTTGTTTATAGACCCAACGTAATACCCATTTTATTCTCATATGTATGTATGCTCAATCAGACCCAGCTCCATACCTCTTTTACTCAGAAAGACATATCTATAAAAAACCCCACTCTCAAACTAGAAACTTATTTCTGACTCAAAAGCTCCTTGTCACCGAAGCACATCTACATCTAGGCGATTTTATGAGGCAGGCAGTTTATAGGGAAGAGTTCATACCCCTCAAAGCTCTTCGCCCAATGCAAATGAGAATCACCCCTTACTTATACAACCAACCGGTACACGCATACTGTGAGAAAAAACATAATACTGCAAAAGTAGGGTCTATATACCGATATACCGAATAAGAGATGGATTTAGAAGCCCCGCTCGCTACAACTAACTCAGAGCTCAGAATAGGAGATAGATATAATAGATGAAGGAGTGCACATAAAAAGGCAACAGCCCCTAGCCCAGAAGACGGAAGATAAGATTAGATTGAAAGCTAAGAAGGCGGCTGCTTGTGTGATATAAAAAAGTGAGTGTGAGTGGATTCACCAAGAGGGTAAAGATCCAGACGAAGATGTAGACTACTTTACTTTTGACGTATGTAAGAGTGAGGGACCCACCAGATCAAGGTGTTTGTGCCCGTGTAAGAAAAGAAATAAATAACAAATAGAAAGGTACAAAAGAATTGGTCAATACTAAATAAAAGAAATGGTCAATCATTCAATGAATGAGGTAAGGGTTTTCTATAAGTGGAGTTTGGTAAGAAAGCTAGTTGTTTTGTTAAGTGCACATATTAAGTAACACCACCCACGTATTAAGGTTGTCCAGAAACTGAGGCAAATGCGTAACAATCCTATATCCCCAATCCTACCACAATCCTATATAAAAATATGAACTAAAAACGTAGGCAATTTAGACTTTCGTAAGAAAACTGATGAAAACATTTTTTGACTGAAAAAGCTGAGATCGAGACACTTGTTTATCTTATATGGATGGTGTGTACATATCCAAAGCTCATGCCCATCCGAAGAGAGCAACCCAAGTCAGACCCCTTGTGAAAAGGAGTGGACAGACAAATCCCAGTTATGTTACAGCCCCTGAACCAACTGGACTTTATACGGGAGTTAGTGGGTCAAAAAGATATGTGTATAGGTCGACCAGGAAGGAAGAAGCCCAAGGAAAAACTACTAATCCAGATCTATATGCCCCTTTTTATGTTAGTCATAAAGAAAGGTTTAAGGGCAACCTTCAAGCAGGCTAAGCATCCCACACACAAGGCGAGGGACTCTCTTTCTTATATATATTACCAACCATCCCACAAGGAAAGGGCATTCTACTGGAAGGGAAAGGTGAACAGAAGGTGGTGATACATGCACGTCGGCTACAACTCATAGCTCGTAATAATCTCATCTCATTGGTGCTTATGCATCGAATGCACGAGGAAAGGTAGTCAAATATGTATGTCACAATCCTATATGAAAATAGTAACAAAAAGCAGCAGCGTCCAGTGTTTCTACGAAGACAAAAAAGCCACTCTGCATACTTAATACTGTATTCTTGACTTACTCGCCCCAACTAAATAAACTACATACCTACCTAATGCCCATGCGGTTGGCTACCTCTGCTACCAAATACCTATCCTGCGCTAACTACTACTTGAATAGCAGATGCCTTCTTTGCCAACTATCACGCATAAGCGGCTCTTTGAAGTTATACGGATGCCTCTAAACAAACACTTTGAGTTGTCCATCCCAACAACTATTACTACTCCGCGGTAGTGACTTACCTCCTATCCCTTACCTATGCCGGCTAGACTTGAAAGGAAAATCCCACACATCAACCTACCTATGAGTGCTATTCTGGCGCATACACTATGAAACCGTAGCCTAAGTATAAGAGTAACCAATGCCTTGCTTTACACATCTCTTGCTTTAAGGAAATCAAATTACTATATATATGAGATTCTTCGGTTTCTTAACTAAGTACTAAATAAATTAGATTTTCTGGAGAAATTTGATGTATGACATAATTAATCTTAGTAACCCAATAATCAAATTTGGGAAATTAACAAAAAAACACGTCTCAAAATGCTTTCTTCACAACCTTCAAGCGTACATGCAGCTGTATAAGCACCTACCAAGCACTTCAATCAAATTTATAGCTCACCCCACCACCTTATATGCCTCTCTCAACCTAGTCACTTTTTTCTTGACTTTTGCCCAGGCCTATCTCGAATACAAATGAACTCGGCGGGAAAGCAAATAAATCTCCTCTTTAAAAAGACCTGCTTACCAATACACGGTCAAGCTTTTCTGCCTCATTTTGAAGTTATAAGTGAGTCCTCGCCCATTGAGGGGAAAAAGCGGAGCATAGTGAAGTGATCAAATATATGCCCAGGCAGGATAAATTACATATAGAAAGCCCAAGAGGGCTAAACAAGTCAACCAATAGATTTGCTTACTATAAAAAAGTACCTGTACCCGTGGAACATAGAAGAGCTTGCTTATCTGGGAAGGCTAGGTTATACGCAAAGAATCAAAAGAAATCTACTGGCATATGGATACCTTGAGCCTAACTGAGGTGAGGACCTTGGAGCCCCAGCTTAACCCCTACCCTTTTTTCCCAACTAATAGAAAAATAACTCCGTCTTCCCTCTTCTATGGGAATTGGAAGCAGAACCCGCCGCTAACTCTTTCTTGTAGTTGGCTTGGCTCACCTTTGAACTAACCAAGATCCTGGCACTTGACCCTCTCTCATTGATTTGACTTCTACGTACGTCGCCTGACCAAATTGATAACTAGCCCATAGATAATGAATGCCCGCCCAGTGATCAAAAAGCAATCCTGCCGCAAGCAACTTCTTTCTTTTCATTTCATGAACCATAGTTTAATTTCACTGTAGTTATAAATAGGGAGGGGTAATACACTTGCTTCTTTCTTTGAAAGCAGTCCCTTTTCACCTTCTTTAATAGTTGGTTATACCGAACCAAGAGAGAGTAGTTACCCGGGCGTAGCTTTGCATTATTTCATATAGATAGACTTGATTAGTTATATATATAAGGACAGCATTATTTCATCTAGATAGACTTGATTAGTTATATACGGACAGGAATAAGCTTACTGAAAAAGAGTAAGATACAAATCAACATCACTTAAATAAGTCCAAATGGCAGTTCGTTACGCTTTCCGGAACATCTCAATCACTCTAGCTGACGCTTTCCTTGGTACTATAGCTTTGACTTAGATAGACGGATGTTCGTGTAGCTTGACTCGTAACTACAGTTATTTTAGTTTGACTATTGCTTTCACTGAAGACCCGGAGGAATAATAGTAGATATGATTGGCGTACATCAAAGGAAGGTGTATGGAATAATCCCGCGACGTACAGCGATGCCCTTCACATAGCGAATGACCTGCACCGTCTAGACTAGATATGATGGCTGATTGAGATAGGGGTATCAAGGGCATGTACTCTGCAACCTAATAGCAGCCCTACCTAAGAAAAGGGCCTGACAACAAGCTGAGTAAGGTGAAGGCCCGCACGCAGCAATGCTACCAAGCGGAGAAAGGTAGGGTAAACAACGTAAATGCTCCCACTCCGAAGGCAAGTTACTACAGTTATTTTACTTTGCCTATTGGCTTTGACTCTTTTAGATAGACTTATTTAATAGGCTCACTTTCGCTCGACCCTTTTGGAGTCGAGAGTGGCAATAAAGGAAGAGAAAAAGTTGGGTAAGTTTCGTTTCAATTCAAATATTGACGAGAGTATGTTATCTTTCAGGTGTATTTATATCCTTGTTAGGTATGATCAGGTTTTCTTTCCTTCCTGATCCTCTTCACTGGAAGTTAGTATCCAAGGGGAGCTTCCTCATTAAGTTTCATCTCTTTAATCATTATGCTATGCTTATTTCTATTACGGGTCATGGTTAGCTCTACTCCGGCAGCTATGTTCTATCTTTTCATCACCCAAAGCTTCAAGAGGAGAATTGAAGCTTACTTGGGCAAGGAGAAGGCTTTACATTTCAAGATTATCCATTCCTCTACGGCACCCTTTTCTTTCATTAAACCGTGGATCCATGTGTTGCTCCTCTCCGCATAAAGATTCGAAGCCTTAGTAGCTGAGTATGTAGCTGCTCCTTCAGTGAGCGCCCATCGTGCTGCTGGCTATATGATAGCCTATGGGCTAGCTGCTTGATCTAAAAATAGAGAACTTTACTTTTCCCGCTTCGAAATGCGCATTCATAATTTCAGAAATAGTATAGTTTACCGTTAGTACTAAGCTAGCTATCGGGTCTAACCTACTACATTAGCTATCGACTTCCTTGCTTCCTATTTGCTTAACACTTTTATCTTTGTGAAAAATTTGCATTTCATAAGTAAAATCTAAAGAATTTCAAGATAAGTCCAAGCTGTGTCCTTCGGTGAGTTCGGGCTGGATAGAGGTCTGTGTCCCAAGGAGTTCGGCTTCCAACTTGTCATCAACATTGGTGTCTACCACACAAAGAGTATAAATCGTGTCACATTCGGCCACATGGGCCTCTTCCGAAGAAGTACCTTTAGTATCCGCCTTTTGTTTGTTTTGAAGCTTGAAACAATCGGCCTTAATGTGTCCCTTCTTCTTACAATAATTACACGTCAAATTCTTGTGCCTAGACTTGGGTCCTTTTATCATTAGGGTTTCGGTCCCTTGGCCTACTCCGATCCACAACCAAACCAACACCTTGACTCCCTTTCTCAACATTGGTCATTTCATTATCAATATGCAACTTGGCTTGCAAATTGCTCTTAACATCCTAAAGGGAAATCTTGTCTCTACTCTAAATCAATATGTCTCTAAAGGCCTTATATGATGCGGGTAATGAGCACAATAACTGAAAACCCCGAATCTACAGCCAGGAACTCAGATCAAAAAAAGGTTCAAGCACAGGCGTAGACGGGCAATGGCCCATCATGGAGGATCGGTCAAGGCGGAAAGCTCGAAACCTTTCTTTGATGGATGCCTCGAGTAGTATTAGCAGTAGATAGATCTATATCCTTGCAATTGTGGGAGCGTTATTTGACACGTTGAGGGAAAGTCCCCTGAGATTAGTGATCTTTAATGAATACCGACGTCTGGTATTGAGAAGAAGCAACAACTATTCCAATTGGAAGAAAACATTCTTTCTACACTGAACAAATTCAATCAAATATGGTTCATATGATATTAAAAACTAATATGGTTTGAAGAAAAGCACTACCTACTTAAGGTACGCCATACTTTTAGTATAGTATATATGTTGAACTTACGATGTGGAGCCACTTTACTCTGCTTCGGTGTAGTAGAAATATGTGTTAATGAGTGCCTGTGAATGTTCTCCAACAGCACATTCATCCTCACTACTGCAGAGTGAGCTTCAGGTTAAGCTCCTGCTTTAAGGTATGCCTGCAGCTACCTCAAATCCAGCCCTCTTGTGCAAGAGGCGTAAACTCACCACAAATTCATGGACCAATATCTGCATGAACTCAGCTTTCTTCTTACTTGTCGACAATTTCCAATTTAGATACTTAGGATATTGACATCTCCCAGAACAATTGGTGGTCGGGTAGGTGTGCCCATATACCCAAACCTAGAACAAATGAAGTCAAATTCATATATACTTGTATGAAAGCAACCACCAAAGAAACTTACCAGTAAGGCAAATGAGCAACCATTTAGGCTAGGTGATTAAAAAAAGTTACTGACCTGGTGCTTCACTACTTCATTTCAGTTTCTTCATTTAGAGTAAGCCAAAAATCATAGATAGATAGCAAATCATTTCCACTATTCATTCTTCCTACTAATTCTAATAAGAGAAAGAAGAGGAACTTTCAGTCTATATACGTAAATTCACATTCCTTTCTTCAGCCTCACGACAAAGATTTTATATACCCATTCCCTGACCTAAGTGATTGGACCTGCCATAGACCCAAGGTTGTCCTTATTAAACCCAAAGACCCCGGCCAAAAACCCATAGCCTTTTATTCATCCCCAAAGTGGTGGAAATTTAACCTCTCCCTCATCCTCATATTGCGTTCTTTGATATCTAATAAGTGGAGCTTCGCCCTTTGGTGTTAACATAAAAGTGCTTTGTGGGATCTATCAGGTGTGTTCTCATGGATTGACTTATCAGAAAAGGCTGTTACGAGACTACTTAATAGAAACTTAGCACTAGTCTTCTCATAGGCCTCAGCTTTTCAACGGAGCTGAGCGAGCAAGTAGACATTAAATTGAAGGAGCACCTGATCAAGGAAGGCTCTGGATCTTACATCCATGTGAGCTTCCTAGTATTAGACTACTGGGATCTAAGCAAGGTTTTTTCCCATCTGCTTCTTAGGTTGGTTGGTAAGTAAGCTTAAAAAAACTACCAGCTTCAGAAGAGAGGTATACCATAATGAGAAGTTCGGGTTGTTGGATAGGCAAGGTAAGCTGGAAAGGCATTATTTGAAGCGGTCTTCGTAAAAGATGGAGTAGTTTTCCTTCCCAGGAAAGTCAATTCTACTTGATTCGTCTTTTCCAGACTTAACATCAATGCCAGCTCGTTCAGAACCAAGTAAAAAGAGAGCACCTGCGTCGTTAACTCCGTTATTTGTTGAAAGACCAACTATGCCAACTTCCACATTTCTTTCAGTTCAAGTCTCAATGAATGAAGGGAGGGCAGCAAATCAGTCAAATAGTGGAATTTCAGCAATAGGCCATTCATTGCTTTGCCACCCGGAGCCCGATCAAAAGTTTGGAGATGTAGAACCTTTGAAAGTGAACCTACCTGCATCGAAGAACGAGAGAGAACAAGGATTCCGCCGCCTTTGGCTTTGGAAATGGGAGAAAGAAGACTCCCAAAAGTAGGTTTTGAGGGCGCATAGGCGAATTTGGCTCTCTTTAGAAAAACTCATGGCAATGATACAACCTGGTGACTAGTGTATGTTAATGATATACTAGTCACTGGCTCCAATCCGCAATCTCTTAAGCAGCGGATCACCCCCTTAAATACTTGACTCTATTTTCTCTGCAAAACCTCGGACCCTTGAGCTATTTCCTGGGTATTGAAGCTCATAAGCATCAAGGAGGGCTTCCCCTTTGTAAGACCCAGTATATTCTCAACATTCTTCAAAAGGCCAACATGCACGGTGCTCCGCCGTGCTCTTCTCCTATGTATGGCCCCTGGAAAGCAGTTCACTGGTGATCCGATGAGCCCCAATTGTAAAGGAGCGTTGTTGTAGCTCTTCTCAATATGCTACAATAACGCGCCCTGGCATTGCCTTTGCTGTTAATAAAGCATCTCACTCAGTTCATGCACCCACCAAGGCGGCTGCCACCATGGAGGGATAGCATTTGACCAGACTTCATTGCATCAGTTCCAACTCAGCAAACAAAGCAAATCATGTGCCCTGTGCATAATAAAAAAAAGATGAAATCTTCTATCAGAATTTCACTAAATAGTGGTTGAGGTCAAAAGTAAATACGTGAAAGACAGACTCTCTTTTACCCAGTATAGTATACATACTACTATTGAAAAACGGAATTTTCGGTCAACTCGGGGACACCCAATTTCTCTACAACATCAAATTCCGCGCCAGGAAGGAGCGATATAAGATACTTAGTAGGTGAAAGGAGTGGTATCAGCAATCCAGTGTTATTAGAATATCCAAGAAAAAATGAAGCGATAGAAACCCTCGCGCCACCAGAACCAGATGATTGGAGAATAAGATCCGGTTTAATATCTTGAAACCTTGCCGGTGGGCACTCTCTTGGGTCTCCTGTCTTACCTCGAGGGCTAGACCCCGGGACATAATTTGTGGAAAATGATTCCACAGTCTCAGTCAACGAAGAAAATTTAAGTTCCATGGGAGGCCCATTTTCTATAGAGTTTCGAGCTAGTGATCACGAATTTCTTTACCTCGGATTGGACTAGAGTACGTTCTTTTGCGCTTTCCTTCGATCGAGTTTTCCCTTTATTCGTACATCTCTTTCTCGAATGGAAATATCCTATCCCAATAGTCAAGGTAGGACGAAGAATAGCGTAGTCAAGGTGGCAAGGGAGTCAAGTACCCCTATCCTCTCTGGTTGGCATATCAGTAGGAGGAAGGATGGAAAGTCCTCTTTTTTTGCTTAGAAGAATGCTCTCTAATGAATCCAAGCGAGGTTATTTCAATAGGCTGCAACAAGGGGGGGGTTACCCACATACAGGACCAAGCGTTACTTGCAGATAATAATGTCGCTGTGGGTCAAACAAGTCTGGGAACGTATCTGGCATCTTTTTATGAGTATATGATAGCTAAAGCTATCAACAGTCGGATCACCACTAAAAAACGGGGATGTTATCAAAGAAATAGACTGGCATGGCACCAAAGCCAGTATTTACAACCAAATGACCCAGGTTCATCCTCGGAAAAAGAAGAATTTTATAGGAACCAATGGCCAAAGAAGAAATTGACTCCGCTGTTTGGTACTCCAAGGATGCGGCAAAGCTAGACCGAAGCTTAGTGCCCGTGAACAGCATTGAGAACGAAAAAGCCATTCCCATCTCAAGTATTTCGCTTTGTTGTTTCATTTCTGCGTTCCGCTTAAGAGGAAAAGAAAGGCATCGCCCGGGTCAAAGCTTTGGAACTGAAATCGAAGTAAAAACTTCCTCTTCAAGCCAACATGATAGAGCAAAGGGATCGGCTGCCAGTTTGATTTAGCTTTGAATAATCTAATTCGAATTTACTTACTACATAAACCCTAGTGTCAAGTAAAAAAACGATTTGTCAAAAACAAATAACCTCAAGAGAAGTGAAGCAAGTGGAAAGTGGCATCATCCATCAGAGCAGTGGAAGAAGGAGAGAAGGGGGGGCGTGTCTTCGTTGCTTTAGATTTCGATTGTATGGCGTGGCGTATACACGTTATGCAAACAGAACGTATGGTTACTTTACTCTATGGTAGTGGATCGCACCCCAGGTTGAATCGGGCAGGAAGGTACTCTCTTTTTGGTTTTTAACGAGCAGTTCCAGACTTGGAACGAGTAGGAGTTTGAATCAAAGTAATGGTTGGAGGGCAGGCAGCTTGCTTCTATGGCTCATTTATTAAAAGCAAAACTCATGCAAATTGACCTGGATGATCCGCCGGAGTAAAGGGGTATCAAACTAGTGAGAGAAGGACACCTTTCCTTTTGCTGAACGGAATCAATTGAATTTATTGGTGACCGGACACCACTTCTTAAGAGGGATTGCCGATAGAGGTATAAACTCCCTGGGTAAGACTTCTCACTTGGTTTCCTCTCCCAATTCGGGTCAACCTTCTACTCTCACTATAATCCCACCTACTTACTACCCCTCCTCCTTCCCCTGCTTAGAAAAAAGCCTATAAAGCAAAACCCGTAGTCGCGCTTATCAGGCTATGTCTTTACTTTGCTGGTCTCAATAAAAAAGCATTTTCTGGTCCGCGTTCTTTCATTATTGCTTTCCTATTGGAGTGCTTTGAACTGGCGAGTTTCCTTCGGTGCCAGTTTTCTCGTAAATAGAGATCGAACCTCTTTGCTGAAGGGTACTTGGGCGTCGCGCCTCCCTTAGAGAATAGCCTCTACTCTGGTATTCCCTACGGTTAGCGAAGTGAAAAGATCAGAGCTAAGGAGAGAGGTAATCAGCTAAGGAAGGGAAGAAATGGCCTATGTGATAAAGATAAGAGTTCTCCTTATTCTTCCGAGTGGAATTCAGAATGAATTGATCCCAGGTAGGGCTATGGAAAGAGTAGGGATTGCTTCTTATAGGGGAAGCAGGTAAGCTACCTCAACCTATATAAGAGAATACGTTTCAGACTGGTAACGAAAGTAGTAGTGT
>Ga0302320_10026725_pt1 | contig 11162 bp, 9 predicted proteins | sample Bog_T0_3_FD_202130 | JGI IMG/M metagenome (GOLD analysis project Ga0302320, IMG submission 202130) | Peat permafrost microbial communities from Stordalen Mire near Abisko, Sweden - Bog_T0_3 | ecosystem: Environmental > Terrestrial > Soil > Wetlands > Peat | place: Sweden: Abisko, Stordalen Mire... | reverse complement strand
GCGGCAACCGTAACTTCGAGGGCCGGGTGAATGTGGATGTGCGGGCGAATTATCTGATGAGTCCGCCGCTGGTTGTGGCCTATGCTCTGGCCGGAAGCATTACTCATAATTTTGAGACAACCGCGCTAGGCAGCGATGAGCAAGGCAATCCCGTCTTTCTTAAAGATATCTGGCCGACGCAGGCTGAGGTTGCCGAGGCGATTGCGAAGGGGGTCTCCAGCGAGAGCTTCCGCAAGGAGTACGCGACTGTGAGCCTGGGCGACGCTAACTGGCAGGGATTGAAGTTCCCCACCGGCGATGTTTATAAGTGGGAGCCGGATTCGACTTATATCCGCAAAGCACCTTACTTTGACGGAATAACTCTCACTCCCTCGCCGGTTACAGAGATTCTGGGCGCGCGGGTGCTGGCCGTGCTGGGAGACTCGGTGACGACCGACCATATCTCGCCTGCAGGCAGCATCAAGGCCAACGGTCCGGCGGGCAATTATCTGGCCGCGCACGGCGTCAAGGTCTCGGAGTTTAACAGTTATGGTTCGCGGCGCGGCAATCACGAGGTAATGGTGCGCGGCACCTTCGCCAATGTGCGGCTGAGAAATAAACTCGCTCCCGGAACGGAAGGCGGAGTAACTCGCCTTTTGCCTGAGGGCGAGCCGATGAGTATCTTCGACGCCAGCCAAAAGTACGCCGAGCGCGGTGTGCCGCTTATTATTCTGGCAGGCAAGGAGTACGGCTCCGGCAGCTCGCGCGATTGGGCGGCCAAAGGGCCGAAGCTGCTGGGCGTACGCGCTGTGATCGCCGAGAGCTTCGAGCGGATTCATCGCTCTAACCTGGTCGGCATGGGGATTCTGCCCTTGCAGTTTGCCGATGGGCAGAATGTGGAATCGCTCGGCCTCACCGGCGAAGAGATTTATGACTTTCCCGGTATGATTGCGCTACTCACAGCCAGATTCGCCAACGGTCGCACACTCAACGTGAAGGCCACTGCAGCCAACGGTGCGGTGAAGCATTTCGCTGCCGTGGTTCGCATCGACACGCCGCAGGAGATCGAGTACTTCGAGCATGGCGGGATTTTGCAGTATGTGCTAAGGCAGTTGGCTACCTGCTGTGGGGCCGGTCTCTGACCGCATGATTTTGTTCGTTGAGATTTGTGCTTTCCCACCCATTTCGCAAAGAACGCGAAATGGATGGGGCACGGCGCTTCTGCTTATTCGACGTTGGGAACAGGCGCCGGTTTCTCTTCGCCGGCGACAGCGAAGCGAGCCTTGTCCTTGCACTCGTTCATCACGTGCAGGCGGAGGAAGTTGGTCGAGCCGGAGCGGGTGCGGGTTCCGGCGACGATGGCGATCACCTCTCGCGGCTTGACGTAGCCGTACTGCTCAAGCAGGCTCTCGGCGCACTCGACCATGGCCTCGTTGGAGTTGATTTTGGGACAGCGGATGGGGGTGGTTCCCCAGAGCAGATTGAGGCGGTTGATGGTCACTTCCACGGGGCTGAAGGCGTAGATCGGTGCCGAGGGGTGATACTTCGAGAGCTTGCGCGCCGTCGAGCCTGACTCGGTAAACAGCGCAATCGCGCGCAGGTCGAGATCGTTGGCGGCGTGCGCTGTAGCCTCGCAGATGGTTTCGGCGATGGAGAGGCGCGGGCGGCGCTGCTTGCGGCGATCCGTGTACTCGGCTTCCTTGATGTTGCGCTCGGCATCGATCACAATGCGCGCCATCATGGAGACAGCCTCGACCGGGTACTTGCCCACGGCTGATTCACCTGAGAGCATCACGGCGTCGGTGCCGTCGTAGACCGCGTTGGCCACGTCAGAGACCTCGGCGCGGGTGGGGCGAGGGTTTTCGATCATGGACTCCAGCATCTGCGTGGCGGTGATGACCGGCTTGCGGAAGTCAGCGGCGCGGCGGATGATCTGCTTCTGGAGGGCGGGAACCTGCTCGGGCGGCAGCTCGACGCCCAGATCGCCGCGCGCCACCATGATAGCGTCGGCGGCCGTGAGGATGGCGTCCAGATCCTCAATGGCCTGAGGCTTTTCCAGCTTGGCGACGATCCAAGTCTCGCCTCCGTAGGCGGCCACGCGGTTGCGCACCAGGCGAACATCCTCCGCGGTGCGAACGAAGGAGACGGCGACGGCATCCACGCCGTTTTTGAGGGCGAACTCCAGGTCGTCGGAGTCTTTTTCGGTCAGCGAGGGAACGCGCACCGGAATCCCCGGCAGGTTGATGCCCTTGTGCTCGCCCAGCAGGCCTCCGTTGACGATCTCGCAGGTCACGTCGCCGTCCACCTCCTGCACGCGCAGCTCGATAAGTCCATCGGAGAGAAGAATCTGCGAGCCTTGTTCGACGTTTTCCGCCAGCGTCTTGAAGGTCGTGCCCACTAGCGACGCCGTGCCCGGAACCTCGCGCGGTGTGATGGTCAGCCGGCCGCCGGTGATCAACTGCACGGGCTGGTGATCGATCAGCGAACTGGTGCGAATCTTGGGCCCTTGAAGGTCGCCCAGGATGCACAGCGGCTTGCGCTCCTCGCGGCTGACCTTGCGGATCATCTGGATCAGCGCCAGCTTCTCCTCGTGGTTGCCATGGGAAAAGTTCAACCGGACCACATCCACGCCTGCGTGGACCAGATTACGGAAGACCGGCACGGTGTTGGAGGCCGGGCCGAGGGTGGCTACGATCTTGGCGCGGCGTTGGACGGATAAGTCTATTAGATTCAGTGGTGCGAACGACATGAGATTACTCCAGGGAAGATTAATTTGTGCTGAATAAAATTGGTTCATGGGCCGCAAAAGCGCGCGGATGGATTCATTCTACTCAGAAAACGGAAACACGAACCCTACTATCTATTATGCAAGAAATCACGTCAATGGTCAGTGAAAACTGTCACAGACTGGAGCTGTCAGGCTCAGGGCTTGCAGAAGTGGAAGATCGCTGCTGGCGTTCCCGAAAGAGAACACCGTTCAACTCCGCGCCCAGCAGCGCGCTCAGCGAGGTGATGTAAAGCCAGACCAGGGTGGCGATGCCGGCGCCAAAGGAGCCGTAGAACATCGAATAGTCTGCGATGCGGGTGACGTACCAGCCAAAAGCCAGCGTGGCCGGAAAGCCGACGAGCGTGGCCGCCACCGCGCCGGGGCCGACCCAGGCCCAGTGCTCCTTGCGGCGAGTGCCGAAGTGATAGAGCGCGCCGAGCACAATCATGCTTGTCATGAGCGAGATAGCCCAGCGCACCATGCGCCAGAAGTAGAGCACAAAGTGGCGCAGTTCGTGGCCGGCATTGTCGATCATCCAGACCTCGATCTGGCGGCCAAAGACCAGCAGCAATGTGGCCAGCGACAAAGGCGCCAGCACAATCGGCACCAGCAGAAGCGCCCTGAGGCGCCGCTGCCAGAAGCTCCAATTGTTGCGCGGCTGGCGATAGGCGCGCCGGAAGCCATCCATCAGCGAAAGCATCAAGCCCAGGGCGGCAAAGACTGACAGGCCGGCGGCGGAGAAGATCAACTGCGCGGAGTGAAACTTGCGGGTCTCCAGCGCGGATTGCAGCAGGGACATCGAGTCGGCAGGCAAGAACTGCTCGAAGGAAGAACGAACCTCGCCTACCAGCGAGTTTCCCTCCGGCACCTGCGCCAGCAGCGCGGTCAGAACGACCAGCGCCGGAAAGAGCATCAGCATTCCGGAATAGGCGGCAGCCTTGGCCGTGTTGAGCACGTCGTGCTCCAGCGCCAGCCAGATCGCTTTGCGGAAGGATCGAATCAAGGACGCCATGCGCCTCCAATGCCAGAGTAGCGCATCGCGAGCTGTGCGGCGAGAGGTTTTTTGCTCAGGTCGAAATGCCGTTCGGCCGCCGCAAGCCGACAGGTCGCTCGCTTTTGGGACCGAGGAGAGTATCCACTCCTGCGAGCGAATAGCGAGCGGCTGCTCCATGCAATGGCCGCAACCAGCTATGCGCGCGGCCTTCAACAAGTTATCATGTTGGAGATATGAACACGAACCCGAACCGCCCGCTTCGCCTGCTGCTACCGCTGCTGTTGCTCACCGCTTTTGCCGTGCTTTCTGCCGCGGCCCAGAGCCGTCCCGTGCCCAATCCTCAACTGGCGTCGAAGGAATTGAACGCTCGCGTCGAGGCGCTGCTCCGGCAGATGACCCTGGACGAGAAGGTAGGGCAACTGGCGCAGTTTTCCGCCGGTTTCGCCACTGGCCCCGGCGCCTCCAATCTGCACTTCGACGATCTTGTAGCCCAAGGGCGCGTTGGCTCCTTCCTCAACGTGACCGGCGCCGAGGCCACCAATCACTACCAGCACATCGCCGTGGAAAAGACGCGGCTGCACATCCCCATCCTCTTCGGCCTCGACGTGATTCACGGCTATCGGACCACCTTCCCCATCCCTTTGGCGCTGGCGGCCAGCTTTGACCCCGCGGCGGTTGAGACTGCGGCGCGCTGGGGCGCAACCGAGGCGCGCGCCGACGGCATTCGCTGGGTTTTTTCGCCGATGGTGGATATCAGTCGCGACCCTCGCTGGGGACGCATCGTCGAATCCAGCAGTGGCGAAGATCCCTACCTCGGCGCAGTGATGGCCCGCGCCTGGGTGAAGGGCTATCAGCAGGGCGATCTCGGCAAACCAGATTCGGTCGCTGTCTGCGTCAAGCACTACGCCGCCTACGGCGCGGCCATCGCTGGGCGCGACTACAACGCCGTGGATATGAGCGAGATTCTGCTGCGCCAGGTTTATCTTGAACCCTATCGCGCGGCAGTCGAGGCCGGAGCCGCCACGCTGATGAGTTCCTTCAACACCATCAACGGCGTCCCGGCTAGCGCCAACCCATTGACTTTGACGCAGATTCTGCGCAACGAATGGGGCTTTGACGGATTCGTCGTCTCTGACTGGGGCGCGGTAAAGGAACTGCTCAATCACTCCATCGGCGCCGATGGCCCGACCGTGGCCCGCAAGGCTCTGGAAGCCGGCGTGGATATGGACATGGAGGGCAACCTCTATGGAACGGTGATCGCGGCCCAGGTGCGCGCGGGCAAGATTCCTGAGAGCGTGGTGGACGAGGCAGTACGCCGCATTCTGCGCGTCAAGTTCGCCCTCGGCCTCTTCGATCATCCGTATACCGAGCAGGGGCAGGCTTACGACGCCACGCCGGAGCGCCGCGCCGCCGCTCGCAAGGTGGCCGATGAGACACTCGTCCTGCTCAAAAACGACCCCGTACAGGGGGCTGCGCCGCTGCTGCCGCTCACCGTTCACTCCGGAAAGATCGCCCTCATTGGCCCCCTGGCCGACAACCAGAGCGAGATGCTGGGCGCATGGGCGAGCGGCGACGCAAAATATGTTGTCACGCTCCGCCAGGCGCTGGCCGAGCGGCTGGGCGACCGGCTGCTCTACGCCGAGGGATGCGGCTTGCTCAGCGGCGAGGATGCCCGCGTCCTCCAGCGTGGTAACTCCGGCGGCGACGACGCAAAAACCATCGCCCAGGCGGTCGAGACCGCCAAGCAGGCCGACGTGGCGATTCTGGCTCTCGGCGAGCCGGCCGGATCGATGGAAGGCGAAGCCACAAGCCGCGCTTTTCTGAGTTTTACCGGCGCACAGGAGCAATTGCTTGAAGCCGTTGCTGCCACCGGCAAGCCGGTGATTCTGGTGGTTCTGGCTGGCCGCCCGCTGGAGTTGAAGTGGGCCGCGGCGCACGTTCCGGCGATTCTCGAAGCATGGAGTCCCGGCTTCGAGGCCGGTCACGCCGTGGCGGACGTGCTCTTCGGCGATGTGAATCCCTCCGGCAAGCTGCCCGCCAGCCTGCCCCGCTCCGTGGGCCAGGAGCCGCTCTACTATGCGCAACTGCCCACCGGCCGCCCGGCCAGCGGCGACCTGGGACGTATGCCGCGCAACGGCGATGAAAGGTTCGGCTCCCGCTACTTGGACGAAGATAACTCGGCGCTCTACCCCTTCGGCTGGGGCCTGAGTTACACGCGCTTCAGCTACGCGCAGCCCACCATCAGCCGCGCCGAGCTACCGCTGCGCGAGGTGCTCGCCGCGGGCCACAAGCCGCTGGTTACGGTCAGCGTCGATGTAAAAAACACCGGCAGTGTCGCCGGAACCGAGGTTGTTCAGCTCTATATTTGCAACACCGCGGCCAGCGTCTCGCAGCCGGTGCGCGAACTGAAGGGCTTTCGCCGCGTCGCGCTCGCCGCCGGCGAGACAAAGCGCGTCGATTTCCAGCTTGGTTTTGACGAGTTGAACTTCTATAACGTCGACGTCAAGCGCACCGTCGAGCCGACAACGTACAAAATCTGGGTCGGCGGCAGTTCGCTGGCCACAGCCGAGACCAGCCTGAAGGTGGTCGAGTAGGGAAAGGGCGCCGCACGTCGGTTACGCCGCTTTGCCGATATTCATCTCGATGCGCATACCGGCCGCGGCCAGCATATTGACCAGGCTGTCAATGGCAAACAAATCGATGCGTCCGCGCATTAAATCAGAGATGCGTGGCTGCGTCACGCCGAAGAACTTTGCGGCCTTACTCTGGCTCATTCCCGACTGAACGATGTGGTCTTTCAGCGCCAGCATCAGTGAGGAGCGCAGCTTCATATTCTCCGCCTGAGCCGGCGTCTCCTCGATTGCATCCCAGATATTCTCAAAGCGTTCGTTCATAGCGATTGCTCCTTCAAGAGTTCCTTGTAGCGCCGGGTTGGGAGGTCCAACTCTGCTTTGCTCGTCTTTTGCGTCTTCTTTTGGAAGCAATGCAACACAAAGACAGCGTCAGCAAACTTTGCAACATAGATCACCCGGAAAATTCCCTGTTCATCCCTGACGCGTATCTCGCGCACTCCGGCTCCAACCTCATTCATCGGCTTCCAATCGTCTGGCTCCTGCCCTCTCTGCAACAGATCAATCTGCTGACCGGCTCGCCTGCGCGCGGATTCGGGAAACTGCCGCAGAGCCGCCAGCGAATTTCCTCGGAACTCAACAGGCTTGCGGTCACTCATCTCAATCGACATATACAATGTTTTGTATGTTAATGTCAAGGCTATCGTTCTGCAGAGGGAACCATTTACCCGCCGAACCCGTACAATAAGAAGCGATGAAAGGTCTTCGCCGCGCACAATCCGCCGTCTTCCGGCTGCTGTTGGCAGCCTGCGTTTCCGTCTCCGCCAGCGTTGCCCTGGCCGAGCGGGTGGAAGACCTGCCGCAACCCACCGATTATGTGAGCGACTTTGCCCATGTGCTCTCGCCTCAGGCGATTGCCCGCATCGACTCGCTCTGCGCGCAGCTTGACCACTCGCAGGCCGATGCGAAGGTAGCCGTGGTGACGATCCATACACTGGATGGCGTTGACCCGGCTGACTTTGACAACGCGCTGGAAGACCATTGGAAGATGGGCAAGAAAGGCTCACAGAACCGCTACATTCTGGTCTTTCTCGCCGTTGACGACCATAAGCGCCGCATCGAAGTGGGCTACGGCCTGGAAGGCATTCTGCCCGACGGCAAGGTGGGCGACATCGGCCGCGAGATGGTGCCTGATCTCAAGGCCAACGACTTTGACGGCGCGGTGACGCTGGCCGTGGGCGAAGTGGCGCAGGTGATAGCCGACGACGCCAAAGTCACGCTCACCGGGGACGAGCCGATGCAGCCGGCGCAAGCTCCGGCCTCTCCACATCTGACCTTCGGCTTCGTGCGCCTGATCTTCTTCATCCTGTTCTTCGGCGGATTTGCTTTGGTGCGCATCTTGTCGCATATTGGGATATTGCCACGCAGTTGGAGCCGCAGAGTTGGGATCGGCGGCGGTCCGTGGATTGGCGGAGGCGGCTTTGGCGGCGGCGGAGGCTCCGGCGGTGGTGGTGGTGGATTTGGCGGTTTTGGCGGCGATGGCGGCGGCTTCGGCGGCGGCGGAGCCGGGGGCGACTGGTAGGATTTCGACTTTGACGAGAGGGCTTGCCCAAGGCGAGCCGGAGGAGAAAAACACCGTATGAGCAAGGGACTTTGGATTACGCTGGGAGTGGTGGGCGTTCTGGTTTTGGGCGTGCTGATGGTCTTCAGCAGCTACGTGAGCGCGAAGAACCAGATGGTGACCAACGATGAGGTCGTGAAGGCCGCGTGGTCGGATGTCGACGTGCAGTTGCAGCGGCGGCTTGACCTGATTCCCAACCTGGTGGAGACCGTGAAGGGATTCACCAAGGAAGAGAGCACGGTCTTTGGCGACATTGCCAACGCGCGCGCGGGAATGTTGAATGCGCAGGGACCGGCGGGCAAGATCGCGGCCAACGGCAAACTGGATTCGGCGATTGGCCGGCTGCTACTGCTCACCGAAAACTACCCGCAACTGCGCTCGAGCGACCAGTTCATGCGCCTGCAGGACGAGTTGGCCGGGACCGAGAATCGCATCGGCGTGGCGCGCAAGCGGTATAACGACGCGCTGCGCGATTACAACACATACGTGCGCCAGTTCCCCAACAGCATTTGGGCGGGCATCGCGGGCTTCCAGGTGAATAACGCCTTCTTCGAGGCCAGCGAGGCTGCGAAGACCGCGCCGTCGGTCAAGTTTTGATCGAACGAGTTTGCTTCCCACCCTTGCGACAAAAAAACGTCGCAAGGATGGGGCAACAGGCCTTATGTCTCACAATATAGGACGTGGCCGTTTTTGATGTGTCGCGTAAGTGATTGTTTATTTGGGAGTTAATAATTATACGCAAGAGTTTTCCACAGTTTAAAAATATTGGTAGGGGGGGAGGGGTGGAGTGGCTTTCTGGTAACGGCATTCTCCGGTGTTTATTTACATTTTAGTCACTTCGGCGCGGGTCTTTGACTGGCACATTCTTGCCCTCCAGTATGATTGTGCGCCTTGCGAGTGAAATATTGTGCAAAGGGATCAAAAATACTTGGTCAGGGATCAGTGAACAGGGAACAGGGGTCAGGGATCAGGGATCAGAATCTACGCGGGTTGAGGTTCGTGGTTCCCACTCTATCACGATGAAACTGTGGAAGGATGTGGCAGGCAGTTGACGAGACAGGTTCGATGATTGAAGGCGAATGAAACGAAATGGCGGCTTGCGGTTTAGAGTGGAGTAGATATTATGAGCAACTTCAAGCTGAAGGCAACGCACGCGCCGGTCAAGGGCTACTACGAGACGCTGGAGAAGTGCGCGCGGGGCAAGTTCGACAATGAGGGGAACATTCGGCGGGCCTTCGAGGGGCTGCTGGAGAAGTGCGCCCGCCCCTTCGATTGGCTGGTGGTGGCCGAGTACCAGATTACGCGGACGGGGAAGAACCCTCTGCGGGTGGATGCGGCGGTGTTGGACGCCTTCAATCTGCCACGAGGCTATTGGGAGGCTAAAGATGAAAAGGATGACCTGAAGGCGGAGATGAACAAGAAGTTCGCCGCCGGTTATCCGCGGGCGTATGATTTCGGTTTCCACTGCTGCTAAATTCAGACTATGGCCATCAACGCTGACAAACCGCATCTCTGGAAGGCCGATACGCGGGCCTCGGTTGACCAGTTTAACCAATGGTTTCTGATGTTTGCACCCCAGGCATTTCGCGAAACTCGGAAGACAACGGTCGAGCACGTCGAGAATGGCCTAACCTTAACCGATAACCTCACCGCAATTACGCCCGCAATCCTCCAAGCGCACCCTGGAATTCTGCAGACGCTCAGAATGTCAACCTGTCCGCCGCTTGCTCGTGATCGGCTTATTGGCCTCGCGGACTCCAGCAAGAATCTGGTTGGCTCGTTGGAAGAGGGATGCATACCGCCGCGCCTGTCATCCGAATTGCTTCTGGCGCATCTTGAGCGAATCACGAATGTTCTTGTCAAGATGCGAGATACCGACATCTTTCCGTGGCTCGGCGAAAATCGGCGTCCAACCATCGAAGAGCGTTACCGATCATCGACGATTGTCGCTGACCGGCTGTGCGGTGCGCGGACGGACCCCATTGTGCGAAACGCACAAGAGAAGCGCCAACTTGCGCTGGTCGAGGAGTACCTTGTGAAGCGTAGCTATCGAAAGGTCGAGCACGCGAGCCGTGGTCCAATCACACAAATGGAGCCCGGTACCTTTGGGTTTCGCATGAATGTTCTCGTTACGCCTTCAAAGATTGAAGCCCAGACCGTGAAAATCCCCGTCGATGTCGTAATTCAGCCAAAGAGCGCGAAGTTGCCACACCTACCAATACTAATCGAGGCGAAGTCTGCTGGAGACTTCACGAACGTTAACAAGAGGCGCAAAGAGGAGGCCACGAAGATGAATCAACTCAGAGCGACCTTTAATGGGAATGTGGTCTTCATTCTGTTCCTATGTGGATATTTCGACGCCGCGTACTTGGGGTACGAAGCTGCCGAAGGCATAGACTGGGTGTGGGAGCACCGAATTGGCGACCTTGACCAGCTTGGCATTTGAAACCGCTATATGTACGGCGGATACTCCACTCACTGAGGAACGTCGCCTCCATGAGCAGGAGCGGCTTGACGCCATGAAAAGTGCTGCGGAGAGGAACAAGTGGGGCCAATTTGCCACTCCGCCAAAACTTGCGCAGAGCATCGCTCGCTATGCCTTGGCAGCGATGCAAGGCAAGCCGATCCGCTTCCTCGATCCGGCTATTGGCACGGGTTCATTCTTCTCGGCGCTCAGCCGTGAATCGCCACCGGGTATTATTTCTTCGGCAGTTGGGGTTGAACTCGATCCGCTCTTTGCGGCAAGCGCCCGCTCCCTATGGGCCAGTTCTGGTCTTCAGGTGGTGCAGGGAGACTTCACACGACAGCCCGTTGCCCAAGAGCGCTTTTCCCTCGTTCTTACGAATCCGCCATACGTCAGGCACCACCACCTATCAACTGATGACAAGAGCCGTCTTAAAGCACGGCTTGCAGAATCGCTCCACATGGAGATAAGTGGCCTGGCTGGGCTCTATTGTTATTTTCTGCTGCTTGCGCACGACTGGATGGAGGACCAGGGCATAGCGCTATGGCTCATCCCCTCCGAGTTCATGGACGTGAACTACGGCAGTTCCCTGCGCCGGTACCTCACAGAGTCCGTGACGCTCCTCCATATCCATCGCTTCCGTCCCGAAGATGTGCAATTCACCGATGCGTTGGTGTCGTCGGCCATCGTCGTTTTTCGCAAGTCGCCGCCCCCCCTAGGACACTGCGCCCGCTTTTCACTTGGTGGATCGCTTGAAAACCCGGCAA
>Ga0302320_10026724_pt1 | contig 11162 bp, 7 predicted proteins | sample Bog_T0_3_FD_202130 | JGI IMG/M metagenome (GOLD analysis project Ga0302320, IMG submission 202130) | Peat permafrost microbial communities from Stordalen Mire near Abisko, Sweden - Bog_T0_3 | ecosystem: Environmental > Terrestrial > Soil > Wetlands > Peat | place: Sweden: Abisko, Stordalen Mire... | reverse complement strand
CCCCAGCCCAGCTCCAAACCGATGGACAAATCCGGACACGTGTGCGCGTAGCTAATCCCGCCCGCCCCGAGCTCGCGGGCGTTGAAGCCGGCCGCCCGCACCTCCTCGGGGTAGCGAAATCGCCGGGCCTCATCCAGCTGCCAGTGGAATTCGCCCACCACCTCCTCCTCCGGATGGATTTCACAGGGATTGTGATCCAGAAAAAAAGCGTAATCGCGCGCCCAGTTCAGCACCTCATCCACGTGCCCGTCCACCCGCGAGGGCATCTCCGCAACGTGCGGGAACGGCGTCCCCAACGCCACCCGGCAATTATTGTCCCCGATGTTGATGCGGTGGCTGACCGCTTGTTCCCCGGTGGGGGGCGCAAAACCCTCGCCCACGCCCGACCAGTGATAAACCAGGAATTCGGGGTTGTCCACAAAGTTGCTGCGCCGGCCTTCGCGGCCCAGCCGGTCGCGGCGGTCCACCAACCGTTGCATGCGCCCGGTTTTCCCGGGTTCCGGCAGCCCACCGGGGCCCGGGGGGAAGGAGGAAGCTGGTAAAAGATTTAATGGCGGCTGGGCTTTCATGCTTCCAATCTAATCTCATTTCTTTCCGTTAACAATGACGATGATTGACAAAAAGATGGATTTTGTTGATATATCCGCATGCCCGCCAAGTCCATTCCTCCGGTCTCACTGCAAGTCAGCCGGTCCCGCTACTGCCATTTCGAAAAGCGCATCGAACGCTCGCGCCCCGGCCTGCATCTGGCTTGTGCCGGGCATGAGGTCTGCCGCCCGGATTACAACATCCAGCGCTTGACCTTCCCCTGTTACGGACTGGAATATGTGGAAAGCGGCAGCGGCTCGGTCTGGCTGGCCGGGCAGAATTTCCCACTCCGCGCGGGCGTCCTTTTTGTGTACGGCCCGGGCACGCGCCATCACATCCTCAGCGACCCCAAGACGCCGCTCCGCAAATACTTCGTGGATTTTTTTGGCCGCGAATCCGCCGTGGTCCTGGCGGCGGGCTCCGCCGCCGCCGGCACCGCCGTCCAGCTTTCCGATTTGGAAACCTGCCGGGCGGTCTTGGAGTTGATGCTGGCAGAAGGGGACCGCGGCTTGCGCTCCACCTCCAAAATCTGCGCCTCCCTCTTGCGGATTCTGATCTGGAAGACGGCGGGTGCCCCCGCGCCCCATGCCGTCAAGGGCGGTGGCCCCACGCAAACCTTCGAGGTCTGCCGCGATCTCATTGACGCCCGCCATCTTGAATTCACGGATCTGGACGCGGTGGCCCACGCCGTCGGCATTGACAAGTCCTACCTCTGCCGGCTCTTTCAATCCCACGGTTATCCCCCGCCGTTCCGCTATTTAATCCGCAAGAAAATCCACCGCGCCGCCGAGTGGCTCATGAATAGCGGCGGTCAGGTTAAAGATGTTGCCCTGCGCGTGGGCTTTGCTGATCCCTACCATTTTTCCCGCGTCTTCAAACGGGAAATGGGCCAGTCCCCGCGCATGTTTATCCAGCGGCGAAAATAATTTCGCCTGGTTTGGTGGTCGGCTGCGATCCGCCACCGTTGCCGGCGGTTTTGAAAATGGCCGCAGCTTGTTTCATATCCAGTTTGATTTAAGACACTTACGCAGTAAGCCGCGCCCGGCGTCGGGCCGGGCTTCCCGCCCGAAGCATCACCCGTTTCGGTGATTTGAAAACTACTGCTTCCGGCAATAGACGCTGGTGCCTTCCCGCACTAGGTTTTAGCAGCCAGTTCACGCCGATTTTGCGAATCGTTTTTTGGTTGCAAACCGGTGTGGCCTGGACAAATCGTCAAGCGATTGCGAGCGATTTGATGACGTATCAATAAACTAGTAGTATTATGAGTGAATTTGTCTCCGTTTGCCCCAAGTGCCGTCAAAAGATCCTGTGTGACACCCTCTTTGTTGGCCAGCGCGTGGCCTGTCCTCTATGCATGCAGGAAATCACCATGCCGACCCCGCCGATGACCCCGCCCGCGCCGACCCAATCCTCGCCGACGGCGGTGGCCACGAAGCGCGGGATTCCCGTGGTGGCAGTGGTGGTCGGCGTCGGGGTGCTGGCCCTGGCCGCGGGCGGTGCCTTGGTGGGGTTGAGTGGTCGCGCCTCCGTGCCCAGTAATCCGGCTGCGGACACCACCCCTCCCGCGACTCCCATGCTTAATACCCCGCCGGTGGCCCGCGCCGCCGTGCCGCTCGCCCCCAGTCGTGCGGTCAATTCATCCGCACCCGCGATCATCATTCCCAACTCCGGCTTTGAAGCACCCTCGGTCGAAAAATACATGTACAATCCGGGCCGCGGTTCCTGGACGTTCAACACCAACGGTCCCGCCAGCGGTTCGGGGGTGGCGGCGTTTTGCGACGACCGGATGGATTCGTTTACCGCGCTCAATCCGCACCCGCCCGAGGGCGGGCAAGTGGCGTTTCTGCAAAGCACCGGCTCCATCAGCCAGAAAATATCGGGATTCATCCCCGGGGCCAGATACAAAATCAGCTTTGATGCCGCGCAACGGGCCAACAATATCTCCGGCCAGCCGGGTGAAACGTGGAATGTGTTGATCGGCTCCACCGTGGTTGGGGAATTTGCCCCGCCGCAAGATGCCACCTCCTTTCTTGAATATTCAGCCACTTTTACTGCTCCCGCCGCCGAGAATCTCGTCACGTTTCTGGGGACGGACCTTAAAGGCGGCGACAACGTGATTTTGCTTGATGATGTGCGAATCACGCCCGCCGCTCAATGATGCGGACTGATTTATGTGGCTTGGGAGGCCAGCAAGCTTAAACTGCCGGGCAATCGTGAAATCTCCCATTGCGGGAACGCAGCTTGCTTGCCAATGACCGCCTATTGGAAATTCATATTGTCGGCCGTTTGGGGTTGGCTGGCCGCCGTGGCCTTTGCCGCCACCGCCGCCGCCGCCACAACCACCTTTACTTTCAACGCGACCACTTTGGCCGCCAATGCCGGTCCCAGCAATCCGTCCGGTGGCGCGATGGCCATCAACGGTTCCAGTCTGGCGGCTGGCGACGTCATTGTGCTCGACGTGTTAGTGGTGAATGTCAACGGAACGCAAAGTGATAATTGGGGTTCGGTCAATTTGAATCAAGGCGGCTATCTCGGCGTCACCAGCGCGACGTTGGGGGTGCTGGCCCGGACGGGCAATGTCAATGGCTCGGCCCTGTATGTGAACGGAGTGGCCAATAATTTCACGGGTTCGACCACCGCCGTGACGAATCGCGTGCGGATTGAACTTTATGTGGCCGTCTCGGGCAGCACGACCAACCTGGGTTATCGCGCCCTGCTTGATGTCGGCGCAACGGGGAATGCCGCCACCACGTTCACCCAAACCGGCACGAACCTCACCTTTGCCGGCAACAGCATTGCGCTGACTTTTGGCGCCGACGGGGTTTCCGAATCGTTCACCCAGAATCTGCCGCTGACCGCTGCCGCCGTCACTCCGTCCAGCCTCACCGTGCTGACCAACCTTTCCGCGGCTTTTGCCGCCACCATCACCAATGCCGTCCGCACCACGCAGCAGTGGCGGAAGAACGGGGTTTTCATTGCCAACGCCACGAATCTCAATTATGTCACCCCCCCGGTCACGGCGGCGGACAACGCTGCCAAGTTTGATTTGGTCATCTCCAACCCCTTTCTGGCCGGCAATGTGGTCACCAGCTCGCCGGCCATCCTGTTGGTGCGCACGAATGGGCCGGGAACGGTTCCGTTCAACTTTGCTCCCACCTCGCTGGCGGCGGGATCCGCCTCCCTCAATCCGGCCAACGGCGCGGTGGCCATTGATGGTTTGCAGTTGCAGGCGGGGGACGATGTGGTCTTTGACGGCATTATTATCAACCCGGCTGGAACCGCGGGGGATAATTGGGCGTCGATCAATTTGAACAGCGCCGGTTTTTTGGGGGTCGTCGGCGCGACCTTGGGGGTGCTCGCCCGAACCGGGGACGCCAGCGGTTATCTCTGTGACTTGTACGCGAATGCCGCCGGCCCCGTGGCCTTCTCCGGCTCCAGCGAAAACAATTCCAATCGCGTGGTGATCAACCTTTACGTTTCCAAAACCGGCAGCACCACCAACCTTGGCTATCGCGTGCAAATCGATCAAGGGCTCACCGGCACCTTCACCGCCTCCCTGTCCGGGACCAATCTGAATTTTGGTGGAAACCTGATCAATCTCACCTTTTCGGCCTATCAGGCCAATGAGTTGGTCCTCCCAAACCAACCCATCACCGGCATTCATCTGCAATTGCCCGACACCAATTTACTCGCGGGCGCGGCCGAACCCTCGTCCGTGACCGTGGATACCGCCACGGCTTCCAACGCGCCGCCGCTCTTCAATCCGGGGTTCACTTACTCCTCCAGCGATGGCACCGTGGTCACGATTTCGCCCACTGGAGTGTTGCAGGCGGTCGGCAACGGCTCCGCCACCGTTTCCGTGGCGCTCGGGAGTTTGCTGGATGGTAAAATCGTCAATGTCACCAACGTGTCGGGAGCGTTGTTGGCCGTTCGCTTGCTGGTGACCAACACCATGGCGCTCAATGCCACCCAAACCGCCTCGGTCCGCGGCGATTTTGCGAATGTGTCCGACGTGGATTTGTTTAGCTATGCCGCGCCAACCTTGACGGTGGTGAACTCCAATTTACTCACGGCCGGTGCCGCCGGGCGGATCACCGCCATTGGTCCGGGCAGCACCTATCTCACGGCCAGCTACCAGGGCCTGTCCAGTTCGCAGGGGATCACGGTGACCTTTCCGGCGAACCGCTTTATTTTCGACACCTTCGGCGATGGCTTTTGGGCCATCACCAACGCCGCCAACGGCCAGGTCCTTACGGTGGCTCCGACCGGTGCCAGTCAGGAGCTCTACACCAACGGCGCGGCCGATCAGCAATTTGAGCTGCTCTACAATCTGCAAAACAGCACGTTTCGCATCCGGCAACATTCCAGCTGGCTCTGCCTCGGGCTCGCCAATGTCACGGGCGTGGCCACCATGGCCAACTATCTTGGGAACACCCTGCAAGCATGGTATCTGGTTGATGTCGGCGGCGGAAATTTCCGCATCGTGAACGCCGCCACCGGCCTGGCCATGCAGACCGATAATGGCAACCCCGCGAGCGTGACCCTGGCCCCGGTGACCACCAATGCCGCGCAATTGTGGAGTTTTTCCTATCAAACCCACTATCCCAAAAAAGGCTGTGCCGGTTATGAGGAGGATTATGCGCAATTCGGCTTGAACTGGGCCTACAACTACGACGACCACACCAGCGCCAGCCTGCCGGCTGCGGTGGATTTTGCCCCCATGATTTACGCGGCCCAGTACTGGGAACCGTTAAGTGACGCCCAGGCCAGGGACGCCGGCTGGGTGCATCAACCCTCGCCCAATTATTTGCTGACGTACAATGAGCCCGACAACACCGTGGCCAATGGCGGGTCGAACACCAGCACCAATGACGTGATCGGTGCCTGGCCCCTGATTCAGGCATTGAACCTTCCGCTCGTCAGCCCGCCGGTCGCCAACACGTTCGACGCCTGGGAATACAATTTCTTCAGTCTGATCGCCAGCAACCAGTACCGGGTGGACTACACCGCCGTGCATGAATACGTCCCGCCCAACGCCAGCTCCCTGCTGGGAGTGCTGAACAGCGTTTATTCGACCTTTGGCCGCCCCGTCTGGCTCACCGAATTTTCCCCGGTGGATTGGAGCGGCAATCAAGGCTGGACGGAAGACGATGACTATAATTTTCTCGCCGAATTCATGTGGCTGGCCGAGGGCTCGGAATGGCTCAAACGCTATGCCATTTTCCCGTTCAGCGGCACCAACCCCAACCCGCCCTATGTGAGCGTTGGCGCCGGCTATCGCGGAAACTTTTTCCAGTCCGATGGCGTTACCCTCACCCCCTATGGGGAACTGTATGCGACCTGGGACGCCCACACCAATTTGCAGACCCGCACCCCGTATCTCCTGCATAATCTGGGCACAAGCTTCCGGTTGACCGCGACCAATGCCACCACGCCCCAGCCAGCAACGATTTATACCCGCGACGCTTCCGCGCAATGGGCCTTGCTGCCAGCGCCCGCCCCAAACCAATATTATATTATTTCGCTCCAGGACGGACGCCGCCTGCGCAACCATGCCGGCACCCCCGACCTGGCACCTTATGGCACGACCGGCACGTCCGTCCAATGGTGGATGAACGGACCCGACAGCGAAGGGTATTACTACCTCGACAATCTGTCTGCCGCGCAAAGCCTCCAAGCCGCCGGCACCGCACCCGCCATCACCTTCAGCATGGTCAACGACCCCGCCCCGAGCAGTGCGACCCAATGGCGCTTGGTGAAACCTTATGTGCCAGTCACCATCGCCAGCCCGACGCCGCCGGGCGTCAGCGTCGCTTCTTCCAGTCAAAGTGTGACCCTCAATTGGTCGGGGAATGGGACCTATTTCAATGTTTACCGTAGTACCGTCGCGGGGGGGCCTTATGCCAGGCTGGTCAAGCAAACCGCCAACTCCACGTTCATCGACAGCACCGTTCAGAACGGCAGCGCCTATTACTACGTCGTCACCGCCCTCAACCTCCTTGGGGAAGAGTCCGCCTACTCCGCTGAAGTGGTCGCCCGCCCGGCTTCAACCACCCCGCAACCCATCGTTTTTACCCTGGCCGGCAACGGGTTGCAAAACAGCGTCCAATTTAGCTGGCCAGCCGATCACCTCGGCTGGCGCCTGCTGGTGAACACCAACGGTCTCACCGATCCCAATTGGGTCACGGTGCCCGGTTCCGCCGCGACCAATCTCGTGTCGCTGCCGGTCGATCCGGCCCCCAACGCCGTGTTTTTCCGGCTCACTTTCCCGTAAGGCCGAAACTGGGGCTTGGCGGAACGGGTTCATTCTGCTAAATTGCAGTAAATTGAACGAGCCGCCGCAGTCCGTAATTTTTCCGTCGCAAACCTCCGGCAGAAAAGGTCAGAAGGTTTGGCTGTCGATAGCCATGGCGCTGCTTGGGGTTCTCCTCGGATCGTCCCCGGCCGCTGGCGCGCCGGCAAAGGATGGGAATGTGGTGACGAATTTCCCGGACTCCCTCGCCGAGCGCGGTTCCTACAATTTCGGCGATATGGGCTCCTGGATCTGGGGGGCCGAAACGCGCGACCGGCAGACCTGCCGGTTTTGGAAGGCCTTCGAAATCCCCGACGGGGGAAAGGTTCTGCGCGCGCGGTTGCGCATCACCGGCGACAACGAATATATTTTGTATCTCGACGGATTCGAATTGGGGCGGGATGCGGAATGGCGGCACCTCTACGAATATGATCTGACCACGATTCTGACCCCGGGGCGCCATATACTGACCGTTGAAGGTTATAACAGTTTTAACGAAGCCGGCATGATTCTTGGTTTGCGCATCGGGTTGGCGGACGGGCGGGTCATCGCCGTGAAATCCGACGCCAGTTGGGTGGTGGGGGCGGATGGTGTGCCCGGCTGGGAACGCGTGCCGGACTGGCAAAAAATGTCGTCGCCCCCGGCCTCCTGGCCCGCCGCCACCGTCATCGCGGCCTGTGGTGCCGGACCCTGGGCGGTTTCGCCGTGGGCCGTTGACATCGTGCCGGTTCTGCACCGGGAGGTGATCCCCTTTTGGAAATCCGGCTGGTTTGAACTCACGATGCTGCTGGTGTCGGCCACGTTATTGATCATCACCATTTACACGCTCACGCAACTCGGGCTGCGGATGAAAGCGCAGCGCCTGTTGCAAGTGGAACGGGCGCGCATCGCCCGCGATATTCATGACGATCTGGGCATGCGGATGACGGAGTTGGTGTTGCAAGGCGAGGTGGTGCAAAGCGAATTGCCGGAGACTTCCCGCCAGCGGTTGCAACTGGCCCAGATTTGCGAGGATGCCCGCGGCGCGCTGCGGGCCATGGATGAAGTGCTTTGGGCCATCAACCCCCGGCGTGATAATTTGCGGGAATTCACCACCTACGTTTGCAAGTATGCCCAGACGTTTCTCAAGACGACCGCGATCACCTGTGTGCTGGAGGTCGATCCCGAGCTGCCCGCGCAGAGCTTTGATTTGCCGCTGCGCCGCACCCTGCTGCTGGCCGTGAAAGAATCCTTGAACAACGCCGCCAAACATTCCCGCGCCACGGAGGTCGTTTTGCAGATCCATTTGCGGGCGCAGGATCTCGTCGTCGCGGTGCTGGACAACGGCCGGGGCTTTGAACCGCAGTTCGCCCGGTCGGATCGCAATGGTTTGACCAACCTGCAGCAGCGCATGGCGGAATTGGGCGGACAATGCCAGATCGCCAGCGCCCCCGGCAAAGGGTGCCGCGTGGAACTGGTCATGCCCTTGCTCAGCCAGCGCCGCCATTTCTGGACGTCGCGCTGGTTCAAGCAGCTCACCGCGTTTTGGGCGCAAAAAAAATTGCCCGCCCGCCCGTCACCGGCACAAACTCCCAAATAACATGAACCTCCCCGCCAAAAAAACCCTGCCCAGCCGGTTGAAAATCGCGCTCGTGGAAGACCAGCCAAAAGTGCGCGACAATTGGTGCCGACTCATCAATTCCTTCCCCGACCTTTCGTGCATTTGCGCCTGCAAATCCGCCGAAGAGGCGTTGCGCGTGATCCCCGAAGTGCCGCCGGACGTCGTGCTGATGGATATTTTTCTGCCGCGCATGTCCGGCATTGAATGCACCGCCCGCTTGAAAGCCCTGCTGCCGCGAACGCAGATCGTGATCCTCACCGCGATGGATGACGAGGAGCTGATCTTCATGGCCTTGGAAGCCGGGGCCGACGGATATTTGCTCAAACGCACCAAACCCGAGGATTTGCGCACGGCCTTGCTGGATGTCCTGACCGGTGGTGCGCCCATGACCAGCGAAATTGCCCGGCGGGTCATTGCCTCCTTTCGCGGCAAAACGCCGAATCGGGACACTTCACTGCGGCTGTCCACGCGCGAAGAACAGATCTTGCTCTTGTTGACCAAAGGCCATTCCAACAAAGCCATCGCTGACAAACTGGAGTTGAGCGTCGACACCATTTGCCATCATCTAAAACACATTTTTGAAAAATTGCACGTCAGCTCCCGCACGGAGGCGGCCATTCGCTACCTGAATTTGCAGAACCCCGGCGCCTGAGCCTGGATTTCGCCTGGTGGCACGCTCCGGCCACCAGCGCGTGCAAAATATCCCCGGCGTCGCCTTCCCGACCCGCTGCCGATCAAGCCAATACCTTCCCCCTCTTCGACGACAATATTCCACTGAAAACAGCGAGGAACCTTTGCGGTTGAATTTTTCAGCCCCATTCGTGTTAATTCGCGCAATTCGCGTCAAAATGTCTTAACCCGGATATTTCATGGTGAAACCGGCAACACCATGGCAAACCATTGTAGCGCAGGCTTCCCAGCCTGCCGTATCGCAACCCTGAGCCGTTCCGTCAATGGTAAATCCATGGCCTCCTTTTTCCAGAATGACGGTGCGAATCCAAGGCCTGAAAGGCCGCCACAGGACAGCCCAGGGCAACGCCCTGGGTTTTGATGCCATAATTGCCATCAAGCGCTGTAAGCGCGCAACCATTCTTCTGCTGACACAGCGGCATTCCAACGTCTTAGCGCAGGCTTCCAAACCTGCGTGCCGTGTCGTTTCAACCACGCATGCGAACGTGTTTGCGCCCCTATTTTCATAGGGTTTTTCGCGACTCTTTCCCACATGGCTATGCAATATCCGGGCTAAAGTCCGGCATTAGCGATCGGTTGCAAACCAGGGTGGCACGGGCCACTGGCCCGTACTGTCCGGCGACCCGCCGGACGGTACGGGTGAGGCGCTCTGTTTGCCTGCGGAGACCGTTTCCCACCGTGCGCCCCGCTCCGCTCAGCCGGGCTGGTAGCCCGGCAGGACGGGCCAGTGGCCCGTGCCACCCCTGCAGGGTCCATGCTTTTGCCATTAGGGCGACTTTAGATCGGCCCTGCCGGCTTCCAAACCTGCGGGGGCGAACGTGTATGCCCCCGCGCCAGCCAATGCCTTCCCCCTCTTCGACGACAATATTCCACTGAAAACAGCGAGGAACCTTTGCGGTTGAATTTTTTCAGCCCAATTCGTGTTAATTCGCGCAATTCGCGTCAAAATGTCTTAACCCGGGTATTTCATAGTGAAACCGGCAACACCATGGCAAACCATTGTAGCGCAGGCTTCCCAGCCTGCCGTATCGCAACCCCTGAGCCGTTCCGTCAATGGTAAATCCATGGCCTCCTTTTTCCAGCATGGCGGTGCGAATCCAAGGCCTGAAAGGCCGCCACAGGACAGCCCAGGGCAACGCCCTGGGTTTTGATGCCATAATTGCCATCAAGCGCTGTAAGCGCGCAACCATTCTTCTGCTGACACAGCGGCATTCCAACGTCGTAGCGCAGGCTTCCAAGCCTGCGTGCCGTGTCGTTTCAACCACGCATGCGAACGTGTTTGCGCCCCTCTTTTCATAGGGTTTTTCGCGACTCTTTCCCCAATGGCTATGCAATATCCGGGCTAAAGTCCGGCATTAGCGATCGGTTGCAAACCAGGGTGGCACGGGCCACTGGCCCGTACCGTCCGGCGACCCGCCGGACGGAACGGGTGAGGCGCTCTGTTTGCCTGCGGAGACCGTTTCCCACCGTGCGCCCCGCTCCGCTCAGCCGGGCTGGTAGCCCGGCAGGACGGGCCAGAGGCCCGTGCCACCCCTGCAGGGCGCGTCACTCCGTGTACGCCGCTCCGGCCACCAGCGCGTGCAAAATATCCCCGGCGTCGCCTTCCCAACCCGTTGCCAATCACCGTAATTCTCAAATGCTCCGACCCAACTTCGGTATTCGGGCTAAATCGGCGCTCGCCTTCCCAGGCTTCCCCCGCAAAAAACCTTTGTTTTTCGTTAAAGCTTCCGCTTTAAACGTCCAGCACTTGCACAACCCGTTGCCTATCTGAATCTTGCCACCTGAACCCTGAAACCTTCCACCTTGAACCTTTCCCAATGTTGAACTGAGCCGCTATCGCGGCAACCTGGCGGCAAGGTGACGGGCGGACCTACCTATTGACACCGTACTTGGTTTTAGAGGGTGTTACGAAAGGGTTTTTGACCAAAGGCGGATTTATTGGGTTTTTTACATATTTTGCCTTTCGCTGAAACGGATGACTTTAAACAGATT
>Ga0302320_10026720_pt1 | contig 11164 bp, 11 predicted proteins | sample Bog_T0_3_FD_202130 | JGI IMG/M metagenome (GOLD analysis project Ga0302320, IMG submission 202130) | Peat permafrost microbial communities from Stordalen Mire near Abisko, Sweden - Bog_T0_3 | ecosystem: Environmental > Terrestrial > Soil > Wetlands > Peat | place: Sweden: Abisko, Stordalen Mire... | reverse complement strand
GGCATCCCCGCCGAAGATCTGAGGATCGTGGTCCTGCGCGATACCCTTCGCGGCGAGGATCACGCCGTCGCCGCGGCGCGGCTGGACGGGCACTGGCTGATGCTGGACAATCGCCGCATGGCGATGATCGAGGACGCCGATATCAGGAACTACCGCCCCCTGTTTGTCATCGATCAATCCGGTGTCATGCGGTACGTCGATACGCCGCTGCTGGCCAGCGTGCCCGACCGCAATCCCTCGCCGTCCATCACGCCCAACATGGCCGCCGAGCCCGGCCTGATCTCGCCGGCCGACTAGAAAACCGGACACGGACGGGCTGCCGCGAGCCGCCGGATGCGGCTGGTTCGACCTATAATTTCATTTCACCGCGACACTTCAGCGGCTACCATGGCCCTCACCATAATATTCTTCCCTGGTTCATTGATTGGAGATCGGGATGCGGGCAATTGTGCTGGCCATCGTTGCAATCCAGCTTGCACCAGCGGCCCCCGCACGCGCCGAAGAGCCAACCACAGCTACCCATGCGATCAGCGAAGCGCTGCCGCTGTTCGAGACCAGCCATTGCGAGGCGTTCAGGAATCCGACGGAACAGATTTTTTGTGGCGACCCCGAGTTGAGCGCCATTAACGCCAAGCTGAACGGCGCGATCGAGGTCCGGCTGAACCGGCTTGCCAACCGCCCCCTTGCAATCGCGGAAAACGCCGAATGGATCAAGAGTCGCAATTCGAGCTGCGGCGTTTTCGGCAAGGAAAGCATTTCGAGCCCGTACATCAAATCCATCAAGGCGTGTCTGCTGAAGGAATCCGAGGAACGAATCGCGATCCTGACCGACCCCAATTTCGACTGCCTGGCGACCAATACCACCGCCGGGACGCTGATCTGCAGCGATCCCACCCTGGCGATCGCCAAGGGTGACCTCAACGACAACGTTCTGGCGCTTGTCGCCAAACTGAAGGGAGACGACGCCAAAGCGGCGCTCGCCGAATTCGAGCGGTGGGGCCGCGAACGCGATCGCAAATGCGGCCTCGCCGACAAGGACAACGTGCCGCTGGACGAACTGTCGCCGTCCGAGGATTGCCTGAACGATTATTTCAGCGGAAAAATGGCCGAGGTCGCCGCCGCCAGGGGCGATCCCAAAAAGGTTTTCGGACGGCATCTGCACTCGCCCTCGCCTGATGCCGACGCCGTCGATATCTGCGTCGCGCAGATTCATTCGGCCAATGCCTGCGATGATTTCCTTGCGGTCAGTCGCGTGTTTCAGATCGCCAACGAGGTGGCGGAACAGAACGCACAGGTGAAGGCGCAGGTCGAAATGATCGTGCTCTCGCCGTTTGCGGCCTGCAGTCCGATCGCCTCGAGCTGCACCGGCACCTGCTGGGATTTGAAGTCGGGGAAGGCCGGCAAGCCGCCGCCCGGAACCAGGGATAGCCTGGCGGTGGCGCACCGGGTGCGAATCGAGAAGTCGTTCGCGTTCAGGAAAGCCGATGGCGGCGGCTGGAGCTGCGATACGACAGCACTGCCCCCGGTCGACATCGGCGTCGCGCTGAGCGGGCCCTAGTATTGATCGTGCCCGCATTGGGCTTGCCCGCACGAAGGTCGGTCGAAGTTTCCGCCCTCGATTCACGGTGCCGAAAGTTCTTGGGTCCATGGTGCGCCAGCCGATCTGAAACTGGAATGCCCCGACACCATGACGCCAGCAGTCTCCGCGCTAAGGGTGCGAGGGTTAACGAAGCGTTTCGATCGCCTTGCGGTCGACGCGCTCGATCTCACCGTTCGGTCAGGTGAGTTCTACGCGCTGGTCGGGCCCAACGGCGCCGGCAAGACCACGACGCTCCGCATGGTCGCCGGACTGGCACGGCCCGATGCCGGAACGGTCGAAGTGTTCGGGATCGACGCGTTGCGCGATCCCGTCGCCGCCAAGCAGATGATGGCATGGGTCTCCGATGAGCCGATGATCTACGACAAGCTGACGCCGCTGGAATATCTCGAATTCGTCGCTGGCCTGTGGGCGGTCGATCCCGCGGTCGCCGAACCCTCGGCGCGCCGTCTGCTGACCTCGCTCGGGCTCGAGCCGCATCTGCACGAGCGCTGCGAGGGATTTTCCAAGGGCATGCGCCAGAAGGTCGCGCTCGCTGGCGCCCTGGTCCACGACCCCCGTCTGATCATCCTCGACGAACCCCTGACCGGGCTCGACGCGGTGTCGGCGCGACACGTCAAGGGATTGCTTACCGACCGCGTCCACGCCGGCTGCACCGTGATCATGACCACGCATATCCTGGAAGTGGCCGAGCGGATGGCCGACCGCATCGGCGTCATCGCCAAGGGGCGGCTGGTCGCCGAGGGCACGCTGGCTGAATTGCGCCAGCAGAACGGCCACACCGACACCAGCCTCGAGGATCTCTTCATCGCGCTGGTCGATACCGAAGCCGCCGCCGCATGAGTTCGACTGCCGAGCTTAGCTGGTTTGCCCGGCACGAACTGCGGCTGGCATGGCGCGAATGGCTGGCGATGATGACCGGCGGCCGGCGCGGGCGGAAGCGCCGCGTCATCATCGGCCTGATCATGTTCGCCGCGATCCTGCACTTGCCGGCCTGGGCCGTGATCGGCCGCTTCGCCGGGCTCGAGCCGCCGCTCGACAAATCCAGTCTCATCGTCATCACCGCCGTGCTGTTGCTGGCCTGGGCCCTGATGCTGTCGCAGGCGATCGAATCGGTGACGCGGGTGTTTTATGCGCGCGCCGATCTCGATCTGATCATGTCCTCGCCGGTGCCGCTCAGCAACGTGTTCTCGATCCGGATCGCGGCGATCGCGCTGTCGGTGACCGCGATGGCGCTGTTGCTGTCGACGCCGTTTGTCGACGTACTGGTGATCGGCGGCGGCATCCGCTGGCTTTCGGCTTTCGGCGTCGTGATCGCGATCGGCCTGTCGGCAGCCGCGGTGGCGATCGCGGTCACCGTCCTGCTGTTCCGGCTGATCGGCCCGCGCCGCACCCGGCTGGTCGCGCAGATTGTCGCCGCCATCATCGGCGCCGGTTTTGTCATTGCGCTGCAGATCGCAGCCATCCTGTCCTATGGCACGATGTCGCGGTTCGCTGTGCTGACCTCGGATGCCGCGGCCGGATTTGCGCCCGACCCCGACAGCTTGCTGTGGTGGCCGGCGCGCGCGGCGCTCGGCGACGGCGAGGCGCTGCTATTGCTGCTGGCCGGCGGGCTCACCCTGCTCGGCATGGTGATGGCGATCTTCTCGCCACGCTTTGCCGATACCGTCGTCAGCGCGGCCGCGCATGCCGTCCCCTCGCAGCAAGGCATGCGCACAAAAACATTTCGCGCAGGCTCCCGGCAACAGGCGCTGCGCTGGAAGGAATTTTTGCTGCTGCGGCGCGATCCCTGGCTGGTGTCGCAGACCCTGATGCAGCTGTTGTACCTGGTGCCGCCCGCCTTGATGCTGTGGCGAAGCTTTTCCGACAGCCGGCTTGCGATCGTCTTGATCACGCCGGTGATCGTGATGGCGGCGGGCCAGCTCGCCGGCGGCCTCGCCTGGCTGACGATCTCGGGCGAGGACGCCGCCGACCTGGTGGCGACCGCGCCGTTGCCGCCCGCGCGGGTGATCCGTGCCAAGATCGAGGTGGTGCTGATCGCGATCGGCGCGGTGTTCGCGCCGCTGGTGATCGCGCTGGTGTTTGCTTCAGTGCTGCAGACGGCGGTGACTGCCGCAGGGGTTGCGATCGCCGCTGTCTCGGCGACCGCAATCCAGCTCTGGTTCCGGGTGCAGGCCCGCCGCAGCCAGTTTCGCCGCCGCCAGACCTCGTCGCGGCTGGCAACCTTCGCGGAAGCCTTCTCCTCGATCGGCTGGGCCGCGACCTCGGCGCTCGCGCTGTCGATCCCGCTCGCCGCCGTCGTCAGCGGCCTGATGACCGCGGCCATTCTGGCAGCGACCTGGAAGATCAGCCCGCGGCGGGGGTGAAACGCACGAGCGGTCAGCCGCCCCAAACCAAAATATCGAAAACAACCCCATGCAAAGTAGGAAATTGGCTCCGCAGGACCGTCCCACCCTCCCCCGCGAGCGCGTGCGCGTGGTTCGGGGTTTAACAGCCTGCCTTGAATGTAAGGCTAATTTGCCTTACATTTGCAACCGGGAAACAGAGGTTCGACCCCATGGGCACTTTGACCGTTACCGCCAAGGGGCAGGTGACCCTGCGCAAGGACCTGCTCGAGCATCTGGGCGTACATCCCGGCGAGAAAATCAGCGTCGACAAACTTCCCGACGGAAGGATCGAGGTGAAAGCAGCCCGGCCGACGGCAAAGATATCGGATGTTTTCGGCTCCCTGAAAGCCAAGCGAAAAGGCCGGCCCCTTTCGATTGCAAACATGAATGAGATCATCGCCCGGGGGTGGGCCGGCAAGCGATGAAGATGACCGCCGACACCAGCGTGCTGGTGCGGGCCTTGGTCGAAGACCACGCCGGGCAAAGCAAGGCGGCACAGTCAGCCCTGCGCACGGCGGAAATCGTGGCGCTGACGATACCCACACTGTGCGAACTGGTCTGGGTGCTACGAGGCTACAAAATCCGGCCGGCCGACATCGCCGCAACCATTCGCGGCCTTCTCAACAGCGCAAACGTGGTCGTGAACCGGATCACCGCCGAGGCCGGTCTCGCCATGCTGGAGGCCGGCGGAGACTTTGCCGACGGCGTCATCGCCTGTGAGGGAAACTGGCTCGGCGCAGATACTTTCGTTTCCTTCGATCAGAAGGCGGTCAGGCTGATGGAGGCGCAAGGCAAGTCGGCGCGGCTGTTGGCGTAGAGCGGGATTGTTTTGAATTGATTAGGTCCGGCGGCAGTTTTTTCACCTCTCCCGCGTGCGGGGGAATTCACTTCCGTCGCCGCAACAACTCTCTCTCATCGCGTCATGCTTTAGAACGCACGATGCCCCGGCTGCCAGGCCAACCTCGTCCAGACCTATCCGATGACGCAGGCGACCACCGTGGTGGCGGCCCATCTTCCGAGCTGAGATTTTGCGTCGGTCACTTCCATCACGCGTCCTTTGTGCGACGAACCGTCCCCCCTGCATGGCTCGCCACGACTTGGCCCGGCTGATTCGGAACATCCGTCATCTCCGCCAGCGCCGATGAAAGACGTTCGATAAAGCGGTCGATTTCCCGATTCTCCTGCTGGATGCGGGAGAGGATTTTCCGCGCGAACGCCAGCCTTGCGTCGTTTCCATCGGGCCGCCAAAGCGACGCCAGGTTTTCCTGCGGTTTCATTTCGAATTCCCTTGGTCGATGCAACGGTCGACTTTGAGCCAACGGTCGACTTTGGGTAGAGTTCCGAAATCCCTGCAGTCATGGGGACTTGGTTAACGCGGGAAAATATCAGCCAGCTATCGGCCTGCGATTTATTCCCCGACCATCACCGCCGCCGCAAACGCTTCCGGGTCTTCCTGCGGCAGGTTGTGTCCCGCGCCCGCGATGACGCGATGGGCACGGCGCGCGGCAAACTTCGGCGTCTGTGCCGCCGCGGCTGGCAACCTTCGCGGAAGCCTTCTCTTCGATCGGCTGGGCCGCGACCGCGGCGCGCACTGGTTATCCCGGCCACTGCTATCGTGAGCGGCCCGATGACGGCGGCCATTCTGTTGACGACATGGAAGATGAGCTCGCGGCGGGCATGAAACTGGAAGGAAACAACTTACACTTGTAATCAATTGTGATACACCACAGCTCTCCATACGCGGGTGGGTGCGGCCATGGGCAAACAAGACAAATCCGGCGACGCCGAAAAGCCGGGCGAATCAAAGTCGCTCAACGAGCAGAATTGGCCCGGTTTGCTGGCGATCACCGCGTTGAACCTCATCGTCTTCGCCGTGTTGGCGGCAACCGATCCCAAGCCATACTCCGAGCTGGCGAAAGCCTGGGGTTTTCTGCTTCCGGCCGGGGTCGGTCTGGCCATGATCCGCGTGATCAACGGGCTGATCAGTGGAAGCACCAAGAACCGCCTGGTGTTCACGGAATTGAAAATTCCCCTGCCGGGATCCCAAGCTTACACGGTCTATGCCAAGAAAGATTGGCGCTATACCGAAGCTGAGGTGCTTGAAATATTCCACCCCGGTGCGGCGACGCTGGCTGATCCGCGAATGCAAAATGCTCACTTCTACAAAAACATATTCCTTCCGATGCAGAACACCCCGGCCGTACAGCAGGCAGAGAGGAATTTCCTGTTCACGCGCGATTATGCGGCCATCAGTTTTGTCATGCTTGTCTCGCTTGGGTTGGCCGGATATTTCGTCATCACGGCCGAACACAACTGGGTGTTCTATGGCCTTGGATTGATCGTCCAATTTCTGCTGGCGCGGACGGCCGCACGGAACTACGGGATAGAAACTGTGACCGACTCGATCGCGCAGGCGATGAAAGCGAACGAGCATGAAAGCGCTGCTCCCGCAGCGGTCCCGATTGACACCCTGGCCGGCGCAACACGCTGGCTCGTGAGCGTGGAGCGACAATAGAGGGCACCGCTTATCCCCCGACCAGCTCCATCACCGCCGCCGCAAAGGCTTCCGGCTCTTCCTGCGGCAGGTTGTGGCCTGCGCCCGCGATGACGCGATGGGCGCGGCGCGCGGCAAACCTCGCCGCCTGTGCGGTGCCGTCGGTGGCGGCGGCCACGCCGTCGGCGTCGCCGTCGAGCGTGATCGTGGGCACGGCGATGACGGGCAGCGCCGCCAGCCGCCGCTGGAGGTCCGCATAATGCGGATCGCCTCCCGCGAGGCCGAAGCGATGTCGATAGCTGTGGATCACGACGTCGACATAGTCAGGATTGTCGTGCGCCAGAGCCGTTCGCTCGAAACAGGCATCGTCGAACCGCCAGTTCGGCGACCATTGCTGCCACAGGATTTTCGCAATGCCGCGGCGGTTGGCGGCGAGGCCGGCGCGGCCGCGCTCTACTTGAAAATAATACTGATACCAGTACGGCACCTCGCGCTCCGGCTTGGCCGGGACCATGGCGTTCGCGATATCCTGGATCAGATAGCCGTTCACCGAGATGAGGCCCATGCAGCGCTCCGGCCACAGCGCCGCGCCGATGCAGGCGGCGCGGCCGCCCCAGTCATAGCCGGCGAACACCGCGCGATTGATCGACAGCGAATCCATCAGCGCCATCAAATCCGCACCGATCGCGGCCTGCTCGCCCGAGCGCGGCGTTGTTTCGTCGCGGAAACGAGTCGCGCCATAGCCGCGCAGATAGGGCACGATGACTCGGCAGCCCTGCGCCGCCAGCATCGGCGCGACGTCGACATAGCTGTGGATGTCGTAGGGGAAGCCGTGCAGCAGGATCACCACCGGCCCGTCGGCAGGCCCCGCCTCGTAATAGGCGACGTTGAGAACGCCCGCATCGATATGGCGGAGCGGTTCGAGCCGATGCGATGAGGTGGCGCGCGCGGCCGGGCTTGCGGATCGTGTCAAGATAATCTCCATCGCTGCGGCACCCTGCGTTACGCCAAAGCGAGATGAGTTTGAATTGAATCGGTCGGGCGCTCGCTTACCCTCCCCTGGAGGGGGAGGGTCGGCTCGCCATCGAGCGTAGCGAGATGCGAGACGGGGTGGGGTGATCTCTCAACTCCGGCACTGTTCGAGCTGAGAGACCGTCACCCCACCCCGCCGCTCCTTTCAGTCGGGTCGACCCTCCCCCTCCAGGGGAGGGTAAGCTTCCCAGTTCAATCAAACCTCATCTCATCATGCTTTAGGACACACTTTATCAAAACGTCAGTTGCACCTTCATCGATTTCGAGCGGTCGCTGGCCAGTTCGAACGCCTCGACCGCGGACGAGAACGGCAAAGATGCCGTGATCAGCGGTTTGACGTCGATCAGGCCTTCGCCCATCAGGCGCAAGGCGAGCTCGAATTCCGGATCGAAGCGGAAGGTGCCGCGCAGCTGCAACTCCTTGGTCACGATCGTGTTCAGCGGCAGCGTCATTTCGCCGCCAAGCCCGACCTGCACGATGATGGCGCCGGGGCGCAGCAGGTCGAGCGCGGCGCGCAACGCTATCTGGTTGCCGGAGGCCTCGAACAGGATGTCGAACACGCCCTTGCCGGCGCGCCAGGGATCGAGCGCCGATGGCTCGGTCGCGCTGTTGACGGTACGGCTCGCGCCCAGCTTGCGCGCGATCGCCAGCGGCGCGTCGGCGATATCGGTGGCGACGATTTCCGCCGCACCGCCGTAGCGCGCCACCACCACCATCAGCGCGCCGATCGGACCGCAGCCGGTCACCAGCACACGCTTGCCGAGCAGCGGCCCGGCCTGCCTGGCGGCGTGCAGGCAGACCGCGAGCGGCTCGGCCATCGCGGCTTCGCCGAGCGAAAGCCGATCCGCGATCGGGATCGCCTGCGACGCGTCGACCGTGACGTTCTCGCGAAAGCCGCCCTGCACGTGCGGCATCCGCATCGCGCTGCCCATGAAGCGCATGTCGAGGCATTGGTTACGCATCCCCTCGCGGCAATGCAGGCAGACGCCGCAAGGCTGGCTCGGATTCACCGCCACCCGCATGCCCGGCACGAGATGCGCGACGCCGGCGCCGACCGCCGCTATCACGCCCGATATTTCATGCCCCAGCGCCATCGGCTCTCGAATCCGGACCGTGCCGAACCCGCCATGGTGATAATAGTGCAGGTCCGAGCCGCAGATGCCGCCGGCGGCGATCTTGACGCGAACTTCGCCGGCTGCGGGCGCTGGATCCGGAAAGCTGTCGATCCGCAGGTCCTTTGGGGCATGGATGACGACGGCCTGCATGATTCCATTCTCCCGTTTTCGTGTCCGTTAGCGGCGCGCCTACATCGCCGCCAGCATGCCGCCGTCGACATAGATGATCTGGCCGTTGACATAGTCCGAGGCGCTGGAAGCGAGGAACACGGCCGCGCCGACCAGTTCGTCGGGGCGTCCCCAGCGTTTGGAGGGAATGCGCGACATCAGCCAGGCATTGAAGTCGGGATTGTTCATCAGCGCCTGGTTCATGTCGGTCAGCATGTAGCCGGGGCCGATGGCGTTGGCCTGGATGCCGCTCGCCGCCCATTCGACCGCCATCGAGCGCGTCAGGGTCTTGATGCCGCCCTTGGCTGCCGTGTAAGGCCCGACGGTCGGCCGCGCCAGTTCGCTTCCCAGCGATCCGATGTTGATGATCTTGCCGCGCTGGCGCGCGATCATCCGCTTCGCCGCCTCGCGGCCGATCACGAAGGCGCTGGTGAGATTGGTCTCGATCACCTTGCGCCATTCGGCGGACGTGAACTCGACCAGCGGCTTGCGCATCTGGATGCCGGCATTGTTGACGAGAATGTCGATCTCAAACCCTTGCGCGTCGAAGCGCGCGAAGGCTTTGAGGATTTCGGCCTCGTCGGTGACGTCGAAGGCCGACCCCTCCGCCGCATGTCCGGCCGCGCGCATGTCGGCCACCGCGGCCTCGACGCGGCCGGGATCGACGCCATTGACGATCAACCGCGCGCCGGCTTTGGCCAGCCCTTCGGCGATGGCGCGGCCAAGTCCGCGCGAGGAACCGGTCACCAGCGCGGTGCGGCCGGACAGATCGAACAACGCCTGCGACATGACAAACCTTCAGGAGTTGGTGCAGCGCACGGTGAGATCGGACCGCTCGTAGACCGCGGGCAACAGGTCGATGCAGAGGCCTTCTCCCTGCATCGGATAGACGTAGCCGTCCTTGATCACGGGCACATTGGTGACGAGTTCGTTATACCAGCCCCGGTAGAACGCGCGCACCGATTCCTGGATCAGCGTGTTCGGCTGGCTGAACGACATATGCACGGCAGCGGCGAAGCCGACCGGGCCGATGCAATCATGCGGCGCGAAAGGACGGTGGTAGGTCTCCGCCATGGCCGCGATCTTGCGGCCCTCGGTGAGCCCGCCGGTCCAGCACAGATCCGCCATCACCACATGCATCGCGTCGCGGTCGAGCATGTCCTTGTAGGGATAGCGCGAGCCCAGCGTCTCGCTGGCGCAGACCCAGACATCGGTCGAGCGGGCATATTCGGCCAGCGCCTGCGGCGAATTCATCCGGATCGGGTCCTCGTACCAGGTCGGCTTGTATTGTTCGAGCGCCTTGGCGATCTTCTTGGCGGTCGGCAGATTCCACAGCGAATGGAATTCGACCATGATTTCCATTTTGTCGCCGACGGCCTTTCGAATTTTCTCGAAGGGCTCAGAGGCCTTCTTCAATTGTTCCGCGCTGATGAACAGGCCCTGGTTCTCCTGCGCCACCGGGTCGAACGGCCAGATCTTCATGGCGGTGATGCCGCTTTCCAGCAGGCTCTCGGCCACCGCATCGGCGCGGTTCATGAAACCGTCGAGGTCTTCATAGGGGCCGTCGGAGGCGCCGAGGTTCCAGTTCGACACCGGCTTGATGTTGGTGGAGCGGACATATTGGTAGCCGGCGCAGGTATTGTAGATGCGCTGCCTGTCGCGGCACAGGCCGCCGAGCATCTGGTGCACCGGCAGGTGGCAGACCTTGCCGAACAGGTCCCACAGCGCGATGTCGATGGCGGAGGCGGCGCGATATTCGACCCCGGTCGAGGACTGCGCCATCGGCAGATTGAGCATGTCGCGGTGGATCGCCTCGATATGAAGCGGATCGCGGCCCATCAGCCGCGCGGCAAAGGTATCGTGGATCTGGGCCTCGACCGCGCCGGCGCCGTAAAAGGTTTCGCCGAGCCCGATCAGGCCGGCATCGGTATGGACGCGGACCCAGATCACATTGGCGAATTCTTCCGTGCGCAGGGTTTCGATCGACGTGATCTTCACGGCAGGCCTCCTCCCGGCGGCACGGTCCTGCCGCGGCGTCGTGCCGGGTTGATGGACTCTTGTGGCCTGAAGCGGCCGCATTTCCGGCCACGACGCGTCAACATCTAACGCCGCTTGTAATATTTCACAACATGTGCGTCGATCGTGTGGTCGTGGCGATAGACGCCTGACGTCATGAATGCGATGTTCGACGGAATGAGTCCGGAATCGACCCTGCTCTGTTCGATTGGAGCATCGAGCCGCTGCTCGGCGTCCAAAGCATGATGAGATGAGGTTTGATTGAAATGCGACGGAGCTTACCCTCCCCTGGAGGGGGAGGGTCGACGCGACTGAAAGGAGCGGCGGGGTGGGGTGACGGTCTCTCCAAGCAAAC
>Ga0302320_10026717_pt1 | contig 11165 bp, 9 predicted proteins | sample Bog_T0_3_FD_202130 | JGI IMG/M metagenome (GOLD analysis project Ga0302320, IMG submission 202130) | Peat permafrost microbial communities from Stordalen Mire near Abisko, Sweden - Bog_T0_3 | ecosystem: Environmental > Terrestrial > Soil > Wetlands > Peat | place: Sweden: Abisko, Stordalen Mire... | reverse complement strand
AGGTTTCGAGCAAGCCGGCTTCGATGTGGTTGCGGCGGTTGAGATCGATCCGATTCATGCTGCCGTACACAAGTTCAACTTTCCTCATTGTGCCGTTGTCCCCAAGTCAATAGCGGACGTGACCGGCGCGGAATTGCGAAAAATTGCGGGAATTGGACGCAAGAAGGTCGATATCGTTTTCGGTGGGCCACCTTGCCAGGGGTTCTCGTTGATCGGCCATCGAATGTTCGACGATCCCCGCAATTCTCTCGTGCGGGAGTTCGTGCGTATCGTGGACGAGCTGAAACCGTCCTATTTTGTTTTTGAAAATGTAAAGGGCCTGACGGTTGGGAAGCATCGCGCCTTCCTCGATGAAACCGTCGCGGCCTTTACCAGCATTGGCTATCAAATCCGCTTGCCCTGGCGTGTTCTCGATGCGGCCAACTACGGAGTGCCGCAGCACAGGGAACGTTTGATCCTCTTTGGTGCCCGCAAAGGAATCACTCTTCCCGAGTACCCCGCTCCTGTTTGTCGCGCAGCAGACGCCGCGACGATGGGCAGCAGCTTGCCGAAAGGCCCTACTTGCAAGGACGCTCTCGGAGATCTTCCCGACGTCGATCGCTTCGATGCGCTTTCGGCAAGCGACCAAGTCAAAACAACAGCGTCCGGCAAACCAAGTCCCTACGCGCGCGAGTTGCGTTGCCTTACAAGCGGGGCTTGGCACCATGGGTATGTTCGCGAGTGGGACTCCCGTTTGCTGACATCGAGCGCTAGGACCGAGCACACGACCATTTCTCAGAAGCGTTTTCTGGAGACGGTGCCGGGCGACGTCGAACCGATTTCGCGGTTCTTCAAACTATCTCCCGAGGGACTTTGCAACACCTTGCGCGCGGGTACCGATGCCGCGCGTGGGGCTTTCACCAGTCCCAGGCCCATTCATTATGCCTTGCCTCGTTGTGTGACGGTGCGGGAGATGGCCCGGCTTCACGGGTTTCCCGACTGGTTCCGCTTTCACGTGACAAAATGGCATGGTGCACGCCAGATAGGAAACGCTGTGCCGCCGCCCCTTGCTCGCGCCGTCGCGGCCGAGGTTATGGCGGTTATTGAGGATCGGGAGCTTACGCGACCGAAAGAAACAGTTGCGCTCGGAGACCCCTCACTCTTACATATGGATATGTCGGAGGCTGCCCGATACTTCGGGATAGCCGTTCCGATCGCCCAGCGGGATCGAAAAAGCGGAGCGAAGAAACGCAAACAACACGAGATCGAGACGTTTGCGGTCTACGAGGAGGCGGTTGTTGTCTGACAGTCAAGAAAACCGATATAAGCGGCTCCTGGAGCACATCTTTTTCGATGCAAATTTCGGGGGGTACAAAAAGGGCAAGACGGAAATAGAGTTCGCCCGCGAAGACCTGGAACGCGCGGCAACGGCCCTCGACATTAAACTTCCGAAAAATCTGGGCGATATCCCTTATTCGATTCGCTACAGAACGCCGATGCCAAAGAGCATTCTCGAAGTTCAGCCCGAGGGAATGGAATGGATCATAGAGGGTGTCGGCCGGGCTCTCTATAAGTTCTGTTTGGTCCCGATCAATCGGATCGTACCCAATCGCGAGTTGCTCGCGATAAAGGTCCCAGATGCGACCCCGGAGATCATCACCGCCTATGCGCTGAACGACGAACAGGCGCTTTTGGCAAAGGTTCGATATAACCGCTTGGTCGATGTATTTCTCGGCGTAACCGCGTACTCTCTCCAAAACCACATGCGAACGACGGTCAAGGGAATCGGTCAGATCGAGATAGACGAAGTGTATGTTGCGCTCGACCGAAACGGCGTTCAGTACGTGATTCCTGTCCAGGCAAAAGGCGGGAAGGATCAGCTTTCGGTGGTGCAGACGAAGCAGGATTTAGGCTGTTGCGCTGAAAAATTCCCAGCATTGGTGTGTCGGTCCGTTTCTGCGCAATTCATGGAAGATGACCGAATCGCGATGTTCGAGCTTGCGGTTGAAAACGAGAAAGTTTCCATCGTAGATGAGAAACAGTACCGGCTCGTTCCTGCTGCCGAGATTGGTCCGGAAGATCTACGTACCTACAGGAAGTTCTAATCATGCATTGGGAATACACGAAGCGACCCGATGGAAAAATCGCCATCACTCTCGATAACAATGTGTGGGATTTCCTGTTTCAAAATAAATTTGATCTGACTTCAGAACTTCCGCCTGAACAGTTCGCGATCTTTATTACCCGCGAAGTTGAGATAGAGGAGCTGGCGATCAATCCGGACGATGCATCGAAAACGGCACTCAAGGACTATATTGCTCGGACAATAGTTAGTCGCGACATCAGGACAACATCGGTGTTTGGGTTCGCCTCGGATGGTCCCGGCCCGCAACGAGTCGGAGGGTTCGACCAAGGCACGTGGCAGTCTCAGACTGAAGCCGAATTCTATGCGGCGATAGGAGAACAATATCTTATTGGGAAAAGCGAAACGCACAGCCTGCTTACAAAAAACGAGGGAGATGCTGCTGTCGCGGCACAATCCTTTTTCTCGATGGCACTGACGTGCGAGCGTCCAAACAAATCAGGCCCACTGCGTTTTGCTGCCGAGCATGGTGGTAAGGTTCTTTACTTGAAGAGCTTCGAGCCAAGTTACTTGAATGGCTTCGATCGAAGCGGGCTGACGCTGAAGGCGTATATTACGGCCTTTTATCAGCAAATATGATCAGAGGCGTAGGAATGGACGACGCAAAATGGCACTGGGCCGAGGGCATGAAGTTCGCTCTTGAAGGCGTGAAGTTGCTTTTTATCCTCAATGGGGCCGCGTCCGTATCAATTCTGACGTTCATTGGAAATATGAAAGTTGGTTCAGCCTCCCTAGTTTGGGCTATGTCAGCTTTCGCTATCGGCGCATTAACAACAGTACCGGCCATGGTCTTTGCTTACTTGGCACAACTTTACTACGGCAATGCATCTCAAGACGAAACATGTCATGTGTCTATATGGAATCAAGCCGGTTCTCTGCACCATTGCGCGTATGTATTTATTGGGCTGGGCCTTTTGTTCTTTTTGACTGGCGTAGGATTCGCTGCCCATGGGTTGTTGCATTCTTTGGGGGCAAATTAGACTTTCGGTCCTGGTGTCCTTTTGCGGTGTTCACATCTAAACCAACGTTTAGATGTGAACGCCTTTCTATATGTGATAATGTCCTTTATCAGATATAGGAACTGCCCCGAGGCCTCGCCCATGACGACCGCCCTTGTCCCGATCCGCCAGCCCGCCGCCCCCGTGCTTCCCGCCCTGGTCACTGCCGCCGGCGACCGCGCCGGCATCCGGTTCCTGGAATTCTTCGCCGCCACCATTCGCAATCCGCACACCAGGCGCGCCTATGGGCGCGCCGTGGGCGAGTTTCTGGCGTGGTGCGAGGGTGTGGGCGTGGTTTCGCTCGCCGGCGTGCAGCCGTTGCACGTGGCGAGCTGGATTGAGATGCAGGGCCGGAAGGTATCGGCGCCCAGCGTCAAGCAGCAGCTCGCCGCCATCCGCCATTTGTTCGATTGGCTGGTTATGGGCCAGGTGGTGCCGGTGAACCCGGCGGCGTCGGTGCGCGGGCCGCGCCATGTGGTGCGCGTGGGCAAGACCTCGGTGCTGGAGCCGGCCGAGGCGCGGGCGCTGCTCGACAGCATCGACGCTTTGAGCCCGGCGGGACTGCGGGACCGGGCGCTGATCGCGCTCATGGTCTACAGCTTCGCCCGCGTCGGTGCCGCGCTAGGGATGAAGGTCGAGGACGTGTTCACGCAGAACCGGAGGCTATGGGTCAGGCTGCATGAGAAGGGTGGCAAGGATCACGCCATGCCCTGCCACCATAACCTTGAGCAGGCCCTTGCCGCCTATGTGGACGGCGCCGGGCTTGCGGCCGACCCCAAGGGGCCTCTGTTCCGCACCATCGGCCGCGGCACGGGCCAGCTCACCCGCACTGCCCTGCCCCAGGCCAACGCCCACGCCATGATTTGCCGGCGGGCCGAAGCCGCCGGCATCAAGACCAGGATCGGCAATCACAGCTTCCGGGCTACGGGCATCACGGCCTATCTCAAGAACGGCGGCACGCTGGAGAAGGCCGCCGCCATGGCGAACCACGCCAGCACGCGCACGACCCAGCTTTACGACCGCCGGCGCGATGACATGAGCCTCGATGAGGTCGAGCGCATCGTGATTTAGAGGATGATCCGGATAGCCGACCACCCACGTGTGACAGGCTACTTTTTCCGGTTCCGCAGATACTCCGACAAGGAGCTGCTGCCGGTACGGTCGAGTAGCGTCCTCAGGTGTGCATCGCCACGCAGACCGGCGCCGAAATCATCGCCGTAGGTTTGCCGAAGCGTATCGACGCGGGTGTTGCCGTTTTTCTCACGGGTCTGCCCATTCTCGTCGCGGTGCCGGTCATCAAGTCCAGGTTGCTTTGCCATAGTCTTCCTTCCTTCCTTTCGGTTCGCCAGCCGGCCTGAAGTGCAGGCCGGCTGGCTTCTGCACATCGTGTTTACCGCGGGCGCAGGCGGTGAGCGACAGTGATATCCGCCAGCACAATGCCCCTGTTCTGGAGATCGAGGCGCATCTCTTCGCGCACGGCTTCCTCGCCGGCGAGGTCAGAAATCGTCAGCATTAGCGTGAACTTCACGCCGTCCTTCGGAAAAGGAAACGCAGCCCGCACCAGGCTCTCAAGCGAAACCCGCCAGTTCGATGTGTTGCCGCGGCCTTGCGGCATCGCCACCCGGTAACGCTTGATGGGGGACCATTTGAGCCCTGTCTTTATCAGGTAGCTCTCGGTTTTCTTCATGCCCTGGGGCACATCGCCGGCGTCCTGTGTCAGTTGCCCTTCCCAGGTCAATTCCCCCGTTTTCTCATCGAGCTTTTCCTGATGCAGATGAGCTTCCAACTGCACCCTGATGGCCTCTTCCCTGTGGTCAGGGTCAACGGGTGGCGTGTAGCACAGCGTGATTTCGGCCTGGCCGCGGCACGAGCCGTCAGCAGCGACAAGAGACTTCGGCCAGGAAAAAGGAAACTCAAGCCTCTGTTTGGCGAGCAGCTTGTCGCTGAATACCAGCGTCACCGAATGAGGCTCGTCGTTCAGCATGGCATCGGCCGCCGGTGCCATGCCGAAGCCCACAAATTCACGGGAAACGTGCCGCAAGGCTTTGCTGTTGAGGGACTTTGGCCGTTGCGCCCGATGTACGGGCAACGCGAGCAGCGTTTCTCGCGGCGACTGGCGTTCCAGGCGCTGATCCAGCGTGGCAAGTGTGGCCGCAGCCAGAGGGGCGGCAAAGCTGGTTCCGCAGTTATGCACGGCATCACCGCCAGGCGTCAGCGACACAAGGCCAGTCAGAGTGCTTCCGGACGCATCCACCCCGCCGTAATGGGAGATGTCAGGTTTGCGCGCACCGCCTACGCCCGGCCCCCGTCTCGTGTAGGTGGTAGGCAGCAAATGTACATGCCCGGTCATGCCAGGGGGATTCACGGCTCCCACGGTGAGGCCAAGAATATGCTCGGATGGCGCGGTGATTTGCTGATCCTGCGTCCCGAATCCGGCCAGCATCGTGGCCGCGTCTTCGCCCTTTTCCGGCCAGGGCGGACGGCTGGCCGAGGACGCAAGATTCCCGGCCGCAACCACGAAAATCACGTCATTCGTTCTCGCGATCCGGTCCAGCCGGTCGGCTGCCAGCGAGTAGGCCAAGCGCGAGGAGCGTTGGCCAATCGAGAAACTGAGGTTGAACACGCGCACGCCATGATCGCGTTTCGCAACCTTCACCTTCTCGTCCAAAGTGTCGAACAGATCCTCGATATCCGGGTAATACTGACTGCGCAGCTCGCGCCGCGGGAAGAGATCGAGGTCGTAGAACTTGCACCCACCCGGTTCGAGCGCTGCGCTCAAGGTCGGATTCAGCAGGCTTCCCGCGCTGATGAGCCCGGCGATGAAAGTGCCGTGCGTTTCATCGCGCTGGCCCTCGGGCACCAGGCCCGCATCGCCGATTTTCCACTTGCTGAGAGGGGCGCTATTGGTCACGCCGCCATCGATGATCGCCACTACCGGGTAATCGACACCCGTTGCAGGTTCCGGCACATCGACAGACCCCAGATTGGCACCCCCAACCATGGGCGTGGTTTCCAGTATCGGCGGCAATTCAACCGACCGCACGAGGGATTGTTCGCCCAGGAACGCCAGCAGCTCGGCGTGACGAGCAAGCGTGAGGTCACCGCGCGCGCCTCGCATCTCAGAGGGCAGCGAGGCTTCGGACATTTCAACCGAGCGCCCATCGGCCAGGAACGGCAGTTCGATCAACCGGCGTCCATCGGAGATCAACTGGAGGGAAAGGGCGAGGCTCGGTTCTCCAAACTGCACCGTCGAAGTTGACGGCAGGAACGGCCGCACCAGCAGCCCGCCCTGCAGCCGCTCCAGCCCTTGCCGGAAATGCGCAATGAGGGCATCAATCGCGCCGGGGCTGATGCTCCGGTCCGGCCGGAACAGCTCGACAATATAGCCGCCGATGACGTTCGGCTGCTCCATCCAGCGCACCGCCTCTTCGCTGGAAAATTTCACCCTGTCTGTGGCCGCGTGCAGCCAGATGTCCTCGATGCCGCCCACTTCGCTACGGTAGCCGGACACCCGCGGCTCTTCCTTGCCTGTCTTCTTGTTCAGAACCATGCGCGGCGTCAGTTCGGCCTTGGTATCGATGATGTTGGCCAACCGATCGAGCGCCGCCGGCGTCGTCTGGAACAGCAACTCGCCGACGCTTTCAGCTCCAACCAAGGCAAACAAGTTGGACGTGGTGAACAGGCTCCCCAGGGGCCGGTGACTCTTCGCAAGGGCTTCCTCGCGCTGCCGGACCTTGATAAAGCCGCCGGGCTGATTGGTTCGCCGCAAGCTATCGGCGACGCTCGCGACACGTTTCGTGATCTGCGCCTTGTGCTCAGCGAAGCCTCTGTTGTTGTCCGCAAAGAAGTCCTTCGATCCGCCGCCGAAGGGCTGGGGTTCCTCCATTTCAATGAAACGTTTCGTGTCCAGGAAAACCTGGATAGGCCGCAGATCATTCTTCTTGTCAGGCATTTGTATTGGCGTCCTTCAGCGCCTCACCTGTTTCGCCGCGCTTTTTGCGCCGCGAGACAGCACTTTGAGAAAGGCCGAGGACCGTTCCGCGGTCTGTCTGTGTTAATCCAACCTGCTCCAGTGCCTCATCGAGAGCATCGACCTGGCCAGTCAGCAACGCCGCGCGATCGGCGGAAAAGAGCCGGGCATTGAGCGCCGCCTGGCGGCGCAGTCCCTCCAGAACAATCGAGGGGCGCCCCGTCTTCGATGGGTCCGTTTTATCCTCGTCCGTCTTTTCCGAGGGGCCGTGAAGGACGAAGAAGCGCTTGCCGGAATCAACCAGCATTTCAATATCAGCGCCGCTCATGCCATCCGTTGCCCAGATGAGGAACTGCAACTCACCGGACTTCAGGCGCATAGGCTTGAGAAAGTCCTTGAGCAGTTGCTCGCGGGCGGCCGGCTCCGGCTTTTGCAGCTCTATACGCGCATCGAATCGCCGCCAAACCGCCGTATCGAGAAGGTGCTCGTGATTGGTGGCCGCCAGCGTGATGCCCAGGCCGTTACGGCCGTCGATTGATTGGAGTAGCGTGTTGACCACACGTTTGATTTCGCCGATTTCCTGTGCGTCATCGCGCGCCTTTGCCACAGCGTCGAACTCATCGAGGAAGAGCACGCAGCGATAGCGATTGGCGTAGTCGAATAACGCGCCGATGTTTCTGGCTGTTGTGCCCAGGAACGACGACACCAGCCCGTCAAGACGGACTTCAAGGCAAGGAAGGCCGAGCTGTTGTGCCAGATAGCGCGCGAGCTTGGTTTTTCCCACCCCAGGCGGGCCGTAAATCAGACAACGCATGTGCGGCTTCGCGCCGATCCGGGCCAGATCCTCGCCGCGCTGCCATTCTGCGAGCAGATCGGTGATTGCGGCCGCGAGGCTGGCATTCAGGATAGGCGCTTGCACGGTGCTGCTTGAGGGGAAGAGCACGCGTGCCAGCGGCGTGCCGGTCTCACGATCTGTAGGGAGCGGGGTCGACGGTGAAAGTGTTTCTCCAGGGAGCTGACGGCGCGCAGCTTCTGCCGTCATGCGCATTTCCTCCATTGCCAGAGGAGCCATGGTTTGACGCCGGCCGGCACGCGACAGAAGCCGCCCGATCTTTTCGGCCTGATCCGAGTTGGTTTTTGCCAACACGTCCTTAAGCCGTTCAATTTGCTGCTTTGCTCTAGACTCTTCCGCATCAAGCGCGATGCGCGCCAGAGTCAGGACTATGTCAAAATGTTCCATCTGATGCGCCCGTCCTTTGAGCTTATGCGAATCACAGGGCTGATTATGCTCCATGCGTAAAATAAATGCAATAGCTCGTATTAACGATGCGTATTCCCCAGATGGGATGCATTATGACGCCTCCGATATGCGGGACGCCGCGCTTTCTGGCTTCGCTAGGCTTTGCCGATGGATGGGAATCAGGTCGTTCCGGGGTCGCACACCTTGGCGGCAAAGAGCAGCAGGCCCGTGACCCGGTGACGAATGGCGAAGAGGAAGGGCCGGTTTACCAGCATGGTGAAAGGCCGCAGTTCCGCCGGCAGCATGATTCGCGGTCTGAATTTTGCTATCGTCGCCGCCGCGGCCTCGGCACCGGTTTCATCGGCATTCATGGCGATGCTCTGACGGATCGCGCTCACGTGGAACGCCTGATCGGCAATGCCCGAGAAATCGGCATCGCGGCTGATCACGTCGGCCAGCCCGTTTTCCTGCAAGGGGCCGGTCAGTTCGGCCGCGGTTTTGAACGATAGGCGCGGCATGATGAGCTTGCCCTTGCGCGCGGCGAATGCCGAGGGGTTGGCCATCGCGGCTTCCTCGTCGCGATCCACGACGACGAGCGCTTGCCAGGCATCGCCGGCGAAGTGCAGGCACACGGCCTGAAATGAGGAACCCTCGCAGTATGCGAACGTCCCTTCGCGCTGCATCATCGGCACCGTGAGGCGGGCAGCTTGGCCGCGCTCGAACGTGCCGGGCTGTGTCAGTGCGGGGTTGAAGGCGATATCCCAGGCCGCCTTGAAGTACACAGCCGAGGTTATGGCCGCGATGGTGTCGGCCGGCAGGCGGTCGGTTACGTGGCGGATGAGGCCGCGCGTGTGTTCGCTGACCCACGAATTTATGGTCGCTGCAGCGTCGGTGCCGGCGAAGTCGATAGGGCGGATTTCGGTGCCGTCCTGGTCCTGCATCCGGGCCAGATAATCACCCTGCAGCGTGAGGCGCGTCGAGGGCCATAGCGCGCTCGCCATCAGCACCGCGGCCTTGCCGGTTGAGCTGCTAAAGGCGGCGTCTCTCAGCATCCGGCCGAAGCTGTCCGGATCATGGCCCAGCTCGGTCGTGAGAGCCTTGCCGGCGGCGCCTCTGGCACCGGGAGCCAGCAGCGCCAGGGCGGCGACCAGGCCCGCCGGCGAAACCGCAACGGTCTGGTCCAGAGCATCTTTGGCCAGGGACGACAACAAGCCCAGGCCAAGGGAATTGCACGTTCTCGCAGACTCACTCTCGGCCAGGCCGATCACGAACGCCACGGCCGCTTCGAAGCCGGCCGCCTGCACCTTCGATGATTGTGTGTGTGCCACAGGCAAGACCCACCTTGGAGTCACAGTATGACTCCATCCCATTTCAATTACTAATTGATTCTCAGGCGAGGCGTTCCACGGGTGTGTGTGGGCGGTTTCGGTCCCTTCCGGGCGTCTCCCGGCAAGAGCCGGGCCGCGCTTTCGGACTCCGTCCGGAGCCCCCGAAGAGGGGTCTCCGCCCTTCGGGCTTCAATCGCTGACGCGGTTTTTTGATCGGCGCCTTGCGCCGACCTGGCAGGAGGAAGAGGGCGTTGCCCTCTCCCTCCCGCGATTGCGGCCTACGGCAGAACCGGGCCGCTTGCACGCAAGGCCAAGCGGCCTCGCGCGCCGCGCAACCCGGTCCCGCCCGGCCGCAATCGCCCCACCCTCACCCACCGGTCGCCCGGCTCCGGAAGCAGCGAAGGCCGCTGCTTCGCGGATCAACTGGAGGACCGGACAATGAACAAGACAGCTTCCCCACGCGCCGACATCTACCAGACCGTTACCGACAGCATCGTTGCCGCCATCGAGGCCGGCGCCGGAGAGTGGCGCATGCCGTGGCAGGTCAAGCCGGGCGAGGCCGCAGCGGCCATGCCGATCAACGCGGCCTCGAAAAAAGCCTATCGCGGCGTCAACGTTCTTAACCTTTGGATTGCGGCCCAGGCCGCCGGCTATCCGGCCGGCATTTGGGCGACGTACAAGCAATGGCAGGAGCTTGGCGCCCAGGTGCGCAAGGGCGAGAAGGCCGCGCTTGTGGTGTTCTGGAAGGTGTTCGACAACGGCGAGCAGGAGGACGACGCCGGCCGGGACGAAGACCAGGACGCCGGCGCCCAGGGGCGCCGCTTCATGGCACGCGGCTATCACGTGTTCAACTGCGCCCAGGTTGACGGCTTTGACGCCCCTTCCCTTCCCCAGCCGGCCGAACCCGAGCGGATCGACGCGGCCGAGGCCTTCTTTGCCGCTATCGGCGCCGACATCCGGCACGGCGGCAACCGCGCTTTTTACAGCCCCGCCGGCGACTTTATCCAGATGCCGCCCTTCCCTGTTTTCTGTGATGCCGTGGCGTATTACGCCACCCTTGCCCATGAGGGAACCCACTGGACGGGACACCCGGCCCGTTGCGCCCGCGACCTCAAAGGCCGCTTCGGGTGCGAGGCCTACGCTGCCGAGGAACTCATTGCCGAGCTTGGCGCGGCCTTCCTCTGTGCCGAGCTGTCCCTTGCCAGCGAACCTAGGCCCGACCATGCCGCCTATATCGCCAGTTGGTTGAAGGTGCTCAAAGGCGACAAGCGGGCGATCTTCACCGCCGCCGGCAAGGCCCAGGCCGCCGCCGACTGGATGCACGCGCGGCAAGCGACGGAAGAGGCAGCCAGACAAGCAGCCTGAAGGGGCATTCCCGCCGGCAACCCCGGCGGGATGCTTCCCACCCAGCCAGCCGCCGGCAAACGCCGGCGGATATGGACGCCTCGCGGCGAAGTGTTGTCCCGCCCACCCACCCCGAGGCGGGGTTTCGCCCCGCAGAAGGTAT
>Ga0302320_10026716_pt1 | contig 11165 bp, 6 predicted proteins | sample Bog_T0_3_FD_202130 | JGI IMG/M metagenome (GOLD analysis project Ga0302320, IMG submission 202130) | Peat permafrost microbial communities from Stordalen Mire near Abisko, Sweden - Bog_T0_3 | ecosystem: Environmental > Terrestrial > Soil > Wetlands > Peat | place: Sweden: Abisko, Stordalen Mire... | reverse complement strand
ACTGGCAATGATCGCGCCCGATGCATCGTCGCGATGAGTGGCCAATACCGCCGTACTGACGCGATAGCGATTGAGGTGTTTCGGATCATGCGGCTCGTCGAGCGGCAGGACTGCGCTTTGCAAGGCCTTCCAACCCGCCGAATACCGCTTCAGCGCCGATACCGCGCCCTGTTGCAGGCTGAGGACGACCCGGAAGGCAGCTTCTTCCGGCTGGGTTCCAAATCCCAGGGCGAGCAAGGCACGGCCGTCGGCATCTGCAAGGTCGAGGGTGCCTGCCAGGGCAACGTTGCCATTCTCGGCGCGCTGGAATTCAGGCTTCAGCCCTTCGCCGCGTGACAGGCTCTGCCACCCGTCAGACGTCCCGACATATCCGACCGATCGGGCAATCCACGGGACTGAAGATGCAAATGCGAGCGCCGTGCCTCGTCCTTCCGCAAACAACATCGGGCGTCCCTTGAAGTCGCCGCTCCAGGCCGTATTGCCGGCGCCGGCATTGACGAGATGAGGCGCCAGCATCAGATGGACCTGATAATCGGAGGGCTTGCCAATCAGAGCCTCGAAATGGATGTCCTGAAGCACCACTTCACGATCGGGATCCGACAAAACCGACTTTGTGATGCGATAGCGGCCATCCCTCGAGGTGTTTACGAGACGAAAAGCCGGGACGCCGTCTTCGATAAATTCGACGCTATGGTTCGCCTCGCGCTTTTCTTCCGAAAAATAGTCTTTCGCCGTGATGATGAGCCCGCAGTCGCGGATGCAGGCCGTATCAAGCCGCGGCGCATAGACTTCGTTGAGAATCCCGTGGCTGACCGTGAACCAGATGCGGCTCTGTGCATCCGCCGATGTGCCGACGGCGCTTTTGGCGCTCGAGGTCCAGCGCGGCTGTATCCCCGGGGCTCCGGGCGGAGTGATCGCATCAGTCAACGAGATTCCTCCAGGGACAAACTCTGGAGGAGATGGTCGACAACATCGCGAAGACATTTCGTGCCCGCCACAAATCGCCGCTCCGTCCTGATAAGGGAAATCTCGTGGCTGGCTGTCGCACCGATCTTTCGGCGGACACTTTCCGGATCGGATGACACTAATCTCATTCCGGCGCTCGCAAACTATTTTTTCCAATTCCTGTCGTAGTTTGCCGTGCGGCAACGCTCTGGCGAGCCTCTCGGAGAGCCCGATCTGGCTTTGCAGGAAATCAAAACGCCTCATCGGCGCGCTCCGCGATCCGCTGCATCGTACGCCGACGACCGGGGGCAGGCTAACACTGCCGGGATGAAGGCAACCTGTCCGGTGAGTTAATTTCAGTCCATCTTTGCCGGCGACGCAATGCCAGCCGATAACGCCATGGGGCGAGAGCCCTTGCGGCTTTGAAGCCGGCTCGATCATGACGCGGTTACGCGCTCGCCAAAACAACAACGGAGGCATCGCTGCCTCCGTTTTTCGATCCGTGATCAGCCCAACCCTTACCCGAGCCGTCCCGCCGCGTGCGCGAGCAGGGTATAGACGAGGCCGGTCTCGGAGGTGAGGTGGCTGCGCAGCACCGCAGGCCCCCGTTCGTCGCGCGCAACTTCATCGAGCAACCGCTCGAATTCGGCGATGTAGCGGTCGACCGTCTGCTTGAAGGCGCGGTCGGCGCGATATTTGCGTGCAACTTCGTCGAAGGCCTTCTGGCCGGCCGGCGTGTAGAGCCGCTTGGTGAAGGCCTTGCTCTCGCCGCGCTGATAGCGATCCCACATTTCGGCGGCGAGATTGCGATCCATCAGGCGGCCGATGTCGAGCGACAGCGAGGCCAGCGGATTGTCGGCGGCGCCCTGCGGCGGGCGTGCGCGCGGCACATCGCGGTTGCCGCCGGCGGCATCGGTGCGGTTCAGGAGGTCTGACAGCCATCCATCGCGTCCCTGATCGGTCGGGCTGACTGGCGGCGCGTCGGTGCGGCGCGAGGGGCCGCCGAGGTCCGGCGGCGGCAAGGTCGAGGCGCTGCCGCCGTCGCGCCCACGCGACGGCGCCGAGCGCGATTGCGTCTCGCCGCGCCCGCCGGCGGTTGCCAGCATCGGCTCTTCTTCACGCTGCGAACTGGTGCGGCCGGAGGTCACCACGTCGAGGCCGCGGCCGTGATGGGCGACGATACGGTTCAGTTCGGCCAGCGCCTCGATCTGGTCGACGATGACCTTGCGCATCTGCGCCGTGCTCTCGGCCGCCTCCTGCGGCATTTCCAGCACGCCGCGGCGAAGTTCGTTGCGCGTGGCTTCGAGTTCGTGGTGCATTTCGGCGGCCATCTGCTTCATGCTCGAGACCATGGCGGCGAACTTGTCGGCGGACTGCTTGAACATCGCATCCGCTTCCTGCGTGCTTTGCTGATAGATATCGCTCATGGCGTCCGATGTGAGCCGGCGTTCCTCTTCGGCCGAGGCGCGAACCGCCTCGAACTGCCGGCTGATCGCGGCAGAACCGGCACCGGCCGTCTCGGCGACCACCCTGGCGATATCGCGGGCGCGCTCTTCCGCGGCCGCCAGCGATTCGTCTAGCAAACTGGTGAACCGCGACAACCGGTGATCCAGATCGGTGGTGCGCAGGTCGATCGTGGTGACCAGCGATTCAAGCGTCGCCTTGCGTTCGGCGACCGAAGCCGAGGTGCTGCGGTTGGCCTGCTCGACCACGGCGGCGGCGTCGACGAGGGCCCTGCCGTGATGATCGAACTGGGTAGAGAGCGAGTTGAGATTCTCCAGCGCCTTCGAGGTCTTGGTGTTGAAGACGGACAACTGGTCTTCCAGCGTCTGGGTGGCGGTGCCGTTGCGCGCGGTGACGTCATTCATGGCTGACACGAAGTCGGCCACGCGCGTGACCAGCGCCCGCTCGAGCGAATTGAGATTGTCGTGGGCACCGGTCAACACTTCCTGCAGCAGGATATTGCCTTCGCGCAGCCGCTCGAACAGGGCGACCGTATCGGTTCGCAGGATCTTGCTGGTTTCCTGCATCTCGGTGACCGCCGCGATCGAGACCTGACGCGACTGGTCGATGGCCGACCGCGAGGACGCCTCCAGGTCTTTCAGCGACTTGTTGACGGCGCCGGTTGCAAGCTCGCCGGCAGAGGTAATGGTCCGCGCGACGTCGGAGCCGTTGCTCAGCACCGATTGCGAGAAGGTCTGGCCGCGGGTTTCAATCGATTTCAGCGCATCCGACGTGACGCGGTCGATGTCCACCGTGAGCTGGTTGGTCTTGGAACCGATGGCTTCAACCAGCGATCCGCGCTTGCCGTCGATCATCTGCGCCAGACGATCGGTCTGCTGCTGCACATAGGTGACGATTTCGTCGGTCTTGCCGGTCATGGTGGAACCGAAGGCGCTGCTGGCGGCGAGAACCGAACGTTCGACGTCCGCGGATGTCGACTTGACCTTCGAAGAGACTTCGTTCGATGCGGCCACCAGCGCGCTCTGCGCGTTGGCCGCACTGGTCTGGATATTGTCCGTGGTATTGGCGGTGACGGTAGAAAGCGCCCGCTCGATATCGACGGAGATCGCCTTGATCCGGCTGGCTGCGTCGGCCGAGGTCGCCGCAAGCGACGTCTGCGCCTCGCGTGCGCTGCCCAGGATCGAGGCGGCAGTTTCCGCGCCCACCGTCGTCAATGTGCGTTCGACGTCGATGGCCAGCGACTTGACGTGGTTGGCGGCCTCCGAGGACGCGGCCACCAGCGTGGTCTGCGCCTCCCGCGCGCTGGCGGTAATCGATTCGGCGGTCGAAGTTCCGGCGATCGACAGCGAGCGCTCGACGTCCGACGTCAGCGACTTGACGTGGCTGGCGGCATCGGACGACGCGGTGACGAGTGTGGTCTGGGCCTCGCGTGCGCCGGAGAGAATGGAGGCCGCGGTCGCGTTGCCGGCGGCCGAGAGCGTTCGCTCGACGTCGGCTGCCAGCAGCTTGACCTGGCTGGACGCATCGGTGGAAGCCGTCAGCAGCGCATTCTGCGCCTCGCGGGCGCTGGCAACGATGGATTCGGCGGTGGAGGTGCCTGCGATCGACAGCGTTCGCTCGACGTCGGCCGTCAGCGCCTTGACCTGGCTGGACGCATCGGTGGAAGCCGTGAGCAGCCTGCTCTGCGCCTCGCGGGCGCTGGCGACGATGGAATCGGCGGTGGAGGTGCCGGCGATCGACAGCGACCGTTCGACGTCTGACGCCAGCGACTTGACGTGGTTGGCGGCATCCGAGGACGCCGTGACGAGCGTGGTCTGGACTTCGCGCGCCCCGGAGAGAATCGAGGCAGCGGTTGTCGTGCCGGCGGCCGAGAGCGTCCGCTCGACGTCGGCGGCCAGCGATTTGATCTGGGTCGCGGCATCCGAGGAGGCCGTCACCAGGGTCGCCTGCGCATCGCGGGCGCTGGTCAGGATCGAATTCGCAGCCCCGCTGCCGACGGCGGTGAGGGCGCGCTCGACCTCGCCCGAGGTCAGCTTCAGCTGCGCGCCGACATCGGACGAAACCGAAAGCAGCGACTGCTGCGCGGCGCGGGCGCCGGTCTGGATGGTCTCGCTGGTGTTGACCACGAGGTTGGTCAGCGAGCGTTCCGCGTCCTCGACGTGAGACCGGATTCCTTGCGACAATTCCTCGGCGCGCGCCATCAGGCCGTCGCTGGCCTGCCGCCCGCTGCTCTCGATGCGACCGGCGACCGCTTCGATGCGTGAACCCAGCAGGTCCTCGAACTGCGCGACTCGCATATCGATATCGGTGGCGACAGCGCCGACCCGGCTTTCGATGCCCTGATGGATTTCCTGGAACCGGGCCGTGATGGTGTCGGTCAGGTGCGCGCTGCGGCCATCTATGGTTTGGGTCACACTCGAGATTCGCTGGTCGACGGCTTCGACCGCCTGGGCGGTGCCGACCGTCAGCGACGTGGTGAGATGACTGAGGCGCGAGTCGATCGACTGGATCGCCTGCGCGGTGCCGTCCGTCAACGAAGACGTGAGGTGGGTCAGGCGCGAATCGATCGAATGGATCGCCTGTGCGGCGCCATCGGTCAGCGACGTCGACAACGTGCCGAGCCGATCGTCGATGGTTTCGGTGACCGACTTTGCCCGCGTGTCGAAGGCCTGTTCGAGCGATTTGAGACGGCCGTCGATGGACTCGTCGAACGATTTGATCTTGCTGTCGAGCGAGGTGTCGAGATGCGAGACCCGGCTTCCGAGCGTGGTCTCGAACTGCAGCAGGCGCTGGTCCAGCGAGGCGGTGATCTCGCCGCCGTTCGAGGTCAGGCGGGTGTCGAAGGTATCGACATAGCTCTTCAGGCTTTCGGCGATGTCGTGCGTGCGCTGGCCCATGCGCTCGACGATCTCGCCACCGAAGGTCTTGACGGTGCGGTCGAATTCCGAAATGTGGCGGGTAATCAGGGCACCGAGCGTACCGCTGTCGCGCGCGAATTTTTCAGCCAGCTCGCCGCCCTGGTTCTTCACCAGCTCGTCGAAGGCGCTCATCTGCAGCGACAGCGTGTCGTGCGCGGTCTCGGTCTGGCTGACGACCTTGGCCACCAGCGAGTTCACGGTGACGTCGAGCGCATCGCTGGCCTTGTCGCCGGAGGTGAGGATCTGGGTCGCCAGGCGATTGCCGGCCTCGTCGATCTTGTTGACCAGATCGCCGCTGCGCAGTTCGAGCTCCAGCAGCAGGCTGTCGCTGGAATTCTTCAGGGAATCGTGGACCTGTTCGGTGCGGTCGGAGATTCCGTCGACGATAGTGGAGGAGCGCTGCTCGAATTCGGATGTGATGCGGTCGATGCGCTCGTTCAGCATCTCGTGGACGCGGTCGGCGAGATCGACGAACTCGTCATGCACGTGCCCGGTCTTGAAGTTGAGGCTGGTGGTGAGGCGCTCGCTGGCGTCCAGCACCGCGCGCGTGGTCTCGGCGCTGGCTTCCTCGAGCCGGTCGAGCAGGTCGCCGCCGCGCTCGCCGAGCGCCAGGATCATGTTGTCGCCGGCGTTGCTGAGCGCGCCGGTGATGTGGGCGCCGCGTTCTTCCAGCGCGCCGGTGATGCTCTTGGCGACTTCATCGACGCGGGAGGCGATCGCGTCCGAGATCAATGCGATATCGTGGCGCAGGTCGATCTGCACGCCGGAGATGGCGCTGCGAACCTGCTCGGCCTGTCCGACCAGGTTGTCGCGCTGATGGGCGATGTCCTGCAGCAATGCGCGGATTCGCACCTCGTTGTCGCTGTAGGCGCGCTCGAGCGCGGAGACCTCGTTGGCCACAAGGGTTTCGAGTTCGCCGGCGCGCGCGATGGCGCGCTCGACGCCATCGCCCATGGCCGCGACTTCGCGGCGGATCGCCTGACCGACCGTCACCATCGAGTCGCTGGCGGCGCCCTCGGGCTCGGAGAAACGAATCGCAACCTGCGCCATCGACTGCGCGATCATCCGCAATTCCTGGCCGCGCCAGGAAAGGCTCGCGAGGAAATAGAACAGCAGGACCGGCGCGAAAAACAGCGCAGCCAGGCCGCCGAGCACAAGAGTGCCGCCGGGGCCCTGGCCGATTGCCGCCTGCAGCGAGGGCAGGAAACTCACGGTCAAAAGCGCGGCGCCGAGAATCCAGACCCCGGCAAACAGCGTGGCCAAGGTATAGACGTTGCGGGCCGGCCGGCCCTTCTGGATCGCCTGCAGAATCTGCCCGATGGTTTCACGGTCGTCGTTGGCGGCGCGGCGGCTCGCGCGCGGCTCCTCGATCGGCTCGAAGATCGGCCGATCGTCGCTCGGCCTGGTGTCGAAGGTGTCGTTGTAATTCGTCGCCGGCGAGGCGTTGGGTGGATTGACCTCGCTGCGCATCGAACCGCGCGTGTTGTCGGTCAACGGCGCGTCGCTGATGTTCAAGGCTTCCTGAATCGCAGAAAGCGCGACTTCGGTAGGGTCTTTGACCTTCTTGGGAGTGTTCGCCATGTTAAGTCTGAGCCCTCGTGTTACCTTTTACGCATCCCCGCGGAGAATGTGCGAACGCCCTTCGCAACGCTTCAAGCCGGTGTCTTGCGCCACGCTGATCGCGAAAGCGCAACGGTTAGATCGGCTTGTCCGCAATCATCCGGAAACATCCTATTGGCAAGGCGATGCGAATGAAATGGCCGCGATTAATACAATCTTAATCATCGTTAACAGCACGACGCCGTAAGGTCTTACACGACCTCGAAATTCCCGGAAGCGGGCGCAAATTGGGGCGACTCTTCGCCAAAAACAAGGCGAACTTGCGGCGCGTGCGCCAAACGTTCCGTTAACCATTTTCGTGATTGGCTGTCGAAAACCTCGCCACGGGGCTCGGCGGGACGGGGAAATCCCGGAGGGATTATCGCCATGCCGCCTGCTCTGCAACGGATTGAATGGATGCCATCGCCGCCGCTCGCTCCCGATGACGCGCCGATCGATGTCGCACATCTGAAGCGCATGACGCTCGGCGATGCCGGGCTCGAGCGCGAGGTGCTGGCGATGTTCTCGGCCCAGGCGGTGCGGCTGATCGGCACGCTCGCCGGCCTGGCCCCGGATGCGGCCGCGCTGGCGCATACGCTGAAAGGCTCGGCCCGGGCGATCGGCGCATTTCGCGTCGCCGACGCCGCCGGCTCTCTGGAAACCGCGATCCGCAGCGGCGACCATCAGGCTCAGTCGCTCACCGAACTCAAAGTGGCGATCGCCGAGGTGCGGATGGCGATCGACACGCTGCTGCACCGGTCCTGATCGTCGGTCGAGCCACCCGCAAAACCAGGCCGCAGGTTTTCGCCCCGAGCGCTAGCGCAGAGCGGATCGACCCGTTATAGGACTGCCCGGACCTCTTTCATCGCGCAGCACGGGCAATCATGGCCAAGATCAGCTTTGTCGACCATACCGGCGAAACCCGCATTATCGACGTCGAGAACGGCGCGACCGTGATGGAAGCGGCGATCCGCAACGCCATTCCGGGCATCGAGGCCGAATGCGGCGGCGCCTGCGCCTGCGCGACCTGCCATGTCTATGTCGATGAGGCCTGGCGCGAGAAGGTCGGCGCCCCCTCGCCGATGGAAGAGGACATGCTGGATTTCGGCTTCGACGTGCGGCCGAATTCGCGGCTGTCGTGCCAGATCAAGGTCAGCGACGAACTCGACGGCCTCGTGGTCTCGACGCCGGAGCGGCAGGCCTGACGGGCTGCCCGGTCTTCAGGCGCCGTCCATTCCGCGCCGCAGCCAGGGCTGGAAATTCGCGATGACCTCTTCGGTCAGCGGCGCCGGTTTGCGGGTGCCCTCGTCGATCAGCACCGTGGTCGCTTGCGCCGAGGCCACGCATTTGCCGTCGGAGAACACCACCTGGTCGAGGGTGACGGAGGTGCGGCCGAACTTCGAGACGCCGAGCCCCATCTCGATCTTTCCCGGCCAGCGCAGCTCGGCACGAAACTGGATGTCGAGCCGCACCATGATCCAGGTGAGTCCGGCGGGCTTCAGCCCGTAACTGCGGTCTTTCATCAGCGCGACGCGGCCGGTCTCGAAATAGGTGGCATAGACCGCGTTGTTGACGTGCTGATTGGGGTCGAGATCGGCGAACCGCACATTATCCGTCTGCCGGAAGGGAAAATCCTCCAGCCGCGGCGTCGCAGTGGGGCGTACAGGTGCGTTCACGGCAGGGTCTCCGGATTTTTCATGCCGTTACAGCCCAGTTATCCAACTCCGGCAAGGGGTTGCCGCAGCGCTCCGCGGCATATTTATGGCTTTCCTCGTCGGTCCGCGTTGGCTAGACAGACGCAGCCAAGCGTTCCGACCTCGCGGCCTATGTACGGAAAACAACTGATATGAGCGAAGCGATCAAAACCGATGTGCTGATTATTGGCGCCGGTCCGTGCGGACTGTTTGCCGTGTTCGAACTGGGTCTGCTCGATATGAAGGCGCATCTGGTCGACATTCTCGACAAGATCGGCGGCCAGTGCGCCGAGCTCTATCCGGAAAAGCCGATCTACGACATTCCCGGTATCCCCTTCGTCACCGGGCAGGGTCTCACCGAGGCGCTGCTGGAGCAGATCAAGCCGTTCAATCCGACCTTCCATCTCAACGAGATGGTGGAGAAGATCGAGAAGATCGGCGATCCCGGCTTTCGCGTCACCACCGATGCCGGCCAGGTCTTCGAGTGCAAGGTGGTGGTGATCTCCGCCGGCGGCGGCTCGTTCCAGCCGAAGCGTCCGCCGGTGCCGGGCATCGAGGCCTATGAGGGCTCTTCGGTGTTCTACTCCGTGCGCAAGATGGAGCAGTTCCGCGACAAGGATCTGCTGATTGTCGGCGGCGGCGATTCCGCGCTGGACTGGACCCTCAATCTGCATCCGATCGCCCGACGCGTGACCCTGCTGCACCGGCGCGACGATTTCCGCGCCGCGCCGCACAGCGTCGAACAGATGCGCGCGCTGGTGTCGGCCGGGAAGATGGAGCTGAAGATCGGTCAGGTCACGGGCCTGGAAGGCGAGGCGGGTCAACTCACCGGCGCCACCGTGAAGGGCAACGACAACGCCATCTCCACGGTGAGCTGCAATACCATGCTGCCGTTCTTCGGCCTGACCATGAAGCTCGGGCCGGTCGCGAATTGGGGCATTGCGCTGGAGAACAATCTGGTGCCGGTCGAGACCTCGGCGTTCGAGACCAGCGTGCCCGGCATTTTCGCCATCGGTGATATCAACACCTATCCCGGCAAGCTGAAGTTGATCCTGTGCGGCTTCCACGAGGGCTCGCTGATGGCGCAGAAGGCGCACCGTTATGTCTATCCGGACAAGCGGCTGGTGTTCCAGTACACGACCTCGTCCTCGAGCCTGCAGAAGAAGCTCGGGGTAAATTGATTTCGGCCGGCGACCGTCGGATAACCAAAACCGGCACTGGAACGGTCCGTGAAATGGCCTTATTCTGGCGCCATCGCTTGGGTGGGCTGATCAGGTGACAACGATGCGGACCACGATATCCAGGTTTCGATTGGCGCTGTCGGTCACGACGGGTCTCGTCATGTTGCTCGGCAGTGTCCTGCCCGGACACACCGCAGACCCATCGGCCGCGGGGCTGTGGCAGAAGATCGAGGGCGGCAAGCCGGTGGGCTGGTTCCTGTTCGTCGATCACGACGGCATCTTCGAAGGCGCGATCGCCAAGACGTTTCCGGAGCCCGGCGAAGACTCGAATGCGGTCTGCTCAAAATGCACCGACGACCGCAAGAACATGCCGCTGCTGGGGCTGTCCTTTATCCGGGACATGAAGCGCGACGGCTTGAGCTATGAGAACGGAAACGTTCTCGACCCACGCGACGGCAAGATCTATCATGCCAAGATGACGGTCAGTCCCGACGGGCAGTCGCTGACGATGCGCGGCTATCTCGGGATTTCCCTGTTCGGCAAGGATGAAACCTGGACCAGACTGCCGGATACGGCGATAGCCTCGCTCGATCCGGGCGTGATTGCGAAATACTTGCCGGCGCAGGCCGCGGCACTGAAACCGCCGGCAGGCAAGCCGCCGGTTTCGGCGAAGAAAACCACCGCACCGGCGCCGGTGCACTGACGCCGTCTGCCGCGCAGACTCGCACGAACCGGATTCAGCGCGACTGCGGCGCGATCCCGACAGGCGTGAGCGGTGCCTCGGGTTGCTCGGGCGCGGCGGTATCGAGCCGAAGCACCGCAGCGGCCGCCGGCAGGGCTGCGTCCGCCATCGCAGCGTGACCTTCCGCGCTCGGATGCACCGCGCCGCCATAAACCGCCGACAGAACCCCCCAGGTCGCATCGTGAATATCGGAGGGCTGACTGGAAGCCGGCAATCCCTGTGGAAAGGTCATCGCGGCAAAGTAACTGTCATTGGCATCACGGATCCAGCGGGCGCGCGGCAGATAGGCGCGGTATTCGCCGGCGCTGCGGCCGCAGAGCATCGGCTGGTTGGCGGAAGCGACGATGTCGGGGTCGAAGCTTTCCCCCTTCGGCGAAAAGCATTCGCGGTCGAATTCCGGATCGCTTGACGCGCGCGCGCAGAATCCGTGATCGGCGAAGACCGCCTGATGGGAATCGACGAAGGTCATGCGGTCGCTGTCGGGATTGCGGCACAACACGCCCGACTGGCACAGAGCGAGCGCCTTCAGCTGCGGCAGGAATTCGCTCTCGTCATAGCGGGATCCGCTGGCGAGCCGCTGCGGCTCGGCGTTGAACGAGGGATGGATGTCGAAGCCGGCGCG
>Ga0302320_10026714_pt1 | contig 11166 bp, 6 predicted proteins | sample Bog_T0_3_FD_202130 | JGI IMG/M metagenome (GOLD analysis project Ga0302320, IMG submission 202130) | Peat permafrost microbial communities from Stordalen Mire near Abisko, Sweden - Bog_T0_3 | ecosystem: Environmental > Terrestrial > Soil > Wetlands > Peat | place: Sweden: Abisko, Stordalen Mire... | reverse complement strand
GCAGCACGATGAAGCAGGTGGCCCGCACCTCCAGATGCAGCATGAACGGGGCCAGCAGCCAGAGCCAGACCAGGGCCGCCACGCTGGGGTCCAGGCCCGCGAGCACCGGCAGGGTGATCAGGAAGGCGCCCAGGAGAGCCACCACGTGGCGGTTGATCCCCCAGCGCGTCAGAGGGTCCTCCCAGAGGTAGCGGAACACCCTGCGGTAGCGCATGGCCAGGGTGAAGGTCCAGCCCCAGAGCATCACGGTGGCCATGAGCCGCAGCCAGGCCAGGTGCTGGATGGCCCACAGCCAGCGGTGGACCGGATGGGTGAGCCGGGCGCGGGTGAGTTCCACCACGTCGGCGATGCTCCACAGGTAGCCGTGGATGCCCTCCCGGCGCATGAGGATCACCTTCGTGCCCAGCAGGGTCGGATCGTTGGGCGCCCAGGGATCCATGGTCTGGACCACCTGGAGCCCCAGGGCGGGGTTCCCTTCCCTGCCCAGCTCCCGGGCGAACACGGACATGGCGTCCACCAGGGGCAGCACGTCCAGGGTGCCGTAGGTCCGGCGCAGGAGTTCCACTTCCTGGACCGCCGTCTGGATGGCCTCCGGGTCTCCCGAGCGGAAAGCCGCCTTGAGGTGCTCCACCCGGAAACTGAGGGCCACCGCCGGCGCCAGTTCGGACGCCGGAGGGAGAGGAGCCGACCAGAGGCCGAAGGCCGCCAGCGCCAGGACGATCATCCGGAGATGCGCCAGGACAGACGTGATGACCGGGCTCCGCCCGGTCATCACGTGGGGGAGCACAAGGGGGGACGGAGAGGGAGCGTAGCGACCACGCGGTCCCCCCTCATTCATGTCAGGGGCTTTCCGAGGGGACGCAGGGTCCAGGCCGGGCTTGACCCGCCGTGGGACCGCAGCAATCATGTTGCCTCCGTGAGTTGCCCGAAGCCTATCACAATTTTATGCATCCGTGTACGAGGGCTGCCCGGATGATTCCACGGGCAAGCCGGGCATGATAGGCTTGCTTGGGGTTGCCGCAAGGCTCCCTGGATCTCCGTTTAACATATATAGATCATGAAGAAGGCAGCCATGGCGTCAGAGCAACTTCCGGTGGCTTCAGGGCCGATCGCACGGGGAGATCGACAGACGACCCGCGTGCACCATGGATCGAATGAAATATTAATTGGAAATGGCGCGCCCATCGTGGTCCAGTCCATGACCAACACCGACACCGCGGACGTGGCCTCCACCGTCAGACAGGTGCGAGACCTGGCCCTGGCCGGATCCGAACTGGAGCGCGTCACCGTCAACACCCCCGCCGCCGCCGCCGCCGTGGCGGCCATCCGTGAACGGCTGGACGCGGAGGGGCTGGAGGTGCCGCTCATCGGGGATTTCCACTACAACGGCCACAAGCTCCTCAATGATTTCCCGGAATGCGCCCAGGCGCTCTCGAAGTACCGCATCAACCCGGGCAACGTGGGCCAGGGGGACAAGCACGACCGGCAGTTCGCCAGGATCGTGGAAACGGCCTGCCGCTACGGCAAGCCGGTGCGCATCGGGGTCAACTGGGGCAGCCTCGACCAGGACCTGCTGGCCCGCATCATGGACCAGAACAGCCGCAGGGCGGTGCCCTGGACGGCCCAGGCGGTGATGTACGAAGCCCTGGTGAGCTCGGCCCGGGAAAGCGCCGGGCAGGCGGAAGCCATCGGCCTGGCCGCCGACCAGATCATCCTGTCCTGCAAGGTCTCCGGGGTCCAGGACCTGATCGCGGTGTACCGCGAGCTGGCCCGCCGCTGCCGCTACGCCCTGCACCTGGGCCTGACCGAGGCGGGCATGGGCAGCAAGGGCATCGTCGCCTCCACCGCGGCCCTGTCGGTGCTGCTGCAGGAGGGCATCGGCGACACCATCCGGGTCTCGCTCACCCCGGAACCGGGCGGCGACCGCACCCGGGAGGTGGTGGTGGCCCAGGAGATCCTGCAGACCATGGGCTTCCGCAAGTTCGCGCCGATGGTGGTGGCCTGCCCCGGCTGCGGGCGCACCACGTCCACGGTGTTCCAGCAGCTGGCCGACCGGATCCAGACCTACCTGCGCGAGCAGATGCCGGCGTGGAAGGCGCAATACCCGGGGGTGGAGGCCATGAACGTGGCGGTGATGGGCTGCATCGTCAACGGTCCCGGCGAATCCAAGCACGCCCACATCGGCATCAGCCTGCCCGGCACCGGGGAAGCGCCGGCCGCGCCGGTGTTCGTGGACGGCGTGAAGACGGTCACCCTGCGCGGCGACCGGATCGCCGAGGAGTTCCAGGCCATCGTGCTGGACTACATCCGCGCCCACTATGGCCGGAGCGCGTGACCTTGAGGATCGCCGTCGTCTCCGACATCCACGGCAACCTGCCGGCGCTGGAGGCGGTGATCCGCGATTTCCGGAGCCGGGGAGTGGACGCCGTGGTCAACCTGGGCGATTCCCTTTCCGGCCCGCTGCTGCCCCTGGAGACGGCGCAGTTCCTCATGGCCCAGGACTGGCCGACCATCGCCGGCAACCACGAGCGGCAGATGCTGACCCAGGGCCCGGAACCCATGGGCCCCTCCGACGCCTGCGCCCGCGCCCGGCTCTCCCGGCGGGAGCTGGACTGGATGGCGGCCCTGCCCTCCACCCTGCCCTTCACGCCCGAAGTGTTCCTCTGCCACGGCACCCCGGACAGCGACCTGGATGCATTGCTGGAAACCCTCGAACCAGCCCGGCTCCGGGCCGCCACGGCGGCGGAGGTGGACGCCCGGCTGGGCGCGGCCGCCGCGCCGGTGGTCCTTTGCGGCCACACCCACGTGCCCCGGGCGGTGCGCTCCAGTTCGGGCCAGCTCATCGTCAACCCGGGCAGCGTCGGGCTGCCGGCCCTGGAGACCACGCGGCCCTACAAGGTCTTCGTGGAAACCGGTTCCCCCGACGCGCGCTACGCCATCCTCGAGCAACGGGGCGGAAGCTGGATTCCCATGCTGATATCGGTTCCGTACCAGCACCAGACCATGGCCGACCTGGCCCAGGCGCGGAACCGGCCGGACTGGGCGCACGCGCTGCGGACCGGGTACATGGCCTGACGGAGCAGCGTTCCAAGAGAGGCAAACAAAGAAACGTTCATCCAGATGATTGAACGGAACGAGAGCGAGCATAAAGGCCCTCGCAGTGTCGAACTGCTGGGGTTATGTATTCCCAGATGCAATTCAACTAAAAAAATTTGCTAGAGATAATTTTACTCATTTCTATATTTTCCATTGTTATCAGCATTGCAAATAAAGAATAACCACACTAAGAATTGCCTGCTTGCTTGCATCTGCATTTTTTCACCCATATTTCTATCAAGACTTGGTTGCTGTAATTGTGGCAACCGAATCGATTGTTGTAGATGATTGCTGTAAATATTAGGAGAATGCAGATGATAAATAACCCTATCGCCCCGTATCTTGGGCTGCCAAAACCAATGCATTGCAAAAGCATTTTGGTTGCCTTCGCTCTTGAACTCAGCCTCGGCGCCTCACCTGCCCAGGACAATGGGCCATCCTACGAGGGAAAATTTCCCATCCAACCACAGAATGCCCCTGGAATTCATGGCATTCTTGAGGTTGATCCTGACTCCGGGGCCGCCAGACTGCTCTTCCATCTGGGACCCGGCATTGGCCGCCCGGGGCTTCGTTACATTCCCACCCTGGTGGGGCGTTTCGCACCCCAGGTCGGGTCGGCGCCCTCCGCTTTCGAACTGTCACCCGGATCGTTGGATTGGCCGGTGGTTCCCAACGGTCCGGATGAAGCCCCGCCGGGGGTCCGATGGACCTATCCCGATGGCACCGGGGGGTGTGCGGAGGGTTCCTGTCCGGGAGACATGAACCCGTATGAGATAATGGCCCGCTTCGGCTATGCCCCATCAATCGGGCAGGGCTTCCCCTCCCCGGCGCCGCTGGCACTTGCAGGTACCGCCGGAGAACGTTTGCTCGCCCTGGCTGCCGATTCCGAGGTCCCGGTCACGACACCCCCTGACCTGTTGGAAGGAGAAATCCGAGGAAAAGACCGGTGGGCCATTCCCGCTTGCCTGCTGGTGGTCCGCGGCGACCTTGCCTATGAATTTCGGTATGCCGGCCCCAGGCGACCCGGCGGGAGTTCCGGGGCCGCCCATTATCGGTTGGCCGCCGTCCGCTCTCCTTCCGGTGAGAACGTGACGTTCACCTATGGCCCAAACGGGATGGACTTCCAAGCCACCCGGATGGATGCCTGGGTTCGGGTAGCCTTGGAATCCGCGGAGGGGGTCGTTCCCGTGCCGGCCCTGGACACCGCCTTCCCTGCCCTGGATTCCATGGCCCCCAGCGAGACCTTCCGTGATGTGGAGGCCCGCCTGCGGATCATCTATGGGGGATCCCTGGCGGAAACACCGGGCTACACCGTGAGCATCCTCCTGCGCGCGGAAGACCTCGCGCCTGGCGGCGCCACGGGATCGAAGGCGATTCCTCCGGCCTTCCGGAGCCCGCTGCAAGTCGCCCGGGTCCAGGCCGATGGTTCGGGGGAAACGGTCCAGTTTACCTACCAGGACAAGAGGATGACGGGCGGACTCAAAGGTGGAAATCCGGGTGTGGGTGGCCCTGGAATGCGCTCAGGCCTGGAACAACTCCAGGCGCTTGCAGCACAGGCCACAGCCCAGGCCCAAAGGGCTCTGGCCGAGCAGGAAGCCAGAAGAGCCGCCATACAAGCCCGGATGGATGCGCAGGTTCAGGCCCAGATACGACAAGCCCAGTCAAGGCAGCAAGCAAATCTACAAGCCGCATTAGCGAGCCAACAAGCCGCAAGGACCGCAGCAGAGCAAAAGAAGCAAATAGAAGAAGTAGCTAATAGATACGAGGAAGCATTAAAGCAAAAGGAAGGCTCGCTATATCTGCAAGAAACAGAACTCAAGCGGCAAGTTGAAGAACTCAAGCGGCGATCGGAAGAATTAGAGCGAAAAACAAAAGAACTCGAGCGACAGGCAGAAGAACTACTGAAACAGGCTGAGGCTCTTAACCATCAACAATAAATCTTTTTCTTGGATTTGGCTTCAATGCATAAAGAAAGCATTCTGTTTGCCATAGTCCTTGGACTCAACCTTGGCGCCTCACCCACCCAGGACCAGGGGCCATCCGCCAAGGAAATAGCTTCCGCCCCACTCGGGGGCACCTCTGGAATCCAAGGCATTCTCGAAGTGGATCCCGATTCCGGAGCCGCCAGCCTGTTCTTTCCCATGGGACCCGGCATTGGCCGCCAAGGGCTTCGTTACATCCCCGCCCTGGTGGGCCGGTTCGCACCCCAGGTTGGGTCGGCGCCCACCGCTTTCGAACTGTCACCCGGATCGTTGGACTGGCCGCTGGTTCCCAACGGTCTGGAGGAAGCCCCGCCAGGGGTCCGCTGGACCTATCCCGATGGCACCGGGGCGTGTGCCAATGGGCCCTTCCCCGGAGAACTGAACCCGGATGAAGTCCTGGCCCGTTTCGGCTATGGCCCACCGGTCAGGCAGGACCACCTCCCCCATCTGGGCTCCGCCCCCCCGGCGCCGCTTGCGCTTGGAGGCACCACCGGAGAATGCCTGCTCGCCCCGGCGGCCGATTCCGAGGTCCCGGTCACGACACCCCCTGACCTGTTGGAAGGAGAAATCCGAGAAAAAGACCGGTGGGCCATTCCCGCGTGCCTGCTGGTGGTCCGCGGCAACCTTGCCTATGAATTTCGGTATGCCGGCCCCAAGCGACCCGGTGGGAGTTCCGGGATCGCCCATTATCGGTTGACCGCCGTCCGCACTTCTTCCGGCGAGAACGTGACGTTCACCTATGGCCCAAACGGGACGGACTTCGAAGCCACCTGGACGGATGCCAGGGTCCGGGTAGCCCTGGAAGCCGTGGAGGGGGTCGCTCCCGTGCCCGCCCTGGACGCCACCTTCCCTGCCTTGGATTCCATGGCCCCCTGCGAGACCTTCCGGGATGTGGAGGCCCGCCTGCGGATCACCTACGAGGGATCCCTGGCGGAAACACCGGGTTATACCGTTAGCATCCTCCTGCGGGCGGAAGACCTGCCTGGCAAATCCCCGGTGGACGCCATGGGATCAAGGGCGCTTCCTCCGGCCTTCGGGAGCCCGCTGCAAGTCGCCCGGGTCCAGGCCGATGGTTCGGGGGAAACGGTCCGGTTCACCTACGGGAAGGGACCGGCCGTGGACGTTCCCGGCCCCGACGGGGCCCGGCATTGCGCGCCGACCGTGGTGCAGGAAATCGCCCTCCCGCAGCGGAGCCTCCGCCTGGACTGGGAGCCCCAGCCTTGGCCCGACGCCCTGGCGCAGACGGAAGATACTCGGGGCCCGGAACCCCGGTGGTCCTTTGGGGTAAAGGCCGTCTATGAAAAGGGGGCCCCGACTTATGAGCGGGTTGCCCCTGACGGATACGCTCCTGCAGCCTCCCAATCAGTTTCCAGGAACTCCTTCCCCGAACCCCTGGATTCAGCCGGGTCGGAGGAAGCCGGTGGCCCATCCTGGGTTCGCCAGTCTCGGCACTTCGCCTTTGCCTCGACCCCCAGGACGGGCGGCTCCTGCGAGACCGTCGTCCGGGACCGGTGGATCCTCCAGGGAACCGGGCGGAAGCCGAATCCCGGACCGCCCCAGACTCCCCGTTCCTTTGCCGGCGATAACGATGGCGATATCCCAACTTTTGAATGGGATTCCCGGGAACGGATCCTGGTCCCCGTGCCTGGCGAAATGACGCGGCGGCTGGATTGGGAACCTGGAACGGACACGGCACCCGACCTGCATCGAGTCGGCCACCAGGACGGGAGGACGACAGGCGGACTCAAAGGCGGAAATCCCGGTAGGGGTGGCGCTGGAACCCATCCCGCCGGCGGAGACGTCTGGCCGACCCCGATTCGGTATGACCCCACTACGCATGAAGTGACCATGGGAGCCATCGCCGGCGGCCCTCCGCCACCAGGGCCAGGGGCTCCACCGTCTGTGAGGGTGTCTTCCGCTGGGGAGGTTCTCAACCAGCAGGTGACTAGGAGCCAGCAGGACATCCAGCAGACCACCCAACAAGCTTTTGAATTGGCCGCAGATAGGCAGGCGTTCGCCACTCAGCAGGCCGCCTTGGCCCAAACGGCACATGACGCCCGGATGGCGACGATCCAAAATCAAATGGCTGGACAGGCTCAAGCACAGCTTGAACAAGCCCAGGCGAAGAACCAGGGGTGGCCGTATCCTATTGCAGATGCACTAATAGTTATCTACCCGCATGAACCTTTCCAAGCCAATGTTGAGGTCCAGCAGGGGATCCAGGGAGATATCCACCAAGCCACGGATCTGCAAGGGCGGGTCGGGGAGGGACAGCACCACGTTGCAGAGAAGTTCCGGCAGGCGGTGGAGGCCATCAAACGGGCCGCCGAAGCGAAGCGACAAGCCCGGGAGGCCCGGAATGGTCCGCTGCCCGAGCAGAACCTGCAGGCTATCGTGGTTCTTCGCCCCTTTGCCGATGGGATGCAGGACAAACCGGGGGAAGTCCTGATCTTGTTTTGGGACTGGCAGGAAGGGGGCGTGGTGGGTGAGCAGGGCTCCGTTGGTCATGTAGCCACCGCCGTGAAAAGCAAGAATGAATGGATAATTATTCATAGCCAGTTTCCCCATTCTAACGGCGGGAAGCCTTGCCCCGCAGGCCCTAACACTACGATTGCCACGCCCTACGACCTCTTGGATGCGGAAAACCGACGCAAGCCGAACAGCGCGTATTTGCTCACGGTCCCGAACCTGGGTGGCTTCGCCAATTACATGATCGCTGACCTGGAAAAGCCGCTTTGGGAGATGGCTCCTGGCCGCCAGGGGGGATCCACTAATTGCACTTACGGAACCATCCATGGCCTCCGGGCCGGAGGCGTCCCGCTATCCTCCATGTGGGCCAACCAGACCCTGATCATTCCCTTGGCACCCTATCTACCAAGGGACCTGCGAACCGCGTTGGAACGGGACGTCTCCTTTAACCTGATCCACAACTATAAGATTTATCATAAGAACGAGCTGATTGAGGCAATCCACTGGGAGAAAACAAAGCATGAATAAGATCCCAATCATCCTATTTTTCTTGGCTGTTTCACCCCTTCATGCCAGCCCACCGGACCCCGTAAATCTAGCTTCTGGTCATCGCGGGTTGGTTTTCGCGCGAATGATCCCCAAGGACCTGGGGGTGGCGTACGATACCGTGGCTTTCGCCTGCAACTTGAATCCGGGGTATGACGTGACCGTTGGTTTTGATGACCGCGCCCCAGAGACCCGCGTCATTTTGAAGGAAAAACTGACCTCGGAATACCTGAAGGGATTCGACCCAGGATTCTGGGCAGGCTGGGTAACCTTAAGGATTTTTTCGTTCGCCGAAAATGCGGCCTTCTCCAGGGAGGATCTCTATCGGATCGAGCAGGGCCATATCCGCATCTACCCGGGACGGGTCCCAGCCGAGGCGAAAAAGACATATGGCTTGACGGAAGGACAGATTTTCCTGGGCGCCTTCGATGGAAGGATCTTCTATTGGAACGCTGGCCAGCCCCAAGCAATCGAGTTCCGGTCTGGAATCCAGGTCTACCGGTTCAAACTGCCTAAACGGGTGACCGAACCCCTCGGCATGGCCAAGGGCGAACCGAAAGGGGACTTGGCCCTTTTCGCGGTAGCGAAGCCGACTACTTTTTTCCACGTGGCCCCAAGAACCTTTGATTGGTTCATTCTCAACTTCAAGGAGGCTGAACTGGTCAGGTAGCCGTTCCTGAACCCATAGCGTTTTATCCTCCATGTGGGCAATCAGATCCTGGTCATTCCTTTTCGGCCAAGGACCCCACGAACCGCGCTGAAACGGGACGCCCCTCTTTAACGTGATCCACAATTATAAGATTTAACCCAAAAACGAGCTGATCGAGGCAATCCACGGGGAGGAGCCAAGTCATGAATAATATTCAAATCATCCTTTTTTGCTTGGCTATTTCACCCCTTCAGGCCAACCAACCGGCCCCCGTGAATCTGGCTTCTGGTCATCGCGGGTTGGCCTTTGAGTGGATCATCCCCGAGGACCCGAAGCTGCCCTACGATACTGTGGCTTTCGTCTGCAACCTGAATTCGGGATTTGACGGGACCTATGGTTTTAATGACCGCGCCCCAGAGACCCGGGTCATCTTGAAGGAAAAACTGACCCCGGAGAACCTGAAGGGATTCGACCCACGATTCTGGAATGGCTGGGTCTCCAAACGGATCTATTCGTTTGGCGAAAATGCGGCCTTCTCCGGGCGGACCCTATTCCGAATCGAGCAGGGCCATATCCGCATCTACCCGGGGCGGGTCCCAGCGGAGGCGAAGAAGACGTATGGCTTGACGGAAGGACAGACTTTCCTGGGCGCCTTCGATGGAAGGGTCTTCTACTGGAACGCTAGCCAACCCCAAGCCATCGAGTTCCGGTCTGGAACCCAGGTCTACCGGTTCAAACTGCCTAAGCGGGTGACCGAACCCCTCGGCATGGCCAAGGGTGAACCGAAAGGGGACTTGGCCCTTTACGCGGTCGCGAAACCGGCCACTTTTTTTCATGTGGCCCCAAGGACCCTTGACTGGTTCATCCTCAACTTCAAGGAGGCGGAACGGGTCAGGTAGCCGTTGACAGGGGATGGGGCTGATCAGTGCAGCGGAACCCGCAACCGCACCATCGTCCCCTCCCCTTCGTTGGCGATGCTGATCTCCCCGTGGTAGACCGCCAGCAGCTGCTTGCAGCCCGCCAGCCCCTCCCCGGGGCTCCGGGCGCCGATCACCACCTCCTGGTGCAGCCCTGAGAAGGGCTCGAAGGCTTGGGCCAGCTCGCTGGGCAGGATCGGGCCGCCCTCGTCCCGCAGTTCGAGGATGAAGTCCTCGCCCTCCCGCCCGGAATGCACGGCCAGGGTGGCGGAGGGGGTCGGGCCGCCCAGGGCGTGCTGCACCAGGTGGGCCAGGGCGGCGGCAAAATCACCGTACACGCCGTGCAGCAGGGGCCCGGTGGCGGCCAGGTCCAGGACCGGGACCACCTGGGCCGGGATGACCCCCTCCACCTGGAGCAGGCCCAGCTCCTGCTGGATCAGGTCGTGCAGGTCCAGCCACTCGGGGGTCGGCGGCCCGCCCCGGCCCACCCGCCGCAGCAGGGCCTTGAGCAGGCTGTCGATGCGGAACACCGCTTCCCGGATCTCCGCCAGGGCCCTTGGCTGGGCTTCGGGGAAGATGCCGGGCTCCCGGGGCGCCCCGGGGGCCATGAGCTGGTCCAGCAGCTGGCTCTGCCGGTGCAGGCTGGCCACGGGCGCCTCCAGTCGCTGGACGATCTTGAAGATGAGATCGCCCAGCAGCTCCTGGCGGTCCCTGCGGTTGAGCACCTCCCTGGCGTTCTGCAGGTCCTGGTAGGCGGCTTCGATCTTTTCGTAGCTGGAGGCCAGGGCCCGGGTGCTGTTGTTGAGGGTGGCGATCAGCTCGGCGTTCTCCAGGCTCACCAGGGCGATGCTCGCGTGCAGACTGATCATCTCCAGTTCCGCGGGCAGCAGCCGCTGGTCCCCGGGACGGGTCACGATCCAGATGCCGAACATCTCGGGGTCCGCCTGGTGGTCCCGCAGCACCAGCATGCAGGCCTCGGAGGAGGAGGACCAGAAGCCCAGGCTCAGCCCCTCGTCCCACACCCGGTCGCTGCGCAGACTTTCGCCCCGGAGGGCGCCGGACTGGGGCAGGGCCCGGGCCCGCAGCACGAACGGGTGGTGCAGGGGCAGCACCGGGGTCCCGTCGAAGCCGGACCCGTTCCAGCGCAGCCCTTCGAAATAGCCGCCGCTGGGATGGATCCGGTAGGCCCACAGGCCGGTGGCCCGGACCTCGGCCCGCACTTCCCCCAGCACCCGCCGCACCAGGGCGTCGGGATCGTGCTCGGTGAGGATGCTCTGGCTGAGGGCCAGCAGCCTGGCCAGGCTGCGGTTCCTGAACTCCAGCGCCTCCTGGGCCGCCACCAGCTTGCGGTTGGCCTCCTGGGCCTCCTTGAGCTGGGCCTCCAGGTGCTCCAGCACGTGGCGGTTCAAGTGGCGCAGGGCGTCGTGTTCCTGGGACTTTTCCAGGTATTCCCGCGCGCCGCCCAGGTAGGCGCCCACCTGGCCCACGAAGGTAAAGGGGTCCAGGG
>Ga0302320_10026713_pt1 | contig 11166 bp, 10 predicted proteins | sample Bog_T0_3_FD_202130 | JGI IMG/M metagenome (GOLD analysis project Ga0302320, IMG submission 202130) | Peat permafrost microbial communities from Stordalen Mire near Abisko, Sweden - Bog_T0_3 | ecosystem: Environmental > Terrestrial > Soil > Wetlands > Peat | place: Sweden: Abisko, Stordalen Mire... | reverse complement strand
GGGCCCGGCGCCAACGACTAACGACCATCGACCAACGACCACCAACTAACGACGATTCAACACGAGGTGTTTTATGGCATTACTCGAACGCGTTTCCACCTTAGTCCGGGCCAACCTCAACGACCTGATCGACAAGGCCGAGGAGCCCGAAAAAATGATCAAGCAAGTCATTCTCGACATGCACAACCAGCTCTTGCAGGTCAAAACCCAGGTCGCCATCGCTATCGCCGACCAGCATCTGCTCGACAAAAAGAAACTTGAAAACGACGACAAGATCAAGGAATGGATGCGCAAGGCCGAACTCGCCGTTGACAAGAAACAGGACGACCTGGCCCGCGCCGCGCTGCTCCGCGTGGAAAGTTATCGCGACCTGAGCTCGAACTACGCGCAACAGCTCGAAGACCAGAAAGCTCAGGTAGAAAATCTAAAGTCGGCGCTGCGCAATCTCGACCAGAAGCTGGCCGAGGCCAACGCCAAAGCCGATCTGCTGATCGCGCAGCACCGACGCGCCCGCGCCGCCCATCGCGCCACCGACGCGCAGTCAGGCATGGACGCGAACAGCAAGTCCGCCACCTTCGATCGCATGAAGAAAAAAGTAGCTCGCGAAGAAGCCCTCGGCGAAGCGAAAGTCCAACTGTTGGCCGACGACGTGGAAAACCGCCTCGCCGCCCTGGAAAAGGAAGACCGCATCGAGCAGCTCTTGACCGAGCTGAAGACAAAGCGCGGCGCGTGACGGAAGATTATGTCGGAACGAGCGAACAAGGCCCGTCTAATCGGAATGCTCATCGGCATCGCTGTCCTCATCGTGGCTTTGCTATGGAAGCGCCTTCGATAAGGCTTACGTCAGCGCCGCTGCAACTAAACGGTCGGCGCATCCGTAATGATCATGGATCGGCCTGTCTGTAGTCATGATGGGCCGTTTCATCGAACGAGCTATTCTTGAAAGGAGCATCTCACGTGCAACGAGTACTTGTTTGCGCAGTTCTTGCTTTCCTCGGGGTGGGCCTGTCGTCCGCCCAGAACATTGTCGGCGACTGGCAGGGCGCGCTCAAAGCAGGCGGAGCGGAACTACGCTTGGATCTGCACATTGCCAGGAATGCCGACGGCAGCCTCAAAGCGACGCTCGACAGCGTTGATCAGGGAGCGAACGGAATTCCCGTAACTTCAATATCTCTGAAAGATTCGAAGCTGAACTTCACCGTCGATGCCGTCCACGGCGCCTACGACGGCAAAGTAGCAGCCGACGTAACCGAGATCAGCGGTACCTGGACGCAAGGCCAGCCCCTGCCGCTGAGTTTCAAACGCACGGCCGCGCCCTTCAAAACCGTGCATAAGCCGGCCAAACCTTCCGATATCGATGGCGCATGGCTGGGCGCGCTCGACACCGGCGCGGTGACGCTCCGCGTCGTCTTTCACATCACCAACACCGAAGACGGTCTGATGGCCACGCTTGACAGTCCAGATCAGGGCAAAAACGGAATCCCGGTAACTACCGTGACCCGCGATGGCGCTTCGTTAAAGTTGGAAGTGAAATCCATCAACGGGGGTTTCGAAGGCAAGATCAGCAGCGACCTCAGCACCGTCACCGGCACGTGGACTCAGATGGGGAACCCGCTGCCGCTGACCCTCAAGCGCGTGAAAGACACCAGCGAACTGGAACGGCGGCGTCCGCAGAACCCGGTAAAGCCCTACCCATACAAAGAGGAAGAAGTTTCGTTCGATAACCAGGCCGCGGGCATTACGCTCGCGGCCACGCTCACCGCACCTCCGGGCAAGGGACCGTTTCCTGCTGTGCTCCTGATCGCCGGCTCCGGGCAACACGACCGCGATGAAAGCATCATGGGTCACCAACCTTTTCTCGTGTTGGCCGATTCTCTGACCCGCAAGGGCATTGTCGTGCTGCGGACGGACAAGCGCGGTTGCGCCAAATCCACCGGAAACTATGCCACCGCCACCACGGTAGATTTTGCAGCCGACGCGGACGCCGGCGTGACCTACCTGAAAACGCGTCCGGAAGTTGATCCCCACAGGATTGGCCTCATCGGTCACAGCGAAGGCGGCATTGTCGCACCCATGGCCGCCGCGCAGAATCCTGATGTCGCTTTCATTGTGATGATGGCGGGCTCAGGCGTACCCGGAGACGAAATCCTGGTGGCACAGGGTATCCTGATTTCCGAAGCAGCCGGCACCAGCCACGAAGAAGCGGAGAAGAATGCCGCCGAGGAACGCGAGGTGCTCGTGCTGGTAGAGCACGAGAAGGATGACGCCGCGCTGGAAAAAGAGTTGCGCGAGAAGCTGGCAGGAAAAATTCCGGAAGCACAGCTGGGAGCCCAAATCAAGACACTCACTTCGCCCTGGTTCCGTTACTTCCTCGCCTACGACCCAGCAACGGCGTTGCGGAAAGTGACCTGTCCCGTACTGGCCATGATCGGCGAAAGAGATTTGCAGGTGCCGCCGAAACAGAACCTTCCCGTAATCCGAAAGGCCCTCGCGGACGCCGGCAACAAGAACGTTGAAGTTGACGAACTGCCGGGCTTGAATCACCTGTTCCAGACGGCCAAGACCGGCGCGGTCGGCGAGTACTCCGAGATCGAGGAGACCATAGCACCGCTTGCGCTGGAAAAAATCGCAGTCTGGATATTGAACCTCCCGTACAAATCCGCCTGAACAGCAAGTAAAATCGGAACCGTGCTCCTATGCGCAAGGTCTTCCACTTCGACTCGTCCGCCGACCCATACGTAGCCGACGCCGCCGTGCTCTGCTGCTTCGATCACCGCATCAGTTCCGTTGTGCGAAAGTTTCTGAAGAAGCAAGCCATCGAGCGCGCCGACATGATCGTAGTGGCCGGAGGTGCCAAGACGCTAGCCTCCCCGCGCAACGACTTCGAACAAGACTTCATCCTCGAACAGGTCCGCATGTCCATCCGCCTGCACCAGACCAAGCGCGTTTTGGTTATGAGCCACTCCGATTGCGCCACCTATGGAGGGCTAGCGCATTTCAAAGGCGACCAAACAGCCGAGGCCGACCATCACCGCAGCGAACTCTTGCGTGCCGGCGAACTTCTCACCTCCAACTTCCCCAGCGTTTCGGTCGAACCCTATTTCGTGAAGTTTGATGGAATCTGGGAAGTTCAAGGCGCGGATCACCTGAAATCCCCGCCGCAAACACCGGGCCGCCCCGCCCGCGAAAGCGCGTAGCGATCGCCTTACGCAAAGGTTGTACTATCAAGCCAATTGGCGTATTCTAGGTAGCCAAGAGGCTAGTATGACTTCCGCGGTCATTGCCGAGGTTCTGGGAGGCAGAAAAGTCCTGGGACGCTCGATTAAGAATTTCGCCGAACTGGCGGAGTTGATCCGCAACGGGTTGCCCTCGAGCTCTCTCCTCGTACTGGGAGCGAAGCTTGATCTCAAGAGCGCCGCGCTTTCCAAAAAACTCGGCATCCCGCAGCGAACTTTGACTCGACGCCTCAGCCGGCACTCACGCCTCACCGCCGCCGAGTCGGACCGCACCGTGCGCCTGGCGCGGGTGTACGCCACCGCGGTTGAAATGATCGGCAACCCCGCCAAGGCTGCGGAGTGGCTCCGGACACCCAATCGCGCGATCGGCGGCCAGGTTCCCATCGATCAACTTGATACGGACTTGGGGGCCAGGGAAGTGGAAAACATCCTCGGGCGTATTGCCTACGGCGTCTACAGCTGATGCGCCTGTGGAGGATTTGCCGCGAAGTCCATGCTGCCGGCGCCTTCTCGGGCGAGGGCGCCCGGCTTTACGGGGGCCGCTGGAATCGTCAGGGCGTGCGAGTGGTCTACGCTTCTCCGTCTCTGGCTTTGGCTGCGATCGAGACTTTTGTTCACCTCGAACCAAATCTGCGGCCCGATGACCTGGTTTCGATTGAAGCGGGCCTTCCCGACGATCTCGCTGTTGACCGTCTCGATCTGAATTCCCTTCCCCGCAGATGGCATGAGGTACGCGATGAATCGCTGAGGATATTCGGCGATCATTGGATTCGTGCGGGCAAGACTGTCGCGTTGCATGTGCCTTCGGCGCCCATTCGCGGCGAATGGAACGTATTGCTGAACCCGGCGCATTCCGATTTTCACAAGTTGAAGATCGAAAGACGCAAGCGCTTCGAGTTTGATCTTCGAATGTACCGGTGAGTGGATCCGCCAGCAGGCTGCGGAAAGAGTCGATCCTGCTTTCCTAAGCAGAAAGCATTACTTCAGCGGCTAAAGCCGCACTCAGAACGAAGAAGTACCGCAGCGCTGAAGCGCCGCGCCACCCAAAACAAATCGATGTCTTTGACCTACGCGCTGGCTTTATCCAGCAGCGGCAATGGCTTCTCGACTGACGCAGACGCCGCCGTGTCCAACTCGAGCTGCTCCTGCCCGCTGAGCGCGGTAACTTTCCCCCGATAGTTCTTCAGGTGCCGCTGTGCCGTCTCGAACGCTTCCTGCGCTTTGTTCAAATTCTTGCCCACGTTTTCAAACTGGTTCTGGAATAAGTCGAACGACTTCTGCGCCTTTGCCAGTTCGGCGCGGCTCTGCTCGAAGCGGCTGGCGACTTCATACCACTTGTGCACCAGCGAAATCGTGTGCAGCGTCATCAGCAAGGTGTTGGGCGAGACCGGGAAAACGTGCTGCTCATTCATCCAGTCGCCCAATTCGCGGTTGCGAATGACCTCCATATACAAGGTTTCGCTCGGCAGATACATCAGGGCGATTTCCGTCGTCCCGTTCTCCGGCTGGATGTACTGCTGAATGCGCTTGGCCTCCGCTTTCATCACCCGCACCAGCGCAACGCGCGCCGCTTCAATCTCGGCTTTGTCATTACTTTCAAATAAAGCGATCACCTGCTCGCGCGGAAACTTGGCATCGATCGGCAGCGTGCGATCAGGAAAGTAAATGACCGCGTCGGCGCGCCCTCCACCTTCGCCCGGCGACGACTGCAGCGCAAACATATGCGCGGGCAGAAAGTCGGCCAGCAACCGCTCCAGGCTCGCCTCGCCGAACTGCCCTCGTAGATGCGGAAGCTTGAGCAGGTTGTTCAAATCGTTGATCGAGTGGCCGAGCGCCCCGACTTCGCGAAGTTGCTCTTCCGCGGCTTTTAGGTGTTGCTGAACTTTTTCGAACTGCGCAAATCCTTCCTTGATATTCTGATCGAGTTTCACCTGCACCTGCTCGGTAATGGCCATCAGCTTCGAGTCCACGCAATCGCGAATCGAGTCGAGGCTTTGCGCCGTCTGCTGGTTCAGGCTCTGAAGTTCGCTTTTGAGTTGCTGCGTGGTGAGCAGAAGAGAACTCGTCATCTCGCTGCGGCCGTCGCTCAAGCTCCGGTTTTGCTCTTCCCTGCCCGTCGCCAGTTGCAGTTCAACCGAGCTCCGAATCTCTGAAAACCCTTGCTGGATGCGGTCTGTGACCTGTTGGCGAAGGTCACCTTTGGTCTGCTCCAAGCGACTGGCCATATCGGCAGTGCTGATACTGATCTTCTGGCCAAGGGTCGTATTGAACCTTTCGAGCTGACCTGCAACTTCCGCCTTTACATCCACTTGCGCGGCGCCCGAAACGCGGCGCAGCAGAACGGCCGAGAACCCAAGCAGGGCAAGGGTTCCGGCGAGGACGGTAACCAGCAGTATGGTCTCCATGGTAAGTAGCTGACCTGAATTCTAGAAGCTAGCGTGAAAGATGGAAAGCGGAACTTTATCGGCGATCCCCGCGCCGAACCGCCAACCAGAAATCATTATGCTTCGGGCCCTGTTGGCTTCATTCGTGATATGGGCGGTTGGTCTCGGACCCTGCGCCGCACAAACCAAACCGCCAGCAGTCGATATTCGCAACCACGCCAGCATCGGCGGTGACAATCAGTTACCCACCCCCCACTCGAACTCGGCGGCCGGATCTTCTGATGAGGACTCCGCCGCCGAGAACGAACTTCTGGAAGCGGCGAACAAAAGCCGCGAACTCGACGGCGTGCAGCCGTTGCGCATGGAAGAAAGCCTGCGCGAAGCAGCACGAGCGCATGCCCGGCGAATGGTTGCGGCCGATCGTCTGGAGCACCAACTATCCGGTGAGCCCGCCCTGCTCGAAAGAATCGCCCAGGTCATTTCGCCGGACAGTCCATCACAGGACGCGCTGAAAATCGACAGGGCCGGCGAAAATATTGCCAATGCCTCCTGCGCTCTGGGCGCGAATGACGCTCTGATGCGCTCCGCACCGCACCGCCAGAACCTGCTCGACCGCGGCTTCAATGTCGCAGGTATCGCGGCCATCTGGAGCAAAGGGCGGCTTTACGTGGTACAGGATTTCGCACACGAGGTTCCGTCATATTCCGCCGAGCAGAGCGGGACATTAGTGGCCGGCGCTGTCGATGACATTCGCCAACAGGCAGGCCTTCCAGAGCTTGAGCGACTTTCACCTCCGCATCTGGACGAGGCTGCGTGCAAGCTGGCAAGTGAGGATCGTCCAAACGCTCATCTGCTCGCGGCCGCCTACAGCAACCGAAGAATAATCACCTACACCGAGAGCCATCCGGAGATGCTACCGCCCGGTGCGTTGCGTCTGCTGCGCGACCCTGGCGTTCGCCAGTTCGCCGTCGGCTCCTGTTACGCGCGTAATGCCGCGTATCCGACCGGAATGTACTGGGTCGCGATTCTGCTCTACTGATAACTCCCACATGCTCGCGGCGTTCGCGGAGAAGGGCGCCCGCGCCACATAAGCCGTGTGCTAACCTGCCAACATCTGGCCCGCCGCCCGTATGGAACCCGCTCCGCGAATCCGCATCGGGACTGCCGGCTGGTCCTACAAAGACTGGGACGGGATTCTCTATCCGCCGGAAGTCACAAGGAAGAAAATCCATCCCGTGGAATTTCTGGCCAGATTCTTCGACGTCATCGAAATCAACACTTCGTTCTACGGACACATCCGTGCGGAACTCGGCCGTCTCTGGTCGCGGAAGGCAGCAGCGGTCAATCCAAATTTTCTTTTTACCGCGAAGTTGCACAGGTCGTTCACTCATTCCCCGCTGGCAGTGATGGAACCAACTTCGGCGGCGAGCATCCGTCCGAATGAAAAGGACGAACGCCTCGCCCGCGAGGGTCTGGACTCGCTGGCCGCGGAAGGCAAGCTGGGCGCGCTGCTCATCCAGTTTCCTGTCTCGTTCAAGAACACCTCCCTGAACCGCGAATACCTGGAACAGTTGCTGCGCCAGTTCATCGAATATCCCAGAGTGGTCGAAGTGCGCCACGAGAGTTGGAACCAGCCGGAAACGATCGCCGAATTCATGCGCCACAACGTAGGTTTCTGCAACATCGATCAGCCGCTGCTCGGCCGTTCGCTCGCTCCGACCGAACATGTCACCTCGGGCGTCGGATACGTCCGGCTGCACGGCCGCAACTACGAACATTGGTTTGAGAGCGGGTTCGACAGCGGGTCTGACGGCGACCATCGCAATCGCGATGACCGTTACAACTATCTCTACAAGCCCGCGGAATTGGAGAAGTGGAAGGAAAAAATAGAAATCATCGCGCGCCGCGCCGAGTCAACCTACGTGATCGCGAACAATCACTTTCAGGCCAAGGCTGCGGTGAATGCGCTGGAACTAAGGCATCTGCTGGGCGGGAAAAGAGTCCGCGCCCCGGAAACTCTGGTGAAGCACTATCCCGAACTGAACGAGATGGTACAGATCGAGGATGCCACCGGAAACTATTCGCTGCTGGGGTAGCGACTGTTTCCCGCAGCGTGCTGAGGAAGCGCGGCTCACTTTCGAGCCTCCCTTCCAATCCATTGCGATATCCTTTCAGGAAGTGATGTCAGAACCGTGATTCTCTGACAGAGATTTTCGAACGGTGATTTTTTAGCGTGATTTCCTGACAATGACTGAAACTGTCCAGGCGACAAGAGCAAGCGGGTGGAAAACCTGGCTGTCAGGTCGCGTGGCCGAACTGCGGCAGCGTGAAGGCCAGGTCTTTCTTGTCCTCGCTGTGGTCATCGGCGCGCTCACCGGCCTGGCGGTTGTCGCCTTCATCCTGCTGACGGAACGAATGGGGATGCGGCTGTATCCCGCGAGAGGCGCGGCGTGGCGGCGCGTGCTGTTTCCAGTCGTGGGCTCACTCAGCATCGGCTACCTGCTGTATCGGTATTTTCCGAATGCGCGCGGAAGCGGCGTGCCGCAGACCAAAGCTGCTTTGTTCGCGCGCGGAGGGCGCATCACCCTGCGCACCGTACTGGGCAAGTTCTTCTGCACCTCGGCAACCCTCGCCAGCGGCATCCCCCTGGGACGCGAAGGGCCTTCGGTTCAGATCGGCGCCGGTATCGGTTCGGTGCTCGGACGCTTCCTCGGCCTCAGTACCGAGCAGGTAAAGAGGTTGATTCCCGTAGGAGCCGCGGCAGCCATTGCCGCCGCGTTCAATACCCCGCTGGCCGCCGTGGTGTTTGCGCTCGAGGAAATCGTCGGCGATCTCAACGCGCCGGTCATGGGCGCCGTGGTCCTCGCGTCGGCAACGGCGTGGATGGTTCTACGCGTATTTCTCGGCAATAACCCCCTGTTCAAGGTTCCGCAATATCAACTGACCCATCCGGCCGAGTTTGCGGTCTATGCGGTGCTCGGCGTGGCCGGCGGTGTGGTTTCCGCGGCCTTCGCAAAGCTCCTGCTCGGCATGCGCGCGCGTTTCCTGAGGTTCCCACAGACCACAGCCTGGTTCCAACCGTTAGCGGGAGGCTTGCTGGTCGGCCTAATGGGCTGGTTTGTGCCCCAGGTGATGGGCGTGGGTTACGGATATGTCGGCGAGGCGTTGAACGGAAGGATGGCGTTCCAGTTGATGGCTTTGCTCGTGGTTCTGAAACTCTTCGCTGTTACCGTCAGCTATGCTTCGGGCAACGCAGGCGGCATCTTCGGTCCAGCCTTGTTTATAGGCGCGATGTTGGGAGGCACGGTAGGAACGGTCGCGCATCATTTGTTTCCCGCCTACACGGCAACGCCGGGAGCCTACGCCTTGGTGGGCATGGGCGCGGTCTTCGCGGGCGTGGTGCGCGCTCCCATGACTTCGGTGCTGATGATCTTCGAGATGACGCAGGACTATGCCGTCATTGTCCCGTTGATGATTGCAAATCTGGTGAGCCTTTTCATCGCTTCCCGATTGCAACATGCGCCCATCTACGAAGCCTTGGCCGTGCAAGATGGCATTCACCTGCCGACAGCGGAGACGCGCCAGCGCTATGGTCAGCGTCAGGTAGTAACGGTTATGCAAGCTGCCGGCCCGTCGCTGCCGGATGAGATTACGGTTCGCGAAGCGCTCGAACGCGTGCGAGCAAGCGAGCTTCGCACCTGGCTGGTAACCGATCGACGAGGTGTAATCGGCGTGATCAATCTCGCGCGACTGGAGCGCGAAGCCGCCGAAGCTACGGATAAAGAAGCTCCAGATAAAGAAGGTCCAGATAAGCAAGGCACGGATACCCAAGATACGGATAGAAAAAGCACGGATAAGAAACTCCGCGAACTGGTGGACGTGCTGGATTTTCCCCACGTCCACGCCGACCAGGCACTGGATTTGGCGCTTGAGCGCATGGGCGCGAGCCATTTCGAAATCCTGCCGGTGGTGAGCCGCGCGAATGTGCACCAACTGGAAGGCATCGTAACGCTGCGCGATGTGTTGAATGCATACGGCGTGAGCCGCGCCTGATCCGCTGATCTCGCAGGTTCGCTGTCTTGCCGGCTCAAGGAATCTGTTTCGCAATCGGAATCGATACCGCAAAATTTGTTGCCAGCCGTTTGCTGCGCGATGGCCGAATCCGCCGCAGTTTCATCGGAGTATCCGGGCAAACCGTCCCCATCCATCGCCGCGTGGTGCGCTTCTATGGCCTGCGCAGGAAACCGGCGTAGTCGTCGCCGGCATCGAAGATCCGAGCCCGGCGCGGACCGCAGACCTGCGTGAAGGCGACGCGATTGTAGCGCTCGATGAGAAGTCAGTTGCCGGCGTCGATGACCTCCATCGCTTGCTCACCGACGCTCACGTCGGTGCGCGCTGCGCACTGACCGTCATCCGCCACACCGAGCGGTTAGTCCTGTCTATCTTTCCGGAAGAAGCGCGCTAGTCTGCATCTTATCGCCCTTTTGACCTGCGCTGACCGGTCGGCTGGCTACCTTTCGCGAACATGAATTGATTCTTCACTGCAACTTTTTGCAGTCGATCTGCGCCCGATTTTGTAAAGAACTGTCGAAGACTTGTCAAATTCTTGTCTGCAATTCCATTCTGCTTGACATTACTTTTTACGGGTGTGATCATTCGCACGACCGCGTGGGCAGTGTTCGTACAGAATCCTGGCAGCGGACGCGCAGCCCACTACACCAACTGTTTCCAGTAGCGTAAACCGATCCCCGGGAGGGACCCACCGTGAAGAAGAAAATCGCAATTTCGCTATCTTGCTTGGTCATCGTTCTGGTCGCGAGCGTGGCTCTCGTTGCGTCCGGCACCAACAAGTTTGCTTTCAGCCCAGACCTCAGAACCGTCAAGGCCAATCACGTTCCGGCCCATATCACACCCGCCGTGACCGAGAAGACAAAGGCCAAGCCCATCGCGGGCGCGAGCAACTTCAGTAAGGATAAGAACGCAGTGTATTTCAGCATCTTTGGCAATACCATCGACCAGGGAGTCAATGGCTATCCCTTTCTCATTTGGCAGGGCAATGCCTTCACTCCTACAGCAAGCGCCACGGCGACAGAAGTCAGTGTGGGACTTGGAGATCTGGACAGCGGGCACGGCTCGATCCAGTTGAGCCTGTACTCCGACAACGGCGGCGTACCCGGGACCGAACTCGCAACCGGCACCGCGACGAACGTCGAGGATTACGGGACATGCTGCGGCGCGACCACCGCTACGCTGAGCTCGAGTGTAGCGCTCACGGCCGGAACGCAATACTGGGTCGTGGTGAGCACCACGGCGCAGGAAACGGACATCTACGGCTGGAACTTCAACACGACCAATATGACAGCGGAGCCGGCGGCTGAGTTCTGCCAGGGATCATCTACCTACTGCGGCAGCAACAGCGGCGTATGGGTCCCGTATGTATACGTCCAGAATGCATTTCAAGTGCTGGGCAACTAGATTCTCCTGGAAGGAAATGGGTAAGCTGGCCACGATCCTCACGATCGGGCCAGCTTTTTTTTTGACGGACA
>Ga0302320_10026709_pt1 | contig 11167 bp, 12 predicted proteins | sample Bog_T0_3_FD_202130 | JGI IMG/M metagenome (GOLD analysis project Ga0302320, IMG submission 202130) | Peat permafrost microbial communities from Stordalen Mire near Abisko, Sweden - Bog_T0_3 | ecosystem: Environmental > Terrestrial > Soil > Wetlands > Peat | place: Sweden: Abisko, Stordalen Mire... | reverse complement strand
CGCGTCATGCCATAACGGATGACGCGATTGCCGCCCGCGTTGGTGGAGATCAGGCCGCCGATCATGGCCGAGCCGCGCGCACCCAGATCGAGCGGGAAGAGCAGACTCGCCGACTCCGCCTTCCGGTGAATGCTCTCGAGCACAACGCCCGCCTGCACCGTCATGGTGGCGCCGGCTTCGTCGAGATCCTCGATGCGGCTCATACGTTCCAGCGTGAGAGCGATTTCGTGGGCGGCGGCGCGGCTGCCTTCCACGAGGCCGGTCAGGCCGCCGTGCGGCACCACCGGCTGGCCCGCTGCGTTACACATCCGTAATATCTGCGATACCTCATCGGTGCTGCGCGGGCGGACCACGGCGAGGGCCTCCACGTGGCCGCGCGTGGCCCAGCCGCTGCTGCGTCCGCGGGCTTCGTCGCCGGTGAGAACGCCGCCCGGTCCGACGATGGCTGAGATGCCGGAAAGAAGGTCCGGCATAGCGAAAGTTGTCGTCATAGATTAACCAAATTCAGCATAGACGGAAGCTATCGCTCGTGCGAAATTCGAGACGTGACCTCCGGAGCCTGGCAGAAACGCGCAGCGCTGGAAAAGAAACGGCCGCTACATGCCGCCGGGAACCTGATTGCTTTTCCGGTTTTCGAAGATCACCGGCATTCGATCGTCGAGTGGGCCGACAAACTGGAGGAGGGCCGCGGTGCGGCAATCGTGCCGGCCATGCGGGAGGCGCACGCGCGGCTCTGCCGTGTCACAACCAGTAAGAGGCATGTGCGGCTGGCCGAGTTTGTCTATCACGCGATTCTGGCCATCGAATCGGGAGAGACCATCGGCGCCCGCTACATTCTGCTGACCTCGCTGGCCGCTCTTGGATGGCCCCTCGAACACATAGGCCGGACGTAAGGGTACCCGTACTTAAACTGGAAGGGTGCTCCCCTTAATCGATCTCCGGAACGTCAGCGTGATGCGCGGCGAAAACGTTGCGTTGCGCGACGTCAGCCTCACCATCGGGGCCGGAGAGCACGTGGCGATTCTCGGGCCGAACGGCTGCGGGAAATCGACGCTGATCAAGACCATCACGCGCGAGTGTTATCCGCTGGCGTCGCCCGATTCGTCGATCTCCATCCTCGGCCAGTCCACGTGGAACGTCTTCGACCTGCGCAACCTTCTGGGCATCGTTTCGAACGATCTGATGACGCAGTGCACGCGCGAAATCACAGGCGCCGATATCGTCCTGTCGGGCTTCTTTTCGAGCATCGGCATCTGGCCGAATCACCATGTCACCGACGACATGCGGGCCAAGACCGCGCGGGTTATGGATCTGCTCGAAGCGCCGCATCTGGCGGAGAAGCCGGTGGACGAGATGTCTTCCGGCGAAGCGCGCAGGATGCTGATCGGCCGCGCCCTGGTGCACGACCCGAAGGCGCTGCTGCTCGACGAGCCTTCGACCAGCCTCGACCTGTTCGCGCAGCACGAACTGCGCGAGACCGTGCGCCGGCTGGCGCAATCGGGCATGGGGATTCTGCTCGTGACGCATCATTTATCCGACATCATCCCGGAGATCGAACGGGTTATCTTCATGCGGCAGGGGCGGATTGTGGCCGACGGCCCGAAGCGCGAGACGCTCACGGCCGCCGCGCTGCGGGAATTATTCGGCGTGGAAGTTGAGCTGACGCGGCGCGACGGTTACTATCACTTGTGGTGATGACGAGCCAGCCCGAAATCCGCGAGCCTGAGCCGCGCTGGCCGGCGATTATTGCCGCGCTCGGAACCGGCGTTCTGTTCATCGTGCTGCCGGAGGATCTGACAGTCGGGCCCGGCTGGCTGCCGTTCCTGCTGAGCGCGGTGATACTGGTGCCGACGGTGGCTTTCCGTCGCGCCGGCCGGCTTCGTCTGAACGAGCTTTTCTCGTACGCGGGCCTGGCCGTCATCACGCTGGCGCTGCTTTCATCCATGACGCTGCTGGTCATGCGGCTGCCGCACTACAAAGGCCCGCCGGTGGATTTGCTGCGCGCCGCGGCGGCCCTGTGGTTCAGCAACGTTCTCGTGTTCGCCTCGTGGTACTGGCGGCTTGATGGCGGCGGACCGAATCAGCGCGATAAGCGTGGGGTGCACACCGATGGCGCTTTTCTGTTTCCGCAGATGATGATGGATCAGGAACGGAAGCGGCAGATGGGCGAGGAGTGCTGGAGTCCGGGATTCATCGACTATCTCTTCCTCGCGTTCAATACCAGCACGGCCTTTTCGCCCACCGACGTGCCGGTTCTGTCGCGCTGGGCCAAGGTGATGATGATCGTGCAGTCGATCATTTCACTGGCCACGGTAGTGCTGCTCGCGGCGCGGGCCGTGAATATTCTGAGCTGAATCGCGCGGGCAGGGGTACGTTCAGGTCAGGAGGCCCGAAAGACAGAACAGGATTACGTTGACGCAGGGAAGAAAAACGAGAAATGGAGCCTTCTTCCTGAGCAACCACGCGATGAGCAACGAGACCGGATAAGTCAGGAGGGCCCAAACGATGACATACGCCGCCAAGGTCGGTCCGCCATCGAACGCCAGCCCGCTGAGAGCCGCGAAAGGCAACCACGGGATCAGCAGAACGGCCCAGATGACAAGCACGATTTTGACGAAGGATTCGGGTTCCGCGTCCGATCGCCCCATAAGACATTACTTTACTGAATTGTATAATGTAAAGCGATGGCCGAAGCGACTCTTTCTTCGAAGAACCAGATTGTGGTGCCGCGGGAAGCCCGCGAGGCGCTGGGCGTGCGTGCGGGAGACAAACTGCTCATCGTGGTGCGCGGTAACACGGTGGTGATCCTGCCGCGGCCCCGTTCCTGGACGAAGGCCGTGCGCGGGCTGGCGGGCCAGGCTTACCCCGAAGGCTATCTCGACCGGGAGCGCGCCGGTTGGGACTGACTCCCCTGCGCGCCTTTCTCAGGAGGCACCGGCGGATTGCGATCGATACGAGTATTTTCATTTATCACCTCGAAGCGAATCCGTCGTATGCCGATATGGCGGGCGAAGTTTTTGCCTGGCTGGAGCGCGCACCGGACAGGGCCGTTACATCGTCGCTCACGATGACGGAACTGCTGGTTCAGCCATATCGCGCGGGGAATGAGCTGCTGGTGAACCACTATTACGCGCTGCTGTCTCTTTTCCCCAACCTCGAATGGGTGGCGGCGGATCTTGTCATAGCCGACTCCGCCGCGAAGATTCGCGCCCTCCACGACCTGAGAACACCGGACGCCCTGCAGGCCGCCACCGCTATCTGCCGCGGCGCGACCGCGATCGTGACCAACGACCCGGCCTTCGCGCGTGTGTCGCATCTGGAGGCTTGCATCCTCGATCGCCTGGCTTTGTCGTAAAGTCAAAGTGTGATCGGCATTCTGACCATTGAACGCGAATTCGGGGCCGGCGCGGCGAGCATCGGGCAGATGGTCGCTAACCGGCTGGGCTGGAAGTTTCTGGATCGCGAAATCACCGACGAGATTGCGCGCCGGCTGCACTGCAAGGCCGAAATGGTCGAGCAGCACGAAGAAAAACTCGACTCCGTTTTCTATCGCCTGATGAAGGCCTTCATGCGCGGCAGCTTTGAGGCGCGCGTCGAAACCAATAACTTCGAACTGCTGGACGCCGAGCATCTGTCGGTTCTGTTCGACAAGGTCATCACGCAGTTCGCCGCCGAAGGAAACTGCGTCATAGTGGGCCGCGGAGCGCCCTGGTATCTGCGCGAGCGCAAAGACGCCTTCCACGTTTTCCTCTACGCGTCGTACGAGGAAAAACTGCGCCGCGTGCTGGCGTCCGGGAAAAGTCGGCACGAAGCCGAACATCTGCTCGAAACGGTGGACCGCGACCGTGCCGCTTTTGTCCGCAAGTACCACAACAAGGAATGGCCGCTGCGCTATCTCTACAACATGATGCTCAACGTCAAGCCCGGCGACGAGGTTGCCGTGGAGGAGATCCTGCACGGCATCAGCCTGGCGAACGCAAAGCTCGCTCCATAACGCCGCCGTCGAGAATCAGCTCCGGCCGCAGGTTTTCCCAATGCAGGTCGTGGCCTGCGGAAGCGGCCAGCGCCGCCGCCGGAATCATGCCGATCAGCTCGCTGCCCACGATTTCGATGCCTTTGCTGTTGCATAGCTCCGCCACGGTATCGAAGACAACGTGCAGCGGCGTGACTTCGAAATCGACCAGATTGATCGACACCTGAACCTGATGGCGCGACGCGAGCGGCAGCCCCAGCGCCTTTACCGCGCGCAGACCGCCGCTGGACTGGCGGATGGCGCGGGCGATTTCGCGCGCCGCCGCGAGGTCTGAGGTCCGCAGATTGATGTTCCAGGCGATCAGGAACCGGCGCGCACCCACCACGCAGGCCCCGGCGGTGGGGTGGCGGCCGATTCCGATATCCGGCGCGAGGCCCAGGGGAGCGAGCCGCCGGACCTCTTCAAGTGGCCGGCCCTGCGCCGCCGCCTCATAGAAATAAACCGGAACGCGCAGATCGTCCCAGATCCGTCGCCCCAATTCCTGCGCCATTTCGGCGCAGTGGCCAAGGCTGACGCCCTCGACGGGCACGAACGGGACCACATCCGCCGCGCCGATGCGGGGATGAACGCCCGCGTGGCGCGAGAGATCGATCTTATGGACGCCGGCGCGAACCGACTGGAAGGCGGCTTCCCCGACGGCATCCGGAGTTCCCGCGAAGGTCAGGACGGAGCGGTTGTGGTCGGGATCGGAGGTTGTATCGAGGAGCAGAACGCCGCGCGTCTCCCGCACAGCGCGCGTAAGCGACGCAACGACGGCCGGGTCGCGCCCTTCGGAGAAATTCGGGACGCATTCGACGATCAAACTCTTCGGTCCTTGCCCGGCCTCGACACACGCCGCCGGATGGCCCACGGCATGTGGCGCAGGAACGCCGCCGCCACCTTGTACTTCCACCCGGGAATTACGATCACCGTACCGCGGTCCAGCGCGCGCAGCGACGTTTCGACAACTTCATCGGCGCTCATCCACAGGTAATCGGGGATGTCTTTGCGATCGACGCCGAGCGTGTCGTGAAAACCGGTAACGGTGAATCCGGGGCAGAGCGCCTGCACGCGCACCGGCGACCCGATTCCCCGCAGTTCGATCGCGAGACCTTCGGTAAAGCTGTTCATCCACGCCTTTGTCGAACAGTAGCTGACGTTGCCAGCGCTCGGCGAGAACGCCGCCACCGACGACACGTTAATAACGCTGCCGCGCCCGCGCGCGACCAAACCGGCAAGGGCCGCGTGGGTGAGCCGCATCGTCGCCATGACGTGCAGGCGGTGCATGTTTTCCTGGCTCGGCAGATCGGCCTCCCAGAAGCGGCGCAGCGTGCCGAATCCCGCATTGTTCACCAGCATTTCAAGCCGCGGGCAATCGCGAATGGCCTGTTCCGTGGCCTGCAGGCCCTCCTCGGTGGTGAGGTCGGCGCCAAGGATGCGGGCTTCGGCAGGCAGTGCGCGCGCCAGTTCCTGCAGACGATCGGCGCGCCGGGCCACAAGGATCGGATCGTATCCGCGAGCCGCCAGCTTGCGGGCGAACATCTCGCCGATCCCGCTGGAAGCGCCGGTGATGAGTGCGACGGGCCGCAAAGTCTGGCTCGCACACCAGCATAAGCGATGGAAGGTGCGCGGGCGCTATGCTGGGGGTTAAGGTTCCTCCGTCTCCCTTCATGCTGCAATTCATTCGATCCCTCTGGATCTGGACAGCCACTTCCACTCTCGTCCTGCTCTGGGCGCCCCTGCTTGGTTTGGTGCGCATCTTCGATTCCGAGCCGCTGCATCTGCGCACGGGGCGCTGGTTTCGCCGGCTGGGCCGTCTGGTGGCGAAGGTGAATCCGTGGAACATCGAATTCACGGGGGCCGAGCATCTGAATCCTAATCAGACCTATGTCATCGTGAGCAACCATCAGTCGCTGGCGGATATTCCGGTGCTCGCGCACCTGGGGCTCGACATGAAATGGCTTGCCAAGTCCGAGCTGTTCCGGTTTCCGGTTTTCGGATGGATGATGCGGATGGCGGGGGACGTTTCAGTGGACCGTTCGGACCGGCGCAAGGCGGCCAAAGCTCTGCTGCAGTGCGCCCGTTACCTGCGCCAGCGCTGTTCGGTAGTCTTCTTCCCGGAAGGCACCCGATCGCTCGATGGCGCCGTGCTGCCGTTTAACGACGGCCCGTTCCAGCTGGCGATTCGCGAGAATGTCCAGGTGCTGCCGGTGGTGGTGGAGGGGTCCGGCCTCGCTTTGCCGCGCAACTCGTGGCTCTTTGGCGGCAGGCAGAGTATCCAGTTACGGGTGCTGGAGGCGATTTCGGTAGAAGGCTGGGATGTCAAACGTTCCAAGGAACTGCGCGACACCGTGCGGCAGAAGATCGTGGACGAATTGACCAGGCTGCGCGCCGCCGCTTAATCTCCCGCCAGCCATTCTTCAACGGAGGTCCCCATAGTCATCCAGGCCACACAGAAGGACGGAGAAGGTGGGGCAGGCGCTTTCGCCTGCCAGGGCGAGCGGATCTCGCCACTGCCATGGGCGTTAAATTAAGCCAGCCAGGATGAGGGACCTCGCGGGAGTTTGCTGGCAAGGCTGAAGATCAGCGCCCGTTTTAGATTGCAGTGCCCGACGCTATGCGATCAAGTTCCTTGCCTCAAGCGTTGGCAAGCGTCGATAATGCGTCGGGCCGATATCCAGCTTTATCGATAGCTATTTAGCTACTCCGGGGCTGTTTCAAATCACGCCCGGTTTCGTGATGCGCTTCAGCCGGAAACCAGCGTGGTCAAGGAGCTTCGGAAGCTGGCGAATTGAGCTGCGATCCTTCTCCTGGTCCGACGGGGACAGCTTCGCCCAATCGACCATCGCCGAGTGGTGCTTCAAGGCGTTATTGCGGATCGGCGCCCAGGTCCAGCCGCGCTGCTTACGCTCGTCCATCCAGCGATCATGCTCGCGGATAGCCAGAGTCTCCAGTTGCTCGGGGCTAAGAACGAAGTCCGCGGGGCGCATTCCTTCCATGGCGGCCAATTCCCAGCCGATCAACCGGAGTTTGTTCGGGATGTCCGCGACCTGACCGCGGTTTGCGTCCTTCAGGTCGTCGCTGAGCTCTTCCCATGGGCGAAGTGAGCTATTGGTTTCGGCGGTTTCGCCGCGGTTGCGTGCGTCTTCGCAATAGACTTCGTGCGCCGCTTTGGCGAGTTCTTCAATCATGAGTGCCCTCCGTGCCCGAACCCGGTAAATACGGTGGATTCCCGGGAACTTCTTTGCAAGTTGCCGGCTGCCGGCGTACTCGCAGAACGCCGTCAGCCCGGATCCCTGGCGTGGGCTGGTGCCGAGGCGCGCGAGTTCACCGCCCAGTTCGGCCATGGCGGAAAATTCCTCGCTGGCGAAGACTTGCCCCTGTTGAGCGATCGGCTCGATGCGGGCAGCGCGAGTCACATGGGCTCCCGTGAAGCGCAGCTGCCGCACCACCGCATCGAAGTGTACTGCGACCGGACCCGTATGGAGCCCCACGCGAATGCCTATGGGATGGCCTTCGATGGTCCCATCCGCTGCCCGAGACTGCCAACCCAGACCCCTGGCGAACCAGTCCCTTTTTTGGTCCTCGACCATGCCGGCGAGTTCCAGGGCGAACAGCCCCGCATCCTGGGCGAAATCGAATACGGCGTAGATGGCATCGCCCCACGTATTTACGCTGCACGGCGCATGCCGGCTGGTGGCCACAAGCCGCCCCAGGCTATCGAGGAAGCTTCCAATGAATTCGCGGGTAGCACTTTCAGCGAGCCTGCTGTATCCGACCACGTCGGCGAACAGCATGCTCTTGACTTCCTGATGAATGATCGCGTGTTCGCAGCCCACTTCCGCACGTTCGCCCCCGATAGTTATCGACTCTCCCGCCGGAATCGGCAGCGAAAGAACCTCGGGGGAGAGCTTGAGGCGACGCTTCCAAAATGCGTGAAAAGCCTCAGTCCCGCCCGGTCCCCGCCCCGGCCTGCCGTCCCAGAGCACGATGGGCTGAACGTCAAGTCGAAGCGCGCGCGCCGTCTGGAGCGCGATACCGGCGGTGACCTCCGTCAGATACTCCCACCCCACGGCGCTACGCGGTTCGTACAGATAGCCGACTTCCCTGACCGTCGTCGCTTCACCGACCCCGCGCTCATACAGGCGTTGCCAGATATGAGGGCCGTCCGGCGGGTCGTAAGGCTCAACGCTGGTATGCCGGAACTCGTCCCGCGCCCAGGGAAGAACCAGATGCAGAGCGGCGCCCCGATCAAGCAGAGCATCGGCGAACAGCAGGTCGCCGCCCGCGGAGGCACACGTCATGCCGACTCGTGCTTCAGATCTCTCAAGCGCCTGGCGAATGGCATCACGGGCGGCGGGGATCGATTCCGGCGGAAACCGAACCGGATCCCCCGGGCGATCCGGGACATGACCCGCAAAGACAAGGAGCTGAAGGGGTGGAAAGGCGGCGTTGAAAAGATCGCGACGCCGGCCGAGGGCTTCGGCAAGGGCCTGCGCCTGATAGCGCGCTTCGGCAAGCTGTGCTGTGGTGACGCCCTCAATCCCCTGCAACTCCTCAAAACAGCGACTGGCGGCCTCAATATCTCCAAGTACGGCGCGGGCCGTTGCATCGGACCAAACGATTTGCAGCGCGGGGCCATCGGAATTCCTCTTGTCGGCGGCGATCCTGAGGACAACGCGTGCGAGTTCCCTCGCATACGAACCGAGATTGCTGCCGCCCGCGGCAGAGAGTAGTCCTGTGGAGGCAGCGAGGGCGAGAGGCTCGATGCGGTCGGAGTCTAATTGGGCAGCCCGCTCGTAGAAGAGAAAACCCTGCTGGGCGGCTTCGAGTTGCACTGTTCGGCTGCCGGCCTGGTGCCACTCTTCAAGCAACACATGGCCCATCTGGACGTACAAGTCCGCTTTGAGCCCGCGGCCGAGGCGCGATGTGACGCAGCCCTCCAGTTCGGTGCGCGCCTCGCGCGTGAACCCGAGTCGCGCGAGGGCGGCGGCATATTGGATGCGAATGCGCACCAAACGCGGGCGATCTTCGTCGGAAAACAACGCCGAACCATGCAGGATTTCGCGGGCTGCATCGATGGCGAGCAGGAACTCCCGAGTGCGGACCGCCTGAACGATGAAGCGCTCCACGAGCGAGAGGTCGTCGAGCCATGCGATTCGGGGAGCGCGGTCGGAGTGCTCGCTTTTCCCATGCGGCGAGGGCAGTGGCTGGCGCCGCTGCCAGACCGAATGCAGATCCCGCGCCGTGGGAGCGCTGTCGAGCAGGTCTTCAACATCGGATATATTGAGGATGGACATGGCGGTGTTTCGACGACCGTGACTGCAAACGAGTGTACCGAAGTTCGATGGCCCTGACGAACGCGGGCGGAACAACTCGGTTCCCCGGACGTTCGGCGAACTGGTGATCTAAAATAAATCTGCCGCATCGAGACGCGCGAGCATGAACCCAAGCTGTATCTTTATCAGCCATGCCACAGCACGCGATGGCAAAACCGCAGCCATCCTCGTGGAGAGGCTGGAGCGCGCGGGCATCCGCTGCTGGATCGCGCCTCGCGACATCCCGGGTGGTGCAAGCTTTCTGGAAGCCATTCGTCAGGGCATCGGGCAGGCTCAACTGACGATTCTTTTGCTGTCGAACTCAGCGAACGAATCACCCTATGTCTTACAGGAAGTGAAAACCAGCTTTGAGGCCAAGATCCCGGTACTGACTATCCGTCTACAAAACGTCCAGCCATCTCCCAACCTGTTCTTCCTCGTCTCCAGCGGCCAGTTTCTGGAGCATACAATTGGGCACACTGCAATCATCAGAGCCGTTCGGGACGCACTTGAGCGCGACGCTCCCCTCCGGGCGCGCCGCCTCCGAACGCAAGAGGCGTCAGCAGAACAGGCCGAACTCGAAGCTCGAATGTTTGGCCCTCGACAACCAGAGCCAGTCAAACCGGAGCCAGCCAAACCACGATCAAGGGTTCACGATGCTTTGCGGCTCGCGGAAGCTCTGCTGGAATCTACGCCCTCCAATCCTGTCGATAATCAAGCACGGCACACTGACACCAAGCCGGTTGCAGCGGACTCTGATCCTACGGGAAATGCATCGCTGCACGCGGACGTCGAGTTGGATTCACCGTCGTCGAAGGCTGCGGATACCGAGGTATCAACCTTGGTGGCGTCGGCATTAACCTTGGTGGCGTCGGCATTTTTGATCGGAATCGTGTTTGTGATCTTAATGCCGGTTCTTCTCAGTGGCGCTTGGCTGGTGCTCGGGGTAGACCACATTTTTGGCATTCCTGTTTGGCTGGTGCTTCTGTACTCTGCCCCGCTGTCTCTCAGCGCAATAGGTGTAACCATTTTGGCGGACGATGAAAGGGGATCGCGGGAATCCTTAGGCTTACCCGTGTTAGCGGTCGGGCTTGGATCCTTTGTAGCGCTCACCCTGTCAGCGACGGTTCTCAGTTGCCTTTCGCTGGTGCTTCGGCGAGACCAGATGTTCGGCCTGTCTGTTTGGCATGTGCTTCTCTGGTCTGCCCTGCCGTCCCTTTTTTTCCTTTTTGTGGTCGGCTGGATCATCTTCAACGAAGTTTTTTGATCTGCGCCACTTTTCGTTCGGGTGCCGCCTAGTTTGTGATACAAGTTTTATCCTTCCTCGGCAGTGAACCGCACTCCATGTTCATCGCTCGCAGCTCCAGGGCGAGCTTTCCGGAACGGAAAGGGGCCTGAGACGTGCTGTCTTGCCCACGGCGGCGTTAATCCAGTCAGTCGATCAGAAAGAAACCCTGGTCGGCCGGCCCGCAAACTCTCGCAACTCCCGCGAAACGGCGTTTTGGGGGAAGCGTCGTCCGCGCTTTGAGCGGATGGTCGGCCAGTCGTACAGAGGGCCGGAACCGAAGGTGGAATCCGGGCGTCGCTCTGGGGAACGCGCTTCTATCCGGCAAGAGCGGGATTATTTTAACGCCTATGCTCGCCACTACAGCCTCCCCCTATGCGATGATTCTCGGTTGGAATCTCTGCCCCATCGGCGCCGCTTCGAATCTCTCTTTCTCGGCTGTCTGCTTCTGCTTCTGACGACAGGTATCGTCGCGTACTCGCAGATTCACGCCTTCGCCTGGGATGAGGGTTTTCACATCCTGATCGCGCAACTCATCAAGCGCGGCCGCAA
>Ga0302320_10026708_pt1 | contig 11167 bp, 12 predicted proteins | sample Bog_T0_3_FD_202130 | JGI IMG/M metagenome (GOLD analysis project Ga0302320, IMG submission 202130) | Peat permafrost microbial communities from Stordalen Mire near Abisko, Sweden - Bog_T0_3 | ecosystem: Environmental > Terrestrial > Soil > Wetlands > Peat | place: Sweden: Abisko, Stordalen Mire... | reverse complement strand
GACCACGGCAGGGAAGGGCGGCTTGATGCGCGGAACGCCACGCTTGCCTTCCAACGACTCCATCAGCGCAGACTCTTCGCCCACTTCATAGGCGCCGGCACCCGACTGCGTGATGATCTGGAATTCGGTTTCGGAGCCGAAGATGTTCTTGCCGAGAAAGCCCTTTTCGTAGGCATCCGCAACGGCCTTATCCATGATGTCGAGCAGGTAGCGGTACTCGCCGCGAAGATAAATGAAGCCAGTTTTTGCGCCGATGGCGAGGCCGGCAATGATGGTGCCTTCAATGACCGCGTGGGGATCGTGCAGGAAGATCAGGTGATCCTTGCAGGTTCCCGGTTCGCTTTCGTCGCCGTTGACGAGGACGTATTTGGGCTTGGCCGACTGCTTGGGAACGAAGGACCATTTGAGGCCCGTGGGAAAGCCAGCGCCGCCGCGTCCACGGAGGCTGGAGGCCTTCATCTCATCGATGATCCATTCCGGTCCCTGGGCAAGGCACTTCTTTGTTGCCGCGTAGCCGCCAAGTTCGAGATAACGGTCGATGTTGGCCGCGCCCATGCCGAAACGCTTGCTGACGACTTTGACTTCATCGGGATGTGAGACGAGCCTGGGCATCTTAGTTTTTCCCCTCCGCTAAAGCCCGGCCGCGATAAGTCTCCAGAATGCCGGTGACGTGCTGCGGGGTGAGGTCGTCGTGGAAGTCGTAGTTGACCTGAATTGCGGGAGCCCAGCAACAGGCACCGATGCATTCGACTTCTTCGAGAGAGAACAGGCCGTCAGGCGTGACGCCCTTGTGGCCGATGCCGAGTTCGTCCTGGAAGCGCTCGAACAGATCGTAGGCACCGCGCAGCATGCAACTGATATTGGTGCAGACTTGAACGTTATATTTACCGGCCGGCTTGAAGCGGAGCATGGAGTAGTAGGTTGCTACGTTGCGAACGTCGAGTTCCGTAATGCCGATTCGGTCGGCGACTTCGGCAATCAATGCGTCGGAAAGATAGCCGATCTCGTCCTGTGCGTAAAGCAGCATGGGCACCAGCGCGGAGCGGCGGACGGGGTACTTCTCGACCAGCGCATCAAAGCGCGCGGCGACCTTTGGCGAAAAGATGCTCATGGTCTCTGGACTCATTGCTTTGGCTCCTGCATCAGTTCGCGCGCCCAACGTTCGGCTGCCATATCCATTTCTTCCTCGCCTGCTTCTGCATTGTCTGGGTTGGGTCCCAGTAATCTTCCGTGTTCAGTGAACTCGAGTGTGCCCTGTGTTCCGTCTTGCTTCTTCCAGTTTACTTCCGCTCCCTTGCGGGTCAGTGATAGCCAATCGTCTCCGTGCCGCACCAGAATGTTTTCTTCGCCCAACTCCACTGTGGCCTGGAGGTTGCCGTTTAATCCGTGCGCCGCGGTGTAACTGCGAAGCAGGGAAGCGAGAGAGACCCAAAGTTCGATGTAGAGCTTTTCGTCGGATGGGACTTCGGTGATGATTTCTGCTGGTCCCAACCTTAAATCCCCTCAGGGGCTAAAGCCCGGTGCATTTCTCGCTCAATGCGGCACGACTAAAGTCGTGCCCTGTTACAAAGCTAACTTCCTCGTCCCTTGGTTCCTAGTCCCTCAGTCCCTAGTCCCTAGTCCCTAGTCCCTCAACGGTCAATCTCTCCCAGCACAATGTCAATCGATCCAATCACTGCCACAACGTCGGCCAACATCCGTCCTTTGCACATCGTTTCCAGCGCCTGCAATATGGGAAACGATGGATACCGCATGTGTACGCGATACGGTTTTGCGGTCCCGTCCGAAACGATATAGTAGCCCATCTGGCCGTGGCCGCATTCGATGCCCTGAAACACTTCTCCGGCAGGTACTTCAAAGCCTTCCGTCACGATCTTGAAGTGATGGATGAGCGCTTCCATCTGCGTCTTCATTTTTTCGCGATCGGGAAGCACAATCTTGGGTGCATCCGCCTTCACGGCCCCTTCGGGCATTCCGTCGAGGGCCTGCTGAATGATCTTCACGCTCTCCCGCATCTCGATGAGCCGCACTTCATACCGCGCCCAGCAGTCGGCATCGTTTGAGACCGGCACCTTGAACTGGAACTTCTCATAGCTGGAGTACGGCATGTCGCGGCGCAGGTCGAAGTCCACGCCAGAGGCGCGAAGCGGAGGACCGGTGACGCCCAGTGCGATTGCGTCCGCGGCGGAAAGGTGTCCCACACCCTTGAGGCGGTTGTGGAAGATGGGGTTGCCGGTAAGCAGGTTCGAATACTCATCGATCTTCTCGGGCAGCGTGCGAACGAAGCCTTGCACACGGTCCAGAAAGTCCAGAGGCGGCTCCATGGCCAGGCCGCCGATGCGGATGTAGCTGGTCATCATGCGCTGGCCGGCTACTGCCTCAAAGAGGCGGAGAATGTCTTCACGTTCGCGGAAAGTGTAGAGAAAGACAGTGAGGGCGCCAATGTCCATGGCGTGGGTTCCGAGCCAGATCAGATGGGAGTTCAGGCGGCTCAGTTCGGCCAGCAGGACGCGCATCCATTGCGCTTTGGGAGGAATCTCCAGCGTGAGAAGCTTTTCGACGGCTAACGCATAACAGAGATTGTTGGCCAGTGGATCGAGATAGTTGATGCGGTCGGTGAGCGGGACCACCTGGTGGTAAAACTTGGCTTCGCAGGTCTTTTCGATGCCGGTGTGAAGGTAGCCGATTTCGGGATAGACGCGGACGACGATTTCGCCGTCGATCTCGACGACAAGCCGCAATACGCCATGGGTAGCCGGGTGCTGCGGCCCCATGTTGATGACCATGTGCTGATCTTTGGCGCCTTCCGCGGGTTCTAGAACGGGCATGCCTGCCGGATTGCTCATCAACGGTACCCCTCTACTGGATAGTCCTTGCGCAGAGGATGGCCTTGCCAGTCCTCGGGCAGCATGATGCGGCGCAGGTTGGGGTGGCCTTCAAAACGAATGCCAAACAGGTCGAAGACTTCGCGCTCATAGTAGTCGGAACCGGCCCAGACCGATGTGATGGATTCCACAGCTGGATCTTCGGCTAGAAGCAGCACGCGCAGCCGGATGCGCTCCTTGAAGGCGTGTGAAACCAAGTGGTAGCTCAATTGAAATCGCGGCGAGGATGGGAACCAGTCGACGGCGGTCAGATCTTCAAAGAAGTTGTAGCCGGCGGCCTGCATAGCGGCGGCGGCAGTGGCGATATGTTCGGGAACGATGGTGAGTGTCAGTTCGCCGAGATCGAACTTCGCATCGGCCAGTGCCGACGGGTTCCACCCCAAAATAGCCTTGACGGCAGGATGGTCGGGTAACCCCTCCAGGACCGCGTCTTTGCCGATCAAAGTCTTGATGAATGTCTTCTGCTCGCCCATGTCTAGAGATCCGCCTTGTCCCGGCTCCAGTCCAGGACTCCTTTGCGCACGATGTAGTAGAGTCCGACGGCCACAAAACCCAGGTATACCAGCATCTCCCAGAATCCGAAGAGGCGCGAACCTGTGATGCCGGGGAGTTTGCGGTAGATGACGGCCCAGGGCATCATGAAGACCGCTTCCACGTCGAAGAGGATGAACAGGACGGCGACCAGGTAGAAGCGTACGCTGAACCGGCCTCGCGCATCGCCAACCGCCACAATGCCGCACTCGTAGGCGGCCAGCTTGGTGGCGGTGTTGCGATGGCGCCCTACAAAGTGCGAGCCGACGACCATTCCGACCCCAAGCACAATCACTGCCAGAATCTGCATGAACAGCGGGAGATATTGCCAGGAATAAGGGACCATCGCCGCCCAATCCGGAAGAATCCGCAAATCTGCATCCGCCCGTCGCAGGCAACTCCAGCCATGATCGAACAGGACGCTGGTTTGAGCTTAGGTTTTCAGCCTGCTCCCGTCAAGGCTGGGCAGGCGCCTGAAGGCGGACTCAGCGGGCTTTACGGGACGCGATTCACGCGCCTTTCATGCAGGAATTGGTGTTTGGCGGGCATTTGCAGCTGTTGTGAGTTTTCGCAGATTACGAAAGGCCTGGGGCGCTATTTTGCGGATTGCGGTACAGCATTCGGTTGGGATGCCGATGGATTGGGAGGGGAATTGATATTGGCGGGACGTGAGGACCCACAAAAGTGGGATACCGGGCGCGAATGGGTGATTGCCGAAGCTCCATTACACGGCGTTATCTTCAATGCTGGCTTCGATCGAGGTAATCGGATTGGTGCTTTCCGGACGTAATGGCGTTGAGGTTTGATTGCTGACTACCTGGAATTGCAACGGTGATACAGATCACTCCGTTTCCAAATTGATCACGCGATAATTTGTCTGTCCCGAGTTGGGACACAGTACCTCAGTTTCATAAAGATGACACCGATGGTGCCGAAGAACAGGGTGAGGATAAACACCATGGCGACTTCCATGACCGCAGGCTTTTCAATCACGACTTCCGCGCAGGCGACCGCAGCAACCCGCGTCCAGAGCAACCGCCGTCGGCGCATTACCCCCCGGGCTGGGCACGCCCTTGAGATTCTTGGCCACGCGATTGAGTACCTCACGGACGAGTTTATTCATGAGGGCGTGGGATTGAGCGCTGGAAGCAGCCAATTGGAGGCTGTGCAACTGTTGATGGCACTGAATCGGCAGGTCTACTTCGAGTGTCCTGAAGCGCAGACGCTTGGGGACCGCCTGCGGACGGCACTGCACCTCCGCGCGGCCTAGGCCGAAACGCCAGTTCCAGCAGTAATCCTTAAATGCAAACAGGGCTGTTTTAAATGCAAACAGGGCTGTTTTCATGCAAAATCAGGGCTGTCGGGGCTCTTTTCCTGAAAGGCCCGCCGCGGCTCTGGCGAGGTTTTCCGGAGGAATCGGCTATTGTCCTAATGCCAAAACAGCCAGCAGAACCAGCCACGCGGCGCTCATGGTGTGCCAGAACCAGGCGGTGGAATCCACGGCGATCTGCCGGTATTCCACTCGTTTGAAACGACCCAGGGCGCAGAGGCAAACTCCCAGCGCCAGGATTCCCAGCAGCAGGTGGGCGGCGTGCAGGCCGGTGATCACATAAAAGAAGTAGCTTGCCGGGGTTGACCACTGGTCAAATGCAAAGCCCTGCACGGTCAACTGCCGCCAGGCAATCCACTGACCGGACAGAAACAGGGCGCCGAGGGCAAACGTGCCCGCGACCCAGGGAAGCGTATTGCGGAGGGCAGGTCGGCCTAGGCCCAGCCACTCTTCCAGAACGTCGATTTCGTGGAAGATCTTGCGGCGAGCCATCTCCATGGTCACGCTGCTCAGCAACAGAAAGAATGTATTCAGGTAGAGGATGCGCGGGAGCAAAACGGGGCGCCAGTCCCCGATGAATTCATGGGTGCGGGGGTCCATGCGCATGCCTGCCTGCCGCGCAAAGAAAAACAAGACCAGAACCGCGAAGAACAACATGTCCGCAGCCAAAGCTGAGAGGACAAAGAACCTGACCTTGTGAAGGAGTTCGCGGGGACCCCGGCGTTCATTGCGCCATTCGTCGTCGCCGCCTCCGCCACCTCCACCGGTGGGGCGACGGTCAACGGGCGGTTTACCGCCAATTCCGGGTTCCTTCCGTTCCGTTTCCGCTGGGGAGGGCGTAAAGATGGACGGCATTCGAGCCTCTGTGGGAATCAGATTACTCCCACTTTGGCTTGGACGCATCTTGAATCTCAGAGGATGTTGACATTTTCCGGGTCGAGTGTCTTTTTTTGTATAATCTTGACCAGTTCAACGAATATCCCGTGTACACGGCGATCGGTGGAAAGCTCAGGGTGAAAGGTCGCTGCCATGATTCTGCCCTGGCGAACCAGCACCGGGAACCCTTCGCGGCGAGCCAGGATCTCGACTTGAGAGCCGGTTTCCAGAATCCTCGGCGCGCGAATGAAGACCATTTCCAACGGGCCGCCGGAGAGAGCGGTTTCGGCAGTCAGGATGGCCGAGTCGATCTGCCGACCGTAAGCGTTTCGTTCGACGATTGCATCGAGCAGACCCATGGAACGCTGTGCGGGGTGCACAACTTCACGAGCCAGCAGGATTGCACCGGCGCAGGTGCCGAAGATCGGGTGGGTCGAGCCGAATTCCTGGAGTGCCTCAAAAAAGCGGAGCTTCTCAAGGAAGCGGAGCATGGTGGTGGACTCGCCGCCGGGGAGGATGAGGCCATCGAGGCCGCCAAGCTGGTCGGGTTTGCGGACCTCGACGGGATCGGCGCCGGACTCGGCCAGGGCTTCAGCGTGGGCGGCGTAATCGCCTTGAATGGCCAGAACCCCGATTCGAGGCGAACTGGCCTGTCTGTCGGACCCTGAGCTTTCTCTCATGCCCGAAGGACCTACCATCCCCTTGTCTGCAACAGTTGAGATTCTTCTAATGCTGCGGCTGCCAGGCCCTTCATGGTCCCGGTGACCTGCTCGGAGACTTCGGCAAGGATCTTGGGATCGTTGAAGTGTGTGGTCGCCTGGACGATGGCCCTGGCGCGGGAGACAGCTTCTTCACGCTCCTCGGGATTGCGGGGAGTGCCAACTTCGGCTTTCGAGCACAAGCCGACTTCGCCTTCGTTCACCGTCCAGTTTTCGACGTCAAGCGGGGTGGCGCGCTCTTTCATGAAGATGCCTGAGCCGACGAAGATGGCCTCGGCGCCCAGCTGCATCATCAGAGCAGCGTCGGCTGGCGTGGCGATGCCTCCGGCGGAGAAGTTGGGAACAGGAAGCTTTCCCGTCTTGGCGACCATGCGGATGAGCTCGTAAGGGGCCTGGTGATCCTTGGCGGCCTTGTAGAGTTCCTGCTCGGAAAGCACTGTCAGGGCGCGCATTTCGCTGGTGATCTGGCGCATGTGCTGGACCGCGTGAACCACGTCGCCAGTTCCTGCTTCTCCCTTGGTGCGGATCATGGCCGCGCCTTCAGCGATGCGGCGCAGAGCCTCGCCCAGGTTGCGCGCTCCGCAGACGAAGGGGGTTTTGAAGGCATGCTTGTCGATGTGGTGCGCCTCGTCGGCGGGGGTCAGGACTTCGCTTTCGTCGATGAAGTCGACGCCAAGCTGCTGCAGGATTTGCGCTTCGGCAAAGTGTCCGATGCGGGCCTTGGCCATGACCGGAATGGAGACCGCCTGGATGATCTGCTTGATGAGGCTGGGCTTGGCCATGCGGGCCACGCCGCCCTCGGCGCGAATCATGGCGGGAACCCGTTCGAGCGCCATGACGGAAGTGGCGCCGGCCTCTTCGGCTATGCGGGCCTGCTCCACGTTCATCACGTCCATGATGACGCCACCCTTGAGCATCTCTGCGAGGCCGATCTTCAGCCGCAGGGTGGTTCCTGTAAAGCTCTTGCTTTCATTCTGTTCGGACATAGTTCTTTCCCTCGATTTCGGGGCGGTCTGCGATCCGCAGGTATGGATAAAGTGCATGTTACCGCTCCATTTCAGTGTAGCAGCGAAGCGGGTTCTCGGTATTGGGGCGCAAAACCGGCGATGCTGTCCGGCTCATCCTAAGAATTCTCCAATCTTTCCTCGAATCTTCTGGTCACGTTACTGCACTCTTCCCGAGTACATGGCCACAGCACTTCCAACAGCGGCTCCTCACAACGAACAAGCGGCGGTATCGGCAGCTGGGACAGCGGCGGTCGTGGAGCAGGCCCTGGTGCCATCGGCTTCGTCTCGGCCCCAGGGATCGTCGATTGTTCTTACGCCGGCGCTGGCGCGGCTGCCGGTGGAGCTGGACGTTTCGGTTCCGGTGCGGAATTTTCGCGTGCGCAACCTGCTGGCCCTTGAGCTTAGCCACCTGATCGAGTCGGGATGGGGGCATGGGGAGGACGTTCCATTAGCGGCAGGACAGGTGCAATTGGCCTGGAGTGAGTTTGAAGTGATCGAGACGCAACTCGCCGTTCGCCTTACCCGGCTGGTTTGAGCGGGTTGCCGATCTGAGTGAGCCAGCGTGGAATGCAAGCGCGAATGAGGGAGAGAAAGGTCCGAATGAAACAGGCCGCGAGCAAATCGCCAACGAATGCAACGGCGCCGGTTGGGGGTTTGGCCGGGTGGCTGCTGCGGCGGTTGAACGCGGCGCGGCGTTCGCCGGCGAGGCTGGCTGTGCTGGAGCGGATTACCCTGGCCCCGCGGCAGTCGCTGGCGCTGGTTGAGGCGGAAGGGCGTCGCTTCCTGGTGGCGACATCGCCTGAGGGCAGTGCGGCATTTTATGCGCTGGATCAGACAGCGCTGCGATCGGCCGGGATACGGCAAGCGGGGATCCCGGCCAGGACCTCGAGGATATCGAGGATCTCATGGTAGTGCTGCTGGAAGTGGCGCGCGGTGCCGCAGCAGCGCCGCCGACATCCTTGCTGCCCGATCTCTCCCAGCGGCTGCATCCCTCTGACTCGACGCCCTGGACCATCCTGCTGGTTCTGACCCTGATCACCCTGCTGCCTGCGATCCTGATGGCGATGACGCCGATGGTGCGCCTGCTGGTGGTGTTCCATTTCCTGCGCCAGGCCCTGGGAACGCAGACCGCGCCTTCCAACCCGACGTTGATGGGGCTGGCGCTGATGATGACCTGGTTTCTAATGACGCCGGTTTTAGTGCAGGTTGACCAGCAGGCTGTGGAGCCTTATCGCGCTGGGCAGATCACCGGCATGGAAGCGATAGATCTTGGCGCGCAGCCGGTGAAGCACTTTCTTCTTCGTTACGCGCGCGAGAAGGACCTTGCCTTGTTTGCCGCCGCAGGACAGGTGGCCAGGCCGAATACGCCGGACGATCTGCCCATGCGGGTGGTGGTTCCGGCTTACATTCTGTCGGAACTGAAAGCGGGGTTCTCCATTGGCGCAGTGCTGTTTCTGCCGTTTCTTTTGATCGACATGGTGACCGCATCCGTGACTACTTCGATCGGCATGTTCCAGCTGCCGCCGGTGGTGGTTTCGACACCCCTCAAAATCCTGCTGTTTGTGATGGTGGATGGCTGGAACCTGCTGGCCGGTTCGCTTTTGAAGAGTTTTTAAGAGGATTCGAATGACTCCCGACATGGTTTCCGAACTGCTGCGCCAGTTGATGAAGGAATCGATGATTTTGGCGGCTCCGCTTTTGATTGCCGCCGCTTTGCTCAGTTTTCTTCTCAGCCTGGTGCAGACCCTTACCAGCCTCCAGGAGCAGTCGCTGACCACAGTGCCGAGGCTGGCCGTGATCTGCATGATCCTGCTGGTCGGGATGCCCTGGTTTCTGGGGCGCATGGCGGCGTATACCGTGTTGCTGATGTCCGATTTTCATCGATTTCTCGGGTGAGGAAAGTTAAGCAGAAACGGGCCCATCCCGTTAACGCCATTCAGGGAAAACACATGCAGCACGCGGCCGAACTCGACTGGAGCAGCTTTCTCACCGCCATGGCGCTGGCCATGGTGCGGGTGAGCGGGATGGTGGCGTTCGCTCCGTTCTTCTCTTCGACTTCGCTGCCCCTGCGCACCAAGGCTGTATTTGTGGGCGCGGTGGCCTGGCTGCTGGCGCCGCTGCTTGCGGGGCTTCCGCGAGCCCAGGTAACGATCAGTTTCACTGGTCTGCTCGGCGAACTGGCCGTCGGGCTGGTGTACGGGCTGACGCTTGCGCTGCTCAACGAGATGATGATCTTTGCCGGCCAGATTGCCGGGGTCCAGTTCAGCTTTTCGATGGTCAATTTGATGGACCCGACCTCGAATATCCAGACGCCGCTCCTGGGCGACCTGTTTTCGCTGATGGGAACGCTGGTGATCATCGCGGCGGGATTGGACCGCATTCTGCTGGCCTCGGTAGTGCGTAGCTTCCGCGCCGTCCCATTAGGAAGCTACGCGATGGCGCCCGAGACGGGCATCGCCATTGTTCGTGCAGCGGGGGGCATCTTCTTTGCCGCATTGGAGCTGGCGGCTCCGGTGCTGGCAGCCACCATGCTGGTCGAGGTCGCGGTTTCGCTGATTGGAAAATTGAGTCCGCAGTTGCCGGTAATGTCGCTCACTGTCCCCATCAAGACGTTGACAGGGTTTGCTCTCTTGACGGGCTCTCTTGCCTTGTGGCCGCGCTTCATCGAGGCACGATTCGCGTCCCTGCTCGACATGGCCGAGAGGCTGATCTCAGTTCCGCCCGGTGTGCACGGGCTGGGGGGCTAAGCCGATGGCCGGAGAGCGCACCGAACAGGCGACCCAGCATCGCCGCGAACAAGCCCGCAAGGATGGCGACATCCTGCACAGCCGCGAACTGTCGGCGGCGGCCGGAACACTGGCTGGGGTGATGGTGCTGGGGGCGATGGGAGGGCACATTCTGACCGCATGGCGGGGAGCCTATGCGGGGTTTCTGGACCTTGGTCCGGCGTCGCATTGGGAGCCATCCGCGGTGCAGCCCACACTCTACGCGATCCGCCGCCTGGCGCTCACCATCCTGGGACCTTCGGGAATCGTGATGTCGGCGGTTGCAGCCTCGGCGCTGGCGACGGGCGTTCTGCAGACCGGGGGCGTCAACATCCATGTGGGCGCCATCGGCTTCAAACCCGATCGCATCAACCCGATCACGAATGTCAGCAACCTGTTCTCGCTGCGCGCCGCCGCCCGGCTGGCCAAGTCGCTGATTCCGGCTGCGGCGCTGGCCGTGTTTGCGGTGCAGCGCATTGGCAGGCAGTTGACCCTGCCGCCGTTCTCGACGGCGCGCCTGGAAATGTTGGGGTCGGACATCTACGGACTGCTGCTGGCCGCCGCATGGCTGCTGTTCGGCTGGTCGGCGATCGACTACTTGGTGGAGTGGCAGAGCCGCGAGTCGCGCCTGAAGATGAGCCGCGAGGATATGCGCGACGAGATGAAGCAGACCGAGGGCAATCCGCAGATACGGGGCCGCATCCGCAATCTGCAGCGCCAGATGCGGCGCAAGCGGGTGAAGCAGGATGTGTCGAAGGCCGCGGTGATTCTCACCAATCCCACTCATTACGCAGTCGCGCTGTCCTTCGACTTCACCACCATGGAAGCGCCCAGGCTGGTGGCCAAGGGGCGGAACCTTCTGGCCGAAGAAATCAAGGCCGAGGCGCGCTGGGCCGGAGTGCCGATTGTCGAAAACCCGCCGCTTGCGCGGTCCCTTTACCGCTCCGTCGAGGTGGGCCAGCAGATACCGGTCGATCTTTACGCGGCGGTAGCCGCAATTCTGGCCTACCTCTACCGGCAGCGGGTCGAGTCGGAACTCAGGGAGAGGCGCGCT
>Ga0302320_10026707_pt1 | contig 11167 bp, 10 predicted proteins | sample Bog_T0_3_FD_202130 | JGI IMG/M metagenome (GOLD analysis project Ga0302320, IMG submission 202130) | Peat permafrost microbial communities from Stordalen Mire near Abisko, Sweden - Bog_T0_3 | ecosystem: Environmental > Terrestrial > Soil > Wetlands > Peat | place: Sweden: Abisko, Stordalen Mire... | reverse complement strand
GCTTCCGGTGGTTTGAACCCACATCCTGTAATGCGAGTTCGAGAGGCCGTCTCTCATCTCCCGTGCAGCACGGCTCGAAGAAGTTTCCTCAGTTCATGAATCCTCCTTCGCGCCTTCGTGGCGCACAGTCGTCGGCATGTCTCCGGCTAAATGCCTGTAACCAGAAAAAACGAAGCAGCATCGGGCTCACCTTTTCGATGAGCGCCGTCGCCGCCTCGTCGTCCGCCTGCTGGTAGCCGGACATGAGTGTTTCGAGACCCGCATCGGGTGCCGAAGAAACAGGCATTCCAGGGTCCTCTCGCACCCGCATTGTTGCGGTGCTGATTACAACTTGCATTATGCCAGTTTCGCGTCGGCATTGCGTGCGCGCCTGTCGTTCACAAAACAGTGGAGGCCATGCCGGTTCTACCAGGATTTGTTTGTCTATTCGTCGCCCGGAATGATAGCCACTCCGTTGGCGGCGCTATTGATCGTGCTCACCCCTTTTAGCGTAAAGTTACCGTCTTCATCGACATGGAAGATCGAAAGGCGAGAGATTCCGCTCGCGTCGTCGATCACCGCGGCAAGTTCGTGGCGATAGGCGATGTCAGTGGGATCGCCCACAAAGGTCGCGACCACCGCAGCATCCTGGACAATCTTCTCTCCATAAACCGCATAGCGCGACACGGACTGGCTCGGCGAGTTCGACGAAAACATGAATGGTCCGTCTAGCGCCAGCCAGCATGGCGCATTTTGCGTGCCTGAGCCGGTCACCGTAAGCACCGCGTCATGGCGCACCAGGCTGATCTCATTTGCGTGGGCGATGGTCACATAGGCTTCGTTGTCCCGGGTCGCAAGACCGAAGGGAGCGTTTACGTTCGCCGGAATGTCCGCCACCAGATTGGCTTCTCCAGTGATCGCGTGGTCCCAGCCAAGCGACACCGTCTCGATGGCGTTGCTCTTCTCTGTGAGTATCAATTCATGATCGAGCACGCCGACCTGCGCCGCTGTTCCGTCGGCGTGAAGCAAAGGGGCCTCTCCGTCGGTGCCAGAACTCACCCAGCCGTCAGAGACCTGGTGCGACTCCACCGTCGTGGCACCGAGGATGTAGAGATGGTCGTGTCTGAAGGCAACGCTCAGCGGACTCGAAGCCGTCGGGATCGTGTTCCTCAGAACGAAGCTGCCTCCCGCGTGTTTAAAGATCGATACCGTCTTCGATCCAAAGTTCACCACCGCCACCAGGTCCTTGTAGGCGGCAATGCCACCGGCATTCCCGCTTGCGCCGCCTTTCCCTCCTGTGGACACCGTCTGGACCAACTTGTCAGCGGAGTTGTAGACCAGCAATTGGTTTGTTGCCGCATTCGAAGCGGTAACGATACGGGTGGGCGAATTCCAGTCCTGGGCGCCGGCGACGGTACCAATCAGCAGCGTAGCCGCAGCGATATTGTAGATACTCTTCATGCAGTTCTCCGAATGGTTAGGTTTACCGCCAGCCTCCACCGACTCAAAGCCGAAGCATCCAGTCGACATCGACAGCGACATACATTCATTCGCGGTAGAGATCAAGAAAGTTACGGTGGCACGAATTTAGTGCAGAAATCAACCGACCTGGAGAGGCCTCCTATCCCAAGCCTTTGGTTATGCCTGAGTGGTCACATTCGCGGGAAATCACACCTAAAGAATGCTTTTCTTGCAGTTCAGGCGAAAGCCAGCAATCTCAAAAGCTCGGCTGCCACCGAATTACTGAGCGGGATGCCAAGCAAATTTGAGACGCTGCATTCTGCTCGTTCACTGGTGGAGCGGGTCTATCGGCTTCTATCGGAAGGTCATAAATGCTTGAGCTAAGGATCTGCGAAGTGGGCGGTGCGATCAGTGCTGGTGCTCGGAAATGGATTTTTCAAGCGGTTCGGAATGCCGCAATACTTCGGCGACTTTGAAAAGGGCCCAGCTATCGGCCTCCCGTGAAAGCGTTTCTATAAGTTACGTTTTGACTCACGATCACTCCAGAGATAGGACTAAACAACTAGGCCGCTGGGCTATGCCGCCATCGAACGGCTGAACGGGATGACAAGCAAATTCGGAGCGTTGCAGACCTTTGCAACCATAACGTATTTGTAATCAGGCCGTCCCTGCAACCATCGCATATGGCCCGTTTGAGTTCATGCTTGTGGACACCATCGACCTGTGCCGGGGTTCGGCAGAGGTCGCCTATTAGCTCTCCTGCTTTTCACAAGGAAATCAACCTCGCAAGGCAGATAGCTGGAGTCTTGAGGATGCTGGGGAGTGCTCGATCAGTCGCGTGTCTTGGAGGCGCATTGGGATCGCGTCCGCTCTGCAACTCGATAATGGCGTGCCCAGTGTTAGCCGACATTCGCCCTCAGGTATCTTCGAGCAAGTCTGCCCCAGCGTTTTGCCTGAGCTGCAGCAATCTTGGCTCGGCCCTCATCGCTCATGTCGTCCTTCGCGGCCTTTCTTACTGGTGCCTTTGTTGCCTTGGCTGTTTTTGTTAAGGCTGTCTTAGCTCCGCTTGGCTTTGTCTTCGATGCGGCAGTCTCAGCTTTCAAACAAAAGGTAGGAGCGCACTAGAGTGACGACTCGATAGGAGCATTCTGATGAGCCTATCGAGTCCTTGCTACAGCAGGAGAACGCGAGCAGCTGGATAAGTATCCACTACCTTATGTTTAATAGCGTGAGTCCATGCGGTTCCGGCAGGTGTTGAGCCTTACGAGCTTGTGTGCGGGAGAATCTTGCTAGGTAACCGGTAGACAGGCTCAACGTCACAAGAATGCCACCTATAATGACTGCCTCCAGAACCATTCTAGGTGTCCAGTCCTGTTGTTTCGTCTGAGCCCCAGCCCAAACCAATGCGCTTAGGGATGTCCAGCAGAAGAAGCACACTGCGGCAAAGAGATATTGTTCGAACTTGTAGAAAACGAGCATGAGAGTCCTCTAGGAATAAAGACGCGAAAGGCAGGACATTCGTTCACGGAATACAACACCAATGTCAATGATGAATTCGTGACTATTGCAGTGAGAGTCCAGCATGTTTCATCGCTGTTTCGATGAGGGAGTTCAAGACGATCTTCATTGTTGAGATAGCAACCGGCAGTGCATCGTCCTTTACCTGTTGTTTACCCTGCGCAATTCGGGATACTCAACAATGTTCCCTGGGGAGGTGAAATCACCTGCGGCCATAATCCGTGGCTGCTTGCCCGGCTGGTGGACGATCTGACTGTCGAGGCGGACGCGGACGGCAAGGAGAGGGCCACATCGAAGGAACGCCCGAAACCGGATTTGAGCTGGATACATAACGAGGCGCCGCGGCGGATGGTTCACTTCTCATGATTCTGGCGGTGTGCGCAACCACGTCTCCACAAACCCTGCAGCGCCATTTTTGAAAGAGCGGGTTTGCCCCGCCTGAACGGGCCATTCCGTAGCCGTCAACGGCTTTACTGTCTTTGATGAAATGCCCGCAGTTCCGAATATCGTTCTGCCAAGGCCATTGATTTAGGCGAATACGCTGGGGCGAACATCGACACACCGCCTTCAATGAGACCGATTGAAAAACAGAGAAGATCGAGCAAGGTAATCAGGCGAAAAAAGTTGATGTCCTGTCCGAAATCCTCAAAGAGGCCGTGCAGTATTCCGTGTCGGTTGAACTCATTGTGGCCAGCGTAGCGTTTGGTGTTCTCCAGAAGCCTGTTTCGCACGAAATCGCGGAAAGCCTCAAGCATAACTAGCCGTTCGCCATAGCAGTGCGGCGATTGTTCTTCGTGATCTACAAGCGTCTGCAGCTCATCTATCAGTCCTCTGGTTCCTGACCCGACATCGCGATTCTGCTGGGTCGCCATCTTGCGTATGATGCCTTCAACTACGGGAAGCAGCCCCGTGACGGCGTTAAAAGTGTAACCGCAGAAATACGTGCGGATCGACTCGTCGATCTGGCGGGTGAAGTCGCGGACATGCAGAATCTTGGTGTAGCGGTCGAGAAACATAACGGCCAGATACGCTGCATCGTAGGCACTAGAGAGCCTTTCCCGCATGATCTCAAGTTTTGCGTCCTGCGGAGCCTCATTGACAGCCTTTGCCAGTGGGCTCAAGAACCCGCCGAGCTGTAAGTATGGAGGGATTGGCCAATCCACTTCCTTGAATGCGGTCGCGAGCCACTCCGCGTATTCTCTGTTGGTTGAAGCGTCGCTGGACATGATTATCTCTTTAGCCACGGCAAGGCTGCGGTTTGATAGTCGCTGAATTCCCGAACAAATATCTCGGCCCATGCAGCCGCCTCTGCGACAGTATCTTCGAGGGAATCGTCCTTATACTCGATTTTGTGCCAGTGCTTATGCTTCGCATAGGCATCCTCAAACATCCAGGTAGCCCCTTTACCTTCTTCTTGCAGCACGATTGTGACGCATTCAGCGGCCTTGACAACGTGCGGAATTTCATAAAGATGGCCGGAGGGCTCAGAGTTCTCGATGATGACAAACCTGGAGGAAAGCGCATACCGCATAACTTTCTGCACAACGCCTTCACCAGCCTTGTCAGGCTGTTCTTTGATGATGTAGGTGTAATAGCCAAGCTCCTGTATCTTTGATGCAATCCTCTTCAGCCCGTCCAGCGCCGGGCCGGTATCTTTGCCAAGAATGAGGACGGAGTCGGAATCTTCCAGGATGGCGTCGGCGCGCTGCCACACCAAATCAAACGCGGCCTTTATCGATCTAACCAGCTCTGCGGGCGGAATTGCCAGAGGCACGCGCAATTGCCACCGAACAAAGATATGAACATCCTCGGCATCGCGGGAAGGGTCTGAGAACGGATGTCCTTCGTGCATGAGGCGCGTGACGGCACGTTCCATCGCTTCGGAGAAGGCATATACGGAAAACTTGTGCTCCCAGTATTTGGTATAGAGATGCTCTTCAATCCAGCAAAGCAGAGAATCGCCCTCACGGCGGATTCTCGTATCAGGGAAGTAGTTGTCCATCACCCACACGGATACATCCTCCGGCATGGCAGCCAGATCGAGCTGATTCAGGGCTTCGACGCCAATGGGATCATTGTCCTCGTATCGGAACTCTTCCCAGCCGTCGTCAAGCTCATCGGTATCCTGCTCTTCGTCGTCTTCGGACATGTCTGGCCTTTCTGATCTCCGTTAATGTCTTCCAAACATTTTAGTTGAAAGATGGCATGTGCCGCGGCGCTGAAGATGGCAGGCCTGTTGTTCTTGAGGACTTGTAGCCAGCTTGCGATATAGGCGCATGATCATTGCGCCATTGACGCTTCTCAGAACGTGCGGGATAAAGTTCCCTCACTGCCGCATTGACTTCGGAATGGGAAGGGCAAAGCGGTTACACTCGGTAGTGAAATGACAGCGCAGGCCAGAGGAGGGAGTGCGGGTGTCCGAGGTCCGGTTCGCGGAAAAGCTGATCGCGTTTGTGGATGTTCTGGGTTTCAAGAATTTGGTCGGAGCCGCTGAGGAAGGCAACAGGGCTCCTCTTAACGCGGCGCTTTCAGTCCTGGAGAAGTATGGCGGCGCAAATCACCGGAAGGACTTCATCGTCTCCGGGCACAATATTTGCCCACAGAGCCAGTTCATCACGCGGGGTCTGGACTTCAGGGCCACGCGCGTTTCCGACTGTCTGGTGATTTCAAGCGAGGTTTCGCCCGCGGGGGCGATCAACCTGCTTCAGCATTGCTGGGGTTTTGCCGTCAACCTGCTCGCCAATGGCCTGATGTGCCGTGGCTTTGTGACTCGCGGCAACATCTACCACACCGATGATCAGTTCGTCGGGACCGGGTACCAGAAGGCTCTGGATCGTGAGCCGCAGGTGACGGCGTTCAAGCGCGAAGCGGACGAACGGGGGACGCCGTTTATCGAGATTGATAGCCCAGTTTGCGACTATATTGCCGCGCAGCCGGATGCATGTGTGAAACAGATGTTCGGCAGGATGGTCAAAGGGGACGGAGACATCATGGCGATCTTTCCCTTCCAGACTTTCGAGCATTCCTTCGTGATTGGGGGACTTTGGGGAAACCAGTTCGACGCGCAGAAGGAAAGGGAATCAAACCAGAATCTCCGCGTGATGCTCACGAACATGAAGCAAAAGGTTTCGGCGCTGATTGACGTTTCCAACCCGCGAGCGGTGCAAAAAGGAGAGCACTATACGCGTGCCCTGGATGCGCAACTGGCGGTATGTGACGGCACCGATGCATTCCTGCTGCAGTTAGAAACCCCGTTTCCCAGGCCGTACTAAGCAGGCCGTCAGATCGTCAGCCTTGTAGGTTGTCGATCATCATTCTTCCCTTGATTCCTAACTCGATACATTATCACGCGCAGACGCTTTAGCAAATACTGCCTTGATGCTATTCGGGCGTTAGACGCAGCTATGCCCTAGCGTAGCGGAACACGTTCTTTACATTCCGTGCGAGATATTGTCCCTTGGAGTCCGCGGCCTTCATCCCCTGAAACACCGTCTCAGGCACATCGAAGTAGTTATAACGTCCGCCGTTTTTGAATTCGACGATTAGTACGTGCCGAGCCGAATCGTAGTCGAATCCTGCGATGTTAGATGACTGCGGCGTAGCAATCCAAGTCATGATGTTTCTCCTAAATCCGTATTTGAGTCTGCTTCAGTAGTGGCTTCTTGTTTGGGGGAGTGATGCTCATAGTGCGGACTTTGCCTTCGCCACTGTCTCATCACAATTGTATAGTCCTCTGCGTTACGAGGAACCGCCCAGCCACCCTCTCCTTCATAACCTTCTTTGTTGGCGTCGCCGTGAACTACGACACGTGGATCGCCACTGTCCGGTCGGCGATTCTTGTCAGGTGGATCAATCAGGGTTCGAATCGGCAGGCTCACAGCCTCGCCGACAATGATCGCCTCTCCGGTGCGAAGTATGGGGAGCATATCGAATAAGCCTTTCAGGTTGTCTGAAGAAGCTCCGGCAACCTGACCGCGATCAGTGTCATTTGCAAGCCGCATTGCAAAGATAGTGCCACACTGGGAGAGAATTGTTGAGTCAATTTCTGATGGGCGTTGACTCACGATCATGATGCCCACGCCATACTTGCGTCCTTCCTTTGCGATACGACGGACCGCGCTTGCAGCCGGCCCCGTGTGCTCTTTGCCTAAATACGTGTGTGCTTCTTCGAGGACAAACAACAAAGGTCGCTCACGACCGCCCTCAGGCAAATTTCTAGCCCAGAACAAAGCATCATAAAGAATACGAAGCGTGGCTCCAATGAGGTCATTGAGGACCGTCGAAGGAATGCCAGATAAATCGAGTATTGTGATCGGTGAGGGACTTCCTACCCAGTCCGCCAGCAAGGCATCAAGGTCCTTCACAACTGTTCCGTCGAGTGATGGACACCAATCTCCTGGATTGAATACAAAATCGAATTGTGGATCACGAAGTTTTGACCCGAGGACTGCCAATTGCTGCCTTATGCCGAGCGGGTCTGGTCCCCAATTCACTCGTTCATTCGCTGGGCCGGTAGTCTTGATTGTGCGATATTGCGGGGGCACAACAGACATGGCATCACCAACTTGGAGCGGCTTGCCATCCGCTCCAAGAACGTAAGCGGATTCTACTTCGTCAACGGCTGCACCGGGTTTCGGAATAACGGTGCGATGCTCCCGTTGATGGAAATCAAACCATAATTTGTGCATGCAGAACGGGACGGGCGAATCTACCGTCAGCCTTTCAGCAATGACTCCCTCGCGAGCTTTCTTACCTAGCGATTCGCGCTTGAGCGCGACAATCGCATCTGCAACGGCAGACCGTTGCTCGTCCTTTAGATCTCCGAAAGCAAGCTTCACTATTTCGTCGAAGCTCAGCGCCCAAAACGGTATGTGGAGAGGCTTTTCCCCTTTGCTGGGATCGGCGGAAGTTCGGAACACAGTGGAACGATCCGCAAGAGCCTTGGCGTACTCGCCGTGAATGTCCAAAACGACAATGCGAGATGAAGGATAGCGATTCGGACTCGAGAGCGCTGCTAACAGCCCTGCAACAGTAGTGGACTTTCCGGCACCAGTGGTCCCCACTACCGCCGAATGACGCGTGACGAGCTTGTTGATATTGACGAGAGCCGGAATGGATTCGGCACTTGCCAGGTGGCCAACGGTTACGAAGTCAACCGGATCGCCTGGCCCATAGATTTCGCGAAGGTCTTCCTCGGTAACGATATGGACGGCGTCATTGATTGTGGGATGTTGCGAAACGCCACGCTCGAATCTTCCCTCCCGTCCTCGCTCTCCAACTAATTGGACTTTGAGCCACTGGCTTCCCCAAGGTCGAGTGTCCCCTTCCGTCTTCGGCGCTGCACCCGCCCCAACCTGAGAGACAATGCCAAACAAGGAAGTATAGCCCAAGGGGATTCGCACAAAACTCCCGACTTGGCCAATCCTGTACGATTCGCCCTTGTAGAAGCTCAAACCGGTAGCGGTTTCACTTGCAAGCGAGACACTCACTGATGTGCCTGCAACATCTTGTACCGTTCCAATAAGTGTTGGATCAGTGCGCATCACTCACAACCTGTTCGATGTCTCGGCTTGAAAGCTGTTGTGCCAGAAACTGGCCGAAGGCGGCAAAGTCTCCCAAAAGCCACTTGCACTGGTCTGGCGGCGCTTTGGTTCGTTCGCTTGGTACACTCACCGCAACTGCAATAGCATATGCTGGGTTCGTGGCCTTAACCTCGCTATCCCAACTGCGCTCGACGGTTCCGATGACTCCGCCGTCCGCTGCCAATAACGTCAGGTTTGCATGGCGCTTCGCAAGCTGGACAGCTTTGGGGGATTTTGCAAGGTCGCCGAAGATCATGGCGATACATGCTGCGTTAGGATTCCCTGAAAGGCCTTGCCCGATGTACGCGTTGAGATGCTCATCGGCAAAGGAGTATCCGCACGTAAGCAGCACGCACTGATCTGAGCGCATAAAAACTCGGAGCCGATCAAGCATGGCGTAATACGGCATCTGTCGGCTTTGGTCGTATTTGAGATGAGATGGATAAATTAGTAATTGCTCTCCGGCGACGTGGTCACGGCTCCGCCGAATCTTATCCTTGTCAGTCATCCACCAATTGATGGAACCGTGAATCTTCCAAAGTCGTGCCCAACGTGGAGGTAAATCGTCCTCAGCCATGGATTCCAAATCGAGAAACGCACTGTCTGAGCCCACAAAACCATCGAAGTACGGTACCCGCTGTTCTTCCAACGCCTGTTCTATAAGCAAATCGTAATTTGTGGTGAAAATTTCTACTGGCTTGTCCCTTGATATGGCCTGAATCCAACTCGCAAGCACATGGTAGGGAGTATCGCTTGTGGGAAGGCTCTTGCTCACAATGCCACGCACCTTCTCACAGATAGCGCGATCGAGCTTTCCAAGCAGATCCGAGGAGAATCCGTCAATGTCGCCTTTTCCGCAGATGGACTTCAGTGTCCGTATATGGCTCAGCACATCTTCGATTGTTGGTGTGGGTATTCCACGTGCGATCACACGGTCCCAAGCGGATTGAGCCACTGCCTTCAATGCTGCATCAGCGTCCAGGTGCGTTTTGACCTGCGCCGTCAGCCCCCATATCTCAGGTATGATTGGTTCTGACTTGCCGCCGGCGGAAATTTGAACGGCAAGTGGGCAGCCTGCACCGAGAAAGAAGCCTATACGCATCTTGCCGGGGGCAAGTCGTTGTAGCAGGTCCATTGCACGACGGTATGGATCATGCACCGGGTTGGTCGGTGCCGGTGAAGCGGGTGTGGCGGGCGAAACTACCGACGGTGTTCCCGCTGTGCTTATTGTCGATTTCGCTGTCCCCATTAGGACGCTCCTTCAGAGTCAGACTTGGAGGATTCGAGAAGTCTGGTCTCCAAGCCCTCAATTTCTTGCATGGTTCTTCCGGCAATACCCTGAAGGTCCCCATACATACCAACAGTTGTTTCTATAACACCCTTGATTTGTTCTTCGCGCTTAGCCCAAAGTCGCGTCATGGTTTTTCTTTCCTTGTCGAGATCCGCCTGCATGTCCTCGAATTTTTCGACAATTGCCTCGACGCGGTGGCGAAAGCGGGGTCCGGTAAGATACTGATAGACCATTTCCATCTTTGTCTTCTGCCCCTCCCCTGCCTGTCGTGCCGTAGCAAGCTCTATCAGAGACTGACGCAGAGCAATTGCAACTGGAATGGCACAGCGGGACTCCGTGACCCAGACACCATCAATGAAATCAAACGCTTCGACGCCCTTGGGAAGCACCTGCGACACGAGTAATGCAATCTCGGCCTTCGCTGTCCGCTGATCATCCCGGAGTTTTGGAAGCCAACCATCACTCCAATTCTTCGTCCGCTTGGATTCCCAGAGAATGGTGCCGCAAAGCTGGCCTAGTGGGCCAATAACACGGTGAAGTACATCCCCGCCGAACTCCCCCTTTGGCACCGGCTCAATGGTATCCCTCGTGAATTTGGTGCGCAAGAGCGACTCCAACTCCAGCTCCTGGGCTTCTCCCTGAAGCTGCTGAGATCCTTGCTCAGCCTTGCGTCTCAGTTCCTCAATCTGGCGCTGCATCGACGCAATTTGCTCTTCTTTTTCGAGAACCTTGAGCTTCAGACCTTCCTCAGCCTCCAGCTTGGCTCTGTCTCGGACCGCGCCCAAGGACTCCTGCACCCGCTTTTCTATCGTCAGCTCAAGTTCCCGCTTCGTGTCGTCCAGCTCCCGCTCTTTACGTATCAGGTCCGCCTGGGCCTTTTGGGCTTCTGCAAGCTTGGAATCGCGATCCTTAAGAACACCTTGCAAGTCTTCAACCTCTTTGGACTTTTGTTCGAGGTCGGTCGCAAGAAGTGCACGGGCTTTTTTCGCTTCTTCTGCAGCAATCCGGTCCCGTTCCGGCTTGAGTTTCGCGGCAACCTGCTCGTCGATGGATTCCTGGGCTTTGGCGAGGTCAGCCTGCTGCTTGCGAATCGCAGCCTCGCGTTCGGCAACATCGGCATCCTTCTGTGCGATCTGAAGTTCGTATTGCTTCCTTGTCGATTCGATCAGCGGAGCGGCGAGTGACTCGGTGAGCTTGATTTCAGTCTTGCAGTTTGGGCAGATAATGATTGGTTCATTCATCTTGAAGAACTCCCAGATCAGTCAGATTCATGGTGGCACTTACGGAGCAAACTGCCGCTCGAGCGACACGGATGGTACTGCACCAAATCAGAGAT